>Ga0335073_10015460_pt1 | contig 10672 bp, 7 predicted proteins | sample Lox_Sample_22_FD_207093 | JGI IMG/M metagenome (GOLD analysis project Ga0335073, IMG submission 207093) | Soil microbial communities from Loxahatchee National Wildlife Refuge, Florida, United States - Lox_Sample_2.2 | ecosystem: Environmental > Terrestrial > Soil > Wetlands | place: USA: Florida...
CGTTCAGCTCATATGCCGCAATGCCCTCTGCGTCATTCAGCCGCTGGATCACCTCAATGTAGTCCGTCACCTGGTATCCGAAGACGTTCGCAATCACCGCGCACTTGGGATACCGCTTCAGCTCCGGCAGCTTTTTCTCGATGAACGCCTTCACGCCGATGTTCTGCAGCCCGATCGCGTTCATCATCCCCGACGCGGTCTCAATCAGCCGCGGAGCCTCATTACCAGCCATCGGCTCGCGCGAGAGCCCCTTGGTGACAAACCCTCCGATGCGGTCGAGCGACACGATCTCCTCGAACTCGAGCCCGTATCCAAAGGTTCCGCTCGCCGCCAGCACCGGATTGGCAAGTTCAATCCCGGCGAACTGCACCCGCATATCTGGCTTCACTTCTTGCTCTCGCTCGTCGTTCGCCGATGCGTTGTCCGGGTATGCGGCGGCGGCGCGGGCTTGGGATAGACGACCGCCGCGGCCGGCTTCATCGACTGTGTAAGAATGTGCCCCACCGAGGCCGACGGCTGATTCACGCCCAGCAGCGAAGCGAAAGTCGCTGCGATATCCACCGGCTCCACGCGCCCGTGATAAGTCCCCGGCGCAAACGGCGCTCCAAAGAAGATCAGCGGCACATGCCGATCGTAGGAGTACGGCGTGAAGTGGTTGGTTCCACCCTTCTCATGACCCTCCATCTGAAATGCTTGTGGAATCACCATCACGTACCAGCCCCCATTGGGCGTGTAGCTATGCTCGATCAGTTCGCCAAACGGAGTATTCGGCAGTTGTGCCTGCGCCATCTGCTGCCGTGTGTACGTCCGAAACAGCGCCGGTGTGGGTGGCAGCTTGGCCGTCGCCGGTCCTTTCGACTCATCCGGCGGACTCAGGCTCGCGAAAGCCGCCGGAACAAAACCCTGCACGGCCTGCTCTGCCTCGGCCTCGTTGATCCCCGCGCGCTCGAACGACGGCTGATTCAGCGCCAGGTAGGGAAACGACTGTTTTGGCAGCAGGTATTCGATCTTCTCGCCCGGCGAGAACTTCTGATTGATCGCGTAGTTCAGGTTATCCACCAGCTTCTTCATATCGATCGACGCCGCATTCAGTCCCAGCTTCGCCGCATCTGCCGGAACCGGAGCCACCCCGTGATCCGCCGTCAGCGCGATCCACACATTGCCCAGTCCGCCGTCGACATTCTTGTCGAGCCACGTGAAGAACTCGTCGAGATCCACATCCACTAAATCCACCATCTGGTGTTGCTCGTCAGAATCCGGGCCAACCCGGTGCCCCAGAATATCCGTCGACGAGATGCTCAGTGTCAGCATGTCAGTCGTCGTATGCTTGCCCAGACTGGCGCCAATGATCAGTGCCTTTGCGAAGTCCAGTTCATAGCTCACCGCCGCCCCGGTCCCGCCCACTACGTTATAAAAATTGGTCGTATTCGCCGGAGCTTGTGCCTCCTCGAGCGCTTGCGCAATCCGCGGACCGTCGTCGAACGCTTCCGCCCAGTCCGGAAGCTGCGGCATGTAGTAGGTCGATGTAATGAACCGTCCCGACGCCGGATCGATCCAGAACGCTCCGTTTGCCGTCGCGCCCGCCGGCAGAATCGCCGCCCGGTCCTTCAGTGAAACGCCATATACCTGCGAGGCGCCCACCGTATCCAGCCGCAGCTCATCGCCTACCGTCGATGCCAGCAGGTTACGCGGCGAAGCTCCCGGAGTATTCTTCGCTCCCGTCGGCAACCCCACCAGCGCGTACCTCTCGTCCTCCACCGAGGTCACCGGCCGTTCCTTGTTCCGCGCCAGATCCCACCACTCGTTGCTGCCTATCCCATGCCCGTCCGTGTACGCGCCCGTCCCGATCGTGGAGTGCCCGGGGGCCGTCTCCGTATTCGCATACCCGTAATAGCAGTCGGGGAAGTAGGCACCGTGATCCAGAAGCAGCTTGAATCCCTTGCCCTTGAAATCGGCGCGGTAGCGCTCCAGGTAATCGGCGCGGAACTGGTCCAGCACTAGAATGATAACCAGCTTCGGATGGTCATCATAGGCGCTCGCGGTCGCCCGTGGAACCGAGGTAATCGCAAACGTGCAGAGGATCAGGCAGACAAGAAGTCGCTTGGGGATCGACATAGCTTCTCCAGTATCGCAAAGATTCCCGGTACGAAACTCTGCTCTGCGCTGGCTGCAACACTTTCATCTTTTCCTGAGCCCTGAACCCTGAGCCCTGTTCCCTGAACCCTGAGCCCAGTTCCCTGTCTTCCCGCTCACCACGCGTCCCGGTGGTAGTCTCAAATGTGTAATGGTTTTTTCCCTGCGCTACCTCGGCGCGGCGTGTCTCACCGTGACATTGGCTGCGCTGCCCTCGAGCCTTACCGCACAGGCGGTCACTCCCCTTGTTATGCCCAAGGCTCACCAGTCGCTGCTGCCGAACTCGTTCGCGGGATGGACCGCCACTTCTCCGCCCATCGTTGGAACGACTCCCGACAGTACCGACCAGCCCAACGCCGACGTCCTTAATGAGTACGGCCTCAAAGACTACGCCACCGCCGACTACACCCGTGCCGGCCGCCATCTCACCCTGCGCGCGCGCCGCTTCGCCGACGCCACCGGAGCCTACGGAGCCTTCACCTTCTACCGCCAGCCCGGCATGCACGCTGATGACATCGGAAAAGAAGCGGCTGTCAGCGGCAACGAGTTTCTCTTCTGGACCGGCACAACACTCGTTGATGCTGTGTTCGGGAACACCAGCCATGGCGCGAGTTCAGATAGCGAAGTTTGCGTGCCCGTCACCTCGGGTGAGACTTGCATATCCCTGGCCTCGGCCAAAGCCACGCTGAAGCAACTAGCCGCGATGATTCCTCCAGCCGCCGGAAGCGAAGGTATCGCTCCCAGCCTTCCGCGTTACCTTCCTGCCGAGGGGCTCGACGTCGCCAGTGTTCGTTACGCCATCGGACCCGTCGCCTACGCCCGGACAGGTGGAATCCTGCCGCCCGCTCTCGTCGACTTCACTCGCGACCCCGAGATTGTGACCGCGCAGTACAACTCACATGACGGCAAGGGAACGCTCACCGTGCTTGAGTATCCGACGCCGCAGATCGCCATCGCCCGCGTGAAGGCCATCAACGACCAGATGAAGCAGGGAAGCAATACGCCCGCATTCGGCGTCCATCGCAGCGGGCCGCTCGTCGCCATCACCAGCGGAGCGCTTTCGCCCAACGAAGCGCAGGCGCTGCTTGCGAAGGTGAAGTACGAGGCCGAGGTCACCGTCGATCATCCCGAAGGTTACGTCAGCGAAGTTAAAAAGACAGCGCGCCTTCTGCTCGGCATCCTCTACCTGACCGGCATCCTGGGAGCCTCCTCCATCCTCCTCGGCCTCTTCCTCGGAGGAGGACGAGCCTTTATCCGCCGTCTTCGCGGCAAGCCGGTCTCCTCGCTGAACGATGACGATTTCATCACCCTGAAACTCGGGTGAAAAGCCGCTTGCCTCAAAAGCGGTGCAGAGCACGGCTTAAGCTGCTCAAAAAAAAGTCATTACAGGTCCACAGGATGCCTTGCTAGGCGAACAGAAAGAGAAACGACCTTAAAATGAAATCTTTCGGAAAGTCCAGCTATTTTTCTGATTTAAAACGATTTAAATCCTCGTGGATTTTGCCTTGACACCCCTTCCCCCCGACCATAGTATTTCGCCAGAAAGTTCTGATGGCTTTGCCTCCGTTGGAACTATTCTCCCTAAAGAGAGAAGCCGCCCTGTTGCCGGGCGGCTTCTTTCATCTTCAGCCTGACAGTTTTGTCCCCTTGCAATCGGACCACACGGGTGATGCTCGAATGACCCAGAAGACTCGATGGGAACCAGATTTACTGCTCATGCTGTCCCTGCTGTCGGTCATTCTCCTTAACCCGGTGCTCGATCAGGGAGATCTCCGCCGGCTCATCCTCATGGGCCTGACATTCATACCAGTCATCCTCGCGACCATCCGGCTCTCGCGAAAAAAGAGCTGGGTAGTGCCTTCGATTCTGCTCATGTCGATCACCTTGATCTGTTTGGTGATCAACGCCTTCATACCAAATCGGGCATTGATCGCCGCCAGATGGGGATCGCTGGCCGCATTCTTTGGGCTGACCGTTGTCGGGCTCTTTTCCTACCTCCGAAATGCTCGTTCCGTTCTTCGTTCGCACCTGTACACCGCCATTAGCGTCTACCTCCTGCTGGGCATGGTCTGGTTTGCTCTCTACTGTGCCATCGACGCCGCTTATCCGGGATCGTTTCAGTTCGGAAGCAATATCGTTGCGAACCGCGAAAGCGAGCTCTTGTACTTCAGCCTGGTAACTCTTTCCACCGTCGGCTATGGTGACATCCTTCCCCTCAACGGCGAGGTGCGGATGCTCGCCGCGCTTGAGGGAGTAATCGGCGTCCTCTACATCGCGATCACCGTCGCGATATTGATCAGTGGTTTCAGGCGACAAGGGACGGGATGAACACGGCCTGATCGGACGAGACCCCCTGTCGCCGCGCGCTTTTCGTGCCAACCGCCGGCATTACCTGAGGACCGGATTCCTCTTCGATAAACTGGACCTCAGGCCCCTTGATTCATGACCACATTCGAGCTTGCGAGCATTCTCGTCTCCATAGCGGCGGTATTCGGATGGATAAGCTCGCGCTGGCTCAAGCTCCCCATCACCATCGGAACCATGCTCCTGACCGTGCTCTGTTCTCTGGGCCTCGCGGTCATGAGCCCGTTTGCGCCCGCCCTCCAGCCTTGGGCCTTGCGGTTGGTCCAGCAGATCAACTTCGAGAGCCTCATCCTGCACGGCATGTTGAGCATTCTCCTCTTTGCCGGCGCCTTTCTCCTCGACCTTGAATTCCTGGCCCGCGAAAAGCTCGCCGTCATCTCTCTTTCCGTCTTCGGAACCGTCCTCTCCACCGTCGCCATCGCGGTCATCATGTGGCTGGTCCTGCCGCCCATCGGCATTCACGCCACCTGGCTGCAATGCCTCTTCTTCGGAGCCCTCATCTCCCCCACCGACCCCATCGCTGTGCTCGAAATGCTCCGCCGCGTCGGCGTCCCCAAAAATGTCACCGCGCAGCTCGCCGGCGAATCCCTCTTCAACGACGGCGTCGGAGCCGTCATCTTTCTCGCATTGCTCGACGCATCACGGGGCGCTGTCCCCGTGGTTTCGCACATCGTGCTTCTCACCCTTGCCAAAGTCGGAGGAGCGCTTGCCCTCGGAGTCTTCGCCGCCTGGATCACCTCCTCGCTCATGCGCCTGGTGAATGCCTATCAGGTAGAAATCCTTCTCACCCTGGCCCTCGCTCTCGGAGGCTACGCCCTCGCCGACGCCCTTCATCTCTCCGCTCCTCTCGAAGCCGTCGCCGCCGCCATCGCGCTGCGCCGCTTCAATCTCAACTATGCTCCCGCGCTGATCTCTCATGAAAGCATCGATACCTTCTGGGAGGTGATCGACGAGGTGCAGAACTCCGTGCTCTTCGTCCTGCTCGGCCTCGAGGTTCTCGCCATCCCCTTTCGCCTGGCCTCAGTGAAATCCGGCCTGGCGGCAGTAGTCGCTGTGAACGCTGTCCGTCTCGCCGTCGTGGCCTTCATTCTCGGAGTGATCCGCCTCTTCCGGCGCGACCATCACACTTCGATCCTCACACTCTCCTGGGGCGGTCTCCGCGGAGGCCTGTCGATTGCCCTCGCCCTCTCCGTCCCGGTCGTCCAGGGCCGCTCCTGGATTCTGGCCACCACCTACGTCGTCGTCCTCTTCTCCATCGTCATCCAGGGCGGTTCGATCGACCTTTTTCTTCGCCGCTTCAGTCAGCGCCCAACGCAATCCGCACTGTCACGCTGACCGATCGCCGTCTCGCCTCCGCTTTACGCCGCCAGTCAGGGACGATAAAATCCATAGAGCATCAATCCCTGAACAACAGGCCGACGTAGCTCAGTTGGTAGAGCAGCCGATTCGTAATCGGCAGGTCACCGGTTCAAGTCCGGTCGTCGGCTCCAGCGATTCCGGTCTTCCACAGCACCCCATTCCAGAATCAGGATTGGTACCCTTTTATCCACTGAAATTTCATACTCCTCTATTGTGTCCGTTACTGAACGCACCGATAATCGCCCTTAAGGTGAGTGACGGTCGTCTTACGAGCACAACCACTGTGACCCGCTATAGCCGTCAGGATGTCCTTCGCATCCTCCGCATCCGCGCCAAACAGTTGAGAGCGTGGGAGCATGCAGGCTTAGTTTCCTTTTCCGACACCTACAGCTTTCAGGACCTCGTCCAGCTTCGTAAGCTGCGCGACCTCCGCGCCACCCGCCTGTCCGCCGCCAGCATCCGTGCCAGCGTTCACGCCATGCAGGCCGTCTCCGGAATGGCCAACCCGCTGCTTGAGTCCGCCTCCGTAAAAAACGGCTCCCGCCTCCTCTTTCGCCACTCCGGAGCCGTGATGGAGCCCATTGCGCGCCAGTTTGTCTTCGATTTCGAGGGCCACCACGATCTCGTCAAAGAAGATAGCCCGATCCTCTGTCCGGCTCAGCTCAACAACCGCACCGGAAACCTCTTTCTCGAAGCCGTGCGTTTTGAAGAGGTGGGCAAGAAGATTGAAGCCGCTGAGCTTTACGAGAACATCCTGAGGCTCGATCCCGGCCACGCTCCTGCGGCCATCAACCTCGGGACTATCTTCTACAATCAGCGCCAGTTCGCCGCATCGGAACGCCTCTACCGCCAGGCCACCCTCGCCGACCCCAACTACGCGCTGGCCTTCTTCGATCTTGGCAACGTGCTCGACGAGTTGCAGCGCCTCTCCGAAGCCGTGGATGCCTACCGGACGGCCATTCGCCTCGCTCCCGGCTACGCCGACGCCCACTACAATCTGGCCCTCGCCTTCGAGCGCCAGAACGAGCGCCGCAAGGCCCTCCGCCACTGGGTGTCCTACCTCAAGCTTGACCCCATCGGACCTTGGGCCAACCACGCCCGCGGCCAGATCCGCAAGATCCTCGACCGGGAGAAACTGGTAATCGTCGCTCGCGGCCCCCGGACCGGACATCTCAAGGCCTGCTAGCTCCGGACCTACGGCAATTCCGACTTTTTCTCCCCCTGCTCGCTGCGCACCGTCACGTCCGCCGCGCTCAGCCCGGGCGCGCTGGCCTTTAGATGGATCTCCCCCGGTGTCCTCGACGTCCGCACTACCACCAGCGCCCGACCCTCAAAGAGTGCCCTGTGATCCCCCTGGTACGACTCCTTGCTCGTCCCATCTCCGTTGCCCACAGCCATGATCCTCCCCGGCCCGCTCACGCTGAACTGCACCTCGTTGACTGCGTTAGGCTGCAGTCTCCCTTGTGCATCCGCTGCTTCCACCGTGATGAACGAAAGATCCTCGCCATCTGCGCTTAGCGCGCTGCGATCCGCCCGCAGCCGAAGCTTCACCGGCTCTCCGGCCGTCTCCAGCACGCTCGTCGCTACCTCGCGATCGCCATTCACTCCCACCGCCTTCAACGTTCCCGGCGTATAGGGAACCGTGAATACCGCCTTTCGCTGCTGACCCACTCCGCTCGGCATTTCGCCCACCAGCTTGCCGTTCAGATACAGGCGCACCTTTTCCGTCCCTGCATATACCTCCACCTGCATCTCTTTTCCTTCGCGGCCAGGCCATGTCCAGCTCGGCAGCGTCGGATACACTGCCCAGCCCACGGCGATGATCTTCTTTCCCTCCGGTTCAGGGAGGCGAACCGTCGCATACACGCGGTCGCCGCCATTCCACAATATGTCCCGATAGTAGGACTGAGGCTTCCGGTACCCGGTCAGGTCAAGGTCTCCACAGTTGGCCGCGTGCCATGGGAACCCCTGGAACATCACCGCCATCGCTGCCTTCGCCGCCGGGTCGGCGTTGTTGCCTTTGGCCATCTCCGCCATCACATCCACTCCATTGGCCATTCCCAGGAACATCTTGTCGATCATGGCGGTATTCCCCATCATCGTGCCCATCATCTGTTCCGCGGTCTTCGCCTGTTCCGGAGTTCCATACGACCATGCCCCGATGCCCGACTCCCCCAGATAATCCATCGCCGTCCAGGTGAGATCGCCCAGCACATACGAGTTGTCCTGTGTGACTTTCCACAACGGATACGCCTTCGATGGAAGCGATTCTGTCGTCAGCATGATACGCGAGGGCAGCTTCTGGTGGTCCTCCGCATACGTCGGAAGAATGTTGTAGTTGTAGCCCGTGATGTCGAGCAGCGAAAACACCGCCTCTGCATTCGGCGCGGTCGTCGTGCCCGGAAACGCCAGCGTCAGGGGCCGCGTATTGTCGAGCGAACGCACCTCATCGGCCAGTTGCTTCCCGATCACCTTCCCCTTCTCCGTCTCCAGCTCGGGAATCTCGTTCCCGATGCCCCAGATCACAATCGAAGGATGGTTGCGGTCGCGCAGCACCATCGAGTCGATGTCTCGTTTCCACCAATCATTGAAGTAGGTTGCGTAGTCGAACTTCACCTTGTGCGCAGTCCACACGTCAAACGGTTCATCCAGATCCAGAATTCCCAACCGGTCGCACGCAGCCAGAAACTCCGGCGACGGAGGATTGTGCGCCGTGCGCACCGCGTTCATGCCCGCCGCCTTCAGCAGTTCCACCCGCCGCTCCTCCGCGCGGTCAAATGCCGCCGCTCCCAGCGGCCCATTGTCATGATGAACACTTCCGCCCGTCAGCTTGACCGGTTTGCCATTCAGAACGAGACCTCGATCGGCCGACCACGCAAGCGTGCGCACTCCGAAGCTCGTCTCCACCTGGTCGACCACTTTGCCGCCTTGCACAATCTCGGTGACGGCGCGATAGAGCGCTGGCTTCTCCGGTGACCATAGCTCGGGGTTGGCAAGTGCAATCTCCTGCATTGTTTCCGCCTTTGCTCCCGCGGCAATTTGTACCTGTGACTGTTGCTTGTCTAGAGACTTCCCTTGAGCGGAAAGAATCGTCGTCCTGATCGTTACATCTGCGGAATTCGCAGAATCATTCTGTGCCTGTGTTTTCACCAAGATCTTCGCACTCGCTTCCGTCGCCTCCGGCGTGCTCACAAACACGCCCCACGGAGCTACATGCACCGGGTCCGTCACGATGATCCGTACGTGCCTGTAAATGCCGGCGCCTTCATACCAGCGGCTGCTCGGCTGCTCGGAATCATCTACGCGCACTGCAAGTACATTTGGCTTCGCAAAATCAAGTCCGAGTGTCAGATCAAACCGGAAGCTCGTATACGCATAAGGATGAATCCCCAGCTTCTTGCCATTTAGGTACACCGTCGCATTCGCCGCCACGCCTTCGAATTCGACGCTTACCTCCTTGCCCTTCCAATCGGTCGGCGCGGTGAACGTCTTTCGATACCACCCCACGCCGGCAGGGAAATAGCCGCCGCCCGATCCCGTCAGATTCTTCTCGTCGGGCGCGCCTTCGATGCTCCAGTCATGCGGCAGGTCCACCGTCCGCCACGTTGAATCGCTGAACGACATAGCCTCCGCGCCGGCCGGGTCACCGAGGAAGAATTTCCAGTTTGCGTCGGCACTCATTTCCTGCCGGGGTGATTGCGGCGCAGCGTAGGCCCATGCCCCAGAAAACGTTATCGCAATCAGACAAAAAACAAGCCTCTTGAACATCCTTTCACCGCCCTTTACGTTAGCTTTTTTCTGAGCCCTGAGCCCTGAGCCCTGAGCCCTGAGCCCTGAGCCCTGAGCCCTGAGCCCTGAGCCCTGAGCCCTGAGCCCTGAGCCCTACTCCCTGCTTCGCAGGCCAAGCAAAATGATGTGTACCGATTCGCGAAAGAGAAGATGGATCGGTTGTCCATATTCCTGCTCCACCCGATTGCCCAGCGAAGCCAGCCGCCGCTGCGCCCCGATTACCGCGTTCAAAATCGAATGCATCGTCAGATCCGGATCCAGGTCCGCCCGCAGCGACCCGTCGGCTATGCCTTCCCTCACCAATTCAGCCAGACCCTTCAACCGGTCGGGGAAGAGTTTGTCTTCCAGGGCAAGCAGCCGCTCCACAGTCCAATCCCGCGCGTACATTGCATCGAACTGCGCCATGAAGCGCACTCGTTCCGGATGTTCCGTCAGCTCGTCCTCGAACGCCCGGAAGAGAGCCCCGATCTTGGCCAGGACAGGTCCCTTGACGCTTTCCATGGCGTGCATCGCATGTTCTGACCCGGCAACCATGACCTCCTCAACCAGCGCCCAGACAATCTCGTCCTTGTTCGAGAAGTACTCATAGAGCGTCGAAGCTCGAATCCCCGTCGCACTCACAATCTCTGCCACTGTCACCCGGTCAATCCCCCGCGCATCGAAAAGCACCTGCGCCGCAACCAGGATTCGGCGGCGTTGCCTCTCTCGATGAAAGCGGTATGTGCCGCTGGTCGTTTCTGGGGAAGATGTTGGCATACTAAAGGTAAATTCAAATAAATAGTTCGAATTTGTATAAAGACTATGAATTAAGGGCCGCAGTGCTGTCAACCCAATTGTTGGCCGAGTATTTGTGACAGATTGATAAAATGGAGATAGAAGCAAACGAGGCCCGGCTGCAAATGCTGCCGGGCCTCGTTTTATCTTCCCAAGATCAAACTGGTGTCCTGCTAAATCGTTTGTTATCTATGAACTACCAATAAGTACTTTGATGCCTAACGGTTACAGTTACACCTTCGCCTAAGCCTCG
>Ga0335073_10015461_pt1 | contig 10672 bp, 9 predicted proteins | sample Lox_Sample_22_FD_207093 | JGI IMG/M metagenome (GOLD analysis project Ga0335073, IMG submission 207093) | Soil microbial communities from Loxahatchee National Wildlife Refuge, Florida, United States - Lox_Sample_2.2 | ecosystem: Environmental > Terrestrial > Soil > Wetlands | place: USA: Florida...
TGTAGGAACCGCTTGGCAGCCAGACTCGTCAGGCTGTTTTAGTGATAGATTAGTTGCTGCGCGCGGCCATGCGCGGCGGATCGGTTTGGGCGGCGGCCGCTTCTTCGGCGAGCATCGCGGCGTGGCGGCGCTCAGCCTCCGGCTTCGCTTCTTTGATCGTCTCGATCATCTGGTCATGAAGCTTGCCGTTGCTCGCGACAATGTTACCAGCGGTAAGATCGAGTTGAGTGCCATCCATGTTCGAGACGCGGCCGCGTGATTCTTCGACGATGAGTGCGCCCGCTGCAACGTCCCACGGCTTCAGACCGAATTCCCAGAAGCCGTCGACGCGTCCGGCCGCGACGTAGCAAAGATCGAGCGCCGCCGCTCCCGTGCGCCGCACGCCCTGCGCGCGCATCATGAACGCTTCCCAGAAGCACATGTAAAAGCGGCGCCGCTCGCGGCGATCGTACGGAAACCCTGTCTCGAGCAGCGCGGCGGAAAGAAAATCGCAGGTGCTCACGCGCATCGGTTTGCCGTTAAGGCGGGCGCCGCGGCCGCGATGAGCACTGAAGGTTTCTTTTTTTAACGCGTCGTACACCACGCCGAACTGCACGCGGCCCTTGTGTTCGTAGGCGATCGATACGCAGAACTGCGGATAGCCATGCGCGAAGTTGGTGGTGCCGTCGAGCGGATCGACGATCCATCGATGGTCGCTTTGGTGGCGGCTCGCGCCGGTCTCCTCGCCGAGAAAAGCGTGGGTCGGGAATGCGCGATGAATCACGTCGAGAATCGCAGCCTCGGATTCCTGGTCGGCCTCCGTGACCAGGTCGATCGAGTTCGACTTGCGATTGACGTTGATGCGGCTGAGGCGTTTGAGATGAATCCGGCCGGCGGCGCGGGCTGCGCGCAATGCAACCTGTTCGATTTCGTTGGTCACGGTGCGACGAAGATATGCGAGGATCAGGCGATGGTCCAGCGCGCAATGCTGATCAATCGACAGCGCGAGAAAAATTTAACGCCCTATTCGGCCGCGGGCGATGGCGCCGGTACGGATGGCATCATCAGCCGCTGCGCGTATGGCATGATCGTCGTCATCAGATCGACCTGCGAATCGAGCGACTTGCCGAGCCCGCTAAGCAGCCCCATCATCCGGCTCACGAGCAGTACATCGCCCGGCACTTCGACGACGGGATTGGCCTTGATTGCGCGCGGCAGCTCTTCGGAGAACTGCTCGATTAACTCTTTGTCAGCATAGGCCTTCTTCGATTTGAGCGTGTTGCCGAGGAAAAGATCCGACATCGCGAGCAGAGTGTCGGGCGAGCCGTTGCGCGTGCGAAAACCGAGATCGGTGAAGGCCTGCACGATTCCCTCGCGATTCGAAGTGAGTATTCCGAACGTGAGCCGCACGATCCCGTCGCGAAAGGCGGGCGGAAAGTCCTTGGCGAGGCCGAAGTCGAGCAGCACGAGGCGCGGCCCCGGCTGCACCAGGATATTTCCCGGATGCGGATCGGCGTGGAAGAAACCGTCGCGCAGCACCTGCTCGCAGAACACCTCGACCAACTTCTGCGCGACGGCATGCTTGTCGATTCCAGCGGCTTCGAGCGCGGGCACATCGGTTATCTTGATGCCGGGCGCGAACTCCATAGTGAGTACGCGGCGCGAGGTGAGCTCGCGATACACCTCGGGAATCATCACCTGAGGATCGGCGGCGAAGTTCCGGCGCATCGTCGCGGAGTTGTCGGCCTCGTGCTCGAAGTCGAGTTCCATCGGCACGTACTTGAGTGCCTCGCGAATCAGGATGCGGTAATCGAAGTCGCGCTCGAGGCGCGCGAGAATTTCGAGCACGAAGATCATGTTGCGCAGGTCGGCGCGCACGATCCCTTCGATTCCCGGATATTGGACCTTCACCGCCGCGTCGCGGCCGTCGAGCAATCGCGCGCGATGCACCTGCGCGAGCGAAGCTGACGCAATCGGCTTCTCATCGATCTCGGCGAAGAGCGAATAGAGCGGACGGCCAAGCTCGTGCTCGATCTGCGCGCGGATCATGTCGAAAGGGCGGGGCGGCACGCGATCGTGCAGACCGGAGAGCGTCTTGACCCATTCGTCGGGCAGCACGTCGGCACGCGTCGCGATGAACTGCGACGCCTTAATCAGTAATCCTTCGAGGCGAATCGCCGTCGCATACAGCGCACGCGCGGCGCGCAGATCCTGACGGCGATACAGCTCGGTCCGGTTCTTATTGCTAACGAACTTCGTCCAGAGCTGCACGCTCTTGTAGCCGAGGTACACATACACGGCGAGCCATACGACATTGAGAAAGCGCCAAGCCCTGGTCAGAATACCGGGCTCGGGCACATCGGATTTGAAATCGAAGGAATCGGCGGCAGCAGCCATCTGGTGAAGATCACGCTCTCGAATTAATCTTACGTGATACGAATTCGCCAAAGAACAGGGGGCCCGCGACGATGACTGAAGATCCGGATTATCACGAACGCGTGCTGCGGTTGCTCGAGGACTCATATGTCGCGGCTGATGAGCGTGGCGACATTTGCGGCGGCTCCGGCTCCTCAGGCGATCTTGCGTATTGGGCGAAGCGCCGGCGGATCATTGCGCGTGCCTTCGATCACGATGGCGCGTGGCTCGATGTCGGATGCGCCAACGGGCTCTTGATGCATACGCTAAGGCAATGGACGGCGGAGCAGGGACTTACGATCGAGCCATTCGGCCTCGAACTGTCGGCGCGAATTGCGGAGCGCGCGCGGCTCAGGTTTCCGCAATGGGCGGACCGCATCTGGACGGGCAACATAATGACATTCGCGCCGCCGATCCGCTTTGATTACGTGACGGCGCTCACCGATTTCGTGCCGCCCGAGCGATGCCCTGCGATGCTCGAGCGGATCGCCTCGCTGTACCTGAAGCCTGGCGGCCGCGTGATTCTCTCGTCCTACGGCCCCGGCGGTTTTCTCGTCCGTCACAGAGCCGGCGCTGACGATCCGCGCCGGCACTTCGAGGCCATCGGGCTCGCGGTCACCGGCAATACGCAGCTCGACGATCCGGAATCGGGACTCGTCAAGATACGGACAACGTGGGGCAACGTGTAGTCGATCTCCCCTTGCCGCACTGCGGCCGCGATTTCAATTGCCCTGAACTTTCACTCCTTGACTGTCTCATAGGCGCCTATTAACCTGCGGGAACATGTCAGGTACCAGCGCATACAAACCGGCTGCCGCAGTAGCTACGGCTACTTAGTCGCACAACTGTACCTGGCTCAGAAAAGCCCCGAGGCCTACGAGCCTCGGGGCTTTTCTTTTTCGGTGATGAGGGTGGGGAAATGGCTACGAATACCGACGCAATCCGGAGCGTGCTGCGCCGCTACTACGCGGTGTGGGGCATGTATTCGTTCGCGGGCGGCTTTTTGTTTGGCGTCTATCCGCTATTCCTGCGTGCGCGCGGCCTCACGCAGTTTCAGATCAACAGCGTTCTCGCGACGTACTTCATCGTCCTGTTTCTGACCGATGTGCCGACCGGCGCGTTTGCCGATGCGCTCGGCCGCCGCCGCTCCTGCGTGCTCGGCGCGACCCTGCGCGTGATCGCGTTCACGATGTACTTCTTCGCGCATCATTACTATGCGTTCCTGCTCGCCGAGAGTATCGACGGAATCGGCACGACATTCGGCAACGGTGCGATCGATGCCTGGGGCGTCGATGCGCTCGACGATGCCGGTCATGTCGGGTCGAAGGATCGACTCTTCTCGCGCCTGTCGCAGCTTCAGACGATGTTTTTCATGGCGTCGTCGATCATCGGGGCCTATGTCGCCGATATCGACATCGCGTATCCGTGGCTGCTGGGTGCGAGCGGCTATCTGTGCTGCGGAGTCGTCGCATGGTTCATGATGCGCGACACGCGCAGCCATGCCGTCGCGATAAAGCTGAGCGCGATGCCCGCGCAGGTTGCAGAGCGCGTCAGCAGCGGCCTCAAGAGCGGATTCTCGGCGCGCAATGTCCTGATGCTGAGCACGGCGGGCGCGATCGCATTCGCGGCCTGGGCGCCATACTGGGTCGAATGGCCGATCGTATTCGACTCGTCGTTCAACGTCGGCATCTGGATCATCGGCTGGATCTACTGCGCGCTGGCGCTCGCGCGAATGATCGGCGCCGAGGTCGTCTCGCGCATGTACAGCGACGAGACGATACGCGCGAACCGCGTCGTCGGGATGGTGATAATGACCGGCGCCGGGCTCTCGATCGCCGGACTGTGCGGCGGGATGCCGTGGCTGATGCTCGGCTGCCTGTTCGCGATGAACCTGTCGTTCGGCGCGCTCCAACCGCTCTTGCAGAGCTGGTTCAACGAGCAGATCGAATCGGACCAGCGCGCGACGCTGCTTTCGTTCAACAGCACGTTCCAGACCGCGGGTGGATCGATGGGACTCCTTGCCAACGGACGCATCGCCGACGCCTATGGGATTCCCTTGGCGTGGCAGCTCGCTGGATTGCTCTCGATGTGCGCGGCGCCGATCTACTGGATGCTGCGGCCGCGGACGGAAGAGGCAGTGATCGCGGCAGGCGAGGTCGAGTAAGGCGGAGATTGACTAGCGCCGGCGGCCCGCCAGCGCACTCCTACTAGCGGAGGTGCGGGCCGTCGGTTAAAACTTATACGTTCGGGTTTTGCGCAAACACCCGACCAACGCGGGAACGCAAAAAATGGATTTCCCTAGAATTAAGCGGCTGCCTCCCTACGTCTTCAACGCCATCGGCGATCTGTGTATAAAAGCGCGCCGCGCCGGCGAGGACATTATCGACTTCGGCATGGGAAATCCCGACGACCAGACTCCGCCGCATATCGTCGCCAAGCTGGTCGAGGCTGCCGCCAAGCCCGCCAACCATCGCTATTCAGTATCGCGCGGCGTTTACAAGCTGCGCCTCGCAATTACAGACTGGTACAAAAGGCGCCACGGAGTAGAGCTCGATCCCGACTCCGAAGCGATCGTTACGATCGGCTCCAAAGAGGGAATCGCACACATGGCGCTTGCGATTCTCGACCAGGGCGACGTGGTCCTAGCGCCCACGCCGACGTATCCGATTCATCAGTACGGATGCATCATTGCGGGGGCGCAGGTGCAGGGCGTTCCGCTGCGCCGCGGCGAGGAATTCTTCGACGAGCTCAAGGCGGCGGTCGAGCACTGCTGGCCGCGGCCCAAGTTCCTCATCATGAACTTCCCGCACAACCCGACGACGGCGACGGTCGATCTCAAGTTCATGAAACACGTCGTCGAGTTCGCGACCGAGAACAACATCATGGTGGCGCATGATTTCGCCTACGCCGACCTGTGCTTCGACGGCTACAAGGCGCCCTCGATGATGCAGGTGCCGGGCGCGAAGGACATCGGCGTCGAGTTCTACACCTTGTCGAAAAGCTACAACATGCCGGGATGGCGCGTCGGCTTCGCGGTCGGAAATCGCGAGATGATCGGCGCGCTCGCGCGGCTCAAGTCATATTTCGATTACGGGATGTTCGCCCCCGTGCAGGTCGCCGCGATCGCGGCGCTCAACGGTCCGCAGGATTGCGTCGGCGAAATCGTCGAGATGTACAAGCGGCGGCGCGACGTGCTCGTCGATGGACTCAACAAGGTGGGATGGCCGGTCGAGAAGCCTAAGGCGACGATGTTCGTGTGGGCGCCGATTCCGGAGCCGTTCCGCGCGATGGGCTCGCTCGAGTTCGCGAAATTCCTGCTTGCCGAAGCGAAGGTCGCGGTGTCGCCTGGAATTGGCTTTGGCGCCGACGGTGATGGGTTCGTGCGTTTCGCGCTGATTGAGAACGAGCATCGCACCCGCCAGGCGCTGCGCGGCATCAAGCAGGCCCTCGCACGCGGACAGGGTCAGTCGCCGCGTCTCGCCAGCGTTTCCTGAACCGAAGTCATCGCGCCTGCCAGGGTCACCGGTGAAACCTGTAAGACTAGCCCTGCTCGGATGCGGTACGGTCGGCGGCGGCGTCGTTAAGCTGTTGCGACGTCATGCCGCGGCATACGAGAACAAGCTCGGCGCGCCGCTCGAATTAGTCGCGATCGCCGATCGCAGTCTCAAGCCGATTCCATCTCTCGGCATTACTTCCAAGCTGATCACTCGTGACAGCGCGGCACTTGTCGTGCGCGACGATGTCGATATCGTCGTCGAACTGTTCGGCGGCGTGGAGCCTGCCCGCTCGCTGATTCTCAAGGCGCTCGCTGCCGGCAAGGACGTCGTCACGGGCAACAAGGCTCTGCTCGCGGAGCACGGACCCGAGATTTTTCAGGCGGCGGCGAAGCACGGACTCGCGGTCGGCTTCGAGGCCAGCGTCGGCGGAGGAGTGCCGATTATCCGCACGCTCAAGCAATCACTCGCAGGCGATCGCCAGCGCGCCGTTTATGGAATCGTCAACGGCACCTGCAACTCGATTCTCACGACGATGACTGAGGAAGGTATCGAGTTCGAGACCGCGCTCGCCGATGCGCAGAAAAAGGGCCTCGCCGAAGCGAATCCAGCCCTCGATATCGAAGGTCACGACGCTGCGCACAAGCTTTGTCTCCTGGTGACGCTCGCGTTCGGCACGCTGCTCACGCCCAAGCAGGTTTACACGGAAGGAATCACGAAGATCACGCAGTCGGACATCGCGTACGCGCGCGAGCTCGGCTTCGTGATCAAGCTGCTCGCGATTGCCAAGGACAACGACGGCTCGATCGAAGCCCGCGTGCATCCCACGATGCTCCCGGCGCGGCATCTGCTGGCGAGCGTCGGCGGCGCCTTCAACGCGATGTATATCCACGGCGAGGCTCTGGGCTGGACGATGTACTCCGGGCTCGGCGCGGGCGAGCTGCCGACGGCAACAGCGGTGATGGCCGACGTTCTCGAGATTGCGCGCCATCGCTCATCGAACGGCGGTGCGCGCGGCCATGCGCTGGGGCTGCCGGTCGGGATGATCAAGCGGGCTAGTGTCCAGCCGATGGACGACGTGGTATTCGAGTACTACCTGCGTTTCATGGCGCGGGATAAGCCCGGCGTCCTGGGGGCGATCGCGCAGGAGCTGGGCAAGCGGGGAATTTCGATCGCGACGGTGATACAAAAGGGCCGCGAGGCTGAGCGGACCGTGCCGGTAATCATGCGCACGCATGAATCGCCCGAGCGCAACTTGAAGCGTGCGCTGAGCGAGATTCGCCGCCGCGGAATCGTGGACGAGCCGCCCGCCTTCATTCGAATCGAGGAGCAGCTTTAGTAATGGCCGCCGCGAAAAACAAGGATTCCGAGCCGCGTCTGTTTTACTGGCGCGGACTGATCGAGCATTACCGCCGCTTCCTGCCCGTCACCGATTCGACGCCCGTCATCACGCTCAACGAAGGTAACACGCCGCTGATCGAGGCGCCGGCGCTGGCGGAGCGCATCGGCCCAGATATAAAGGTTTACTTTAAGTATGACGGCGCCAATCCCACCGGATCATTCAAAGACCGCGGGATGACGGTCGCCGTGTCGAAAGCGGTGGGCGAGGGCGCCAAGGCCGTCATCTGCGCTTCGACCGGCAATACCGCCGCATCGGCGGCGGCGTATGCGGGCCGCGCCGGAATTAAAGCATATGTTCTGATTCCCAAAGGATCGGTCGCGCTTGGCAAGCTGTCGCAAAGCGTGATGCATGGCGCGCGCGTGCTCGAAATTATCGGCAACTTCGACATCTGCTTGAAGGTCGTGCGCGATCTCGCCGAGCGCGACCCCCTGCGGATTCGCCTCGTGAACAGCGTCAATCCCGATCGTATCGCGGGGCAGAAGACCGCCGCGTTTGAGATTTGCGACCAGCTCGGCGACGCTCCGACGCATCATTTCCTGCCCGTCGGCAACGCCGGTAATATCACCGCGTACTGGGCTGGCTACCAGGAGTACAAGCAGGAAGGTTTCGCGACTCGGGTTCCGAAGATGATGGGCTACCAGGCGGCGGAATCCGCACCGATCGTCGTCGGCCATCCGATTGACGATCCGCATACCGTCGCGACCGCGATCAAAATTGGCAATCCGGCGTCCTGGAAGAGCGCGACGGCCGCGCGCGACGAATCCGGCGGGATCATCGACATGGTTACCGACGCGGAGATCCTCGCGGCGTATCGGCTGATCGCGACGGGCGGCGTTTTTGCCGAGCCTGCCTCCGCGGCCTCAGTCGCCGGCCTGTTGAAATTCGGCGCGACGGGCGGAATCAAACCGGGGTCCGTAGTCGTCTGTACTCTCACCGGCCACGGCCTCAAGGATCCCGACACTGCGCTCAAGAATCTCAGCAACACGATTGTCTGCGAGCCGGACCTCAACAAGGTGATGAAGATCATCGATGGCGATTAGGCGCACAATCACGGACGATTCCAAGCGATGAAATACGTCATCATACACGGCGACGGGATGGCCGACTGGGCGTGCGACGTGCTCGGCGGCAAGACTCCGCTCGAGGCTGCCAACAAGCCCAACATGGATTTGCTCGCGACGCGCGGCACGCTCGGCATGGTCGCGACTATTCCCAAGGGGATGCCCTCGGGCAGCGACGTTGGCACCATGACGATGCTCGGCTACGATCCCGCGCGCTATCACACCGGGCGCGCGCCGATCGAGGCCGCCAGCCAGGGAATCGAGATGGCGCCGAGCGACGTCGTGTTCCGCATGAATCTCGTGTCAATAGGTCCCGGCGACGGCGGCGCGCGCACGATGAACGACTTCACCTCGGGCCACATCACGAGCGAGGAAGCGGCGCAGATCGTCACAGATATAAATAAGAAGCTCGGCGGCGACGCGATCGAGTTTCACAACGGCGTCAGCTACCGCCATCTGATGCTCTGGCATGGCGGCACGACGCGCACCAATCTCACGCCTCCGCACGACATCACCGGCAAGGACGCCGAATCGAGCCTGCCGAAAGGCGAGGGCGCCGATCTCCTGCGCGATCTGATGACGCGCGCCGCCGATATCCTCAAAGATCATCCGGTGAACAAGGCGCGGCGCGCCGCCGGTAAGCCCGAAGCCACGTCGATCTGGTTCTGGGGGCAGGGCACGCGCCCCGCGGTGCCGACGCTCAAGGAGCGCTTCGGCGTCGACGGCTCGGTGATCTCGGCGGTCGACCTCGTGAACGGTCTTGGGCGTCTCGCGGGACTTCAATTGATCAAAGTTCCCGGCGCGACCGGGTTTCTCGACACCGACTACGCGGCGAAGGGCCGTTACGGTCTCGAAGCGCTGAAGTCGCGAGACTTCCTGCTCCTTCATATCGAGGCGCCCGACGAGGCTGGTCACATGGGCCGCGCCGATCTCAAGAAGGAAGCGATCGAGCGCATCGACGAGCTGATCATCGGCCCGATGCTGAAGGGGCTCGACGCGATGGGCGACTTTACGATCCTGCTGATGCCCGATCACGCGACGCCGAGCAAGCTCAAGACCCATTCGTCCGAGCCGGTGCCGTTTGCGATGATGACTGCAAGTCAATTCCGCGCCGCATCCGGCAACGCCCGGCGGTACACCGAGGCCGACGGCCAGAAAACCGGAATCAGTTTCGACCACGGATACGAATTGCTCGGCACGATGTTCGATCGCAGCCGTTTGGGAACGAACTAAAGGGAGACCTCTGAATGGAGCGCAATCTTGCCCTCGAAGTTGTACGCGCGACCGAAGCCGCCGCTCTAGCTGCGTCCCGCTTCATCGGCAAGGGCGACGAGCGCATGGCCGATCGCGCCGCGGGCGAGGCGATGCGCAAGGCGCTCAACTCGGTCGCGATGGACGGCAAGGTCGTCATCGGCGAAGGCACCCAGGACGACGTCGAGCTGCTCTACTCGGGAGAAATCGTCGGCACCGGCGCGGGAACCGAAGTCGATGTCGCGCTCGACGCGCTCGAGGGCTCGATCATCACGGCGACCGGCGGCCCCAACGCGCTTTCGTGCGTCGCGCTCGCCGAGCGCGGCAAGATCCTGCTCTGCCCCGACACCTACATGGACAAAATCGCAACCGGCCCCGCGGGCAAGGGCGTGATAGACATCGACCGCTCGCCGGGCGACAACCTGAAAGCGCTGGCGGAAGCGAAAAACGTCTATGTCGAAGACTTGCGAATCGCGATCCTCGATCGCCCGCGCCATGAGAAGCTGATTGCCGAGGTCCGCCGCGCGGGCGCCGGTATCAAGATGCTGAGCGCCGGCGATTTGTCAGCCGCGATCGCGACGACCCGTCCCGAAAGCGAAATCGACATGCTGATCGGCGTTGGCGGCGCACATCAGGGCGTGCTCGCCGCGGCCGCGATTCGCTCCGCGGGCGGCGAGATGCAGTGCCGCTTCGTGCCGCGCAACTCCGACGAAGCCGAAGCATGCCTCAAGATGGGCATCATGGACCTCAAGCATCGCTACACGCTCGAGGAACTGGCCGGCGACAACGTGATGTTCGCCGCGACCGGCGTCACGACGGGAGACTACCTGCGCGGCGTGCGCTTCTTCTCCGGCGGCGCAATGACCAACAGCGTCGTGATGCGCTCCAAAACCCGCACCATCCGCTTCATCGAAGCCATCCACCATTTCGACTTCAAGCCCGAGTATTAAGCGCTACGTCAGGCCAAGCGGCGCCAACGCGGATCTCCGCAGCGCGGGATGAACGATGCTTCGTAGAGGGTTAGGTCGCGAGGACTGTCGGGCCAATGGGCGAGAATGAACTCCTCGGAA
>Ga0335073_10015463_pt1 | contig 10671 bp, 10 predicted proteins | sample Lox_Sample_22_FD_207093 | JGI IMG/M metagenome (GOLD analysis project Ga0335073, IMG submission 207093) | Soil microbial communities from Loxahatchee National Wildlife Refuge, Florida, United States - Lox_Sample_2.2 | ecosystem: Environmental > Terrestrial > Soil > Wetlands | place: USA...
ACGCCACCGCCGCCGGCCTGGACCCGACCGCCCGGCAGGCCTGGCAGTGGTTCGTCACCGAGGTGCCGCAGCGTTCGTTGCACAACTGGCAGAACGCGGCGGCCCGGCTCATCGCCGCCGATCTGCGCGGCCGAGTGACCGTCTCCAGTTAATCCGGCTCTTTAGGGAATACGTGCCCTAGATCACACGGTTTACCTGCGCATGGCACTGCTTGGCAGTGCCACGCGTCGATCTGGCAGTCGCAGAACGGCACGCTCAGAAGTGTTCGACCGACACACAAGGAGTTTCTCGACATGACTGCTGTTACTGGACTGGCCCCCCGACCCCTCGCCGACTCCACCGACTCCTTGTTGCGTTTCGCCCTGCGGCTCGACGCAACGCTGACCGGGTTGGCAGGCCTGATGATCGCCGCGGCCGCTGATCCGCTGTCGTCGCTCACCGGGCTGAGCTCCATCTCGGAGTATGGAATCGGTGCCTTCTTCGTGCTCTATGGGCTGGTGGTGTTCGCCCTCGCCGCGGCACCCGACTTGCGCCGCGCCGGGATCGGCGTGGTCATCGCCAACATCGTGTTCACCGTGGGTGCGGTGGTCGCCGCGGCGGCAGACGCACTGCCGCTGACCGCGACGGGAACTGCGGTGACGCTGGCCAGCGGTGTCTACACCGCCCTGATCGGCTACCTGCAATACCTCGGAGTGCGCCGTCTGCGGGCGTGACTCCCATCCCGCCGATGCGGGGCGCTGCCGTCAGAGGTTGCGGTGCGCGCCTCCGCATCGGCTTGTTACGCCTTCGGCTATGCCTTGGGCAGTTTCACCACCCGGCCGCGCATGCTGTCGGCCACGTAAACGTCGCCTTCCGCATCCACCGCCACGCCTTCCGGGGAATCGAGGCCCCTGAACGGCAGCGCGCGCTGGCGCGAGGATCCCACAGGCAGCTTCAGCACTTGCCTGCTGTTCGAATCGGTCACAAAGACGGCGCCACTGCGTCCCACCGCCACGCCGTAGGGCTGGTTCAGCCCGGTGAACGGCAGCACGGTCGGGTCGGTGGATCCGGCGGGCAGCTTCACCACCCTGTTGTCATTGAATTGGGTGTCGGTGACGTAGACATTGCCTGCCGTGTCGACCGCCACACCCTGCGGGAACTCGAGACCGGTGATCGGCAGCACGGTCTGGCTGCTCGAGCCGGCTGGAAGCTTCACCACTTGTTGTAGATGGCGGTCGGCGGCGTAGACATTGCCGGCCGCATCCACTGCGACGGCCCGTGGGTCCGCGAGGTTGGTGAACGGCAGTTCGGTCTGGCTGGTCGACCCGGCGTCCAACTTCACTACCTTTCCGACGCCGGGGTAACCGTCGGTGAAGTAGCTGACATAGACACTTCCCTTGTCGTCCACCGCCACGCCGGTCAGGTTTTGCAGACCGGTGAACGGCAGCACGGTCTGGCTACCCGAGCCCGCCGCCAGCTTCAGCACTCGGCGGTTGCCGGCATCGGTGACGTAGACGTCGCCATGCGAGTCCACCGCAACGCCCGTCGGGTCTTTGAGGCCGGTGAACGGCAACACGGTTTGCCGCGAATAGAGCAGCGCGGTCAGTGGGGTGTGCGGTGCTCTGATGAGTGCAAGGATTCCCGCGACGAGCGCGACGATGGCGCAGGCGACGGCGATCGCGATCAGCGCTGGGTGGTGCCGACGCGGTGGCGCGGGTATGTGATGTGGCTGATGATCGACCGGCGAGCCGGTCGCGGGATCACTGCGCGGCCAGTCGTCCACTGCACCCCCTCAGCGTCGGGAACAACGTCGATGAGTCTAAAGCTTGCGCAGCCGGAGCCGGTTGATGGAGTGGTCGGCGTCCTTGCGCAGCACCAGCGTGGCCCTGGGCCGGGTGGGCAAGATGTTCTCGATCAGGTTCGGCCGGTTGATCGAACGCCAGATGTCACGGGCGGCGACGACGGCCTGCTGATCGGTCAGGCCCGCGTAGTGGTGGAAATGCGAGGCCGGGTTCGCGAACGCCGTCGAGCGCATCGCCAGGAACCGCGAGACATACCACTGCTCGATGTCCTCGATCCGCGCGTCCACATACAGCGAAAAGTCGAACAGGTCCGACACCATCAGGGTGGGCCCGGTCTGCAAAACGTTGAGGCCTTCGAGGATCAGAATGTCGGGGTGGCGGACCACCTGCTTGGCGCCAGGGACCCGGTCGTAGTGCAGGTGCGAGTACACCGGGGCGCATGCGTAGTCCGAGCCCGACTTCACCGAGGTGACGAACCGCATCAATGCGCGTCGGTCATAGCTCTCGGGAAAGCCCTTGCGGTGCATGAGGTTTCGACGGGTCAGTTCGGCGTTCGGGTAGAGGAAGCCGTCGGTGGTGACCAGGTCGACCCGCGGGTGGTGATCCCAGCGGGCCAGCAGCGCCTGCAGCACACGGGCTGTCGTCGACTTGCCGACCGCCACGCTGCCGGCTACTCCGATGACGAACGGCACCGGTCGGTCGGGGTTCTGCCGCGTTTCGTCGAGGAATTCGTCGGTGGCGGCGAACAACCCTTGCCGGGCGGCGACCTGGAGGTGCAAAAGCCGGGCCAGTGGCAGGTAGACCTCTTCGACCTCGAGCAGGTCGATCTGCTCGCCGAGACCGCGCAGGCCGACGACTTCTTCTTCGGTCAGCGGCTGCGGCGTCGACTTACGTAGCGTGCGCCATTGACTCCGGTCGAACTCCACATAGGGGCTCGGCTCGCTAAGCCGCGGCATGGGTGTCAGTCTTGCAGCCCCGGCCGCGCTGTCAGCGGGTGGGGCGAGGAGATGGCGGGCAGATAACGTTGGCGCATGCAGCCCCGTCAGGAATCCGCCGCGCTGATCCGCGAGTACCTGCTGCTCGGTTTGCGCTTCGACCGCATCGAATCCGGTTACGTCGATGCCTTCACCGGCGACCCGGCACTTCGTCAGACGGTGTTGGCCGAGCCCGCGCCCGAGCCGGCGGGCCTGGTCCGCCAGGCCGAGCGGCTGCTGGCGGCGCTGCCGAACATCCCGCACAGCAACGGATTCGGCCATGCCCGCGTCGATTACATCGGCGCGCATCTGCGGGCGTTGGCCTGCGCCGGACGCAAGTTCGCCGGTGAAGACATCGGCTTCGTCGACGAGGTACACGACTACTTCGACGTCCACATCGCCAAGGGTGAGGTGGACACCTATCGGCAGGCGCATGCTCGGCTCGACGACGTGCTGGGCGGTGACGGCCCGCTGGCCGAGCGGATGGAGGCATACCGCACAGCAGAAGAGATCCCGCCGGATCGGTTGGCGGAGTGTATCGAGGCGTTTTCCAGCGCGCTGCGCGACCGGGTGCGCGCCGAGTACCCGCTTCCCGACACCGAGACCGTCGAGTACCAGGTGGTGACCGACCAGCCCTGGTCCGGATTCAACTACTACCTGGGCGATTACCGCTCGACAGTCGCCGTGAACGCCGACGTCAAGCAACTGATGTCCAACCTGCCGCGGCTGGTGGCCCACGAGTCCTATCCGGGCCATCACACCGAGCACTGCCGGAAAGAGGCCGGACTGGTGAACGGGAAAGGCCAGGCCGAGCAGACCATTTTCCTGGTGAACACCCCGCAGTGCCTGATGGCCGAGGGCCTGGCCGACCTGGCGCTGTACGCCGCGATCGGGCCGAGTTGGGGGCACTGGGCGTCCGAGATCTACGCCGACCTGGCGCTGCGGTTCGACGGCGAGCGCGCTGAGGCGGTCGCCGAGGCGTCGGTGGCGCTGGCCGGCGTCCGCCAGGACGCGGCGTTGATGCTGCACGACGAGCACCGCGATGCCGACGAGGTGGCGGCCTTCCTGCGCCGCTGGCTGCTGGTCGACGACACCCGCGCCCGTCAGATGCTCCGGTTTCTGTCTTCGCCGCTGTGGCGCGCCTACACCAGCACCTACGTCGAGGGTTACCGGCTGCTGCGGCGCTGGCTGAACGACCGGCCGGACGATGTGAGCCTCGCCGAGCGTTTCGGTCGGCTGCTGGACGAGCCGCTGATCCCTTCGGCAATGCGGTCCGACTAGTCTCGGTTGCATGGCAGCTGATTCGACCGCGATCACCACTTCCGGCTCGTCCCTCGGCGCGGATTACGCCGATACCGCCAGCGCCGCCTACCGCGCGGCGCTGCAGGTCATCGAGTCCGTCGAGCCGCGCATCGCCGCGGCGACACGTAAAGAGCTTGCCGATCAACGCGATTCACTCAAGCTCATCGCTAGCGAGAACTATGCGTCACCTGCGGTGCTGCTCGCTATGGGCAGCTGGCTGTCCGACAAGTACGCGGAAGGCACCATCGGGCACCGTTTCTACGCCGGCTGTCAAAACGTCGACACCGTCGAAAGCGTGGCCACCGAGCATGCTCGTGAGTTGTTCGGCGCGCCATACGCCTATGCCCAGCCGCACTCCGGTATCGACGCCAACCTGGTTGCCTACTGGGCGATCCTGACTACCCGGGTCGAGGCGGCGGGCCTGGCCGAGGTCGGCGCCAAGCACGTCAACGACCTCTCTGAGGCGGACTGGGAAGCGCTGCGCAACAAGCTCGGCAATCAGCGCCTGTTGGGCATGTCACTAGACGCCGGCGGCCACCTCACCCACGGTTTCCGGCCCAACATCTCAGGCAAGATGTTCCACCAGCGCAGCTACGGCACCGACCCGGAAACCGGCCTGCTGGACTACGACGCCGTCGCCGCTGCGGCGCGCGAATTCAGGCCGCTGATCCTGGTCGCCGGCTACTCCGCCTATCCACGCCGGATCAACTTCGCCAAGATGCGCGAGATCGCCGACGAAGTCGGCGCCACCCTGATGGTGGACATGGCGCACTTCGCCGGCCTGGTCGCCGGCAAGGTCTTTGTCGGCGACCAGGATCCGGTGCCGCACGCCCACGTCACTACGACCACCACGCACAAATCGCTGCGCGGGCCGCGGGGCGGGCTGATCCTGGCGCAGCCGGAGTACGCCGACGCGGTCGATAAGGGTTGTCCCATGGTGCTGGGCGGGCCGCTGTCACACGTCATGGCCGCCAAGGCGGTCGCGCTGGCCGAGGCCCGCCAGCCCTCATTCCAGGGCTACGCCGAGCGGATCGCCGACAACGCCAAAGCACTGGCCGACGGGTTCCTGCGGCGCCGGGCGAGGCTGGTCACCGGCGGGACCGACAACCATCTCGTGCTGCTCGACGTCACATCGTTCGGGTTGACCGGTCGCCAAGCCGAATCAGCGCTGCTGGACTCCGGCGTCGTCACCAACCGCAATGCAATCCCCGCCGACCCCAACGGCGCCTGGTACACCAGCGGCATCCGGTTCGGCACACCGGCGCTGACCACCCGCGGCTTCGGAGCCGCCGACTTCGATCGGGTCGCCGAACTGGTGGTCGAGGTGTTGGCCAACACCCAACCCGCTGCGGGGCCGCAGGGCCCCTCAAAGGCTAAATACGTGCTGGGTGATGGCGTCGCCGAGCGGGTCCACGCCGCGGCCGCCGAGCTGCTGGCCGACCATCCGCTCTACCCGGGGCTCACTCTTTAGGTGCATCGATCAGCCCGGCGCGGCCGATTTCCCGGAATCTGTGTCTGCGGGTTACAGTTACCCCATGGCACAGAAACCTGTCGCTAACGCGTTGATTCTCGAGCTCGAGCCGGTCGTGGGCGAGAACCTCGACCGTCACCTCGGCACCGAGAAATTGTGGTTCGCGCACGACTTCGTGCCGTTCGAACTCGGCGAGAACTTCGCCTTCCTCGGTGGGCGGGATTGGGACCCGTCGCAGGTGACGCTGCCCCAGACCATCACCGACGCGTGCGAGATCCTGCTCGTCACCAAAGACAACCTGGCCGGTTACCACCGCGAACTCGTCGAGCACTTCATTCTCGAAGACATGTGGGGCCAGTGGATCGGCCGATGGACCGCCGAAGAGCACGTGCACGCCATCGCACTGCGCGAGTACTTTGTGGTGACCCGGGAGATCGACCCGACCGCCAACGAGCAGGTCCGCTTCGAGCACGTGTCCGGCAAGGGCTATCGCGCCGACAAGTATTCCCAGGTTGAAACACTGGTGTTCATGGCTTTCTTCGAGCGGGCGCACGCGGTGTTCTGCAACAACCTGGCGGCCCAGATCGAAGAGCCGGTGCTGGCCGGACTCATCACCCACATCGCGCGCGACGAAGAGCGGCACGAGGAGTTCTTCGCCAATCTCGTCGCACACTGCCTCGACTACGCCCGCAACGAAACCATCGCGGCGATCGCCGCCCGCGCGGCTGACCTCGACGTCATCGGCGCCGACATCGACGCCTATCACGACAAGGTGCGAAACGTCGCCGACGCAGGCATTTTCAGCTCAGATGAGCTGCGACGGGTGATCTCCGACCGCATCGCCGCATGGGGAGTCGCCGACGAGCCGGCGCTGCGGCAGTTCGTCAGCGCCTAGCCATCTCGGCGCGCCTGCGCGGCGCACATGCGCAGACCGGAGTAGCTTTGCATTCGATGGCTAGCGACATGCTCTGCTGTCCGGGCGGCGCCTCTCGTCTCGACTTCGACAGGACCGCCGGCCCCGGTCCTGGCGCCGCGGCCCCCGCCGAATCGTCCGTGCGGGCCGCACGGGCTTCAGCCCGGTTATGACGCGTCGTACGCATGGGTGGCGGTGGGGCCACCACCAACATGCGGCCGCGAACCGGGCGACAAGCTCGAGGAGCGCTTCGTGACGAAATCCCCGGCCGTTCCACAGGACACCATTAGGACGTACGTCCTCGACACCTCGGTGTTGTTGTCCGATCCGTGGGCCTGTTCCCGCTTTGCCGAACACGAAGTCGTTGTTCCGCTGGTGGTGATCAGTGAGCTGGAGGCCAAGCGCCATCACCATGAGCTGGGTTGGTTCGCCCGTCAGGCGTTGCGCCTGTTCGACGATCTCCGGCTCGAGCACGGGCGGCTGGACCAGCCCATTCCGGTTGGAACCCAGGGCGGCACGCTGCACGTCGAGCTCAACCACAGCGACCCCGACGTGCTGCCGGCCGGGTTCCGCACCGACACCAACGACTCCCGCATCCTGTGCTGCGCCGCCAACCTCGCCGCCGAAGGCAAGCGAGTCACCCTGGTGAGCAAGGACATTCCGCTGCGCGTCAAGGCCGGCGCGGTGGGTCTGCCCGCAGACGAGTACCACGCGCAAGACGTCATCACGTCCGGCTGGACCGGAATGACGGAAGTCGAAGCCACCCCCGAAGACATCGACGCATTGTTCGCCGAAGGCGAGGTTGATCTAGCTGCGGCTCGAGACCTGCCCTGCCACACCGGTATTCGGCTGCTCGCCGGCAACTCGCACGCGCTGGGCCGCGTCAATGCCCACAAGCGCGTCCAGTTGGTCCGCGGCGATCGTGAGGTCTTCGGCCTGCGGGGCCGCTCTGCCGAGCAGCGGGTGGCCCTGGATCTACTGCTCGACGAATCGGTGGGCATCGTGTCGCTGGGCGGCAAGGCCGGTACCGGTAAGTCGGCGTTGGCGCTGTGCGCCGGTCTGGAGGCCGTACTGGAGCGGCGCACCCAGCGCAAAGTGGTGGTCTTCCGTCCGCTCTACGCGGTCGGCGGCCAGGAGCTGGGCTACCTGCCGGGCAGCGAGAGCGAGAAAATGGGCCCGTGGGCCCAGGCGGTCTTCGACACCCTCGAAGGTCTGGCCAGCCCGGCGGTGCTCGAAGAAGTGCTCTCCCGCGGAATGCTCGAGGTGCTGCCGCTGACCCATATCCGTGGTCGCTCGCTGCACGACTCGTTCGTCATCGTCGACGAGGCGCAATCGCTGGAACGCAATGTGTTGCTCACCGTGCTGTCACGGCTGGGCACAGGATCGCGGGTGGTGTTGACCCACGATGTCGCCCAGCGCGACAACCTCCGGGTGGGCCGGCACGACGGGGTCGCGGCCGTGGTCGAGAAACTCAAGGGCCACCCGCTTTTCGCGCACATCACGCTGCTGCGCAGCGAGCGGTCGCCGATCGCCGCGCTGGTCACCGAGATGCTCGAGGAAATTACCCGCGCCCCGCTTCCGTAATCGCGCGGCGACCTGCTGCGCCCGGCTTCGCCGCGCTTGCAATCGCCGCGGGTAAGCTTCCGGCCGTGCCGAGACGACCAGACACGCTTGCGTGGCGCTACTGGCGCACGGTCGCCGGTGTGGTCGCAGCCGCCGTCGTCGTCGCTATCGGTGCGTTCACCGGGCACGTCAGGTTCGCCCGCGCCAACGATGTCGTCGACTGCGCACAGGTCAAGTGCGTGGCGTTGACGTTCGACGACGGCCCCACCCCCTACACTGATCGGCTGCTGAGCATTCTGACCGCCAACAATGCCAAAGCGACGTTCTTCGAGATCGGAAACAAGGTTGCCGCCAACCCGGCCGGCGCCAAACGAGTCGTGGATGCGGGCATGGAGATCGGCAACCACACCTGGGAACACCCCAACATGACGACGCTGCCGCCGTCCGATGTTCCCGGCCAGTTGACCAGAGCCAACGACGCGATCGCCGCCGCCACCGGTGTGACGCCCAAGCTGTGGCGACCGCCCGGCGGGCTGACCAATGAGGCGGTCAATGAGCAAGCCGGCAAGGTCGGTCTGGCCGGAATCCTGTGGGACGTCATCCCTTACGACTGGATCAACGACTCGAAGACCGCCGCCAGCCGGTACCTGCTGTTGACTCAGATCAAGCCGGGCTCGGTGGTGTTGCTGCACGACACTTACTCCAGCACGGTTGATCTGGTCTACCAGTTCATCCCGGTGCTGAAAGCCAACGACTATCACCTGGTGACGGTCAGCCAGTTGTTGGGGCAACGAGCGCCGGGCAGCGTCTACGGCAGCCGGGACAACGGCCCGCCGGCCAACGATCTGCACGACATCCCGGTCGCCGAGATCCCGTCGCTGCCCAACACACCGTCGCCCAAGCCGATGCCCAATTTCCCGATTAGCGATGTGCCGGGCCAGAACTCGGGCGGATCGAACAACGGCAGCTAACTGGTTGTCCGAGTGGTGGCCTAAGTCCTTAACACGTCGGGATTAAACACGCGCGATCAACCGTTTGGAACCGTGCATGTTCCCCGCAGAACCGAAGGGAAGAGATGACTCAACAGGTTGTTCTTATCACCGGCGCCCTCACCGGTATCGGCCGCGCCACTGCGGTCGCATTCGCAGGTAAAGGCGCCAATGTAGTCGTGTCCGGACGCCATGACGACAAAGGGCAAGCCCTTGTCGCGGAGTTGAAAGCGCTTGGAGCCGAGGCAGAATTCGTTCGGGCCGACGTTACAAAGGAAGACGAGGTCCGCAACCTAGTCGAAAAAGCAGTCGCGAGATTTGGCCGCCTCGATGTAGCAGTCAACAACGCCGGCTTCGAAGGCGAGACCGGTCCCATTCAGGACGCCACCGTCGAAAGCTTCAAGGCCGTGCACGACACCAATGTTCTCGGCGTATTCCTGAGCATGAAGTACGAACTGCGCGCGATGGCCGGCCAAGGCAGCGGCAGCATCGTCAACATCGCCTCGACCTACGGGCATAAGGCGGCCGCCGGCGCGGCGGCCTACGTGAGCAGCAAGTTCGCAGTCGAAGGTCTGACCAAGACGGTTGCGCTCGAGCAAGGGAACTCAGGCATTCGGGTAAACGCAGTCGGGCCCGGGCCAATAGACACCGGCATGCTCGACCGCTTCACCGGCAGCGCAGAAGGCAATGACGCGCTGATAGCGACCGTACCTTTGCTTCGCAGGGGAAATCCTGTGGAAATCGCGAACGCCGTTGTTTTCATCTCCTCTCCCGAAGCCTCCTACATCTCTGGCACGGTGTTTGAAGTCGACGGCGGCATGTCGGCAGCCTGACATCGTCCGGGACTATCCGGTAAGGCAATCCGCTTGGAGTCGTCGACATAGGCATCGTTGAGTGGGACAGACCGGCTGTGCAACCGATATGAGCAGGTCGACGTCGCCACGAATGATGCGTCGCTTACTAACCGATTGACGTCGGCGGCTGTCCCGCTAGCTCACCCGACGCGGCGAGTGCCAGCAGCTCGCCTCGGCCGATCTGAGTAACCAGGCTGGCCGAGTCGAAGTAGATACGCTCGTTGGTGATGCGGTCGCCGTCGAAGAAGAACACCGCGATGATCGGCACCCGGAATGCCTTGCCGGTGGGCGGCAGACCGTAGAACTCGCCGAGATTGGTACCGAGCAGGTCGAATTCGGTGATGACGGCGTCGTCGGTCACGTGGAATCGCACGTTGTCGTGACGCTGGTCCGGGAACGCGGTCCGCGTGGTCCGGTAGTAACCCATGACCTCGTCATCACCGTCGAAAACCTGCCCGGTGGCCATGATCTCGTAGTGCGGATGCCCGTTGAACGTGGCCAGGGTCCGATCGAACTCCTTGGTCACCTCGGTGTTCATGTGCTCTTCGATGAGCGCCAGGCGCTGTTGGCGGAGTTCGTCGCTGAGCATGTCTACTCTTCGGTGACCTTGGCCATCGCGAGCACGTCGAGGCGACGGTCGAGTTCCGCTTCGGAAAGCTTGTCGCCGATCAGCCCGCGGTCGATCACGGTCTGACGAATCGTCTTGTGTTCCTTGAGTGCTTGCTTGGCGACGTTGGCGGCCTCGTCGTAGCCGATCGCCGAATTCAGCGGCGTCACAATCGACGGCGACGACTCGGCCAGCTCACGCAAATGCTCCACATGGG
>Ga0335073_10015464_pt1 | contig 10671 bp, 9 predicted proteins | sample Lox_Sample_22_FD_207093 | JGI IMG/M metagenome (GOLD analysis project Ga0335073, IMG submission 207093) | Soil microbial communities from Loxahatchee National Wildlife Refuge, Florida, United States - Lox_Sample_2.2 | ecosystem: Environmental > Terrestrial > Soil > Wetlands | place: USA: Florida...
TTCAAGTGCGACATACGCCTAGGCAGAGCGGCCTCCCAACCCCCAAGGAGGTTCGACATGCCGGCATCCAATTTCGATTTTGACGTCATCACGGGGCCGTCCACCGTGCGCCCGGCGCCACCACCGCCGCCGCCACCCTCCCAGCCCAGGCCATCGCCGTCGCCATCGCCATCGCAGTGACCCTGTCCGCCATTGCTCTGGGTTGCCGCAACCACGATCTGCCACTGCCCCGGAAGCAGGCGGCAACAGCAGCCTGGTGCTTTACAATACCGGCACGCCGTGTTGTTTCGCCTTGTCTGGCGGCTCGACATGAATGGTGACCGCCACGTGCGGCATCTCTGCTCGTAGCGCCTCCTCGATCCGATCGCAGATTGCGTGCGATTCCGCCACCGTCATGTCGGCTGGCACGACGAGGTGAAAGTCGAGGAAGGTCAGCCGGCCGGCCCGGCGGGTGCGCAGATCGTGCGCCTCCAGCGCGCCCGTGGCGCTGTCGCCCACGAGTTGGCGGATGCGGCCGATCACCTCCGGCCCGGGCGCGGCATCCATCAGTCCGCCAACGGAACTGGAGATCATGCGCATGCCGGACCACAGCACATAGACGCCGGCCGCCGCGGCAATCAGCGAGTCCAGCGGCAGATAGCCGGTCAGCACGGAGACCAGAACGCCGGCGACGATGCCCAGGGACGTCACCACGTCCGACAACAGGTGCCGTCCGTCTGCCTCCAGGGCGGGGGAGTTCAGGCCGCGACCGGCACGCAGCAACGCCAGCGCCCAGCCGCCGTTCAGCACGGTGGCCACGGCGTTGATGCCGATGCCCTCGGACGGCACCTGCAACGGCTCCGGATGCAGCCACGCGTGCCAGGCCTGGTTGAAGATCGACAGGGCGGCGATAACGATCAGCACGCCCTCGATCACGGCGGCGAAGAACTCGGCCTTGCTATGACCGAACGGATGATTGGCGTCGGCGGGTCGAGCGGCCAATCGCACCGACATCAGGACGAGTAGACCGGTTGCGAGGTGCAGAGTGGTCTCCAGCGCGTCGGAATAGAATGCAACGCTGCCGGTGACCCACCAGGCCATGCCCTTCAGCGCCAGCACCAGACAGCCGATGCCGATACTGCCGATCGCGATACGCTCGCCGCTTGCCACGCTGCCGCGTTCCCTGTCCGCTGTCGCGGCTCTAGCAAACCGGGCCGGAGACGTCAGCCTCCGGATTTGATGGCTTTGGCGCTTGCCCGACGCGGCGTTTGTGCCGGATAGAAGGGGCAGAGACCTGTCGGGGGAGACGTGGATGCGCCGTTCGTTCGTGAGCCTTGCCGCCGCCGGTTTGCTGATCAGCCAGCAGGCGGGCGCGGAAATGCAATGCCTGCCGCCGAGTGCCCGGGCCGCGTTCCATGTGCAGGCACTGCGCAGCGAGATGATGGTGCTGGCGACCGGTTGCTCTGACGACGTGCAGTACAATGCGTTCATCGAACGCTACCGCCCGGCGCTGCAGGCAAACGAGCAAGATATCGACGCCTGGTTCAAGCGGAATTTCGGCCGGCGGGCACAGACGGAGCATGACCGCTTCGTCACCGACCTGGCCAACGCGCAGTCGAGCGCCGGTACCAGGTTGGGCACGGATTTCTGCCCACACAATGGTGTACTGTTCCAGGAGGTGATGGCGCTGCGGGACGCCGACGAGCTGGCGACCTTCGCCGCCGGGCAAAATCTTGTACCGGCCTCGCTCGATGTTTGCTCCGAGCAAGTAGCCGAGGCGCCGAAGCATCCGGTGCGGCGGGTTGCGAGCAAGCGGCGGTAGCCGGAGCGGACGCAGCCCTCGCCTCGCTCGCGTCGTTCTTCCCCGGCTGTCATCGCGAGGCCGGGAGCGCCACAGCAACCTCGGCCGGCAAGCGGCACGGATCCTTCGAGCGCCATTTGCCCGGGATTGCCCAGGCTCGGATTGCCCAGGCTCGGATTGCCCAGGCTCTCTGGGCCTCGCGCTGACAGCAGGGAAGGGTTGACGCCGCGCTTGCCGCCCGCGCGGCGGCGCAGGATTACCGCGCCACCACGACGTTGACGCGCAGCTCCGGACGACCCGGCAGCAGCCGAACGACAAACGCGTCGTTCCCGACAAATCCCGCGTCCGGTGTGTAGTCGATCCGGGTCGTTGCACCGACCGGGTGTATGTACACATCGCCATGCGCTGGCGATTCGGTCAGCAGGCCAGCGGCGTACGGCTTGCCGTCATCGGTCACGGTGATTGCGCACCACCCGCCGTCGTTGGCCAGCCTCAAATCGGCCGCGGTCTCGTGTCCCGACGCGAGCCGCGGCTTGGGCGAGGTGCAGGTCTTCGCCGCCCCCTGGAAGTCCGAGGCGAACAGGCGCGGGCCGGCCACCTGGGGCGCGGGATTCTCGGCACAGCCCGGCAACAGCGAGCCGACCAGCGCCAGCGCAATCCACACCGCGGCACGCGGCCGTCCGGGAGAAAAAATCCGCAAGCCAAGATCTCCGAATACGCCCCGCAGGCGGTCCGCATATGCCCTGCTGACGGGCAGAAGGGCGCGCCTGTAGCAGATGCCGCCGATTCGGTCAGCCCGCGCCCGGATCACGCAGACGGCATGTCACCCGGCAGCGGTTGGGACAGATCGTTGATCAGCCTTCGCCCGACGCGCCCAGGTGGCCGGCCGCACCGATGCCCGACACGGAGAGGGACACTGAACAGAGAGCCGCATGGCTCTCGCGGCAGATATGTCAGCCCGCCGCCCCGGTCCGTGAAGTGCCGGATCCGAATGCTCGACTCATCGGCGCGGAACCCGCCGCAGAGCCGCGACAGTCGGTCAACCCGAGGCGATCCGGCCAATTCGGGCACGTAATATGGCCTGGCCGGAATAAGCACGCATCATCAACTGACCGTGAGCGTTGCGGCTATGCTACCAGGGAAGCGCGCCAGCCAAGTCGGCCACGTGGCGGCCAGGACGACGTTGCAGGACGCACACGCCGGGACAGCCGGACGGACGCGCTGCCCGGAGGCCCGGATCGTTCCCGGTCGTGCGAGGGCCGCTCACCATGACGAGACACGCGCTGACACGGCCAACGCTGCGCCGGTGTCCGATGGCTACAGCTAGATCGCCATGGCGTAAGCTGGCCGCCGAGGATCGGCGCCCGCACCGATGAGCCCGGTCGTCGGCTCGGAGACAATCGCCTCCACCGACCCCGCCAGCCACGTCCATTCGGGCCATTCGCGAATCTCGTGCCCGCGCGCGGCGAGAGCGTCCCGCGTGGCCTTGTCGATGCGGGATTCCACCGCCAGCCGGCCGGGGAAATACTCGAACGGCGCGAACGACGATGGGAACGAGTACGACGCGACGCGCGGCGCCTCGATGGCGCTCTGCGGATCCATGCCGAAGTGCAGGATGTTCAGCAGCACCTGTAGCATTGCCTGCGTCTGCACGTCGCCGCCCGGCGTGCCGAACGGCATCACGCCGCCGTCCTCCTTCACCAGCAGCGCCGGGTTCGGCGTGAGCCGCGGGCGCTTGCCGGGCGCTACGCCGGCGGGATGCTTCGGATCCGGCCGGCTTTGCGAGCCGCGGCCCGACGGGGTGATCCCCAGCCCTGGCACGACAGGCACGTTGCCCGAGCCATCCGACGGCGTGGCGCTGAACGTATTGCCCCAGCGGTCGACGACGCAGCAATACGAGGTGTCCGCCTCGACCTTTGGCAATTCGGCCGCGCTGGGCGCATGGCGCCGGCCCGGCAGGTCGAGCGGCGCCGGCATCTGGCCGAATGCCCGGTCGTCGCGCACCGCGGCGGCGCGGCGGGCGATGGTCGCCGGGTCCAGCAAATGCTCGATCGGCACGTCGACGAAATTCGGATCGCCAAAGAATTGTTCGCGATCGGCCATCGCCAGGTTCACGCATTCGGCGATGCGATGCAGGTAGTCGGCGCTGTTGTGCCGCAAACCGGCAATGCCGACTTGCTCCACCAGCGCCAGCGCCTCCTGCAAGGCCGGGCCCTGGCACCACGGGCCGCAGGTGATCAGCTCGTGGCCGCGCCAGCGACGGCGCACCACCGGCTCGAGTGGCGAGCGATAGGATGCCAGATCGTCCATCGACAGGTAGCCGCCTTCGGACTTTTGGAACTTCACGATCTCCCGTGCGATATCGCCGCGATAGAATGCGTCGTGTGCGGCGTTCAGGCCGGCGACGCGGTCGGGGCCGGCGGCGCGGTCCTGGTCGGCCATGTATTGCAGCGTGCGCGCGAGGTCGGACTGGACGAACTTCTCGCCCGCCTGCGGCACGCGATCATTGGGCAGGAAGATCGCGGTGTTGGATTGCCAGCGGCGATACTCATGCTCGTGCGACGCGATCGAGGCCGCCAGCAGCGGGTAGACCGCGAAACCCTCGGCGGCAAAGCGGATCGCCGATGCGGCGACGTCGGCGAAGCGCAGCGTGCCATGGCGGCGCAGCGCGGTGATCCAGGCATCGGGCGCGGCGGGAACCACGGTACGCAGCACGCCGTCGGGGATTTTCCCCCCATGCTCGCGCATGAACAAATCGGCGGGGAACGCCTTGGGCCACCAGCCGAGACCGGCGATGCTCTCCACGCTGCCGTCGGCGAGGCGGATGATGATCGGCGCCACGCCCGCCACGTTCACCAGGTCCGGCTGCAGCACGCCGAGTGCCATGCCGGCGGCGCAACCCGCGTCGATGGCGTTGCCGCCGCCTTCGAGAATCGAGAATGCCGCAGCGGCCGCGAGGTAATGGCCGGCGGAGACGGCATGGCGCGTGCCATAGACGGTCGGGCGATGGGACATGGCGGGAACTCCCCCGTTGGGCTCGGCGAGCGTGCGGCAATGGTTGGGGAGACGCAAGCGCACGATCAGGCGGTTGTGGGCCTCGCGATGACGCGTGCCTTGTGGCCCCGCTATTGGCGCAGCGCCCGCGCGATGTTGCGCCGCGCCTGTTGCTCGAAGGTCATCGCCAGCGGGGCGGAGCGGAACAGCGCGGGTGCCTCCTGTAGCTTGCCCAGGAATGCCATGCGGTTGCGCTGCCAGACCGCCTCCGGCAGGTGACTGAACTCGGCGCGCAATCGGCGCGTGCTGCGATCGAAGGAGTCGGCAGGCTCGCCGAGCGGCGTCAGGTCCAGATCGAGCAACCACAGCCGCAGCCGCGCCGGCGGTGTCGCCGCATCGTGCACGGCGAGGTGGTCGGCGGTTGCCTCGATCGTGGCAGCGACCCAGTCGATGTCGGCGGCCGAAAGATCCGCCGGGGCGTGGCGCCGCCAGAGCAATGCCGAGCGATGCTCGTTGTCGCGTCGCGTCGCGTCATAGATCGCGTCGTGAAAGGCGATGGTGCAGGCGATCAGCCGGCTGGCGAGGGGTGCCACAAAGGGCGTGCCGCCGCCGTAGCGGCGGTGCCGCGTCCACAGCACGGCGAGATGCTCCAGCCCGTGATAATGCCGCCGCGGCAGCCGCATCTGGCGCAGCACGGCGCGCCGCCCAGGCTCCGACAGCCCGGCCGTTGCCAGCAGCTCATGCAGCGCTGCCCCGGGGCCGCGCATGCTCCCTCTCCCCCCTGGTGGAATTGCGGCACAGTAATGATAGTCAGCCACATCGCCGGCGTTGGCGCAACAAAGGCCCCGCGACAAAAGCCCCGCAACAAAGGCCCCGCAGCAAAGGCCCCGCAGCAAAGGCCCTGCGACAAAGGCTCCGCGGCAACGGCTCCGCGGCAACGGCTCCGCGGCAACGGCTCCGCGACAAAGGCTCCGCGGCAACGGCCCCGCGGCAACGGCCCCGCGGCAACGGCCCCGCGGCAACGGCCCCGCGGCAACGGCTCCGCGACAAAGGCTCCGCGACAAAGGCTCCGCGACAAAGGCCCCGCGGTAACGGCGCCGCGGCAACGGCGCCGCGGCTGCAAGGCTGCCGCTGCGTGGCCAGCTTGCGCCGCGCCGCGGACCACGGTTGGAAAGCGGCAGAATCAGGCGCCGACCGGATTGATCTTTCCGCCCGCGGCAGGGATTGTTGCGCCATGCCCATTCTTACCGGACATGCGCGACTCGCCGGGATCATCGGCTGGCCGGTCACGCACTCCCGCTCGCCGCGGCTGCACGGCTTCTGGCTGGAGCGCCATGGCATCGACGGCGCCTATGTGCCGCTCGCCGTTCGCCCGGAGGATTTCGCCGCCGCCGTGCGCGGCCTGGCGGCGGCGGGCTTCGCCGGCGCCAATGTCACCCAGCCGCACAAGCGCGCGGCGTTCGCCATCTGCGATGGCGTGGAGCAAAGCGCGCAACGCGCCGGCGCGGTGAACACGCTGGTGTTTCGCGACGGCCGCATCACGGGCAGCAACACCGACGGCTGGGGGTTCATGGCCAATCTGCGGGCGCATGGCGTCGATCCCGCCGCGGGGCCGGCGCTGCTCCTGGGCGCCGGCGGCGCCGCCCGCGCCATCGCCGCGGTCCTGCTGGAGGCGCGCATCGCCGTCACCATCGCCAACCGCACGCGTGACCACGCCGAGGCACTGGCGCATGACCTGCCCGACCTGCGCGTCCTGCCTTGGGAGCAACGCAGCGCGGCGCTGCCGGACCAGGCCCTGGTGGTGAACGCGACCTCGCTCGGCATGCAGGGGCATCCGCCGCTGGTGCTGGACCTGGATCGTGCCGCGCCGGGCCTGGCGATCGCCGACATCGTGTATGTGCCGCTGGAGACGCCCTTGCTGGCCGACGCCGCATCGCGCGGGCTGCGCGTGGTGGAGGGGCTGGGCATGCTGCTGCACCAGGCGGTGCCCGGCTTTCGCGCGTGGTTCGGCGGGCAGCCGCAGGTGGATGAAGCGCTGCGCCGCTTCGTGGCCGCCGACCTGCTGGCGGGAGACCCACTGCCCCGATGAAGGTCATCGGCCTGACCGGCGGCATCGGCATGGGCAAATCCACCGCCGCCGCCACCTTCCGCCGTGCCAGGATTCCGGTGTTCGACGCCGACGCCTCGGTGCACCGGCTACAGGCGCGCGGGGGTCGGGCGGTACGGGTGATCGAGGCGGCGTTCCCAGGCACCACGCGTGACGGCGCGGTGGACCGAGCCGCGCTGCGCCGTGCCGTGCTGGGCGATCCCGAGGCGCTGCGCCGACTGGAGGGCATCCTCCACCCGATGGTGCGGGCCGATGAACGCGCTTTCCTCGCCCGCGCCCGCCGCGCCGGCACCCGCGCCGTGGTGCTGGACATTCCGCTGCTGTTTGAAACCGGCGGGCGCAAGGTGGACCGCGTCGTCGTGGTCTCGGCGCCGCGCAGCGTGCAGATGCGTCGCGTGCAACGGCGGCGGAAGATGACCCCCGCCGACATCGCGGCGGTGATCGCGCGGCAGATGCCGGACGCCGAGAAGCGCCGGCGCGCGGATGTCGTGATCCGCACCGGCCTGTCCCGTGCCCACGCCTCGCGCGGCCTGCGACGCCTGATCCGGGAGCTGAACGCATGACCCGTACCGTATTGTTCGACACCGAGACCACCGGGCTGGAATGGGTCCAAGGCCATCGCGTGATCGAGGTGGCGGCGCTCGAGCTGGAGAACGATCTGCCCACGGGGCGGCATTTCCACACCTTGCTCGATCCGGAACGCGACATCCCGGACGACGCCACGCGCATCCACGGCTTCACCAACGTCCACGTCGCGGGCAAGCCATTGTTCGCAGCCATCGCCGAGGAACTGCTGGCGTTCTTCGGCGATGGCAGGCTGATCGCGCACAACGCGCCGTTCGATTTCGGCTTCCTGAACGCGGAACTGGCGCGGCTCAGGCTGCCGCTGCTGGCGGCGGAGCGCATGGTGGACACGCTGGCCCTGGCGAAGACGCGATTTCCGGGGATGCCGAACAGTCTGGACGCGCTGTGCCGGCGGTTCGAGATCGACCTGTCGGCGCGGACCTCGCACAACGCCTTGCTCGACTGCAAGCTGCTGGCGGAAGTGTATGTCGAACTGACCGGCGGGCGTCAGCGCGGGCTGTCGCTGGGGACGGCGAAGGCGGTGATGCCGGTCGCGGTGTATGCGGCCATCGGCACGCGGGCGCCGCGGCCGATCGTGCCGACCGAGGCGGAACTGGCGGCGCATGCGGCGTTGGTCGGGCGGCTGAAGGATCCGGTGTGGCTGGCCGAGTAGGTCTTGGGTTGCCAGAGAGTTCAGCCGCAGCCGCCGGTTGTCGACAATGATCAAGCGAGGCCGCTCGCCTTGGCGCGGCGCGGCGCGGCGCTGGCTGCGCCTGGGTCTGAACAATCGCGCGGCGCTGGCTTCACTTCCGCCGGAAGTGACGCGCCGCCAGCTCGATCATTTGCTCCAGATCGAATGGCTTGGTCAGGCGCGGCGCGGTGCGATAGGTGGGCGGCAGGACCGCATCGCCATACCCGGTGAGGAATGCGAACGGGACACCTCGGGCGGCCAGGGCATCGGCGATGGGAAAGCAGGTCTCGCCGGCCAGGTTCACATCGAGCAATGCGCCGTCCAGCGCAGTGGTTGCCGCCAACGACAGCCCGTGTTCCAGGCGCGCCGCCGGACCGACGATGCGGCAACCGCGCTCCGCCAATGCCTCCGTCAGGAGGTCCGCGACCAGCACGGTGTCCTCCACGACAAGAACGAAGAGTCCATCCAGATCGGTCGAGGCAGCGCCGGGCATTGCTCTCCTCTCCTATCTCGGAGGCCGTTCTGCTGTCTCCGAAAGAGGAAACGTGATCGTGCAACGCACGCCTGGCGGGGTAAGTTCCAGGTCGGCCTTGCCTTGCAGCTCGTATTCGACGGCACGCGTGATGAAACCGGTGCCGAAGCCGGGGGCCGCCGCGGGATCCACCGGCGGGCCGTTGCGCTCCGTCCAGGTCAGGTGCAGCCAGGATTTGCCCGATTGCACCTCCTGCTCGCGCGTCCATGCCACGTCCACGGTGCCGCCGGTGACCGAGAGGGCACCGTATTTCGCGGCGTTCGTCGCCAGCTCATGCAGTACCATGCCCAGCGTGGCGGCGGTGCCGGCGTCGAGCCGGGTCTCGTCGCCCGCGACGTGCACGTTCGCGCTATCGAGGCCGCCATAGGGCTCCAGCGCCGCACCGATCAGCGCGCGCAGGCTGGCGGCGGTCCACGCTCCGCCGGCGAGCAAGTCGTGCATCCGGCCCATGGCGACCAGCCGCGACAGGAACGCCGCGCGGAACTCTTCTACCGTCCGGCTGCGCTGCGACATGCGGGTCGCCAGCGAGGCGACCGTCGCCAGCGTGTTCTTCACCCGGTGCTGCAACTCATGCAGCAGCCGAAGCTGTTGCTCCTCTGCCCGCTTATGCTCTGACATGTCCACGATGGCCGCGATTGCGCCGCGGACGCGCCGGTCTTCGGCGAACAGCGGCGTGGCGGTGACCAGCACGAACGTGCTGCGGCCGCTGGCGGTCTCGAGCCGGCCCTGCCAGGGCGGCACCGCCTGGCCCAGGCGGACAGCGCGGCGCAGCGGATGTTCGTCCGGCGCCAGTTCCTTGTCGTCCTGGAACAAGCGGTACGGCACGGTCAGCGGCACCAGCCCGGTACGGCCGTCCGGCTCGTCCATCAGACGCGCACCGTAGGTATTCATGACGACGCGCGACGGGTCACCGTTGTCGGCAATCATCACCCCGACCGGGACGATCTCCAGCAATGTCTCCAGCTCGGTGATGCGTGCCCGCAGATCTTCGGTCAGCCGCGCGATCTCCGCCTCGGCGGCGGAAACCCGCGTCACGTCGGTAAAGGTCAGCACCACGCCGTTGATCACGTTGTCCGCCGTGCGGTACGGCAGCAGGCGCATCATGTAGCGGGTGCCGTTCTCGTTGCTGCGCACCGGCTTTTCGATCGTGGCGAGCGTGCGCAGCACCCGCTCGGCGTCCTCTTGCAGCGTGTCGCAATCGACGCGCGAGCGCACGTGCATGATCGGCCGGCCGGCATCGCTTTCCACCAGGCGAAACACGTCCTTCGCCGCCGGGGTGAAGCTTTTGACATTCAGCATGCGGTCCAGGAACAAGGTGGCGATCTGCGTGCTGTCCAGCAGGTTCCGCATGTCGTTGTTGGCGTGGCTGAGCTCCTCCACGCGGGCGTTCAGCTCGGAGTTGACGGTCTGCAATTCCTCGTTGATCGACTGCAGCTCTTCCTTGGAGGTCTGCAATTCCTCGTTGGCGGATTGCAGCTCTTCGTTCATCGACTGCAATTCTTCGTTGCCGGATTTCAGCTCCTCGTTGGAGGCTTCCAGTTCCTCGGTGGTGGTTTGCAGGCGCTCCCTGGTGGCGCGCAGCTCGGCTTCCAGCGTATGCGCGCTGCCATCCTCGCCTTCGGTCGAGACCAGGACGATTTGCTCTCCCATCGGCTTGATCTCGCCCAGGTCCTGGAACACCACCATGAACAGGCCTTCCGAGGCGGGCAGGTAGCGCATCGGCTGGACGAACAAATCGATGTCCTGGGTGCCACCGTTGGTGCCGACCCTGAGCTTGGAATGCACGACGAGCTGTCCGCTGACCATGGCCTTGTGCAGGGCGGCGCGCAGCTCAACGCGCAGGCCGGACCGCGCGAGATTGAAAAGATTGGTGTCCGGTGCGCCGGGGGGCAGTTCGAGATACTTGCCGGTGCGTCCGGAGGAATGCAGCAGATCGCCATCGGAATTGATCACGGCGTAGGCCGGCGTGAAGCGTTCCAGCAACTGCCGCTCGGCCGCGGCGC
>Ga0335073_10015465_pt1 | contig 10671 bp, 17 predicted proteins | sample Lox_Sample_22_FD_207093 | JGI IMG/M metagenome (GOLD analysis project Ga0335073, IMG submission 207093) | Soil microbial communities from Loxahatchee National Wildlife Refuge, Florida, United States - Lox_Sample_2.2 | ecosystem: Environmental > Terrestrial > Soil > Wetlands | place: USA...
ACTTCTCAATGGCATCCTCACACTCCTTCTCACTCAATCTGTCCAATGAGACTTTATGCTCCACTCCAAACTCTACAAATCAGTTAGTCCAACATGACTGCACATACCATATCGGGCATACACCCGTGCAGGGACTCCAAATGCTTCTCGTATTAACACAGGCACATACGGATTGTGCTTCTTCATCACTGGATACGACTTTTGAAGAAAGTTCCTGGTCCAATCAGCATCCCAATTGGACACCAACAAGGGATTTACCGAAGCCCATGTGATGGGGGTGTGGTCTGACATAGATGGAACCGCAGTTCTTTGACGGTCTTGGGGAAGACGTGTCGCGATGCCATCGTCGGCCAAGGCGGAAGCTGGGCTGTCCGAGACTATTTAAATGCGGGTTTGAAGGTAGGAAGGATTGATATTTAAACCCTGGTGCCAATGAAAGTGTTTTGATTGTGATCCTCGACAATGTAAACGCGAGATGCGAAAAGGCTTCGCAAAGAAGACGATGTCGGGTGATATTATATGCAACAGGCCACGAAGCTGAAGGGACGCTAGGGCTAGAACCTATAAAGTTTCCTTCCAACATCGATATATCTTTTCTTTTTGGGTTTGCACCGTTAAGTCCACTATCAACGAAAATAGAATATATACTGTTTCCCAGGCACTGTGCATGAAATCCAAAAGTGGTGAACCGTGATGGCGTAGTGTTGGCCGTGGCGACGTAATAATGGGAAAAATGAGGTACGTGGAAAAAGAAGTTCATTGCAGTTTGCTGAACGTGAATGCCAAGACGAATTGGCGAAAATTGCGAATGAAAAAGAGAGCAGAGCGGAGGCTTGCTACAGAATGTGGAGTCGAAGAAGTCTGACAGATTCTTGATGTTTGATAACGCCGAGAGGCTTGGTAAGAATATCAACTGTTTGAGATGCAGAGGGAACATGACAGATGTCCACATCTCCAGAGTTGAAAACATGTCGTATATAATGGTGTCGTGTATCAATGTGTTTTCTGCGTGGGTGATTGACATTGTTTTTGACATGTCTGAGGGCCGCTTATGAGACAGTGAGGATAAATGTTGGAGAGGTTTAATGAAAATTGAGCGACGCGAGGAGATTGCGGAGAAACATGGCTTCTTCAGCGGACTCTGTAAGAGCAAGGTATTCACTTCAATGCTGGAAAGTGTGACAGTGTAGATTCATTTTCTAGAGTCTAGCGATTGCGAATCAGATCGTGAGCACATTGAAGAACCACGGAGATTCGCATCCGATTTTAACATCTCCGCATATGCCCGAGCATAATCACCAACTCGTTTGTCTCTGCCGGTAGGGAGTATTCTAAGATCATGGTAACATCTTGCTTCAGAATTGTGAGCTGTCTTCTGTGTAATTAAGCCATACACATCTCCTCTGTGGTAAGACCGGCCTCCCATAGCACATCTAACCCTTTAAGCGATGCAAACCGCTGTAACTGGCTCTCTCTCAGGATCCACGAGAACGAATGTGGGCGGCACGAACACGACAACTACAAAAGGCTCATGTCTCTGTATATGATCGGCTTTGGAGCAATCTACCATTCTTGAGACCGATGTGCACGATAATTGATGACACACTCAAGGACTACGGCATTGACGGAGAAGGAGGAAGAGTTCATGATCTCCTTGGGACTTGGTGTGATCCATATGGTACACCCAAGAGCGAAAATGTCGGCTTACGGCAACAGTCAACCAAATCTTAACCGGGGAGGGATTCGACTTTCATTGTCATAGTAACCTTACTCGGGCCATTCTACCTCATCACCTTATGGAATTTGATGTTCATGATGTTCTCAACGTGGTATAGCCCTTTCGATCACTCAATCTTAAGGAACAGTTTCAGTGTACAGGCTTGAATAAGGATGATCAGTACTTCATGAAGACTTGCCCTGCAAAGGTTGATGACTATTTCGAATTCTTTGCAGAAATTGGTAATTCCTGACATAGTTGACATTTGTTGACTCAAGATTTACTTGCTGCTTTATCAACTTGTCCTGCTGGAAGTCTCGAATTGCCACTATGGGGACCAAACAAGGCAACAGATGAGGAACTGAAAGCTGTATGTCACCCTCTAAAAGTGGAGGTATGGAATGTTCAAGATGAAACATTACTTAAAGACTGGAAACCGTCAGCCTAAGAGGATTTGAGTCAGCGATGATGGTTATATTCCCCTTGTTTTGTGCTAAATGGTCAGATTTATCTCCCTATAAATATGCTGCTGCTTCTTCGACGTGTGTCCAAAAAGGCCTTGCGATAGACATTAATCTCAGCAGTTCGTTCATCTGCCTTCCTCGCAACATTCGTCTCACTCACATGGTATTCCCACCAAGTGCCATATACCTGATTGTAGGTACGGCGTATGTCTGACACGTTCCCGCATCGGTCCCACTCTATTTCCTTCTAAGTCATGAAACTTTTGGGACACCACCACCGGACCACTCGTCGGATGTATCCTCTGTGGCTGGTCCATTTTACTCGAATCTCCCAAACGACATGGAGAAATGGTCTTGTACATCGCCCCTTGAGCTATGGCCACTATTCTCCCTGTTCCCCAGTCAGCATCGATTCGAGAGGGCAAAGAGATGGGGAGGAAGAGATTGGAGAGCGTCACTTTTGCGGTGAGTTTGGCAGTATTGATGACGGCTTCTAAGTATGGTGGGAAAGATGCAGTGAGAGGGTTTCTTGGTGGGACATTGGAGCAGTTGATGGATATGTAATCACCATACAAGATGTAAGAGCAGAAATTATTCATACAAAAATACAGATTGACTTTAGATTGTATAAAATCCTGATGGAAAAATCAAAAACTCACATTTGGAAATCTGTTTGAAAGGGACTTGGAACACAAGCTGCTACTCCGGTGGACTGAGGGAAAAGCTAATTCAAAAATTTCTGCCAGTAGACTATATCACTTTAGTGAAGCCGTCGTTTCATGTGAAGTGCTATTTACATACAACCCATGTCTGTCACGCAAACCAATCCCTCCGGTGATTCGGCTCATTTCCCGCTGGTTAAAAATCTGACGTCGGTCATGAGTCTTGTGAAACTCGATGGCCGCGTTGAGGTCTGACGACTTGATTTGCGCGTTATATCGAGCACTCGCCGATCCACTCCTAACGACCCCGATATCCCCATACACCGGATCGTAACAAATCAAATCCCCACCTCGTTACGAGGAAGCTGCGTATTGGAGAAAGCGTCTCCCGCTCCATAGACATAACAGTACCATTGGTCCGTCCCCGCATGGTCGTAAAATTTACCGACTTCAATAGTCTGATGTGCCGCGATTTGACGTTTCTCGGACACTTCATTGCCAATGTCGTTAGAGAGGGAAAGGTTGGAGTTGGGCTGGGACATTGTCGAGTGGGGATTGCAGAGAGGACTGTGGAGCGGCACGGATGATAAAACAGTTTGCAGAGACGATGCATGTACGTTTGTGGTTTCGCCAATCTGAAACTTGGCACTGGCGTCTGCAGTACCGGGCTTTGTGGCAGCCCGAGCACTTGGAGACACCGGGTTTGTCACATCCTTCGAGGGAACACTGGTCGGTTGTCATGGCGGTCAATGGTGAAGAAGTAAGCTAACGAAGATTTCCGTCCGGGAAGGATTTGTTGTTTTGAGAGAGAAAGAGGGGAGGTTTTGGAAATTGGCGCGTAATACGCGTTGCTCAAAGCGAACGATTAGCGAGGGTAAGGGTTTGATTCGGGACGTGAATCGGTGGACCGTCAGTTCCCTCCGATGCCAACTGTGGATGCCACGAACCAAGTTTCGACCCTGCATCGACATTCACGCCGGGAAAGTCAAGCAGATAGTAGTTCTTGTTCATTGTCGAGCTAAATGTAGGTCGGTGGAACCCTCGACACATCTTCCTTGAAAACAAATTTCACGTCTGAGAAATCCACAGAATACTATGCAGAGCTATATCGGAGCAATAACCTGATGGGGGCGCATGTAGTGATGTTGGGACCAGGCTGTGAGGAAGCTGCAATAGCCGCTCTCAATGCGTGGCCAGGTGTGTATCCCTATGGACATGCTGACCTTAGGTGGACTGCAGATTGCGGGGGGGATCAATGCCGACAATGCGCTGCTGTGGATTGAAAGACGGGCAAGTAAGGTGATTGTAACGAGCTTTCTATTTCCCGACGGACACTTCTCTCTGGAACGTTTAGTACAGCTGGAACAGCTTGTTGGGAAGGACAGACTTGTGGTTGATGTGAGGTACACGGCTCTAATCACAGCTCTGATCTGAAGTTGTCGAAAGAAAGGCCAGAAATGGTACGTCGCAATGAATCGATGGCAGACAATTACAGATATGGAAGTCAATCAAGGTTCAGGTCTATCATCCACCACTGACAAAAAGAATCATTATCTATGCTAGAGCAGCACTGTTCAGAGTTTCTCATCCATGCGGCAGACGTAGAAGGTCTCTGTCAAGGCATCGACGAAGAGTTAGTCATCAAACTCGGAGAATGGACCTCGATCCCAACAACCTATGCAGGAGGCGGAAAATCGCTCAACGACCTCTCCCTCGTCAACACCCTGAGCAACGGCAAAGTAGACTTGACAATTGGAAGCGCTCTAGACCTTTTTGGCGGCACAGGCGTAAAGTTCGACGACTGTGTAAAGTGGAATTTCCAAGAACAATCTCCTATTTACCGCTCTTAATCCCATCAATCAATGCCCCACACATGCTACCTCCTACGCTGATGTCCTATCATCGTGGCATCTGTCCAAAATATTCTCTTAACCATCCTTTCCATGAGGCCCCGCTTTCCGCGTTTCAACGTCCTAGTCCGTGATCCTGCCATCCCCGACGGCCAGATAAACCATGTCAATCCAGAAGACGGGATATAGTGCAGCCTACTATTCCTGGACAGTAAATCTACCCAGCACTGATTTCAGCCATGTTCTTAGTCTGTCAAGCATATAGGACAGAAATCTCATTAAACCCATGAGATTTTTATTGCGAATTGGCGATTGACTAATGTGAGTTATCTCGCGTGTCGGTTACCGGACCGGGATCCACGCACGTGACGCAATATTTACCTTTTTGGCGCTCCATTCTCCCGACTGACCCAACCTTCCACCACCACACAACGACTCAGGACGAATCCAAGTTGTTAGGGCCATGCGTCTCTTCCCCACCGCGACCCCCGTCGCCTCGTCCGTTGACTCTGGCCCCGCCATAGTCCTCAAACAACCGTCCCGTTGGCGAAAACTCTTCCGTCACACAAGCAAACGGCGTCGCTCCCCATCTCTCTCTTCCGCCGTCTCGGATTCGTCACTTCCGAGTCACCCACTATTGGGGGAACTGTCCACCACCTCCAGTATCGAAGATATCCGTGTGGTCGGCCATGTTCAGGAAATTTTTCTGCGAGATGGAACGCCTGAGATGGTGACTTCGACGGGAGGGTCGCTGTCGAGCGAGGGATCGGTGGAGGAGATGGTTATGAAGCGGGATTTTCTGTCCGAAAAGACGATTTTCGTGGATGCAATGGAAGACGGGGAGGAAGTGATGGGACGGACAGAGACGATGAAGAGTGTATACGTTGATGCGTTGAGTGGGGAGGAGAGAGAGGAAGACAAGGTGGTCGAGGTTAGAGAAACGATGGAGGTAACTGTTGTAGCCCAGGTTCAGGATGGTGGAACACTCTCTTTCTATGCGTGCCTTACGGTAGATCTGCCGACGATTTGTGAGGACGAGACGGAGGGATATTTTACTGGGATTGAGAAGGATGAGTTTGTGCCTTCGTCGCCGACAGCTCAGAAATTCCTCCTCTTGACGTTTATCATTCTCTTGACTGCAAAGTCGAAGCCAGTTCGGATTGACTCTCGATGGTATGTCGTTCTCTTGGGACTATTCGATTGATTTCAGGATCATGCAACAGGCGGTGGAGGTTCTGCGATCACAGAATGGTTCGCGCAGAGCAGTGAGAATCCGACGGACCGAATTGAATTTGAATTTACGGTTTATATCTTACTGCGCATTTTAAGCATTTGGGGGGCCTTCAAATGGATATCTTTACATACAGGGAAAGGGATTACATTCATAAAATGCATTTATCTTTTGACGCGGTTGAAGTGAATGATATCTGAAAGTAGTCGAGCCATTTGCGTTCTGCAAAGGCATCGTGGACATTGGATGCCCATCGCCGAAAATAGTTTGGGTCGAACGTTGGGATGTTCTTGAATAGTACAGGAGGATCAAAGCTCAACGAATGATGATCCGGCTTGACTGGAATATTCATAAACAAGTTCAACTGACTAGGAACCTCCGGAGCTTGTAGCCCCAACAATTCCATCCCAGCAATCAAATTATCAGTGCAATTGTCATGGTACTCCATAACCCCCAATAACTGGCATCGATATGTGTTGTACACCACCATCACTGCATTGTGCACCCCTCCTGACATATCTTCCGAGATTGTCAAAATAGGGCGATGTTGGTTCAAAAGCATCTAATTGCCCACCTTAGGGGTAATTTGAAGACTTTGCAGATTAGTATGTTCCATTGACATGAATTCTTTGAGATTGGCAGTGGAGAAGGCCCAGTTGTCGACAACTTGGATGCTGTGGGTGTTGATTACGTTGCCGGTTTGACCGGCTTTGACGTATGCCGCGCCCTTGCGAGCAGGAATGACTGTCGAAGTCGGCATTTTGACAATTGAGCGAGTGGAAGGGTGTGAGGACTGTGTTTTCCTCGTGAACTATTTATTGAACTTGGGAAAGTCGAGTCATCTTATGTATCGGTCTTCCCGGGACTGCAAGTCGTCCTTTGCCTTTATTTCCAGGCTTTGCGATTGATCTGCGGTTTGAATTCAAGACTCACCGGCAATGACGACTGCAGAGGACACATGTCGAAGCATCGTTGATGCGGTAGAGATAACACGAAATGTAAGCTTGTACCCTTGCTTCATGTGCTTAAAGGATAGGAAGACCATGACGCCTGTATTACTTATTGCACCATTCTTCACGTTCATCTCGAAAATGCGTTGAATTTTGCTCCTGTCGATCAGAACTCTATTCTCCAGACCCTTGCCCATATCCTAGATGACACCGAAAACGTAAACTCCTGAATATGTTTGGAGCGTTGACAGTAGGAATATCTCCTTGAGGCTATTGGCTGGGATGTGGCCGCAATGCTTTTGCCCTATCTTGGAAAGAAAACGACAAATGTAGAAGCGCGAAAAGTACTCGACCTTCTCGTCACAAAGGGAAATGCGAAAGAGGTCTTTCTGAAATGTGTGGAGGGATTGAAATTAATTGCGTGGGAAAGGACTTATGACTATGACGATGATGACGACGGAGAAGCGACGTTGACAGAGAAATTGGCCCAAGTCACTACCGACGAGAAGGACGTCAAAGTTGATCAGGTGTTACAGACCGTGGAACTACATCGCGCCATCACCGAAGGTATGAGCCCTACCTCTTTCATACTAAGAAGAAAGTGTTCAAAAGAATCAAGACAGACCGACCAGCTCGCTTCCTTACAACATTTGCTGCTGCGCTCCTAACGAATGTCACCGCCGCGTTTCAGTCGCTCGTTGATTCTGAGCAACTTGACGTATTACATGACCTTATGCTTGAATTTATTACCTCCAACCTTCGGGACAGTATCGATGCAGAGAAGGGAGAAGGCATTGGTGTGCTACTGAAAGGGACACTTACATCCTATGTCCCCGTATATATGGGCAACAATATGCTTTTCTGGGCAGGACAGTTTTGGGAGAGTTCCCACGATATTCCATCCAATCGAATGAGATCTAAGGATCTTACCAACGCCAATCTTGAACTGGGATTAAAGCGATTACTTGTAAAAGAAACAATTGACTCTGGCTAATTGAGGATCTGGCAACCGAAATAGGAGTGACGCCATCTCAACTCTTCGACTATGCTATAAGTCCTCCTCCGGACGAGATAGACCTCGAAACCAGCTATCCCGAGGGCGACTCGTTTATCCCGATCGACCCGATTGGATCTCTCCTCTTATTTGCAACTGCCTATTCCTATGACCAAAATGTTATCAGCGAAACATTTTCGGCCTACTCCAGCACTGATCTTCTTGCAATGCACCGATACCTCGTGGACGCATACCTCGACGAAGCAACGTGGAATGTCGTCGACGCAATCGTGCTCCTGGGAATGATGATTGTGCAGCGTCTTTTACCGGTGGATCTCCCTTCATTCACTTCACCACAAGATCCAGCGCCATCAGAATTTCTGGAATATTTGCAGGTATCTAGTCTCTATAAAACTGCCGACTAAATGGCAGAGAATGGCAGCTATGGCGGCGACGTGTCCGTCCGAGAATCTGCGACCTCTCATTTATGCTCTCGTCGAACAATTATTGGATAAATGTTCTTCGGGAGGGAGATTGTTTTATATTCTGGATACGTTGGATCATTGTCCATATGATAATCTGAAAGTCGCGGTGATCGGGACGTTGAAGAAACAGATCTCGAAAGACGAGCAGGTCAGTCCCGTTCAAATGGAGACTAAACACTAGAATTCGTTATTCTCGTCACCTGGGATTTTAACTGAAATCGGTCCTCGAGTCTTCAGGTTACCGGATGATGTGCTTGCAGATGAGGAGTTGGCTTGGGACAAGGTCACGTTTATCATTGAAGCGCTCAGTCTGTATAGACTTCTCCTGTTGATGCCTAGAGATCCGGTATCATGTTGTCTAAGGTCCTCTGATTTCTAGGTCGGTCTCAAGAGTCCCATGCAGATTACTCAGACGCATACTGCCTGGCTCGCTCCACTCCGAAAATCTTTCGAGAAATGGTTGGAACCCGCAAGTCTAAGGACCCAAGAATCGGAAGAGGTTATAAACTGTGCGACGATAGAACTAATCTCAGAATGAGGAGAAATTGCTCATGGGAAGGATAGTTATCGAGAATCTGGATCGTGTCGATGAGATTGGAAAATCTATTATGGGGAACTAGTCATTGTTGGGGGGGGTTCGGATCGGAGTACGGCGTAGCGAATCGCAAAATGATTTTCGACCTGAGCTGATTTATTTACTGCTGCGATCTCCAGTTGTTCACCTCATGCACCCCTTCGAGATTTTCTGTTTGGTGGGGAGTTTTGTGCTATGTGGTGCATGTTGCATTGCGACGGGGGTCAAAAGAACTGAGAGAACCAAGGCGAAATCGCTGATTAACTTTGGCTTACGCTCGCGCACCTTAGAAAGCACCGATTCTCATTTAGCTTCTCGGTTGTACGGTCCTTTGGACGTATGACATAGACGATGTGTGGAAGCTTTTGTGTTGCAGCGTACTAATGAGCCCAGCCGCTTCGTGGTTGGTACTTTGGAAAATTTGGAGGAAACATTCGCATCTGGTTGAGGGGCATAACAGGTCATGAGATGTCGCCAATGACTCGAATTAGTTGAGCCGTTTCAGCCTCCATCATCAGCAAATTCGATATCAAACAACTAACTCAAACGCTATTTATGTGATCTTAAATACATCCGCCTACTTCTTTTGAGCTTTCTTCCTCTCATCTTCTTCCTTCTCCCGTTGCTCCCTCTCCAACCGCGTTCTGCGGGAGTTTTCCTCAATCTCTTTCAACCTCTCCTCCCTCCGTCGATGCGAATCCCTCAAAACAGGTTTCTCTTCCTCCGGTTTCTGCATCGCAGCCCTTCGAATCAACGCCTCAGTCGACAAATCCTCCTCATCCAACTCGACCTTCTTGTCTCCCTCCCCCATGACTGCGTTCCAGAACTTTCCCAACGCACCTTGTTCCCGTGCCAGCTTTTCCTTTCGGATCTTTTCCTCCTCCTTCTCACGCCACTTGTCGGCCGCCCAGATGCGTTCGGCATGGGACCGGTAAAGTTGCTCCACCCAGGGTAAATTGGGGAAATGTTGTGGGTTCTCGGGATCATTGATCTTGTAGTGTATGATGGGCTGGACATTGACGACTCCGGTTACGGGATTTCGATGGGAGTATTCATAGCGTTTGAATTGGGGTGCTGGACGAGGGGGTTCTGGACCTGGATCCTCAGGGGGAGGTGGTGGCGGTTCTAATTTCAGACGTTGTGCCAACGTAGGTTTTTGATGGGCAAGGTGAGCTTCATTCGCTGCATCGAGAGCAGCGAGCCAGGCGTCCTAAAACTCAGTTTCACGGTCCCGACAACGAGGGGTACATGTTTGGCTTTCGCGGTTGCCTCGGCTTTTGCGCGAGCTTTCCAGTTATTGGCCTTTCGATCGTCTTCATAAACGTAGATTCCTGCCCATAGAGCAAGAACAGTGAACGCTTGGGCCGCGACGCGGGCTCGAAAGAAGTATTGCATTCCTTTAGAATTCTTCTTGTATCCCATACTTGCGGCGCCGAAAAGAGCCAAACAGGTTGCTGCGGCTCCTGGTTGTCATCAATATCTCCCATGACAATTAAATATCTAGAGGAGAGTACCTAGTGGAACCAACGGCTGTTGCTTGCATTTGTAGACAAGGAGATCCCATCCTTGCAATCTCTTTGAGTCGTTCTCGATCCCGCGAAACAATTCGGGATCATCCGAGTTGGGGACAGGATATGCCATACTCTCGACTGGTTTTGGTTTTGGATCGAGAGGATCATCGATTTTTGGGGAAAGACTGGGCAACTTTGGATTCGGGTTCGCCGATCATCGGTTGGCCAAAAAG
>Ga0335073_10015468_pt1 | contig 10668 bp, 6 predicted proteins | sample Lox_Sample_22_FD_207093 | JGI IMG/M metagenome (GOLD analysis project Ga0335073, IMG submission 207093) | Soil microbial communities from Loxahatchee National Wildlife Refuge, Florida, United States - Lox_Sample_2.2 | ecosystem: Environmental > Terrestrial > Soil > Wetlands | place: USA: Florida...
GTGCAATTGTTCGAGGGTAATTATCCCTGGAAAATGCCGCGAGACATCGAAATTGATGTTGGGCCTACCGCTACATATAGTCTGCCGAAGGGTCATGAGGACGCGACACGCCGATATAGCAGCGCTGTTCGCATTGTGCATCTCACGAACGGGCATACTGACATTGAAAATTATAAAGGTGGACTACCGTTTCCTTATCCTCAGGATCCCGACAAAGGTTATAAACTACTTGCCTACGCGTGGTTTGCGTACACCCCCAACGTATTATCGGGCACCGAGCGAAATCCGATTACGACCTGCTCAGAGACTAGTCAAAGCTATATCAGCTGCGATCGCTTCTCATACGTATTCCGCCAGCTTTCCTACAACACCGACCCGGGAGCGCCTGCTAATCAGAACAACGGGCTCAATTCGTGGTACACGGAATGGCTGTCCATCGAGCAGCCCGAGCAATTGCGCTACACGACGATCCTAACGCTGTATCCTAGAAATAATCAGCACTCGAAGGATTTATTTATTTTCGTTCCTGCACTGCGCCGCTGGATCAGGGGCTCGCTTGCTTCCAGATGTAGTCCAATCGCGGGAACCGACTATGTGCAGAACGATTTCAAAATGGAAGGGTTTAGCGGAGGCATCGGAGCGTTCACGGCCCAATTTGTCCGTCATCAGCAAATACTGTCGCTGACCGGCAACTACGCCCCCTTGGGCGGTAACTTCCCGGCTAATTACTATGTGCCCCTTGGCTGGCCGAAGCCTTCCTGGGTTCGTTGGCAATTACGTGATGTCGACGTGATCGATGTACGCCGTATTCCTAATGAGGATCCAAGCTTTTGCTACTGCAAACGGACTATCTATGAAGACTGTTCGATGCATTATGTGCTGTGGGAAGATGCCTACGATACCAAGATGCGTCTTTGGAAAGCGGCGCTCCTTGCTCAGCGGACAATAAACGGCGGCGCGATGGGTCCTGTCCCGGGTGGACTCAATTCCAGCGCTTGGGATTTGATTTACGGCCACATGACAAATACCTCGACGCAGAGCCAGGACGGATTAGATGTTTCGGTTGATGAGAACGATCGCACAGAACATCAAGATCTGATCTCTTATTCTACCCCCGCTGGGCTCGCAGAAATTCTGAAGTAAACGTAGAAGCTCACCACGACGTTGGAAGCTGTAAAGCACAGGGCCAAGCGGTGAGGTGATTCGTAGACTCTATTCGATCGCTGGCTGCTACCTAGGGGATTAGTTATGTACGTCGAGTTCTGTCGGCCCACCAAGGATCCGTTCGGTTCGATCAGTCCCCGACACATCTGTTTGAGCTCCAGCCAACGTAATGCATTGGCGGAGCTGCACTATGGCCTAGAATACGGCCACAACATCCAATTACTCTTGGCCGATGACGGACTAGGCAAAACGACGCTATTACAAAGCCTCGCAGTTAGACTGAAGCCCCACACGCTTTCGTCCCAGCTCTTGTTCGTCGATGCTAAAGGTCCGGAGGCCCTGAATCGCGCGATCGGGGATGCCAGGCTCGATACTTCAACTGCCGCGTCCGCCACATCTAATAGTGAGATTAAAGAGTCACCCTCGCTTGGGCGCGACCTGGCGCAAGGAATTATATTACTAATAGACGACGCGCACGCGCTCACCGATGCAGAGCTTCAACGTATCTTGCGGAAAGATCGTTTGTTTAGCGGCAGCCGCGTGAGTATGGTCTTGGCCGGCTGTCCTGCATTACTCGAAAGGCTAGAACGGTTAAGCCTCTCGAAAGGCCTCAGGCAAGTCCGAGTCTCTCCCTTAGATATCGATGAGGTCGAGCAATACGTAAGACACCGGCTGCGATTGGTCGGTGCAGAGCGCAGTCAGATTTTCGCACCAGCAAAGATGGCAGCGATCGCAACGCAAAGCAGAGGCCTTCCTAAAGCTATCAATAATCTATGCGCGGCCGCTTTGGATACTGGCGTGCAGCATCAATTGAAGAAGGTTGATGCAGCCGACCTGGACTGCGATCATACTCGAAAGATTAGTCAGGTCGTTTATCCGAAATCTGACCCTCCACAAGCCGTCGCCTCGTCGGTGCGAGGTTCTTGGCGAAGTCGCCCGGCCCTCAGCGCTCCGCTGCTGCTGGTTCTAGTATTGGTCTTGGCCGTCGCAAGCATACGGTACGAGCGTCCGCGAATACCGAAAGCGACGAGGGCTGAGGTCAGTCAGAGTACTAATTTACCTAGGAAATTGCAGGCTGGGTTTGCTCAAAGCGTTTTACTCATGCAGGCGGGAGCCAACAATAGCGGAATCCAAAGCTTAGGGAGTGTGGCAACGAGCCAGGGAAAGATTTCTGCGAAATTAACAGGCGCCTTACCAGCAACGGGTGACATCTCGCACGGCCCGACTTCACATATTGCATCCGTCCGGACAACCGCAGGGCTGGTGCCAACCGCGGCAAACCCCAAGCTCGCACCTTTCGCAAAGCAAGCTGGTCTCGTAGGTTACCAAGCTCCGACAAGCGCCATTGCGATCGATACCACAACAGCGGCAATTAGCCGCCGAGCCAGAGTTCGAATGGATGCCGGCGATGATTCCATGCAGCGCGGCGAATACGAGAAAGCTATTGCTGATTACGAGGCAGCCCTCGCCCTCTTGCCGGGCGAGGGAGAGCTGCAGCGAAGAATCGAGCGCGCTCGGCGAGCGAAGGCCGCGGAAGAGCATATTTTGTGATCTTCGTCACCTTGAGCGCCTGACTTGAATGGGCGGGAACATGGCGCCGAGCGGGACGGGACAACCTAGTCGATTTTGAATGAGAGCGTATCGTCGATGAGCTGTTTGAGCCAACGCATGTAGGGAGTTCCGCCGGTTCCGCGAGGATCGTCGGTGCGGCGATGAATATATTGATCGGCCCAGCCGTAGTGCACCGAACGAAACTCGGCCATCGCATCGAGCACCGCATTGAAGCTATCTTTGCCTGCGATCGCACGAACGCCAGGCATCGCCTCCACAGCCTCGATTAGGCGGCGATGTTCTCTCGGCATATAGTTGCGCATATCCATTAGGTGATCAGTGAGTATTGAGCGCTGGTGAGGAATCTTCATGAAAGCGACGAGCATCGGCATTATGCTGCTCTGCGCTCCGGTTTCGCCACGAAAATTGACACGAATCGGACCAGATACGCCCGCGGTTTCATATTCCACATTCTCGAAAAAACGAATGTATGGTCGAAACGTTCTGAAATAAAGCGCCGGATCCATCTTCTCCGGGATTCGCCGCAAAACCTTAACTTCGTCATCGACGGCATCAGCAATCGCCACTAGCGCCTTATCGGCCGAAGACGAATCTCGCGCAGTAATAGCTGCCTGGGCTTCGGCGATGGCGCCGAAGATACGGGCGGCGATTGCCTCGATCTCGACGTGTACAAGTATGAACCAGTGCTCATCATAGAGATGGACGAAATTCTGGATAGTGTCGATATTGCCCAGAGCTATCGGCCCGTTCTCGCGAAACCGCTTCCAGTTATACAGGGCATAGCCGTCATAGCTTAGAATCGGCGGCCGGTTGAGCAGCTCGCAGGCCCGAACTAAGGGGACCGCGAGATTTGCGGGCAGCACCTTGCTAGGTTCTTCGCCAACTTGGTTTATATATGCAGAAGCGAGAAAGCCGGCGCGCACATAGTAAAGGCGCAGTTGGGGCAGGTCGGCGTCGAGAACGCGCTCAGACGGCCATAGTGGAATCGCTAAGGATCGCGCGTAAGTTCGAAACCCTCGATCGTGTAGCATGCTCGGCAGATCGCGGCCGATTTCATCCAAAGCGGCGAACTCAGAGTTGGGAGGAAAGCGGGTCAATGGATCTTGTTCGGGCAGAAAACCATGAACCCGAAATTCTTGCTTAATCAATGACTGATTGGACACCGCACCTGCGCGCTGAGTCACTTTGGCGTTGATGCTTTCCGTACTCATGCAGCCAGCCCTCCTCAACCGCACCTGAACTGATTTTACTCTTTCAAAGGGGGCGGGTGGTAATTGAAAAATTCACTCTCGCTGGCGATGCTAATATTGCCTAGTAACATCTATTCGCCGCCAGCGTGAACAAGCCGCTACAGTCTGACGGCTAATCATGTGGTACCAAACCGGCCCTGCACGCGATCCCAGCTGAGGCCGAAGCGCGCAAGGTATTTTCTCAAGCGATCGGCATCGTTGGAGCTATGCTTCAACTCTCTCGAATTGGCGAACAGCATCCGGCCTGCGTCTGAGAGAGAACGGCTGGACGAAACGACCTCGATCACGTGGCCGAGTTGGACGCGATCAAAGAGGTCGAGCCGCCGCGCTGTGTCGGCACCGAGAAGGTCCTGAATCAGTTGATCGGAGAGCGCGAGTGCGACCGTTTTGGACCAGGCTCGCCGCAGCCGCTCGATTTCCTCGTTGACCACTTCGACAGTGATACGGCCGCTTGCTGCGATTGTGCACATACGGGTTACGGCTCCGCTCAGGTCGCGGAAATTGCGTTCCCAGGTTGCCTCACCTGACGCGGCAAAAGTCAGGAATCGCTCCTTGGCCTCGCGATTGAAGGTAGCCCGCGCGCCAGTTCGACGGGTATGCTGATCGAGTTCATAGTCGAGATTGGGCGCGATGTCCTCGCGTCGCTCGCGCAAGCGCGGAAGACGAAAGGCCCACAGGTCGATACGCGCCAGGAGATCGTCGCGAAACTTGCCTGACTGTGCCGCGCTTTGGAGATCGCGGTTACTGCCGGCGATAAGCTGGAAGTCGCTTTTTGATTCGCGATCCGAACCCATCGGCAGAAACGACTTCTCTTCGATCGCGCGGAGCAACATCGCCTGTTCGTCGAGGCCGAGTTCGCCGATTTCGTCGAGAAACAACATCCCGGTGTCAGCCGATTTCAGAAGACCGGGACGATCTTGCAACGCGCCCGTGAATGCGCCTTTCACGTGACCGAAAAGCGAGGACATCGCGGCATCACCGCGTAGCGTGGCGCAGTTGACTTCGACGAACCGTCCCTCTATCTGGCGGCGCCCCTTCTTGAGTTCGTAGATACGCCGCGCCAGTTGCGACTTACCAGCTCCGGTCGGACCGGTGAGCAGGATCGGCGCTTTGGAACTCGATGCAACTTGCTCGATTCGTTCGATCAAGCCATTGAAAGCAAGATTACGGGTCTCGATACCCGACTTGAGAATCGATGTGGCCTCGCGCTGCTCGCGTGCAAAGCGTGAAGCCAAACGATCATATTTTGACAAATCGAGATCGATGATCTTGAACGTCCCGGGCTCGGCCGAGCGCGAACGCTTCGGAGGCGAGGTCTGGATGAGACGAGCTGGGAAATGCCGTGATTCGGTCAACAGGAAAAGACAGATCTGAACAACGTGAGTCCCAGTTGTGATGTGAACCAGATAGTCCTCACGTTCCGGATCGAAGGGATAGACCCGCGCGAAATCGTGGAGTGCGCCGAAGACCTCGTCGAAGTCCCAAGGGTCGCGAATTTCGACTTCATGAGAACGGACTTCCGTTTCAGGCGAAACGCCTCGGATATCATCGCAAGTGCTCCGGACCAGATCTGTATCCCTTCGGTGATGGAGCAATTCGAGGCGATCGACCACAAACTCTTCGTGCTGACAAAGTGAAACCGTTGGACGCCAACGGTTCCATCGCTCAGCGCCTTCGCCAGCGTCGAGGTTTGTCCCGATAAGCCCGAATACTACGGTCAGCATCGTTTAGATTATTGGATAAATGTATATCTATAGCAATAGATATCTCTGGCTAAGGCTGTTTGCTCCTCTCCTAAAACGCGTTGGAAAGATTGGAGCTTTCCCGTTTTCGACGCCTGATTGAAGGGTTGGCACATCAATTGGACTGTAGGGCTGTCAAGACGAACGGTGAGGCGGGAGAATGACTAACAAAATTCTATTCAGCTCGATCGCCGGAAAGCTTGTGCCCAAGCCGGACTCCGTCAACGAGGCGAACGGTCCCGCCTACGCTTTTACGCCGAGGCACGCCCTGGCCCAGTACGTGACTACCGGGTGCTTGAATACGACTTTTTACGCGACAGCGGAGGATCAGCTTGCAACGGTACTCGCGCTTAGCCGCGAAGTTGAAGCCGAATTCATCGCTAGGACGGCGATCTTCAGCCGTCAGCAGGGCCGGATGAAGGATGCACCGGCCCTGCTCTGTGCTGTGCTCGCCGGGCGCGACACGAAGTTGCTGGAGACGATTTTTCCGCGGGTGATCGACAACGCGAAAATGCTGCGGAACTTTGTCCAGATTATCCGTTCGGGAGTAACCGGTCGGAAGTCGCTCGGCAGCGCGCCCAAGCGGATGATCGTTCGATGGCTCGCGGCGCAGAGCGAAGAAAACTTGTTCAATTCCTCGGTTGGGCAGAGTCCGTCACTCGGCGACGTTATCAAGATGGTTCATCCGAAGCCGGACGTCGTCACCCGGGAAGCCCTGTATGCCTACTTGATCGGCAGGACCAGTCACGCTGAAGCGTTGCCGGAACTGGTGCGTGATTACGAGGCGTTCAGGACCGGCAAGACTTCGGCGGTACCGAAAGTGCCGTTCGCGATGCTGACCTCGTTGCCGCTTGATAAGTCGGCGTGGATCGAAATCGCCCGCAACGCCCCATGGCAGGCAACGCGAATGAATCTCAATACCTTTGCGCGGCATGGTGTCTTCGGTGACGATGCAAAGACTAGTGACGAGCAGAGGGAAACCACCATGATAATCGCCGAGCGGCTGAGAGACCGGCAGGCGGTCGTTAAAGCGCGGGCGTTTCCTTATCAGTTGATGGTGGCCTATGCGAACGCCGCTAAACAGGTGCCGAGCGCGGTCAAAGAGGCCTTGCAAGATGCAATGGAAATCTCCCTTGAGAACGTGCCGTCGGTGACGGGCAAAGTTTATGTGCCGACCGATGTATCCGGCTCGATGCGGTCACCGGTGACGGGCGCTCGCGGCTCCGCAACCACGTCGGTCCGGTGCGTCGATGTGGCAGCGCTCTTCGCCGCTGCGATTCTGCGGAAGAACCCTGGGGCGGAAGTGATCCCGTTCAATGACCGGGTGGTACCAATTGCCCTGAATCCGCGGGACACAGTGACCACGAATGCTGCCAGGCTCGCGGCGCTGTTGCCGGGCGGCACTAACTGCAGCGTTCCGTTGGCTCACCTGAATGAGCGGCATGCGACGGGCGATATGGTGATCTATGTGTCCGACAATCAGTCGCGGATCGACGCTGCGAACGCGAAAGAACGAGGGACTGCAACGATGATTGAGTGGAATCGCTTCAAAATCAGAAATCCAGAAGCACGGCTTGTGTGCATCGATCTGCAGCCATCCGGCACGACGCAGGCGGCTGAACGGGATGACATCCTCAACGTCGGAGGTTTCTCCGACCAGGTCTTCGAGACTGTCGCGGAGTTCGCGGCCGGAAACCTTGCCGCCGAACATTGGGTATCGATGATCGAGGCCATCGAGATTTGAAATGTGTGATTGAAGAATGGGTGAATGCTGGCGGGACTACATGGTCGAGGGGAAATCAAATTCCCCGAGGGTTCAAATCCCTCATCTCGCCGAATCTTGTCACCCTGTTAGGGCAAAGCGATCGGTACGAATATAGGGCTGTTCGGTTGAAAAGTTGTCGTGCCGATCGCTGAGGCCGGGAACAAATTGTTGAACTAAAGGAGCGCGCAATCAGAAAAATCTTGCAGTCGATGCGAATGCCCGCCGGAACTACAATCGCCTCGGGTTCAAGTCCCGCCGGTCAAATCGACGACCGGGAATGTGTTGGCAGGGCGGATGTTTCGGCAAACATTGTCGTACCGGCTGCGAGCGTTGAGGGATGTGATCCGCACGAATGCCGTCGGAACTACATGAGCTCAGGGTTGCTGGTTCGAATCCTGCCGGAGTGTCGCAAGACGCTCTGTAGCTCAATCGGAAAGAGCACTGAGTAGTACTGTTTCGACAACGAATTGTCGTGCCGATCGAGAGTCCAAAGGGTAAGCTGACAAAGCAATGAACGACAAGCGAAATTATGTCGAGGTCGAGTCGGAGGGCGCGCCAATCCGGGCCTGGGTGAAGGGCGTTAACTTCGAGCCACAGGCCGAGCAGCAGCTCCGCAACGCCGCGCAACTGCCTTTCATCTTTCGCTGGATTGCGGCCATGCCTGACGTACACATGGGTATCGGCGCAACAGTCGGCTCCGTGATTCCTACTAAAGGGGCGATCATCCCCGCAGCAGTCGGCGTCGATATCGGTTGCGGGATGGCAGCGGTGCTTACAAGCCTGACGGCGTCTGATCTGCCCGACGATCTCAAGTCGCTGCGTAAGGCAATTGAGAAAGCCGTGCCTCATGGGCGAACCGATCACGGCGGCCGGCATGATACTGGCGCTTGGCGTGAAGTTCCAGAAGCGAATCGCGCGCGGTGGGTTGCACTCAACGAGGGCTACGAGCGCATCGTCGCGAAACATCCCAAGGTCTCCCGCAATGCGCATCCAACTGCCCATCTCGGAACTTTAGGCACCGGCAATCATTTCATCGAAGTTTGTCTCGACGAGAACGATCGCGTCTGGCTCATGTTGCATAGCGGTTCGCGCGGTATCGGTAATCGAATCGGCAGCTACTTCATCGAGTTGGCGCGAAAAGACATGCGTCAACTGATCAGTAATCTGCCGGATCGCGATCTCGCTTATCTTCAGGAGGGGACTGAGCACTTTGATGAATATGTGGATGCAGTGGGTTGGGCGCAGAACTATGCGCGGCTCAATCGCGACCTCATGATGGCAGCTATAATCGAAGCTGTACAAGCAACTTCAGGAATTCCTCCGTTTACTATCAGCGGAGAGATTGTGAATTGCCATCACAACTATGTTTCTTTAGAGACTCATTTCGATGAGCAGGTCTATGTCACCCGCAAAGGCGCAGTGCGTGCCGGCCTCGGCGATTTCGGCATTATTCCTGGAAGTATGGGTACGCGCTCGTATATCGTTCGGGGACGAGGTAATCCGGATAGCTTCATGAGCTGCAGTCACGGCGCAGGGCGCAGCATGTCGCGCGCCGAGGCGCGCCGGCGATTTACTATTGCCGACCATGAAGCGGCCACCGTGGGAATCGAATGCCGCAAGGATGCGGCCGTGATTGACGAGACGCCGGCAGCCTATAAGCCGATCGACGCAGTGATGGCTGCGCAAAAAGATCTGGTCGAAGTGGTGCACACGCTCCATCAAGTGGTTTGCGTCAAGGGCTAGAGCCGTGATCACTATCGACGGCTCGGCGGGCGAAGGTGGCGGTCAGATCCTGCGGACTGCTCTGGCGCTGGCGACCGTGACAGGTAAGCCGTTTCGCATCGAGAAGATCCGCGCGGGGAGGCCGAAGCCAGGGCTTCTCCGCCAGCATCTCACAGCCGTCAGGGCAGCAGCGAAGATCTCGGGCGCAACGATCACTGGAGCCGAATTGGGATCGGGAACCGTGACTTTCAGTCCTGGTCGGATTACCACAGGCGATTTTCATTTTGCCGTTGGCACCGCCGGGAGTGCAACGCTCGTACTACAGACTGTCCTTCCAGCACTGATGACCGCGAACGCTCCATCAAAGCTTATGCTCGAGGGCGGCACGCATAACCCTGCGGCACCCCCATTCGATTTCTTGACGAAATCTTTTCTTCCATTGATTAATCGAATGGGCCCGAAGGTTAGCGCCGTGCTCGAATGCCCCGGGTTTTATCCAGCCGGCGGGGGACGCTTCACCGTCAGCATTGATCCGGTTCCGCGAGTGCTGCCGATCGAGATGATCGAAAGGGGCGCGATCCCCAGTATCAGGGCCCATATTTTAATTGCGAATCTGCCGCGGTCGATTGCCGAGCGTGAAGTGAAGGTGCTCAGTCGCCTGCTGGCGATCCCCGAAGATTCACTTACGGTCGAAGTCATTCGCAGCGCCGAAGGTCCGGGAAATGTCGCGATGGTCGAAATCGAAACGGAAGATCACGCCGAAGTCTTCACCGGCTTCGGCGAAATTGCAGTGCGAGCCGAAGCCGTAGCGACCAAAGTAGCTCAGGAGGCGCGTGCTTATATCACTTCAGGCGTGCCCATCGGAAAGTATCTGACCGACCAGCTTCTCATCCCGATGGCACTCAGTGGCAGTGGAACATTCCGCACCGGACCGTTGTCGCTTCACGCAACGACGAATCTCGAAGTCATCCGCCAATTCCTCGAAGTAGATATAAAGCTTGGCGAGGACCCAAAGCGTGCCTGGACCATCCGGTTCGGTTGAGGTTCGGCAGACATCGCGCGTTGGCGCTAAGTCGAGTTGAGCTGCCGCACAAGCCGCCTTTATTCAGCTCAACCAACTGGTCGCTTCGCTTCGAGTATGCGATGGACTGACTACCGCCGCCGGCGTTCGCCGCCTATGGATTGCAGAGCATCATCCAGCATATCGCGTAATTTTCCCTGAGCTCCGGCGCCAGACGCTAATCGAATGTCGGCTTGCCCGCGCACAATTAACAGTACCACTCGATCATTTTTCAGCTCTTCCGACACGACGCGGACAAACGCTTGAGTTGTCGTATCGACCGGTTGCGCTTCCAATTGATTCAAACGGCGCAGGCATTCCGAAAGGATTACTCGCGCATTGAGTCCGCCGCTCTCAGAGGCACCCAGCCTCATCTTGTTGCCATCGCGAACC
>Ga0335073_10015470_pt1 | contig 10668 bp, 15 predicted proteins | sample Lox_Sample_22_FD_207093 | JGI IMG/M metagenome (GOLD analysis project Ga0335073, IMG submission 207093) | Soil microbial communities from Loxahatchee National Wildlife Refuge, Florida, United States - Lox_Sample_2.2 | ecosystem: Environmental > Terrestrial > Soil > Wetlands | place: USA...
CTGCTGGCGTGGCTGTACCACCTCGGCCGCACTGGCGAGCTCACACCGCGGTGGGCGGTCGCATCCGCCGGCGCCGACGTTGACATGACGATCGACGAGACGGCGATCACCCAGGCGCTGCAGGCGCTCCGGATCCCGCAGATCAGCGACTACCTGAAACTGAACCTCCCGCTCGCCTACATCGTCCCGTGCCGCATGGAAGGCCGCGGCACCTACGCGGAGGTCCGGCTGCCGAAAGGCGTAACCACTGAGGAGATCGGCAGGCGCCGCGCCAAGCTCGCGGCCGGCCTGTACCGGCTGCCGACGGAGGTGTGGCCGTCGATGGGCTCCGACGCCTCGCACCTGAAGCTGTGGGTGGCCGACAAGGGTGCGCTGGCCGAGGGTGCGGGACCGTATCCGCTGCTCATCGAGGGTTTCACTGACGTGTTCAAGGGGTTGCCATTCGGGCGGACGCTGCGCGGCGACCCGCAGCCGATCACGGTGATCGGCCGGAACACGATCTGCGGCGGCATGCCCGAGCAGGGCAAGTCCAACGGGGCGCGGGTCGTAGCGGCCGGGTACACGCTCGACATCATCACCGAGATGCGGATCTACGTGCCCGACATCAACTACGACTTCGAGCCGTTCGCGCCGCGCTGCTCCCGCTACGTGTGCGGCTCGGACGACGAGCACATCGAGCAGATCCTCGGCGACCTGGAGGAACTGAAAGGCGAGCTGCAGATGCGCGGCCAGCTGCTGCAGGACTACGAGGAGCAGGAGGTCACGCGGGCGCTCGCCCACGCCGGGGTCGGCCTGCACCCGGTGTTCTGGCTGCTGGAGGAGGCGCACGTCGCGATCCAGCACCGCAAGCACGGCAAGGGCATCACGCAGCTGCTGTGCGACGTGGTGAAGCTGGACCGCAAGCGCGGCGTGCACATCATGGTGTCCACCCAGGCGCCGACGAAGGACTCCATGCCCCGCGACGTGACCAGGAACTGCACGAACGGGATCGCGTTCGCGGTCGCCGACCACACGGCGAACGACGCACTGCTCGGCCAGGGCGCCTACCGCGCGGGACACCGGGCGACGGAGCTGATCCCCGGCGCTGACCGGGGCACGGCACTGTGCAAGGGCCTCAGCACTGAGGCACGGTCGGAGATGGTGCAGGTCCACAAGGTGGACACGAAGCGGGAGAACGACCAGGTGTCGCCGCTGGTGCGGCGGGCGCTAGCCGAGATGGCCCGGAAGGGCCGCGCACTGCCCGGCTCGGGGCGCCCGCTGGCGATCACGACACGGGACGTGCTGACCGACCTCGAGGAAGTGCTGCGGGATGCCGCCGGTCCGGTGCGGCTGTCTGACCTGACGTCGCGGCTGCGGGCGCTCGCACCTGCATGGTCAGGCTACAAGGGGCTGACGGCGGTGGACCTGCGCGAGCAACTCGACGAGCTCGGCGTGCGGACGACGAACACCGGCAACGTGCCGCGCCTGGACCCGGAGGACCTGCGCCGGGTGCTGGCAGAGCGGGGTGAGTGAGGTGGCCGCGATGTTCCGGAAGTACCGGCCAGAGGGGCCGGCAGCACCCCGGACTAACCCGGCTAACCGGCCTAACTTCAGCGTGTTTTCGCAGGTAACCGGGCGGATTAGCCCGGACGGAAGCGGGGTTAGGGACCTAACCCCATCACCAGGGAGGTAACTGTCATGGGACGACCCAAGCCGGCCAGCGCCGCAACGCGCGACACTGACCGCCGCAAGAGCAGCTGGCTCACGAGCAAGAGGCTGGACAGCCCGTCGACGCCGCAGTGCGGGACGTGCAACGGCACCGGCAGCTCGGGGTGGAAGAACGCCAGGGGCGAGCTGATCGTCTGCCCCGACTGCCGAGGATTCGGGTACTGAGCTCGTGACCCTCGCTGTCGTCATCATCGTGACGGCCGCCGCTGCCTACGGGTGGTGGCGGCTGTCGCTGCGCCAGCACCCCTACGCCCCGTGCCGCTGGTGCCGTGGCCGGCGTGGCCGGAACGCGGGCAGCACGGGCAAGGCGTGGGGCCGGTGCAGCCGCTGCGGCGGGCAGGGCGAGCGGCTCCGCTGGGGCGCGAAGGAACGCTAGACCTCCGCCGCAGTCAGCGGCGGAGCAGTGAAAGGAAACGGTCATGGGATGGCTGACAGGCAAGCCGAAGGAACCCCGCAAGCCGGTCACCTGCAATCAGTGCCAGGGGCACGGCCGGGTGACCCGTTTCGGCCTGGCACCGGGCGGCCGGGTCGTCGCGGTGGGCACCGACCCGTGCCCTGGCTGCAACGGGCGCGGGACGAGGTAACGGCCGCCTGCCGCCTGCCCCGCAGGGCTTGGCGAAATCCGACCTTGGACCGGTTCCACCGTGCAACCGGTCCAATCGAGGGTTTGTCCGGTGGCAGGTCTGCCACAGTCGCACTACGCGAAGAGTAAGACGTCTTACTCTTCGTGAGGGCAGTGTGACCGATCCATAACGCCGCTAGTAGCCGCGCGGCAGCGCCGCGGCTAGCGGCAGCCCGGACAGGTGCCCCCACTCGTTGGGGTAGTTATCGCGCAAGTGAGCACCTAGCTTCCGGGCATGACGGGTAGCCCCCTGCAGGTGCTTGACCCCGTGCGCAAGGTTGAACTGGGAGAGCGCGGCGGTACCGCCTGCGACCATCGCCCGGGCATGCCGGTGCGCGTGCGCGGCATCGTGAAGCACGCTTTCCAAAAGATGCGCGGCCGTGGCTGCCTTCGCGTCGTCGCTGACTGCTTTCGCCAGCCCGATCGCCTTGGTGAGCTCGGCGAGCTCGGCGTTCTCCGCGGGATAATTCTCCTTCAGGTGGGCCGCCAGGTCGTGGCCCGCGTCCAGGGCGTGCCCGAGGTGGGCGGTCGCCCGGGCAGCGTGACGGGTGCGCAGCTCCCCGCTGGTGCCGCGGGCTGCCTGCAGGTGCCCTGAGGCCTGATTCAGGCTGTTCGCCAGGTCGTCCAACCGGTGCGCGGTATACAACGCCACGGAGGCCCTGTCAGCCGTCCGGGCGCCCATCAGTTGGCCTGCGCGGCGCGAGAGAACACGCTGGCCGAGTAATCCGATCGTCGCCAGTCACCGGGCGGGATGACCGCGGACAGATTGCCGGCGCCGCCGTAGGCCTGCTCGAGCTGGCTTCCGGGCGGGATATCCACCACGGTTCCCTTCCGGGTGAACGTGGTCCGTTCCGCTCCGTTCGAATGCGGATCCCAGGACACGTAGACGTCGGTCAGGACGATCCGCGGGAACAAGCTCACGGCGTCCTCGGCATCATCGCGGCGATCGTGCGGCCGTCCGCGCCGCCGTCCTCAAAGCCGCGCGGCGGCTGAGTGCCGTACACGGCAGCCTTCCGCTTTATCAGGTCAGCCGCCTCAGCTGGAGGCAGCCGCTTAGGACCAGGCCCCGGGCCGGCTGAGGTACGTACCGCGACCGACAGGTAGACGTCGACCAGGCCGTCATCGTCACCCATCTCAGGTGAAGATTTCCGCTGGAGAGTCGAGTTCAACCATCGTCTCGCCGAGCACCTTCGTGCGGGTGAGGACAACCCGGACCGCGTTGACCCGCTCGGACTGCCCCACTGCCACGGGCGGTTCAGACAGCTGGCCGGTGAACCCCTCCGCGAGCTCCCTGCCGAAGTATGGCAGCCGCTTCCGCAGGGCTTCATCATTCAGGTCGTCAACGTTGGCGACCTCGCTGATCACCTCGATCGGCATGTGGACCGTCAACACCCCGTTGCTCACCTGCACTGTGACATGGCCGACCTGCGGTCGCATCACGACTTGAGTCCCAGCTGGGTAAGCCGCCGCGCGCTCATGTGCGGCAACGCCTGACGGTGCGTCCTGGCGAGTGGCTGCCCTTCGCCGAAAAGCTGATACTTGAGCTCGCTGATTACCTCGGCGGACGTGGCCGCTGCCGCGGTGAGGTCATCGAACATCGTCCCGGCAAGGTCGGCGGTGGTCATCTGGCCGGGCAGGTACGTCCCGCGGTCATAGCGGGCCATGGCGTTACTGAGGCGCACCTCGTCCGTTGGCGTGCGGTTCTCCCGCTGCGCCCGGTTCTCGGCCTGCCTGGTGTGCTCCCGCTGACTCTGGCCGGCCATGATGCGGTCCAGGTCCGCCATGCTGCGAATGAAGTCCGGCTCCCGGTCGCCATACACCGCCGCTTCCGCCATCGCGTCGGCGAGCTGCTGATCGTCCGTGGCGCCTGACCAGCCGCCGGCTGCATCGCGCCCTTCGGCTTCCAGCCCGGCGAGTTCCTCGTCATCGGCTTCACTGAGCGCCTCGATCAGCGCACTGACCTCAAACGGGGTCGGGTCCAGATGAGCCACGCCAAGACTCCAGGCGCTATCACGCAGACTGTTCAGCCTGCCGGACGGGGCCGCCATCTCCAGGTCATCGCTGTACCCGAGGTTCGGGTCAGCCAGGTCCAGGGGCCGCATCAGAACGGCCTCGCGCCGCGGCGCATCTGGTCGGTGGCCAGCTCGCGCATGTGCTCAATCGCGGCCTTCTCGGCATCGCTCAGAGCGGCCCATTGGCGCTCTCTCTCGGCGTTTTCCTTGTCGCGGAGTTCGGGCGGCAAGAGGTGAGGAATTGCGCCGACGCGAGGGTGGCCAGGCTGGCCGTACAGGACCCGGCCGCTTTCGGTATCACTGCCAGGTCCGGCGAGTTCGGGGTATGCCTGGCGGAACCGCTGCTCAGGCGTGACTTCGGTCATGGGTGGTCGTCCTTCCGTTGACTGTCGTGCACGTGCATTCGCACAGGACAATGCAAGGAACGAATGCACGTGCATCCAGACTACGGCAGTAAGAGGCAGCCAGGTAGGACGCTGAGCGTGGTGCCGCAATCCGGCTTCATGCGGCTAAAGATGCGCTGGTCAGCGGGTACGGCATCTGATGGCCCGGCAGACGGTTACCGTCCGGCAGGCGGCTTGCGGAGCGGCGCGGACAGCAGCCAGCAGCAGGCGGCGATCTTCTCGGCCGCCCCGTTCAGGATGTCGGCCGCGGGCCCCGCATCGGCCACGTCCAGCGCCACCGCGACCGTGTTCAGGGTATGGGCGATGCCGTCCAGCTCGTTCACGACCCGCTTGCGCTCAGCAGGCGACAGGCTGTCAGTCACCGGGAGCCGGAAGCGCGGCGCGCCGGGTTCCGGTCGGCTTGGCGGGTGCCTTCTTGCCGTATTCGCCGGATTCGCCGCGCATCGCCCAGTCCACCGTCTTGTTGAACACGTCGAAGAACGACTTCTCGAACGCGGCCGGGTCCAGGTGATGCCTGATCGCGATCGTGGTCAGGCAGGTCTTCAGCACGAATGCCACGTCCTCGAGGATCTGGTTGCGCAGCTCGGAGTAGTCAGTCCTGCCCGCTGCCTGCTCGGCCGCCGCGGCGACGGCCAGCACCTTCGTCAGGTTGTTCAGCCACGCACTCTCCCCCGCGACGGCCGCCCGCATCCTCTCGATCCCGATGCCGTCGGCGTACACCAGGCCGTCGCCGAGCTGATCCGCCAGGGCGCCGAACTGCGCGGCCCGCTTCGTCACCCGCTGCACCAGGTAGCGGGCCGCCTCGGCGGGATTCCGGAATTCCGGGACCTCTATTTCGACCCGATCGGCAGCCTTCGCCACCGCATCCGCCTCGAGGCGCTGCCTTGCCTTCGCCCGGACCTGCGGAGCGGACCCGCCATGCACCTGGCAGGTCGCCGGCATCGTTCCGCGCACGCCCCAGAGCTCGCACTGCTCGCCCGAGCCGTCAGATCGCTTGTGAGTGCAGCGGCGCTCGCCGCTCGCAGGCTTCCATGCCACGTTCCCATGGTGGCACAGGTCCGCGCATGGGTGATGGGTTGCCGGACGGCGCGCCGGGCCAGGGGTGCGCGGAGGGCCAGGCCGCCCTTTTTCCCGTTTCCCCCGTTCGCTGTCGAGGTGTTCGCAGGCATGGACAGGCCCCGGGCGGATGCTGTTCTCCGCGCCGGGGCCTGGCGGTCAGCCGTCTACAGCTCGGCGGTCCACGAGTACTCGAAGACCGGGCTGCGGGCGGGGTCGAGGTCCTGGAGTGCCTCCAGTAGCACTATCCGGGTTTCCTGGCGTTCCGGGTCCGGTAGTCCTAGATGGGGTTGCTGCAGGATGCGGAGCAGGGACCTGATGACGTCGGCCGTGATGGTCACCACGCCGGCTGCGTTGGTCAGGTCGACTCCGGGGGGCAGCACGTCCATCATTGCCTCGTGGAGGGCGCCGCGGCTGTGCCAGGTGCAGATGTCCACTACGGCGAGGTTTTCGGGCTGGCCGGTCAGGCTTGCCGGCAGCTCGATTTCTCTGCCTCGCGCGTCGTAGCGGCGGGAGAGCCGCGCCGTGAGCTGGGTACTACCATCCATGTTGCTGTTCCCTTCGTGCCGGGCCGTCACCCGGCGTTCGCCAGGGACCACCCTTGTGGCGGTCCCTGAGTGCCTCTCGCGGGCTCCGCGGCGTCATGGTCACTGCGGTGAGCCGCAATTGTGTGTGAGAGATAAGCCAGGGAAGCGATGTAACTGCGTTTCCGCAGGTCAGGCCAGAGATAGCCCGTATCCCTTTCCTCGCGCGGTGCGAGGAAAGGGTATGACTGTTTTCGCAGGTCATCGCCTAATCTCGCTTTCCTGGCTTTCCTCGCGGCCCGGAGGACCGTCTTAGGGCGCCCGCCTGTCGGAATCGACTGCGCGGCGTAGGAGCCATCGGATGTCAGGCGCCCGATCAGGTCGTCCATCTCGCTCTTGGAGACGTGGCCGCTGAAGAGCTTCACGGCGTCATCGCGAGTCAGTCCCGCCATGCCCGCCTCGTCGACAGCCCGGCGCAGCTTGTCGAGGCTGACATCGCGCGGCGCGGGATCAAGGACGTAGCGCGCGGACGCGATCGAGTAGCGGATCAGGTGCGCGGCGGCGGCCAGGTCCTCGGTGGCCGCCTGCCCGCGGCCGTCCAGGGCCGCGAACAGCGCCGCGATCCGCCGGCAGTAGGGGGCGGCTCGCTGCACGAAATCCGCCGCCGAGGTGTCCTCGTCGAACTCGGTGAACTCGCGGTAGAGCTGGCTCTGCCACAACTCAGCGGCGTCCCTGTCGAGAGTGACGGCCGTGCAACGGCGGGCGCGTTCGATGGCTGCGCCGAGCGACTTGCTGAGCGCGGTGAGCTCGGCGGCGTCGAGGCCGGCGGGCAGCGGGAGCAGTTTGCGGCGTTCTACGTAGAGCGGCAGGTAGCGGTTCCAGGTGCCCCCGGCCATATCAGAGTCGCGCAGCTTGGCGCGGAACTCTCGCGGGGTGATGTGGCCGATGATGGCGATGTGGCTCTGAGACGCGACGATCCGCTTGCGGTTCAGGAGACTGAGCCGGTCGCCGTCCCATGCTTGCCGCAGGATGCCGGGAAGCTTCGACCCCTCGCGGCCGCAGGCGGCCATCACGGTGGCCATCTCGGTCTCTACGACCAGGAGCCGCTTGTCCATCGTGCCGCCCTGGTCCTCTTCGTCGTCGGGGTCGCGGATGCGCTCGACGAGTCCTTCGCCGCTGGACAGGCCGCTCTCCTCAATGCCGTACACCTCGGGATTCGCCTCGCGGACCACGCGGCTTGCCGTGCCGGTCGCCTCGCCCTTCCGCCCCGTTGCCGTCCGGCCGATCAGCAGCGTCCAGATCAGCAGCGGGTGGCGGGTGTTCCCGATCGGGACATGCGGGTTGTGGCCCGCGAGCGCGGAGACCTCGGACAGCAGCGACCCGAACACGCCGACCTTGTCCGCCTCGGTGCCGGGGTCGGCCGCGGCGGCGATTTCGCCGAGGATTCCGCGGAACATGCCTGGATCACACACCGGGAGGGGGACCGGGAGCGCTGGATCTGCGGTCGCGCCCGCTTCCTGCGCGGCGCGCTGCACCTCCGCCGCGGTCGGCGCCCTGGTCACCGGGCATCGCCCCGCATCGCGGAGGCGATCGTCTTGCGCGCGTCGCGCTCACTCAGCCCGGCTGCGACCGCGGCGGATACCAGGAAGGCGGTCGCGCCCCTCCCGTCGCCGAGCTCGCCCGCGGCTACCATCTCGCGGACACGGCAGCTGGCCCAGAAGAGGATGTTGTTTCGCTGCCCCTCCGGGGCTGTCTCGACGGTGTGCACCAGGCCGCCGAACCGGCCGAAGACAGAGGCCCGGGGCCGGTAGCCCGGCGGTGCATCCTGCGCACCCTCGTGATCGGCCTCGCGTCTCCGGGTAAGCAGCCGGATAATCCACGCCGGCAGCGGCGCCGCATCGTCGGTGTCGAGGGCCTCATACGCCTTGCCGCCGACGATGCTGCACTGGGCGAGGACGTAGCCGCCGCTGGCGCGGACGTCGACCATGGGACCGATGAGGCTCGCCGAGTTGCGGATCTCGGCGTCCTCCGGCGCCTGAAAATAGAGATGCCAGCCGCCCGAGGGGGTAGCGACGGTGTGCGTCGCCGGCCACGGCTGGCAGGCCCACTCGCAGACCTGGGCGAAGACATCCTTCCCGTCGACGATCCCGGGCATCTGCCAGTCCTCGGGTAGCTGGCCGTGCGTGTCGAGGTCGATCACGACCAGGCTGCTCGGCCCGCAGGCAACGCCGATGTTGTGCCGGGCAGATGGCCAGTAGCGGCGGACGCGCTCAGGGTCGTCACAGGCGCGCTGTTCCCATCGGTCGACGGCGGGGCGCTTGTCACCGGGAAGGCACGGGAACACGCGGCGCCCGCGCGCCGCGTGCATCGCGGCAGCAACGTGCAGCGCGGGCGGGTCCGCGTCGGTGCTGCCGTCCTCACGGCTCTTGCCGTACGCTGTCAATTGACGTTCCCTTCGACGTCATGGCCTGCCTGGTCAGCGGGCCGGATCGCCTATCCGTTGGGGCGGTCGTGCGCTGGTGAGGTCCGGGTGCGTCAGGCGCCCGGGCCTCGCAGCGGCCTTTAGGCCGCCCGCCCGTGACCCTCGAGCACGTCGATCAGCGACGCTGTGAGCACGCGCAGTCTGTGGTTCACCTTCACCACCGCTACCGGGAACGTGCCTTCACTGATGCTCTGGTAGGCCGACGCCCGGCTGACGCCCAGAGCCTTCGCCGCGGTGCTCACGTCGATCGCGGCGGGCAGTTCCCGCACCTGCTTCAGGGTCAGGCCTGTTTCCCGTAGAGGTCGCATGTCGTCTCCGTGCTATGAACCATCGGACTCAGTACGTCCAAATATAGCACTGGACAGATGGGGTAGTGCAATCCCATCTCATTGCGTCTACAATGAATCGTGTGCATGCTTTCGATGTGCCAACGCAGCCAGTTCCCTACGGGAAGGTGATCGCGGCGAACGTCCGCGCCGCCCGCGCCCGCGCCGAGATCACCCAGCAGGTACTCGCCCGCCGCATGCGCCGGCTCGGCGCTAAGTGGCATTTCCAGACGGTCGGCGCCGTCGAGCGCGGCGAGCGCCCGGTCAGCCTGTATGAGGCGGCAGCGCTCGCCCTGGCACTGGAGACCTCGTTCGACGTGATCGCGCTGCCTCCAGCCGGACAGGCGCTGGTGGCGTTCGGTGATCACGTCGCGCCAAGTCAGAGGCTGTCGGTCGTTGACGACTCGGTGAACTGGGGCGGACCCGAAGAGGACGACATCAAGATCAGCCCGCCCTCGGTGATTTACCAGGCCTTTGAGCTGCGCATGGCTAAGGAACAAGATCCGCGCGTGCGCGGAGGCGTTGAAGCCGTGAGGGATGAGCTGCGCCAGGCGCAGCCGCCTGGCGAGGACGAGAACTAACGGAGGGAGGAGAAGTTGCCCAAGATCCATAAGGTCACCCTGAAGGACGGGACCACCGTGTACCGGGCCTACAGCGTGCCGGCGGGCCGGTGGCCGAACGGGAAGCGGCGCCAGCGGACTATCAGCGGGCGCACCAAGAAGGAAGTCGAGGCCGAGATCGGCCGGATTACCGGCGCGCGGGCCAGCGGCACCTACCGGCATCCGTGGAACGGTGACGTAAACGAGATGATCGACGCCTATCTCAAGTCCGCGACGTTCGAGCGGGCCGCGAACACGGCGCTGAGCTACTCCAAGGCGCTGCTGCCCGTGCGGGAACGGCTCGGCATCCGCAAGGCCCGGAGCATCACCAGGCAGGACATCGAGGACCTGCGCGACTGGATGCTCACCGAGGGCCGCCGCCGCGGCGGCAAGCCGGGAACCGGGCTCGGCGCCAGGTCGGTGCGGCTGACGATCGGCCGGCTGTCCGCCGCGTTCGTTCACGCCATTCAGGACAACCGGCTAGCCGCCAACCCGTGCCAGTACGTGCGCCTGCCCAGCGTGGAGGACCGTGAAGACACCACCTGGGACGAGGACCAGCTGCGCCGGTTCCTCGCTGCCGCCGCTGCTGACAGGCTGGCCGCGTGCTGGCTGCTGTCGGCGCTCGGCCTGCGGCGCGGCGAGCTGCTCGGCGCGAAGTGGGCCGATGTCGCCTTCGACGCGGGCACCCTGACCATTGCCCGCAGCCGGGTGCTGTCCGACTACAAGGTGATCGAGAAAGAACCGAAGTCGCGGCGTTCCCGGAGGATCCTGCCGCTGTTCGAGCCGGTGACCGGCGCGCTGGCCGCGCTGCAGGCCGTGCAGATGGGCGAGCTGGACACCGCGGGCAGTGCGTACGCCAACAGCGGGTATATCTGCGCCGATGAGCTCGGCGAGCCGCTCCACCCGGAGCGGTACTCTGACGAGTTCGCCCGTCTC
>Ga0335073_10015473_pt1 | contig 10667 bp, 10 predicted proteins | sample Lox_Sample_22_FD_207093 | JGI IMG/M metagenome (GOLD analysis project Ga0335073, IMG submission 207093) | Soil microbial communities from Loxahatchee National Wildlife Refuge, Florida, United States - Lox_Sample_2.2 | ecosystem: Environmental > Terrestrial > Soil > Wetlands | place: USA...
CCGGGGGCGAAGCGTCATTCCTTGGTCCCTGCTTCTTTACTTCTCTCTCGCCACGACAAAATCGGGGACCCAGAGCAGAGCGCGCTTGTAGTCGGAATCGGCGAGCGGGGCCAGGGCCTGGCGCGACTGTTCGGCGTAGCGATCGGCGGCGGCCATGGCATATTCAACAGACCCGTTGCGGACGAGAATCTCGCGAATCTGCTGACGGCTGACGTTCTCAAAACTGCGGTCGTCGAGCACGCGGCGGATGGCTTTGCGGTCGGATGCGGTGCCGTGATCGGAGGCGTGAATGACGGCGAGCGTGGCCTTGCCTTCGCGCAGATCGCTGGCAACGGGCTTGCCGAGCACCTCTTCGGTAGCGGTGAGGTCGAGCACGTCGTCGACGATCTGGAAGGCGAGACCGACGGCGCGTCCGAAGGTAGCGAGGCTGGTTTCTTCCGCTTCTGCAGCGCCTGCCAACACGGCGCCCAGACGCATGGAAACGGAAAAAAGACAGGCAGTTTTGCGGAAGATGAGGTCGTAGTACTCGGCTTCGGAGACGGATTTGCCGAGCTTTTGAATTTGCAACAGCTCGCCCTCGACCATCTGCTGCGTGAGGCCGATGAGCAGGTCGAGCACACGCAGGTTGCGTTCTTCCAGTGCCACCTTGAAGGCCTGCATGTAGAGCCAGTCGCCGGCGAGCACGCATTTCTCATTGCCCCAGGTAGTATTGGCCGAGGGGCGGCCGCGGCGCGTGTCGGCGCCGTCGATGATGTCGTCGTGGACGAGCGTAGCGGTGTGCAGCATTTCCACGACCGCACCGAGGCGGATCGCGCCATGGCCCGAGAATCCGAGTTGATGCGCCGCCAGCAGCAAGAGCGAAGGCCGGATGCGTTTGCCGCCGCCCTCGCGCAGATACTCGGCGATTTCCGTGATGGTGCTGACGCTGGAGGCCGCGTCACGGCCCAGTTCCTGCTCGACTGCTACAAGATCTTCCCGCAGAAGCTCGAAGACCTCTCTCGCCGTGGCTATGGTCAGTGTGCTCAAAGTTCTCCGATTTTAAAGCATTGGTTGGGACAAAAGCGATCTTGAACAGGGGGTGCGCCTAGAACGTCCGGTAATTCGTGAATTGCAAGTCCACGCCCAGGTCCTTGCCGCGCAGCAAGGCGATCATCTCCTGCAACGTATCGCGATCCTTGCTGGAGATGCGCACGGTGTCGCCCTGGATGCTGGCTTGGGCCTTTTTTTTCGAATCTTTTACAAGACGAACAATTTCCTTGGCTTTTTCCGCAGGAATGCCCTGCTGCAGACTGATCTTCTGGCGCACGCTTTGCCCGGCGGCGGGCTCGATTTTGCCGAAGGTGAGGTTCTTGAGCGAGACGCCACGCTTGACCAACTTTTGCGAGAGGATGTCCTTGACCGCTTCGAGCTTGTACTCGTTGGCTGAGGCAAGCTGGATGGCGTCGTTGCCTTCGAGGTTCACCTCGGAGTGAGAGTCCTTGAGGTCGAAGCGCTGGCGGATCTCTTTGATGGCCTGATCGATGGCGTTGCGGACTTCCTGGATGTCCACTTTGCTGACAATGTCGAATGAGTTGTCCTGTGCCATATTCCTTACCCCTCAGAACCCTTGGAAGGGCTGCTTCTGTCAGTTTCCCACGTCGGGGGGAAGGTGAAACAGCCGGCAGAAATTTTTCGTGGTTGCGGCGGCGAGATCGGAGTCGGAGACAGCGATGAGACCGGCAAGCGTCCGAGCGGTTTGGGCGACGTAGGCCGGCTCGTTGCGCTGTCCGCGTTGCTCGGCGGGCGCGAGCCAGGGCGCGTCGGTTTCAACCAGCATTCCATCGAGCGGCAGGCGAGCAGCGACATCGCGCAGCGGCTGCGCCTTGGGATAGGTGAGATTGCCGGCGAACGAGATGAGAAAGCCCATGTCGAGCGAGCGGCGCGCCTGGTCCCAGCCGGCGCCGAAGCAATGCATGATGCCGCCTAAGCCGGTCTTCCGCCAATGCTCGTCCAAGACCAGAAAAAGATCGTGCCAGGCGTCGGTCGATTCGTTGGTTCCGCGGCAATGGATCAAAATCGGCCGCTTACGCGCAGCGGCGATTTCGAGTTGGCGAATGAGGATTTTTTGTTGGATTTGGCGGGGCGCGCCTTCGTGATAGTAGTCGAGGCCGATTTCGCCGCAAGCGATGACCTCCGGCTCGGCGAGCAGCGCATCCAGTTTGGTCAGAGCACGGTCATCGGCTTCGGTTGTGTTGTGCGGATAGATGCCCGCGCTCGCGAAGAGCTTTGGTAATGGCGCACCTGCCTGTCGCTTGCGATTGAATTCGCGGCAGAGATCGCGCGCCTGATGCATCTCGGCCGGGCCTTCACCGATGCCGATGGAGAGTACGGCGCCTACGCCGGCCTCAGAGGCGCGGCCGAGCATGGCTTCGCGATCGTCCGAGTAGCGGGGACTATCCAGATGTGCGTGAGAATCGATGAGCAACAGCGCCTCGCGATGGAATTGCGGAGTGTGTGTATCCTCTGGATTCAGTGTAACGGGCGGAGAAGGCGCGCCGTGCCCGCTTCATCTACCATCGGTAGCAGATGCCGCACAAACCTAAACTTGGGCAGAATTTTCTGGTGGACGCCGGAGCCGTGGAGCGGATCGCCGCTGGACTGGGCGAATTGGGCGGGCGCACGGTAGTCGAGGTCGGCCCCGGCCGGGGCGCGATCACCGGCGTATTGGCGGCGCGGGCGGCGCGCGTGGTGGCGATTGAATTGGATCGCGAGCTGGCTGCGGGATTGCGCAGGCGGTTTCGCGAGGAGGGCGCGGCTGCTGAGCGCGTCGCCATCGTGGAGCAGGATGTGCTTGGCTTCGATTTTGCCGCAGCGTCAGCCCAGGCCGGAGAGCGGCTGCGCGTGGTGGGCAATCTGCCGTATTACATCACCTCGCCGATTCTGCTGAAGCTTGCCGCCAGCCATGCCGCGCTGGAGCTGGCGGTGCTGATGGTGCAGCGGGAGGTGGCCGATCGGGTGACCGCACGGCCGGGATCGCGGGATTACGGGCTGCTCTCGGTGACGGCGCAGATGTATGGGCCGGCGGAGGCGCTGTTCACGCTGCCGCCCTCGGCGTTTTCGCCGCCTCCGCAGGTTCACTCCACGGTGTTTCGCTGGCGGTTCCGGCCGCGATTCGCGGAGCTTGGCGTCGAAGAAGAGGGCTTTCTGCGCTTTTTGCGCCAGGCATTTGCGCAAAAACGCAAGACGCTGGCCAACAACCTGCGCGCGGCCGGAGTTGCCTCTGCCGCCGCGGTCTCCGCGCTTGAGAAAGCCAGGATTGCCGCTCAGGCGCGTGCCGAAACCGTGACGCCGGAGGGGTTGGCGGCGCTGTGGCGCGCGCTGCAGGCGTGAACGGCAACTGTGCTCGAAATCACGGCCAACCCCGCCACTAAATGGGATGCTTCTGGATCGGGCGCCCTTGCTGCGCCCGCCGCATGAGACCTGGGCAGGAGAGCCGCTTTTGATCCCACCGCAATCGAGCCATGAGGCTGCTGGGTACCGCGCAGATATCGATGGCTTGCGCGCACTGGCGATCTTGAGCGTGGTGCTTTATCACGGCGGGCTGGTGCGGCTTGGCGGGGGATTCACCGGCGTCGATATCTTCTTTGTCATCTCCGGCTATCTGATCGGCGGCCACATCTACGGCGAGATGCGCGCGGGCGCATTCAGCTTCGCCGGATTTTACCGGCGCCGCGCCAAGCGCATCCTGCCCGCATTCTTTGCCGTGGTGGCGTTTGTTCTGGCCGCGGGACTGGCGCTGCTGTCGCCGGTCGATCTGGCGCGCCTGGCGCGTTCGGCATGCGCGGCGGCCGTCTCCGGCTCGAATATTCTTTTCTGGCACAGCGCCAGTTATTTCGACGTACGCAGCGCATTGCAGCCACTGCTCATGACCTGGTCACTGGGCGTGGAAGAGCAGTTTTACGCCGTCATCCCTCTGCTGCTGATTCTGGTGTTCCGCATCCGCCGCAACGCAGTTCTTCCCGTTGTCCTCATTGTCTCCGCGCTTTCGTTTCTGTTTTCGTGGATGGCGCTGGCGAATTACCCGGTGCTGGTCTTCTATATGCTTCCGGCGCGCGCCTGGGAGCTCGGCGCCGGAGTGGCGCTTGCCGTGGCCGAACAAAACCGGAAGCGCACGCCTATTCCCGCGGCGTGGCGCGAGGCTGCTGGACTGGCTGGCCTGGTATTGCTGTTTGCACCGTTCTTTCTTTTGACACCGACGACTCCATTCCCAGGGCCGGCCGCACTGCCCTCGGTGCTTGGAACCGCTCTTTTGATTGCCGTTCCTTCAAGTTCGATTAACCGCCGTGCGCTCTCGTTGCGGCCTCTGGTTTTCATTGGGCGAATCTCTTATTCCTGGTATTTGTGGCACTGGCCGTTGCTCAGTTTTCTGCACATTGTCTGCGGAGACACGCCACCGGGATGGGCCGCATTGGGCGCCATCGTTCTATCGTTCGCGCTGGCGATCGTTACTTATTTCGTGATCGAACAGCCTTTCCGTCGTTCGCGACGCGCCGCTGTGCCGCTTCTGATTCGTTATGCCATCGCGACGGCTGCCGCCACCGCGATCTCGGCCGGGCTCTGGCTCGCACGCGGAGTTCCTCAAAGATTTCCTGCGCTGGCGCAGATCGAATCCGAGTCGGCGCGCCTGCGCGCCGATCCCTGCCTGGCCGATGCCGGCGACGACGCTCCGAATGTGTCTACAATGTGCGTCCAGAATTCTGCCTCACAGCGGGTGGTGGCGCTGTGGGGAGACAGCCACGCCGCAGCTCTCGCGCCCGGGTTTCGCGAGGTGACCAAGACTCAGGGTTATGGCTTCGCCGAGTTCGCCAAGGCCTCGTGCCCGCCGATGCTCGGCGTTTCGCATTTTCATCCGCGCCGTCCGACTCTGGCCGCGGCGTGCTATGCGTACAACCAGAGAGTTTTTGACCGGCTCGCGCGCGATTCGCACATGAGCGTTGTGGTTCTGAGCGCTTCGTGGCCCGGCTATCTGCACCGCAGCTGGCAGGACGGCTGGCTCGTGACCGACCCCGTGCACGCCTCTGAAATGCCGCCCGCAGGCACCGCGAGTACGGCCTTGGCGCGAGCGCTTTCTGCAACCGTGCGCGCTTTGGCATCGTCCGGAAAGACGGTATTTGTCTTCGACGATACTCCGGCCTTCGACTTCGAGCCCATGTGGCGTCTGGATTCCTCTGCGATTCCCGCGCGGCGCGCTTTGGCTGTGATGCTACGCGTGAAAGATGCGGCCGACACCGGAGCGGCTGCGCCGGGAGATGCCGAGCTGGCTGCTGCCGCCTCCGCACTGCTTGAGCAGACGCTGGCTAACGAGCCCTCCGTCTCGCTCGTGCGCGTTAGATCGCTGTTCTGCAGCTCCCGCGCGCAGTGCTTCTATCGGATCGGCGACCGGCTTTTGTATAGCGACAACAATCATCTTTCGCCGGCGGGCGCGGACTTTGCACTCAGCGACTTCAGTCTGCCGCCGAACGCTGCCAACGCCGCGCAGTCGGAACCGGGCCCATGAGCGCGCCTCCCGCCGCCGCGCCGGAACGCGCGTACCGGCCTGATATCGATGGCCTGCGCGCCATTGCGATTCTGAGCGTGGTGCTCTATCACAGCGGACTCATGCGGTTGAACGGTGGGTTCACCGGCGTCGATATCTTCTTCGTGATCTCGGGCTACCTGATCGGCGGACAGATATGGACGGCGCTGCGCGCAGGCGAATTCAGCTATCGGCGCTTTTACCAGCGGCGCGCCAAGCGCATTCTTCCTGCGTTTTACGCAGTCATTGTTTTTGCGCTCGGCGCCGGGTGGCTCTTGCTTTCGCCATTCGAGCTGGAACTGCTTGCACGCAGCGCGTTCGCGGCCGTTCTATCGGGCTCGAACATTTTGTTCTGGGGAACAACCAATTATTTTGCCGGCGCGAGTGAGCGATATCCGCTGCTGATGACGTGGTCACTCGGCGTGGAGGAGCAGTTCTACCTCGTCATTCCGCTGCTGATGGCTTTGGTCGCGCGCGTGCGCAGGCAATGGATTCTGCCCGCAATTGCGACGGTTTGCCTGGGCTCGTTTGTCTTGGCAGCGCTCGCCGTCGACCACCATCCGACAGCCGTGTTTTACCTGTTGCCGATGCGAGCCTGGGAACTGGGCGCGGGCCTGGTGCTGGCATTGTGCGAAACGGAGTTTAAGCCATGGCGCTTTGCCAGCGGCCTGCGAGAGGCAGCCGGATTTGCCGCGCTGTGGTTGATGGCGGCGCCGATGTTTGCGCTGCGCGCGGAGACGACGGCTTCCGCCTGGACGGTGCTGCCGGCTGTGGCCGGCGCGGCGCTGGCGATTGCGGTTCCCGGCAGTTGGATTAACCGGCGTTGGCTTTCCGCGGGGCCGATGCGCTTTATCGGGAAGATCTCTTATTCGTGGTACTTGTGGCACTGGCCGCTGCTGTCGCTGATGCACGTTCTCTACGATGGCGCAGTGCCTCGCGCGCGGGAGGTGGAAACAGTTGCGCTTTCGTTCGTTGCGGCTGTGGCCAGCTACTTTCTCATAGAGCAGCCGTTCCGGCGTTCCACGCAGCCGGTTGGGCAGATGCTCGTCCGCTATGGCCTAGCGAGTGCAGCTTTGGCCGGCATATGCGCTGCCTTTTGGCTTACGCGCGGAGTTCCCCGGCGATGCCCGGCGCTGGTCGCAATGGAAAATCCGGGCAGGGCGCTGCGCTCGGACCCTTGCCTCGCCGGCCTGAACAGCGACGAACCGAATCTGTCGCCAACGTGCTATGGCGCCCGAGGAGACCGACCGCTGGTGGCCTTGTGGGGCGACAGTCACGCGGCGGCGATGGCGCCCGGGCTGCATGAGCTGGCGAGGACCGAGGGCTACGGATTCGTTCAGCTGGGCAAGGCCTCTTGTCCGCCGCTGATCGGAACCACCCACTTTATCCCGCGCGTTCCGCAGCTGGCTCAAGGGTGCTGGCGCTTCAACAACGAGGTGCTGTTGCAGCTCCGCGCCGATACACGCATCCGCATTGTGGTTCTGAGCGCAGCATGGTCGGCTCCGTTTTACCGTGATTGGGAAAATGGCTGGCTGACCGCCGATCTTGCACACGGGCAAGAGATGCCGACCGCGCAGGCCACGAACACGCTGTTTGTGGATTCGCTGCGGGCAACAATCGCTTCGCTTCAGGCTGCGGGCAAGCAGGTGATTGTGCTTGAAGACGTGCCGGAGTTCGCGATCGATCCCTTATGGCGAGTCAAAGCGCAATTCATTCCCGCACGGCGCCGCCTGACGCTGTGGCTGGGTATTGCCAACGCCGAAGATCCGGGAATCGACGCCATTGACAGTAATCCCAACATTGCGCTTTCGCGTTTTCTGGTTGAACAAACTGCGGCGCAGTTCAAGCGAGTGGACCTGGTTGACCCGAAACTTGCGTTGTGTAGGGGTTCGGGACAATGCGTCTATCGCGATGGAGGAAGGCTGCTTTATATCGACTCCAGCCATCTTTCACGCGACGGAGCGCTGTACGCGCTGCGCAACTTCCGACTGCCCGCGATCGGGGCTAGGGAGAGTGCCGCGCGGTGAGTTATGGGCCGCGGAACCCGGCGGTTTTCTTCAGTGGCGCCCAGCGCGTAAGCTATCAGTAGAGTGGCCGATGGGTGCGCGACCGTACGGCGCGCGGATTTGGAAGCCTGAGGCCGCCGCAGCGCATCTGTTGTAAGGAAAAGCATGAATCCGGTCACCGAGCAGGCCCGACATAACGCCTTTCAAGAAACCCTGCTGAGCGCGCGGCAGACCATGATGTTGAGCGAGATTCTGAAGATTGCCGCGGATAGCTTCCGCGCCAGCAAGACTCGTTTTGCGCTTACGGCTCTGGGTATGGTGATCGGCACGGCGTCGGTGATCCTGGTGGTGACCATCGGGCTCACGGGCCGGCAATACGCTCTTGGGCAACTCGAGAAGATCGGCACCAACCAGGTAGAGGTGGAATATGCCGGCGGCGGGGCTACCCCGGCGGAGCGCGCACGCTATACCGATTTCCTGACCCAGGAAGACATGAAAGCCGTGGACCAGCAGGTGCCGGGCATCATGTATTCCACTCCCGTTCTCGAGATGCACAACCGTCTCAGCTTTCCCGGCGGAATTCAAAAGGACATCAACGTACTGGGCGTCAATCCCGAGTACGAGCACATCCGCAACCTGGTGGTGACCGACGGGCGTTTTCTGGACCAGACCGACGACACCATGCACATCAAGTGCGCCGTGGTGACGGCACAGTTCGCACAAGATCGATACGGCTCTACAGATGCGGCCATCGGCAGAACCTTTCAAATCCTCGGCATTCCCTTCACCATCATTGGCGTCTTTAAAGAAAGTGTGGACGACTTTGGAATGTCGGAGATCACCGACGAAACCATCCTGGTGCCTTATACGGTGGCGCGCTACTTCACTGGAACAGAGCGCGTGAACCAGATCTACTTTTCCATGCGCACCATGGATGAGGTTCCGGATGCCTCAAAAGAGATCGTACGCGTAATTGCCGATCGCCACCGGAAAGGTTCCATCTACAAGACGCAAACCCTCACCGACGTGCTGGTGACGGCGAACAAAATCGCCCTTGCCCTGACGGCATTGATGGTAGCGGTGGCTGCCGTGACGCTCGCCGTAGGCGGCGTGGGCATCATGAATATCATGCTGGCCAATGTTCGCTCGCGCATCCGCGAAATCGGCATCCGCAAAGCGCTGGGGGCGACCTACCGCGAGATCAAACTGCAGTTTCTTACCGAGGCCGTGCTCATTTCACTCACTGGCGGACTGGTGGGCAGTCTCCTCGGCTTCGTCATTCCACTTTCCATCCGTTTCTTTGCCGGCTACGATTTTCCTATCTCGTGGACCTCGGTTGTGGTCGCGCTAGCGGCGGCCACCATCGTTGGCGTCGTCTTTGGCACCGTTCCCGCCACGCGCGCGGCGCAGATGAATCCCGTCGATGCGCTCAAATATGAATAGCGCCGAGCGCCCGGACGATAATGCCGATCAGCCGGATTCGAGCGGCGAACCCGCGCGTGGGCCCAATCTCATTGTGCTGTACAGCCTGATCGCCCTAGCCTTGGCCGCGGCTATTGCATTGGCCGCGCTGATGGTGCTGCCGTTTTACCGGCGCCGGTGATTTCGAAGAACCGATGCGCGCCCTGGCTCTATTGACAGGATTGGTTTTCTAGGTTACTTTGCATTGTAAAGTGAGTGCGCTATGGACGACCTGAACAAGGCGATCGGCGACATCTCGAGCATTCGCATGCAGGTGGCGCGCAGCACGGAGTTTCGCGGCTATGGGCCGGTCACGCTTGCCGCCACAGGGCTCTTTGCCTTAGCGGCAGGCGCGGCACAGGCTCTGTGGCTGCCCAACCCGGCCGGCCACGTGCCTGCATATCTCGCCATCTGGATCACCACAGCCGTCATTTCGGCCGCTTTGATCGGGACGCAGATGCGCGCGCGCACGCATCGCGTCCATTCCGGACTGGCAAACGAGATGATCTTCATGGCGGTTGAACAGTTTCTTCCGTCGGTTGCCGCCGGAACCCTGCTCACATTTGTTTTGGCATGGTATGCGCCGGGCGCGGTGTGGATGCTGCCCGGGCTCTGGCAACTGATCTTCAGCCTCGGCGTCTTCTCGTCCTGTCGATTCCTACCTCGGCCGATGCTGGGAGCGGGCGCGTGGTACCTTGTGACCGGTCTTGCCTGCATTGCTTTAGCCGGCAGCCGGGCGCTTTCGCCGTGGGCTATGGCGATCCCGTATGGAGCCGGACAGCTTTTAGTCGCAGGCATTCTGTTCTGCAGCACGCGGGAGGCGGAGGATGAAGAGTAAATCGCAGAGTGGCAGCCGGCGCGGCAATCAAGGCAGGTTCGCCTATGAAGGTCTCGATCGCGTGATTCATGAACGCGCGCGGCTCAGCGTCCTCACTTCTCTGATCACGAATCCCAAGGGTGTGAGCTTCGGCGATTTGAAGCAGTTGTGTTCTCTCACCGACGGCAACCTGAGCCGGCATTTGCGTGTGCTCGAGAAAGCGAAGATCGTCGAGATTGCCAAAGGCACGGACCGAAATCGGCCGCTGACTGTGTGCCGGATTACGCCGGCCGGGCGCAAGCGCTATCTTGAATACCTTACAACGCTGGAACAAGTAGTGCGCGACGCTGCGAATGGGCGCAAGGATGCGCCCGCAGCCGGCCTGATGCGGAACCTGGCGCCGTCGCGGGCGTGAAAATTTTTACCTGTTAACTTTGCAATGCAAAGTTAACGACAAAGGCGACGCAAAATGCAGAAGACCTATCTCAAACGGCTGCACGTGGCTATCATCATGGACGGCAATGGACGCTGGGCGGCAGCGCGCGGACTGCCGCGTACCGCCGGCCATCGCGCCGGAATTGCCGCCGTGCGCCGCGTCGTGGAACGTGCGCCAGACGTTGGCATTGGCTGCCTCACGCTTTACGCATTCTCGTCGGACAACTGGAAACGCCCCGCGGCCGAGGTGGAAAGCATCTTGAGGCTGCTGAGGATTTTTCTGCGACTGGAGACGGCCGGCCTGAGGAAAAATAGCGTGCGGCTTGAGGTGATCGGCCGCCGCGATCGCCTGCCCCCGCCGGCGCTGCGTGCCATCGAGAAGGCCGAGCAGGCC
>Ga0335073_10015475_pt1 | contig 10666 bp, 7 predicted proteins | sample Lox_Sample_22_FD_207093 | JGI IMG/M metagenome (GOLD analysis project Ga0335073, IMG submission 207093) | Soil microbial communities from Loxahatchee National Wildlife Refuge, Florida, United States - Lox_Sample_2.2 | ecosystem: Environmental > Terrestrial > Soil > Wetlands | place: USA: Florida...
CCGCGGTGCTCTTGTAGCTGACGACGGTGTCGAGCTTGTCGCCCTCGTAGGCCCAGACGTCGATGTTCAGGTCGCTCATCCCGGCCGCCTTCAGCAGCGACTTGGCCTTGTCCGGGTCATAGGCCTTGGGTGTCATCCCGGCCGGGTAGAACGGGTCCGACGGCGGGATCGGCATGTCCGGCGCGAGCAGGTTGATGCCGGGCGCGACCACCGACATGATCGTGCTCCGGTTGGCTGCGTACTGCATGGCCTGGATGACCTTGGGGTTGTTGAACGGCGCGGTGTCGCCGAACATGGTCAGCGCGACCCAGCCCCCGGCCTTGAGCATGTACGGCCTGACGTTGCCGGTGAGCAGCTTCGTCGAGGCGCCGGTGATGTTGTCGGCGACGTCCTCGCTGCCGGTGGTCAGCGCCTGCAGGCGGGTCGCGTCGTCGGCGATCACCACGTACTGGACCGCGTCGAGATACGGCAGGCCGTTCTTCCAGTAGTTGTGGTTGCGGGTGAGGTTCAGCCGCGCCGCCGGGTCGAACGAGGAGATAGAGAACGGGCCGGTGCCGTTCCCGGTGGTGAAGTCCGTGGCGCCGTCCTTGACGATCGACAGCGTGACCGCCGAGACGATGACCGGGAAGAACGCGTTGGGCTTGAGCAGGTTGAACGTGATCGTCGTGGGATCGGTGGCGTCGATCCCGCTCGCCGCCAGGTAGGGCGAGATGTTGGCCAGCGCGGACGCGGCGAGCTTGGGATCTAGCACCCGCTTGAACGAGTAGGCCACGTCCTTCGAGGTCAGCTTGCTGCCGTCGTGGAAGCTGACCCCGCTGCGGAGCTTGAAGCTCCAGGTCTTCGCGCCGTTGCTGGGCGTCCACTCGGTGGCCAGCGACGGGCTGAGCTTGTAGTCCTCGTCGGCGAAGGTGAGCGTGTCGTAGCAGTTCGCGGCGATGGCGAGCTGCAGGGTGCGCACCGCCACCGCGGGGTCAGGGGAATCGCCCGCGTTGCCCGCCGCCGTCCCGAAGCGCAGCGTGCCGCCCCGCTTGGGGCCCGCCGCCGACCCGGAACCGGACGAGGCCGCGCTCGGCGAGCTGCCCGAGCCCGAGCCGCAGGCGGCGAGCCCGCCGGCCAGGAGCCCGGCCGCCAGGCCGGCGCCGACACCAAGCACCCTGCGTCGATCGATGTCGTATGGCATTGCCAGGTCCTTTCTAGGTGCACTACCGATCAGTGGCTGTGTGCCGACGGGTGATGTTGGCCGTGCGCCGGACGAACTCGTCGTCCACGGCCAGGCCGAGGCCGGGTCCGGTGGGGATGTCGATGACGCCGTCGACGGGGCGGACCTCGCCGCCCCAGAGCTCGGTGCGCAGCGGGTTCTCGAAGCGGTCGACCTCGAGCACCGGGGAGTCGGCGCCGGGCAGCTCGGCGGGCTCCCGCAGCACCGCGAGCAGCTGCAAGGTCGCCGCGAGCAGGATGGCGCCGCCCCAGGCATGCGGAGCGCACAGGCGCCCCCGCAGCGCGGCCAGGTCGGCGACGAACAACGCCTCGCCGATGCCGCCGCAGATCGCCACGTCCGGCTGGACGATGTCCGCGGCGCCCCGGGCCAGGAAGGCGTCGAACGCGCTGCGGGTCTCCAGCCCCTCGGCCGCCGCCACCGGGATGTCGAGGCCCGCGAGCAACTCGTAGCCGGGGTAGACCAGGCCGCCGCGGGACCGGGTCAGCGGCTCCTCGAACCACCGGAACCGCAGCTCAGCCAGGGCCCGGCCCATCCGCAACGCGGTCGGCACCCCGTAGGCGCCGTTGGCGTCGACCATCAGGTCGATGTCGGGACCGGCCGCCGAGCGCAGCCCGGCCAGGATCGGGATCTCCCGTCCCGGCGCGTGCCGGCCGACCCGGAACTTGGCCGCCCGGAACCCGCCGGCCAGCGCCGACTCGAGCTCGGCCGGCCAGCTCTGCTCGGGCGCGAGGTCGTCCCGGTACCCGCCGCTGGATGCGTATGCCCGGACGCGGCCGCGCCGCGGCCCGCCGTACAGGCTCGCCACCGGCACGTCGAGCTGCCTGGCCCGCAGGTCGTCCAGCGCGATCGCGACGGCGCTGGTCGCGAGGCGATCGGGGCTGGCGACGGAGAAGTCGTCGACGATGCTGAGGTACTCGGCCGGCCGCCGCCCCAGCAGCCGTCCGGCCAGTTCGTCCAGGATCGCGAACACGCCGGGCCGGCGGTACGTCTCGCCCCAGCCGCTCCGGCCCTCGCCGTCCTCCAGCCGGATCAGCACCGCCGAGCGCTTGCTGTAGGTGACCGCCGACGGCCCGGCCGGGACGGAGACCGGGTACTCCATCTCGAAGATCTCGATGCAGCGGATGGATCCTGCCGCGCTTCCCATGGGACCGCTCCCTGACTGCGGGGTCGTCCGACCCGGTCCGGCCCGACCCATCAGGGTCGCAGTATTTCCAACTTTTTTTCCACTTGTCAAGCAGTGTTCGAAATTGTGACAACCTCGTCGTGTAGCGGGGTAATGCATGCGTTCGACATCGAACCGACGCCTTCCACGCGGCTCACGACGACCTCGCCGGGGCGCAGGAAGCGCTGCGGCGAGCGGCCGGCGCCGGTCCCCTCGGGGGTACCGGTGAACACCAGATCGCCGGGCAGCAGCGGGCAGATGGCCGAGATGTACTCGATCAGTCCCGGCACCGGGAACAACATCTCGCTGGTCCGGGCCTGCTGCACGAGTTCACCGTCGATCTCGCACTCGATGGCCAGGTCGTCCGGTGCGGCGAGCTCGTCCGCCGTGGTCAGCCACGGCCCGGTCGGGCCGAACCCGGGAAACGACTTGGCCAGGCCGAACTGCGGGGCGGGACCGCGCGCCTGGACCTCCCGTTCGGAGAAGTCCTGGCCGATCGTGAGGCCCGCGACGTAGGACCAGCCATCCGCGGCCGTTACCCGGCTGGCGGTCCGGCCGATCACGGCGACCAGCTCGACCTCCCAGTCGACGGACCCGCTCGGCAGCGGAACGTCGCTGGCCGGCCCGGTGATGCAGGAGGGGAACTTGGTGAACACCAGCGGATCGTCCGGCGAGGCCAGACGGGCCTCGGCCGCGTGCGGCGCGTAGTTGAGTGCGACCGCGAAGACCTGCCGGGGACGCGGCGATGGCGCACCGAGCCGCGCGCCGTCGAACGGCTCGCCCAGCTCGCCATCGACGGTCCTGGCCCAGTCCGCGAACCGGTCCCAGTCCTCGTAGACGGCGCCGGGATCGGCCGGGAACCGGCCGCGGCTGTGGTCGTGAACGTCGACGGCGCCCCGGGGGGTGAGCACGACGAGGCGTCCGTCCAGGTTCGCGATGCGCAAGTTGGCTCCTCCTGTTGCAAGGCTGGGGAACCGTTCATAGATATCTGATCTAGTGGATAATCACAAGTATTTTCAAATATCCACGACAGAAGTCACTACCTGGCATAACATGCCGGATCCTCCGGCGGATGCCTGCGCAGCGGGGGTCACGGCCGGCCCGGTGGCGACGGGCGGCGGGTGCCGACGCAGGTCCGGCGGCAACGTACGGCAGACGTGGCAGCGCCCCGGCGAGGAGGCGGCAACCCGGGCGAGTGCAACGACGCCGTCGCCGGCGCAACGGCTGGTCACGCGGACCGTTCGGCCGTCACCGGCCTCCTATGGCACCGGTGGCGCGCCGCGGCCGGGCGGCCCCGGCCGAACCGCGCGCCCGCCCGCCGGACCGCCCGTCGCCCCGCGCGCCGTCGGCGCTGCCGGACAACTCATCGGGTTGCTCAGCGTCCGGCCCGTCGGCTTCGGCCGACAGCTTTCCGGTGGCGAGCACCGCGTTGGTGGTGTACTCGATGTGCTGGGTGAGCAGCGCCACGGCCTGGTCGACGTCGCGGGCCAGCGCCGCGCGCAACATCGCCTCATGCTCCCCCGCGATGTCGCGGTCCTGTTCGGTGCGCAGGTAGCGCGACCAGCGCCGATACAGCTCGGCCGCGTCGCGGAGCTGGGTGGCGATCTCCCTGAGCCTGCGGATGTCACACGCCTCGAGCAGGACCTCGTGGAAGCGCCGGTGCGCGGCCGTCCACTCCTCGGTCACCCGGCGCGGGTCTTCGTCGCTGAGCTGCCCGGTGCCGTACAGGATGTGGTGGGCGGCGACCAGGCGAGCCTCCCAGGCCAGGTCGCCGGCCGCCAGGGCCCGGCGGAGCGCCATCGTCTCGATCTCGACCCGGGCGGCCGTGAGATCCCGCAGGTCATCGGGCGAGACGGGGACCACACGGAAGCCCTGCTGCGGCTCGGAGATCACCAGGCCCTGCTCGGCCAGCCGCGACAGCGCCTCGCGCAGCGCGCCCACGCTCGTCGTGTAGCGCGCGCTGAGCTCACTGAACTGAAGTCTTTGGCCCGGCAGCAGGCTGCCCGACAAGATATCGCGGCGCAGATCGAGGAAGGCGGTCTCGCCGCGGGTGGTGCTGCGGGGCATGGCGGCAGTTTATGCTCCTGGGCACCACCGCTGGCAAGATTCGAAACTTAGCCAGTGGATCGAAAGATCTTGCCTGCCGCGACCATCTCCGCCTGATCGCCGCCTACAGGCCGCCGTCGTTGGTGGTCACCCACAGTTCGTCGTCGGTGGTGGCCACGCAGAACTCGGCCGTCGCGCACGAGACGCTGCCGTCCTCGTTTGTCGTGTCCGACGTCACGGTCGACCACGAGCCCCCGCCGTTGTTGGTGCCGACCAGGGCCACGCTCGTGCCCGCGCCGGCCGCCCAGCAGTGCGCGATGTCGGCGCAGGAGATCGAGTTCAGCCAGCCCGTGTCGTCGAACTGCTGCAGTCCGCTCCAGCTGGCCCCGCCGTTGCGCGAGGTCAGCACGACCGGCCCGTCGGCCAGCGGGGCCGTTCCTGCCGCATGGCAGATTACCGGGCTGACGGTCGACGGGCCCGGCAGGCAGGAAACGCTGAAGAGATCCTGAATGCTGGCCACGTCCGAATCGGACGACCGCGACCAGGAGGCTCCGCCATTGGTCGTCGAGATCACCTGGGCCGGCCCGTCACCGCCGTTGATGCCGCCCACGGCCACGCAGATCCGGGCCGAGATGCACGAGATCCCGTTGAGCAAGTAGGTATTGCCGTTCACGTCGGGCGTGACCGAGGGAAGGTTGGAGAAGGTCGTCCAGGTGGCGCCGCCGTCGGTGGTTTCGGCCACCTCCGGGTTCTGGATGCTGTCCGCGGTCTCGCCGACCAGCCAGCAGGTGGACGCGGAGACGCAGTCGATGGCGTTGGGCCACCAGCTGTAGGGTGCGTTCGCCCAGGCCGCCGGGGTGGCCAGCGTCCAGGTCCGGCCGCCGTCCGCGCTCCTCGCCACCTCCGGCTGGTCTGACGGCCCCGGCCCGGAGGCCCAGCACACGCTGACGGTCGGGCAAGAGATGGCGGTCACGTATATCGACGCCGAGGGCAGGTCGGTGAAGCCGGTCCAGCTCGCGCCGCCGTTGGTCGTGACCAGATCGCCCTGGCCGACCGTGCCGTTCGGGCCGGTGGTGTCGTCGTCGCCCGCCACCACGACGCAGAACCGCGTCCCGTGCACGCACGACACGGGAGCCAATGGCGCGGCATTGACCAGGTCAAAGCCCGCGGGAATGGTGGCGGCGGTCCAGTTGCCGCTCGATAGCGCGGCCTGGGCCGGCCCGGCCATCAGGATCAGGGGCGCGGCGACCGCGCCGAGAATGAGGGCGGACCGGAGCCATTTGCGCGCGGACCGTCGCCAGGATGATGCCATTCGGCGCACACCTGTCCCTTTCGGAGCCTGAGCCCAGCGGGCCAGGAGCATGTCGACGTTGACGGCCGAATCGTATCTTTGGCGTATCCGGAATCAAGATGATTTACCGGATATTTGATATTTCAGTAAGCGGCCTTTACGCCCTATTGCCGGCCGCGGGGAAGCTGGAGATGATCTCCCGCTGCCCGGTCCGGTTCTCCTGGCGCGGGGTCGCCGCCACCGCGATGCAACCAGCGGAGCTGGGGCAGCTCAGCGGGAAGACCATGGCCAGCGGCGCCCCGCTCACCGTCGGAATCGCGATCCGGGTCCAGGCGGCGCCGCCGTTGCGGGTGGCCTCGATCGCCGCGTCCTCGTAGCTACCGCGACCGAATCCGTTCGACACGGTCTTCGAGAATCGGGAGACGGTCACAAAGCAGTCGAGCGCCGCGGCGCAGCTCACCCCGAGCGGGCTGAGGCTGCCGGCCGAGTTGCTCACCGGCGCCGTGTGCTGCCAGGTGATACCGCCATCGGCGGTGCTCATCGTCGCGCCGCGGTCGCTGACGAGCATGCAGTGCCGTGCGTCGCCGCAGGACGCCATGAACAAGTCCGACGCGGGCGCGTGATGACGGCCAGACACGGCCCACGTCCGGCCGTTATCGGCGGACGTCATGGACACGATGCCCCCGTCGGTGTTCGTCCCAGTGGGCACCAGACCGATACAGCGGCCGTCCGGGTCGCAGCGCAGGTACCGCAGATCCGGCGCTCCCGAGCGAACACCGGTGGCGCCGGCCCAGCTCTGGCCGCCGTTGACGGTGGACAGGAACGTGCCGGCCGCCTGCACAACGCACCTGCGCGGCGTCGAGCAGGAGACCTCGTTGATCGAGCCCCGGGCCCGGCCCGGCGGCACCGGCAGGGCCTTCAAACGCCATGTGGCCCCGCCATCGGTTGTCACGGCGAGGGTCATGCCTCCCGCCGCCCCCGCGCACATGTCGGCCGTCGGGCACGACGGCGCCCCGGCGTTCAGCCCGGACAGGCTGCGGCCGCCGGGCAGCGCGGCGAGCGGCCGCCAGGTGGCGCCGCCGTCAGATGTCCGGTAGGCCGCGTTGCCCTCGCGGCCGGCGTCCCAGACGTAGCACACCGAGGCGGTCACGCACTCGAGGCCTACCGCCTGCTGTCCGGTACCGGAAAACCGGAACGGCAGAGAGGCCGACGCGACCAGGCGCATCCGAGAGCTCGCCGCCGGCGCCTCGCTGCCGCCGGCCGCGGGCCTGGAACCGCCGGCCCGCCCGCCCAGGCGCCACGGACCGAACTGCGCCGCGGCAACCAGCAGCGCGACCGCGACCACGGCGGCGACCGCCGCCTGCAGCGCGCCGGGCCGCCATGCGGGGCGCCGGCTGCCGTCACCGAATCCGGGCCGACGCCGCCGGCCAGCCGGGTGCGGTGCCTCCCCCCGCCCGGCGGCGGCCGCCCGGGCGAGGTCATCAGGGCGACGCCGCGCATACGCGTCGTCGGCGAGCCGGTCGAGCATGACCGGCCTGAGGCCGTTCACGAGGTCAAGCGGGTCATCTGTGATGTTCATGCCTGCTCCTGCCTTGTCGATGCGGCCGGGTTGCCGGGCGGGTACGACATGCCGTCGACGCCCGCCGCGCGATGAGGTTCCTGTGTGTGATCCGTGGCGCGGACCGCCCGGGCCAGCCGCCGGCGCGCCCGGTGCAGCCGCACCGTGAACGCGCGTGGCGAGCAGCCGACCACCGCCGCCGCCGACTGCAGGTCAAGGCCGTGCCAGGTGACCAGCGTGAGTGCCTCGACGTCACGGTCGGCCAGCGAGCCGAGCGCTTCGATGGCCGCCGCCCGCTCGACGACGTATTCGCCGGTGTCCCAGGCGGTCATGTCGGCCTCGGTGGTCAGCGCGGCGATACGGCCGGTGAGCCGGCGGCGCCGGCGACCCGCGTCGGCCTGCTTGCGCAGCAGATTGCGCGCCACTCCGAGCAGCCAGGGCAGCGCGGGCTCGGGGACGGCCGGCAGCTGCCGCCAGGCGATCAGGAACACCTCGCTTGTCACGTCCTCCGCGGAGCCCGGCTCGGCATGCAGCAGGGCGTAGCGCAAGACGTTCCGGTAGCACATGTCGTACAGACCTGTGAACCGGCCAAGAAGATCGTCCACCGGCTCCCTTCCCTGTGCGCTTGATGACCACGGGCTGATGCCGCCTTCACCATGTAGTCCGCTGGCCGACGCCAGGATCACAGGGGCATGCGGGAATGACCGGCCGCGCCCCGAGCCGTACCGGTCCCCGGCGCCGCGCTACGACAAGGTCAGTCTGATAGCAGGTCGACCAGCTCGTCGCCGCGCACGGCGCGGCTGACCCACACGCTCGGCCCGGACTTTTCCCGGCTGATCAGGCCGGCCGCGGCCAGTTGGTGCAGATGGTACGTCGCGGTCGTGGGCGCGCAGTGCACGGCGGCGGCCACATCGTTCACGGTCAGCGGGTGGCGAAGCGCCTGAAGTATCGCGGCACGCACCGGGCCCAGGATCGTCGCGAGCGCGCTTTCGGCCGTGGCCTCGGCGTCCGGGCGGGGCCGGGGAACCGGGTAGCCGATGTAGCAGACGTCGGGGCGTTCAAAGCTGAACAGCACAGCGTTACGGCCGGCGATCAGCGGCAGCAGCGCCAGGCGGCGCGAGCCGACCGGGCCGACCGGGCCGACCGTGACGATGTTGTTGCGATCGCACTGCGACGAGAAGACGAACATCCCGTCGTGGTAGCTGATGCCCGGGTGCAGGCTGTTCAGCAACGCCGTCATCCCGCCGCGCACCGCCGCGATGCCGACTCTCCGGATCTCGCGGTCCAGCAGCGGCCCGGCCGCCTGCCACCGCGGCTCGGCCACCGCCCAGGTGTCGAGCGACGCGTCGGCCATGGAGTTGAGCCAGCGGCGGGGCTGATCGCCCGCGACTCGCCAATGCGGCGCCCAGTGCAGGCACCCGTCGGAAGATTCCAGGTCGCGGAGGAGCACGTCGGCGGGCATGTCCCGCATCCTGGCGACCTGGTCGGCGACGGACGCGTCGACGATGGGCGAGATCGGCGTGCACGACTCCGGTATCCGCGTCCAGCCACGGGTCGTGAACGACTGCGCGGCGAACCGCGCCTGCGGGCGCAGCCCTTCGCGGACGGCGGCGAGCTGGTCGGCCGGAGCGCCGAGCGACTGCCCCGACGCCGCCTGGAGCAGCAGCATGAGCACCGATTGCTGCGGGGCCATCACGACCGAGACCCTCAGCGGGTCCGGGGCGCCCGCCCTCGGCTCGTAGCCGGGCCGCGGAGCCGACGTCGTTGCGGTCATTCCGGTTTCGCCCATGTATCTACCGTGCGCCCGGCGAGTCGAGCTGACCAGCCCGTTCCGCGCCCGCCCGCCAGGTGATCCCAGGCCGTGACCCAGGCGCCATTGGATCGTGACCTCGAAGTTCTTCGAGCTAGTCCTGACATCGCCGCGACGCTGGCCGATGATCACAGCCAGTGACTGCCCTGATCGGGCGGAATGGCCGGGCTTGTCATTACCGGTACCGCCCGGTCGGGGACACAGGCTCTTGCGGAAGGAGCGCACATGAATCGATGGAGACGTAAGCTGCGCCTCGCGGCGATTGCCGGGGTAGGCGCGGTCGCATTGATCGCCGCTGGCTGCGGTTCCAGCGGGGGCAACAGCAGCAACTCAAGTTCGTCGGGCGTCGCGGTCAAGGGCGGCACGGCGACGGTGGCGCTGCCCGCCGGGGTCACCAATAACTACATCTTCCCGTTCTACGCGATCACGAACGCCAGCGTGTACAACGACAATCAGTTCCAGTGGCTGTTCTACCGCCCGCTGTACATGTTCGGTAACAACACCAACACCAACGTCACGATCAACTACCCGCTGTCCCCGGCCGACCAGCCGGTCTACAGCAACGGCGGGAAGACGGTTGTGATCAACATGAAGGGCTGGAAGTGGTCCGACGGCGAGACCGTGGACGCCCAGTCGGTGATCTTCTTCCTGAACATGGCGAAGGCGGAGAAGACGAACTGGGTCGCCTACGTCTCTGGCCTGTTGCCAGACAACGTCGTCTCCTACAAGGCCACCGGGCCCAACCAGCTGACCATGCAGCTCAACCAGCCCTACTCCAGCCTCTGGTACACCTACAACCAGCTCGCCGAGCTCACGCCGATGCCGCTGGCCTGGGACATCACCTCATTGGGCGCCAAGCCGGGCAGCGGCGGATGCGGCACGGACACCGCGGCCGACGGCTGGGCCAGGTGCAAGGCGGTGTACACCTTCCTGACCGCGCAGGCGAAGATCTCCACCACCTACGCGACCAGCCCGCTGTGGTCGGTCGTGGACGGGCCGTGGAAGCTGTCCAGCTTCAGCACGACCGGCAACGTCACGATCGTGCCGAACACCAAGTACTCCGGCAGCCCCAAGCCGCAGTTGTCCGCGGTCAAGTTCGTCCCGTTCACCGCCGACTCGGCCGAATACACCGCGCTCAAGACCGGGCAGCTCGACGTCGGCTACATCCCGACCCAGGACCTGCCGCAGAAGCCGGCCAGCGCGTCGCTGCCGGCCACCAACCCGCTGGGCAGCTCCTACTACCTGGAGCCGTTCTTCTCCTACGGCATCGAGTACGCCCAGCCGAACTTCAACAATCCGCAGGTGGGCCCCATGGTCCGCCAGCTCTACATCCGGCAGGCCATGCAGGACGCCGAGAACCAGCCCGGCATCAGCAAGGCGATCTGGCGCGGCTACGCCACCCCGGTCTCGGGGCCGGTCCCGACCGTGCCGTCAAACCCGTTCGAGCCCGCCGTCGAGAAGGAGAACAACGGCCAGGGCCCGTACCCCTACGACCCGGCCAAGGCCAAGTCGCTGCTGACCAGCCACGGCTGGGCCATGCAGGGCGGCGTGATGACCTGCCAGGACCCGTCCAAGTGCGG
>Ga0335073_10015477_pt1 | contig 10665 bp, 6 predicted proteins | sample Lox_Sample_22_FD_207093 | JGI IMG/M metagenome (GOLD analysis project Ga0335073, IMG submission 207093) | Soil microbial communities from Loxahatchee National Wildlife Refuge, Florida, United States - Lox_Sample_2.2 | ecosystem: Environmental > Terrestrial > Soil > Wetlands | place: USA: Florida...
CACCGCCGTTTGCAGCGCGTGCACCAGGCAGCGCTTTGCCAGTTCGATCTTGAATTCGTTTTCGCTCTGCGGCCTGGCATCGCGGAGCGCGGCTTCAGCGGCCTGACGAAAACTGTCGGCATTCGCAGGCTTGCCGGTGAGGGCGGCCTCGGCTTCGGGCGAGCGCCAGGGTTTGGTTCCTACTCCACCCAAGGCAATCCGGATATGGCTGACACTGCCGCCATCGACCGCCATAACCACCGCGGCGGATGCGAGGGCGAATTCATAGGACGCACGATCCCGCAACTTCAGGTAAATCTGCTTGCTGCCGGTGATCGGGGGTGGCAGGGTGACCTGCGTGATAAGGTCGCCCGGCTCGAGCACCGTCTCACGCTCCGGTGTGTTGCCCGGCAGAAGATGGAAATGGCCGAAGGGAACGGTGCGCGTCCCTTGCGGTCCCTGGATGTGGATCACTGCCTCCAGCGCTGCCATCGCCACGCACATGTCCGAGGGGTTGGTTGCGATGCAACGATCGCTGGTTCCGAGAATCGCGAGGGTGCGATTGCTGCCGGTGATTGCGGGACAGCCGGTCCCCGGCTCGCGCTTGTTGCACGGCATCGCCGTGTCGCGGAAGTAAACGCATCTTGTTCTTTGCATCAGGTTGCCGGCGGTAGTCGCCATGTTACGGATCTGTCCCGATGCGCCGGAAAGAATTGCCTGCGAGAGCACGGCATAGTCGCGCAACACCCGCGCGTGATTGGCAAGATCTGAGTTGCGAACCGTAGCGCCGATCATCAAGCCGCCATCGGATGCGTCTTCAATCTTGTCGAGCGGTAGGCGATTGATGTCGAGCACACGATTCGGAGTCTCTACGTTCAGCTTCACCAGATCGAGGAGCGTCGTGCCACCTCCCAGGAAGCGCACATCTGCTCCCTGCTGCGCGGTTCTCGACTGCGCTGCAGTGTTGATTGCTGCTGCCGGATCGGCCGGCCGGATAAATTCGAAGTTATGCATCGGGAACTCCGCTCGCGCTATGCGCGCTGCCGAACTTGCTGGATCGCTGCCACGATGTTGGCGTAGGCGCCGCACCGGCAGATGTTGCCGCTCATCATTTCCTTCACGGCTGCGTCATCCGGACCGCACGGTTCGTTGAGCAGCGCTACTGCCGACATGATCTGTCCGGAGGTGCAATAGCCGCACTGGTAGGCATCACACGCCAGAAATGCTGCTTGCATGGGATGCATCGCGGCCGGCGTGCCGAGTCCTTCGAGAGTGGTGATCTCCTTCGCATCGTGCGCCAGGGCGAGACTGAGGCAGGAGAGCACGCGCCTGCCATCGACATGGATGGTGCACGCGCCGCACTGCCCGTGATCGCAGCCCTTCTTCGTTCCCGTCAACTCCACGGTTTCGCGAATGCAATCGAGCAACGTGGCACGGGGATCGATGCGGAGAGAGTGCTCTTTGCCGTTGATACGCAGCGTGATTGGGACTGCAATCTCGTCGGCGGACTTTTCCGCTCTCCCAGACGTTGGGCGCACTGTCGGATCGAAGGTGGTTGCCATGAGTCCTCCTCGGGTGCCGACTGTTATACGCTCAACGACACTCGCTTCTCAAGCGCGCATACCAGACGAGCAGAGTTCCTGGCCAGGGTTGTCGTTGACAGACGGCTAATCGTGCCGCAGCAGAATCCTATCCGTTTCGCGGGTCGTCCTTCGGATCCAGATACTCAAGGCCAAGGGGCCCCAGGGCCGTCACCTGGGTGATGTAGTCACTCGACTTGGCCCAATGGAAGTGGGCGGTATTGCCGGGCAGCACGACGACCGCGCCGGGCGGATACGCTTGCAATTTCTGGGCATCGAACGCTTCTCCCAGCCCAATGTAGAAGACGCCGGAAAGCACGGTGTATACGCGGTCCTCAGGATGCTTGTGCGGCATCAACTTTACGCCGTGAGGTACGTGTACCCTGATGGTGTACATTCCTTCCGTCGACGGTTCCCCCACAACAACGGCGAGGCGCACCGATGGCGGGAACGCCGCAAAAGACTTCCACTCAATGTCCTCGGGCAACGTCGCCTTGAAACTGCTTTCGCCCGGCTCGTGCAATCGAATGCTATTCGCCATTGAAACCTCGTGAGCCACGCTCAGCCGTAGATTCTACGCTTCTTGCTTTAGAGCAGTGGGCGGGCAAACGTGTTCGGCAAGATGGTTGCGTCTCGCGGGAAGCTAGACCTGAAGCACATCTCCTTCACGGGCGACCATCAGGTACAACACGGGATTGACGAAGAAGCCGATGAAGAGGAGAGATCAAGCCTGCCACGATAACAATCGCAAAAGGCTTTTGCGTCGAAGAGCCAATTCCGGTGGCCAGGGCCGAGGGAAGCATTGGGACCGACTCCACGCCAGATCCGTACAGACATGTGTTTTGCTTGAACTTCCCCTTGTCAATAGGCGAGTCGACGTTCAATTTCAGCGCTCATTGCTGTCGCAGAGCACTCGTGGGATCGACCGTAGTCGCCCGACGTGCGGGTATGTAACTGGTGAGTACAGCGATAACCAGGAACAGCACCGGAGCGACAGCGAATGTCATCATGTCGTGGGAGCCGACCTTATAGAGCACGCTCGCCATCAGTCGGGTCATTAAGAGCGCGGCCAGAAGACCGGCGGCCACTCCGAATGTCGCAAGCATGAGACCCTGCCGGACGACGAGTCGCAGAATGTCGCTTCGCTCGGCGCCGAGGGCCATGCGGATGCCTAACTCCTGCCGGCGTTGCGCCACCGAGTACGCCAGCACGCCATAAATTCCCACCAGCGCAAGCGCCAGCGCAGTGATGGAGAATGCCGTAAGCAGCATCATCAGGAAGCGCGGCTGCGTGCGCGAACTATCCATTAAGTTATCGACGGACTGAACGCTGGTGATCGGTTGGTCGGGATCGACCCCGGAGATCTGCGCGCGGATGGCCGAGACCAAGGTTTGCGGCGGCACCGCAGTTCGCACCAGTAGGTTCATATCGCTCCACGGCAGCTGCGAAAAAGGAATATAAACCTGCGCCTGCGGCTCCTGCCCGAGACCTTTGTTGCGGACGTCCTGCGCCACGCCGATCACCTCGGCCGGCTGCGGCCAGCGCCCAACGACGACATGTTTGCCCACCGCATCCTGGCCCGGCCAGAACTGACGAGCGAAGCTCTCGTTCACCACGAGTACCTTGGGCGCATCGGCATTGTCGGCATCGGTGAACTCACGGCCGCTGCGCAATGCAACTCGCATGGTCCGGAACCACTGCGGGCTGACGGCCTCGATATCGATGAATGGCCGCTGCCCGAGCGGGACATTCGGCTGGCCTTCGGGCAGCATGGGCGTGATTCGCTTGGTGGTCAGCGGCAACGTTGCCGAGATCGCCGCGCTGCGCACACCGGGGATTTCCGATATGCGCCGTGTGACCTCGTTGAAGAAATCAATCTGCTGCGCGGGCTTGGCGTACTTCACCGTAGGCAGCGAGAGATTCATCGTAAGCACGTTGTGCGCGTCAAAGCCGGGATCCACACTCAGCAGTCGCGAGTAGCTGCGCAACAGCAGGCCCGCCGCTATCAGCAGCACCAGCGACAGCGCTACCTGTCCTACCACAAGCAAGCCGTTCGTGCGCGTGCGCGCGTGCCCGCTGGAGGCTCCCCGGCCTTCTTCGCGCAGTGTGGTTTGAAGGTCGACGCGCGCCAGCTGCAATGCCGGAAAGATGCCGAAGCTGATGCCCGTCAGCAGGGAAAGCAGAACGGCAAACCCCAGCACCCGGAGATCCACGCTCACCAGCATGCCGGGCGGAAGCTGACTGGCCCCCCAGGCTACCAGCGCGCGAGTTGCGATCCAGCCCAGCGCTATGCCTACGACGCAGGCCATCATCGCCAGCATGGTGCTTTCGGTAAGCAATTGGCGAAGGATTTCGCCGCGATTGGCACCCAGAGCGGTGCGTACCGCAATCTCTTTTCGGCGCATCAAGCCGCGGGAAAGCAGCAGGCTCGCAACATTGCCACACGCAATCAGCAGGACCAGCGCGACCGCGCCAAACAGTATCCAGATTTTGTTGTGCACATTGGCGACGACCATGTCACGCAGCGGAGCCGCGGTCGTCGACATGTCAGGGCTGGCATCGGGCGCAGTCGGATTTTGCTCGCGATATTGGCGGTCGAGCACCGCAAGTTCAGCGTCAGCGCGATTCAGGCTCGTGCCCGGACGTAGCCGCGCGATGAAGCCGAGATACCCCACGCCCAAGCGCAGCTTCTGCGGCGGGATGAGGGTTAATTCGAAGTAGCGCGGTGTCCAGACATCGGCTTGGCCGACAAAAGGAAACTGCACGTTCGCTGGAAGAATGCCGATCACGGTATACGGCGTGCCGTCGAGGGCGATGGTTTGCCCGACGATATTCGGATCGCCGCCATAACGGCGTCGCCACAGCGTATCGCTAAGCATGACGACCGTCTTGCCCTCTGGACGGCCTTCATCTTCGGCGAAGCTGCGGCCAATTTGCGGTTGTATTCCCAGCAGAGCAAAGAAATTCGGCGACGCGCGAGCCACGGCAACTTGCATTGGCTCGCCATGCCCTGTGAGGTTAAACGTGTCGGTGGCCCATGCCGCTACGGACTCGAAGGATCGACTGCGGTCGCGCAGCAGTTCGTAACGTAGCAGCGTACCGTCGTAGCCCTTGGTTGGATCCTTGACCTGTAGGCTGACCAGTTGTTGCGGATCGCGATAAGGAAACGGCCGCAATAGCAGCGCGTTGGCCACAGTGAAAACCGCAGTGGCAGCGCCGATGCCTACCGAGAGGATCAAAATGACCGTCAGGATGAAGGCTAGGTCCTTGCGGAGGAGACGAAAACCGAAGCGAACATCGCGCCAAAATTGCATCCGTTCGCCAATTATAAGCGCGCTGCTAATGCTGAGGGGCTGCGGCTTCTACGCGTGACAGGAGTTCCTCACGTATGGAAAGACATCAGCATGACCTTCCATCTGCAAACCGGCCAAAGCCGAGTACGCGGAGCTGCAGTAGCTTAACCATTGTTGAGCCATTCAATTGAGCTTGACATCATTCCAAGAGATGGTAGTATCCGTGAGTTCGGTTATGCGGCTACGGCCAACTACTTCAAGTCGCATTTTCTTTTAGCCGAAGTTCATTCCCAAACTCCCAATTAAACAAAAACAATTGGGCCTTTGCTCATCGAAAACCACTCAGACGTTACTCATGGTTGTCGTGGTCTTACTTCTGTATAGAGGCTGACGCGAGATGAAGAAGCTTCTCTTAGTGAAAATGGTCAGTCCGGCAGTCGTATTTTGTGTCGCAGTAGCGATTGCTTCACCTGCACAAACTCTTACGACCCTGGCCAGTTTCGCTGGGAGCAATGGTGCTACTCCTGTATCGTCTCTGATCCAGGCAATTGATGGCAGCTTCTATGGGACAACTGAATATGGTGGTAGCAACAACTGTCTCCTTGGTTGTGGCACGGTCTTCAGAATTACACAACAAAACGGGACATGGACCCTGACCACGCTGCATAGCTTCGCCAGTAACTCCGACAGCGCTTACCCCTTCGACGCACTGGTTCAGGCTGCTGATGGGAACCTCTATGGGACCACGTTTGGCGCCGGGTCTGAGGACTACGGCACGATTTTCAAAATCAGCCTCAGCCCACCATATACTCTGAGCACAATCTACAACTTTTGCTCTCGACTTATTTGCGCTGATGGCTCGTACCCCGCTGCGGGACTAATCCAAGCGGCCGATGGAAGTTTCTACGGGACAACCTCAGGCGGTGGCTCCTATGGCTATGGTACGGTCTTCAAATTTGCCCAGCAAAATGGAACGTGGACTTTGACCACGTTACACAGCTTTGACTTTAATGATGGTAGCCAGCCTCAGGCTCCCGTGGTAGAAGCCAGCGATGGGAACCTCTACGGAACAACGACCTATGGAGGCAATGCCTATGGCTATACCTGTATCAACACAGGCTGTGGCACCGTCTTCAAAATAACTCCGCAAGGTACGCTGACCACCTTGCACCTCTTTTGTGAGGGGAACTGTACTGACGGCACTTGGCCACTTCACGCTGGACTCGTGCAAGCCACCGACGGCAACCTCTACGGGGCCACCTCCCTGGGCGGAGGTAGCAATGGCGATGGTGACGGAACCGTATTCCAAATCACCACCGGCGGCAACCTGACCACACTGCACACGTTTCACGTCACGGATGGCAAAGAACCTCAGGCAGGATTGACACAGGCAACCGATGGGAAACTGTACGGCACCACCAGTTTTGCGGGCCCCGAAAACGGCGCCGGGACGGTGTTCGAGATAACTCCAGCAGGAGTACTGAACGTCTTATACACCTTTTGCTTTCAGAGCCAATGCCTTGACGGCGCGAACCCTGAAGGAGCATTGATACAAGCCACCGATGGAAATTTCTACGGGACAACCGCTGGCGGTGGGGCTGACGGCCATGGCACGGTCTATCGTCTCAGCACTGGCCTGCCTCCGTTGCTCGAACTTCTCCCCACTATCGGCGCAGCCGGAACGCCGGTCACTATCCTCGGCACGAACCTAACGGGCGCAACCAGCGTTACATTCAACGGTACGCCGGCGACGATCATCACGAATACGGGTTCTGCCATCACCACCGCAGTTCCCGTCGGCGCAACGACTGGCACGGTTCAAGTCATGGTGGGAGGCAACACCATCATCAGCGACACCGACTTCCAGGTGCTTGGTCCGATACAACTCGTTTCAGTAACACCTTGCCGGGTGGCTGACACGCGAAGCGGCAACCCGATCCAAGGCGGAACATCGCAAAGCTTCGTCGTCCCCCAGCTTGGTGGCTGCGGCATTCCCAACAACGCAGCGGCGTACTCACTGAATGTCACGGTAGTTCCTCATGGCCGCCTGGGGTATCTGACCATCTGGCCCGAAGGCGAAATCCAGCCCTACGTTTCGACGATGAATTCGATCGATGGCCGGGTGAAGGCAAATGCGGTGGTTGTACCATCTGGCAATAATGCGGTCAGCGTCTATGTAACCGACACCACGGACGTAATCCTCGACATCGACGGATACTTCACCTCACCGGCCTCGCAGACCTTGCAGTTCTATCCACTGACACCGTGTCGCGCGGTCGATACGCGGCAGACGAATTTCCCGGCCGGTTTGGGAGCGCCGTCCTTCGGCAATATGGAAACGCGCGAGTTGCCGGTGTTTTCAAACAGTCCGTGCCTCAATACCCTGACGGTTACGCCGGCGGCATATGCGTTCAACGTTACGGTGGTGCCGAATCCCTATTATCAGGCTTTGAATTTCCTCACCATCTGGCCGAGCAACCAAGCGCAGCCGGTCGTGTCGACGCTGAACAATCCGACGGCCACCGTCGTGGCCAACGCCGCGATTGTTCCCGCCGATCCGGAAAATGGCGACGTGAGCGTCTTCACCTACAACAGCACCGATGTGATCGTCGATGTCAACGGCTACTTCGCACCGGCAGGATCGGGCGGGTATAACCTGTATCCGACGGCGCCGTGCCGCGCGTACGACAGCCGCAACAACAACGGTCAGCCCTTCATGGGTGAGAGGACGATACCAATCGCCACCAGCCCATGCGCGCCGCCAGCGAATGCCGCAGCGTATGTTTTCAACGCAACGGTGGCGCCCAGCGGAGTGATGCCGTATCTGACACTGTGGCCGGATGGATCACAGGGTGGCCAGCCCGTGGTCTCCACGCTGAATGCGTATGACGGATTCATCACGTCGAACATGGCGATCGTGCCGAACGTTAACGGAATGATCGATGCCTACGCGGACGGGCTTACGCAGCTGATCCTGGATATCGCCGGCTACTTCGCACCGTAACGGAAACCGGACAGTTGAGTCTTGCACGCCAGAGCCCAGCGAATGGTCTTGTCGCTTCGGGGCCCGCGACCCTAGTCTGGGCGACTTGATGTGCTATCCGCATTTTTCGTTAGCACACGCAACCCCTGCTGGCTCTCCGGTTGTTCAGGAGTGAAGGCTTTTCTGGGAAAGTCCTGGTGTAGAATCGGCGCTACCTTCACTCAGGCACGGAGATTTGCAGCGTGGACGACTCGGGGAAGACCAGTCTGGCCGGTCGCACGCTGGCCCATTACCGGATCAGCACCGCAATCGGCGCGGGCGGAATGGGCGAGGTGTACCGCGCGAAGGATACGAAGCTGGGGCGGGATTGTCATGCCGTCGCTGGCTGCGCGCCTGTTGTTAGCAATCGAGATTTCCGGCAGCTCCATTACCATCGGACGGTCCGTGGGCGTATGCCTGATCGCGCTGGGAGTTGTCTGCTGGCCCCTGCGAAGTTCCGCCGCCAGTTCTACATCATGCTGGCGTGGAGTGTGCTGGCTGCGTTCTTTCTCATCGTAGCCGCACTCCGCTGGCCGGCCGGAGTTCTGTTGTCGCCGGCCGTAGCGGTTCACGGCACGATTGCATTGCTGTTATGGACCAAGCATCTTCGGGAAGGCACCGGGTAGCTGGTGGCATACAACTTAGGCGCAATGTCTCCGCCCGGCCGCATTTGATAGCATTCGGGGACTCTGAAATCCCTACAACAATCGCTCGAGGCTTGTCTGATGAAACAGTTCTGGTGCACACTCTTGGCGATCCTGCTCGGGCTGCTCTTACAGGCCGGCTGTAAAACCAGTCAGGCCGCAGCAACTGGAAGCAACCCGTCGGGTAGCAGCTCGCAGCCGTCCAGCCAGCCGGCTGCTGCGCCTAATCCCTTACGCAACGCGTATTTTGGGGATCTACACCTTCACACCAGCTACTCCATGGACGCCTTTGCCTTCGGCACGCGCACCACGCCGGAGGATTCTTTCAAATTCGCCATGGGTGAGCCCGTGGAGTACTTCGGCAAAACGTGGAAGCGGGCGGCGCCACTCGATTTTCTCGCGGTCACTGACCACGCGGAGTATCTGGGCGTGATTCGCGAGACGATCAATCCTGACGGCCCATTTGCCAAATCGCAGTGGTACACCGTAATGACCAGCACCGACCCCAAGGTCAGCGGCGAGGCGTTCAAAAAGTTGCTCGGCTCGACCATGGTGAACAAGCCTATCCCGGAATTCAACGATCCCAAGCTGACGACTGCGGCGTGGGAAAAATACGCGGCCATTCCCGACAAGTACAACCAGCCCGGAAAATTCACGTCGTTCGTCGGGTTCGAGTGGACATCGATGCCTCAAGCCCAGAACCTACATCGCTGCGTGATCTTTGCTGATAAAGGCCCTGCCGTTCCCTACACTGCTTTCGAATCCGTCGACCCCGAAGACCTTTGGCGCTATCTGGAAGGCCAACGAAAGCTGGGGCTCGACGTGATTGCGGTGCCGCACAACGGCAACGTGAGCAATGGACTGATGTTCGACACGCGCGATCTCTCCGGCAGGCCGCTCACGCGTGACTACGCAGAGCGCCGCATGGCCAATGAGCCGATGGCGGAGATCATGCAGACTAAAGGACAATCCGACACCAGTCCGCAGCTTTCCCCTAACGATGAGTTCGCCGACTTTGCAATGTGGAAGTATCTGCTCGATGGCTCCGGCATCGCGAAATCGGCCACCGGCAGCTATCTGCGTCAGGCCTACGGAGTGGGCCAGGAACTGCAGGCCAAGATCGGCGCGAATCCCTTCAAGTATGGAATTGAAGGCGGCACGGATTTTCACTCCGGAATCGACACCACGGAGCCAGCCAACTACGCCGGCTCGCACGGCAACCAGGACAACGATCCTCGCAAGGTAATCACGGCGACGGAGTCAGTCGGTGGCGAGCCGCCTACGGCGCTGAGCTCGGGCGGCTTGACGGGTGTGTGGGCAGAAGAGAACACGCGGGAGTCAATTTTTTCGGCGTTCAAGCGCAAGGAAACTTTCGGCACTTCAGGCGTACGTATCAAGGTGCGAATGTTCGCCAGCTGGGATTACCCGAAAGGCCTGACGAAGAATGCCGAGTGGGTGAAGACCGCGTACGAGAAGGGCGTTCCCATGGGTGGAGACCTGCCGGTTCATCGTGGCAAGGGCGCTCCCACCTTCGCTGTTTTCGCGGTGAAAGACCCGCAGAGCGGCAATCTGGACCGCATTCAGATCATCAAGGTTGAGACCAGGAACGGCAAGAGCCAGGAGAAGATTTACGACGTGGTTTGGAGCGGCGACCGCAAACCCGATCCGAAGACCGGCAAGGTTACGGCCGTAGGGAATACCGTCGACGTAAAAACCGCGACCTACACCAACTCCATCGGAGCGGTCGAATTGCTGGGCGAGTGGACGGATCCCTCCTTCGATCCGAATGCCTACGCCACGTATTACGCGCGCGTGCTGGAAATCCCGACGCCGCGCTGGTCCACTTACTGGGCGGCAAAGCTGAATCTGCCGCCGAACCCAACCGTCCCTGCAACTGTCCAGCAGCGTGCCTGGACTTCACCGATCTGGTATGTGCCGGCAAACCAATAGGAGTTGTAAGGAATGAGTGAAAGCTGTATCGGTGTCGCCTCCGTCGAGCGGACGGGGGTGTTCGAGCGGCAGACTCCGGCCGTCCAATTGGGGGCGTGGAAGCGTTGGCTGCGCGAACCTTTACTGCACTTCTTAGTCATTGGCGCTGTCCTATTTGGTTTGTACGCCTATGTAAACCGCGGTCGCGGGGGCGTCGA
>Ga0335073_10015478_pt1 | contig 10665 bp, 8 predicted proteins | sample Lox_Sample_22_FD_207093 | JGI IMG/M metagenome (GOLD analysis project Ga0335073, IMG submission 207093) | Soil microbial communities from Loxahatchee National Wildlife Refuge, Florida, United States - Lox_Sample_2.2 | ecosystem: Environmental > Terrestrial > Soil > Wetlands | place: USA: Florida...
CGCCGTGATACCGGGGAAGTGTGCGACGGCCTGATCGAAGAGGCCGGGCAGCGGCTTGCGGCAGCTGCATTCGCCTTCGTCGTGCGGACAAACGAAGAACGCATCGATCTGTGCGCCTTCGCCGGCGAGCTGTTGTTGAAATGCGGCGTGAATGGCGTCGACGTCAGCCGCGGTGTAGAGCCCGCGCGCAATGCCGCGTTGATTGGTCACGACGAAAACGCGCAGGCCCGCTTCTTTCAGACGGCGAAGGGCCTGCGGTACGCCAGGCAGTACGTGAAATTTTCCCCAGCGAGTGACATATTGACCCTCGGGCATCTTTTCGTTCAGGATTCCGTCGCGATCGAGGAAAACGGTGCGAAGATGGCGCGGGATCGCAAGACTTGCCGGTTGGTTCACGTGGCTATCATAGCAATGACTTGGCTACGGTTGAATCCGCCGGACGTGCAGCAAGAGGCGCCGCGCGGGCGATTTACGGCGACGTAATCCGGCGCGTACAGCTTGGCCCGGATACAATACTGGGATGGACTTAAGTGCCCACAGACATAAGAGATGGCGAACCTGTGAGGCGGGCCGCAGGGCATGAAGAACTTCTTTCGCCTGTTGCGCTATGGGATGCCCTACACATTGCAGTGGCTGCCGGGCGTTGTGCTGTCGTCTTTCGTGGGCATGCTTGACATCTTTCGGCTGGCGCTGCTGCAGCCGATCTTCGATCGCGTCCTCGCGCCAACGTCGCCCGAGGGACCGATTGTGCTCGGCCTTCCCCAAACGAGGGAGCACTTCGATCTGCGGCAGATTGTTCCTCATTTCCTTCATCTGCACAACGCATGGGACGTAGTCGCATATGCGCTTGTGGTCGCGACGATTCTCAAGGGACTTTGCGACTATCTGGGCAATTACCTGGTGAATTATGCGGGCTTCGGGATGATCACCGACCTGCGCAATCATCTCTACGAGACTACGCTGCGCCGCTCGGCTAGTTTCTTCCACAAACATCCGACCGGGACCATTCTTTCTACGCTGATCAACGATGTGGATCGCGTTCAGATGGCATTGAGCTCGGTGCTGGCTGATTTCTTGCAGCAATTCTTCACCTTCGTCGTCGCCGTTGTGCTCGTGATTAACTTTGGCAGGCGCCTGAGCTGGGTATTGATTTTGTTCATCCCGGTGATCATTGCTTCGGCGCGAAGAATCGGGCGCGAAGTGCGAACGCGGACCAGGACAGGCCAGGACAAGCTGGCAGAGGTGCAGAACATTCTGCACGAAACCGTGACCGGCAACCGCATCGTGAAGGCGTTCAACACCGAGCTTTGGGAGATTCTGCGTTTCAAGCGGGCGGCAACCCGCCTCTTCCGCGCGAATCTGCGCAGTGTGCGGATCCAGTCGATCAGTTCTCCATTGATGGACACGCTGGGCGCCATTGCCATTGCTCTGATGCTGTGGGTGGGGCGGAATGAGATCAAGGACGGTCAGATGACGCTGGGCGTGTTCGGGGTGTTTCTCTTCCTGCTTTTCAAGTTGTACGATCCGCTGCGCCGGTTTGCCTTCTTCTACAACAGTTTTCAACAGGCTATGGGAGCTTCGGCCTCGATCTTCGGGTTCTTTGACGCTGAAGACGATGTGAAGGAACGGCCGCGCGCCGGCACACTGACGCGATTCCGCCAATCGGTCAGTTTTGAAGATGTCGGATTCTCGTACTCGACCGGCGAAGGCGAGAACCAGATCCTGAACAACATCGATCTGGAGGTGAACGCGGGCGAGGTGCTGGCAATTGTGGGGCCGAGCGGTGCAGGCAAGTCGACGCTGGTGAATCTCATACCCAGATTCTTCGACGTGACGTCCGGCCGCATTCTCATTGACGGCCACGACATTCGCGAACTGACGCTGGCATCGCTGCGTCGCCAGGTGGCGCAGGTGACGCAGGAAACGATCCTGTTTAACGACACCGTGCACAACAACATTGCCTATGGCCAGCCCGATGCGAAGAGGACGGTGGTGGAGCACGCGGCGCGCAATGCGCTGGCCCACGACTTCATCATGAATATGCCGGAAGGCTATGCAACTGTGATCGGGGAGAAGGGCTTCAGATTGTCGGGCGGCGAGAAGCAGCGCATCGCCATTGCCCGTGCCATTCTGAAAAACACGCCCATTCTCATTCTCGATGAGGCAACGTCGGCACTGGATGCGGAGAGCGAATCGCTGGTGCAGGAGGCGCTTGCCAACCTGATGCAGGACCGCACAGTGATGGTGATCGCTCACCGGCTGTCGACGATTCGCAGAGCGAATCGTATTGCCGTGCTGGAGGGCGGGAGAATTACAGCCGTCGGCACGCATGACGACCTGCTGAACAATTCGCCCACCTATCAGCGGCTTTATCAGCTGCAATTTATCGACATGCCGGAAAATGGGGAGAATCACAACGGCCAACATGCATCGATGTACCTGCCGTTTGACGGCAAGGAGCACGTGGCTGCCGGAGCGCAGGAGTAAGAATGGCGATCTTTTCAATGACTGGCTACGCGCGAGTGCAGGCGCGCGTGGCGGCGGGCGAACAAGAGCAGCTCGGCTACACACTGACGATCAAGAGCGTGAATCATCGCTTTCTCGATCTGCAATTCCGGTTGCCATCGGGGCTCGATGGGCTCGAGATGGAACTGCGGCGCGTGCTGAAAGAGTATCTGGTACGGGGCCATGTCGACCTCACGCTTTCCATCGACCGGGCTTCGCAGATGAAAGCGGGATACAACCGCGAACTGGTCTCCGGGTATCTGGCGGCATTCAAGGCGGCGCGCAGCGAACACAAGCTGGAGGGCAAGCCTGATTTGAATGCGGCGCTGCGCCTGCCCGGGGCGCTGCAAAGCGAGGACCGTGGCAACAACGACCTGAGCGCGCTGGCGGCGAGCGTGCTGGAACAGATGCCCGCCCTGCTGGAGCAATTGAAGACCATGCGCGCGCGTGAAGGCGAGGCGCTCGTCGCGGTTTTGCTTGGGACGCTGGACCGGCTGTCCGAAGCGACTGCAAGCGTGGCTGAACTGCGGCCGGAGATCGAGCAGCGCTATCAGGAGCGGCTGACACAGCGGCTGGCCGCCGCAACCGGGCCGGAGATCAACCAGCAGCGAGTGCTCGAGGAAGTAGCGGTGCTGGTCGAGCGCAGCGACATCAGCGAAGAGCTGGCGCGCATGACCACCCACATCGGACATTTTCGCGAACTGCTGAGCGCCGGCGGCGAAGTCGGCAAGAAGCTCGACTTCCTGCTGCAGGAGATGAATCGTGAAGCCAACACGCTGCTTTCAAAGACGGGCGGCGTGGGCGGCAAGGGAATGCGTATTACAGAGCTGGGACTGGCGATGAAAGCGGAGATCGAGAAGGCGAGGGAGCAGATTCAGAACGTGGAATGAGGCAGCTTCTAGCTTTTCGGCAACAAACGAGGAGCTTCGGAATGTGCAGGAAAGAAAGCTGGGAGCTGGAAGCTCAACAGTGAAAGGAAAAAGGAACATTGGCAGGGATCTTGTTCATTATTTCGGCGCCGTCGGGCTCGGGGAAAAGTACTTTAGTCACCGAGCTGCGCAAGCAGGTGACGGGAATCGATTTCGCCATTTCGTGGACGACGCGGGTGCCACGCGGTTCCGAAGAAGACGGGCGCGAGTATCACTTCACCTCGCGTCAGGAGTTCGAGCGAATGGTGCAGGAAGGCCTCTTCCTGGAACACGCCGAGGTTTTCGGGCAGCTGTATGGTACAGCACGGGCCTCGCTGGATGAGGCTTTGGCCTCGGGGCACGACTTATTGCTCGATATCGACGTTCAGGGCGCGGCGCAGGTGCGGGCCAAAATGCCCGAGGCGGTTGGCATCTTTGTCCTTCCCCCAAACCCCAAAGAACTGCGCACGCGGCTGCGCAACCGGAGCCGCGCCGAAGGCGTGGTGAATGAGGCCGAGCTCTATCGGCGCTTGAGTGAAGCCAGCCGGGAGATTGAGAAATATCGCGAGTACGGCTATATTTTGGTCAACGACAGTCTTTCGCGGGCTGTTGCGCAGTTGGAAGCCATTGTGCAGGCAGAACGCTACTATCGCAATGGCGAACCGATCGCGTACAGATCGCGCAGAACGTTAGAGGTCGCCGCAGCCTGTTTGAAAGCGAACGCGCAGGAGCGGCTCAAACCTGTGCTGGAAGCATTCGGCATCAACGGCGCTTTCGGCCAGCAGCAACTTCCCTTTGGAGATGACTCCGATGACGATTGAGACCAGATTCGATTCAAACTATCGCAAAGTATTGGTCGCCGCTCGCCGGGCTCGCCAACTACAGAACGGATCCCAGGCGCTGATACCGACACACTCCAACAAAGCCTGCCGCATTGCCCAGGAAGAGATTGAGGCGGGCAAAATTTCTTATGTAAAGAACGAAGTTGAGGTCACCAAGCCGCTCGTCGAAGGACCGGCAGTCCCGATCCTGCTCAGTTAGGCGGCTGGAAAATCAGAACAGGCAACAGCGGTGCATACCTAACGATGCGGGCTGCATCCTGCTGGCAATTTATACGCGAGCTGACCGCTGAAACTGTTCACCGTCCACTGCACTACAATCGAAGGAATGAGAGTCACGGTAGGTGTTTCCGGCGGCATAGCTGCGTACAAAGCGGCGGAGTTGGTGCGCGCGCTGCAGAAAAGCGCCGCGGAGGTGCACGTGGTAATGACCGAGGCGGCGCAGAGGTTTGTGCAGCCGCTGACCTTTGCCGCGCTGACCGGCCATCGTGTCGCCACCAGCCTCTGGGACGATCCGAATTCGGCCGAGGCGCAGGCCGAGCAGAACGGCATCGATCACATCTCTGAGGCGCAGTGGTGCGATGCTCTCGTTGTCGCTCCGGCCACGGCCAACACGCTGGCGAAGTTTGCGCACGGCATCGCCGACGACTTTCTGTCGACTCTCTATCTGGCCACGACCGCACCCGTCGTGGTGGCTCCGGCCATGAATGTGAATATGTGGAACAATGCAGCGACGCAGGCGAATCTTGCGATCCTGCGCGAGCGCGGTGTGCGCGTCGTCGAGCCGGGTACAGGCGAGCTTGCATGCGGCATGGTGGGCGAAGGACGCATGGCAGAGCCCGAGGAGATTGCGGCAGCGGTTTTGGGTTTGCTGGGGCGGCGCAATGATCTGGCTGGCGAAGTCGTGCTGGTCACGGCCGGCGGGACGCGCGAGGCGCTGGACCCGGTGCGGTTCATCGGGAACCGGTCGAGCGGCAAGATGGGCTACGCACTGGCCGAGGCGGCAACAAGCCGCGGAGCGAAAGTAATCCTCATCAGCGGCCCGACGGCGCTGCATGCCCCGCCACGCAGCGAAATGGTGAAAGTGACCACCGCCGAAGAGATGCGCGACGCGGTCCTCAAGAAAATGAACGAAGCGACGCTGGTCATCAAGGCCGCGGCAGTAGCGGATTACCGGCCGTTGAGCGTGGCCGAGCAAAAACTGAAACGAACCGGACCCATCATGCTCGAACTGACGCCGACGGAAGACATTCTGGCGGAGGTCGTGCGGCGCCGGCGGCCGGGGCAGCTTATTGTCGGGTTTGCAGCTGAGACTGAACACTTGATGGAGAACGCCCGCGCCAAGCTGCTGCGCAAGGGTGCGGACGCGATTGTCGTGAATGACGTGGCAGGAGAAGGCGTTGGAATTGACGCGGATATAAATGCGGCGACGTTTCTTACGCGGGCGACCGCGGTTGAACTGCCGGCAATGCCCAAGCGGCAGCTTGCCGATCGAATTCTGGATGAGATCCTGACGCTGCGGCGGCCTAGGCCGGTGATGCTCGAAATCGATGAGAAGCAGGACGCGGAGCCAGGTGACGCGAATTCGGCGCAGAAACGCGTTCTCGAAGAGAGCGTGTTGGGAACGGGCTCGCGCCGCCAGCTCATCATCGAGTAGGCAGGGAGTAAGCAGATTGCCGCGAACCCTCGATCCCGCTACGCGTGAAGCTCTCGCCGAGCGGATTCGCTTCTATCGCGACCTGGGGCTGACGGAGTTTTATCGGCGGCCGGTGGAAGCTGGCGCTGAAGACGCACCGGTTTCAGATGCCGGGCCGGAAACTGCAGCGAGCCGGGAAAAAGATGTTGCCATAAGCCAGGCCGAGACGGCGCAGGCGAATTTCTTTGGAGAGGAACCCGCGATTCGGATAAAGAGAGGATTTATTGCGCCTCCGCAAACTGAAGCGGTGGTGCCGGCAGAGGAGCGCGCCGCGGCGTTGCGGATGATTCGCGACGATCTTGGCGACTGCACACGTTGCGCGTTGCACAAAGGGCGTCACACAATTGTCTTCGCCGATGGCTCGCCAACGGCGCGACTGATGTTCGTTGGCGAAGGGCCCGGAGCGGACGAGGACGCGCAGGGACTGCCGTTTGTCGGCCGCGCCGGGCAACTGCTCAACAACATGATCACGGCAATGGGACTGAAGCGCGAGGAGTGCTACATCGCCAACATTGTCAAGTGCCGGCCGCCGGGCAATCGCACACCGGAGCCGGTTGAGGCCAACACCTGTTCGCCGTTTCTCTTCCGGCAAATCGATGTGGTGCGGCCGCAGGTGCTGGTGGCGCTGGGCGCGACGGCGGCGACGTATCTGCTGGGAGCGCGGCAACCGCTCGCTGGATTGCGAGGCCGCGTGCATGCATTTCGCGGCATGAGCCTGATCGTCACTTACCACCCGGCATTTCTGCTGCGCGATCCGCGCCAAAAGAAGGAAGCCTGGGCGGATTTGCAGATTGCGATGAAGGAACTGGGGCTGAAGAAGGCAGGCAACAACGAATAGAAAAGCAGGGAACAAGGGACCGAGAGAACAAATTAAGAACTTTTAGTTCACTCAATCCCTGTTTCTTAAGCCGGACGTGGGACGCGCTCCCTGCTGACCACTGACAACTGGCTTTATTCCCGCCACAGCGCCACACCGCCCAGAATGCCCTCCTCGTTCGAGACGATGGAGACGTTGGGTGGAAGTTTGAAATCGATTTTTCTGGTGTTGCCGCCGCCGAGGTAGAGATGGTCCCAGTTGAACAGTTGCCGGGTCTGATCGATCACTTCTCCTACCAGTTTGTTCCAGTGTTTCTTGCCGTGCTGGTCCAGGCCTCGGCGTCCCACGTAATACTCGTACGTTTTTCTCTTCCAGGGATGGTGGGCAAGTTCGAGGCCGGGGCAGAGCCTGCCGCCGGTGAAGAGCGAGGAGCCCATGCCGGTGCCGAGGGTCAGCACCAGTTCCACGCCATGCCCTTTGACCGCGCCGTAACCCTGCACAGCCGCGTCATTCGCAACCCTGACCGGCTTGCGCCAGCGCTTCTCGAGTTCGCGTTGCAGCGGAAACCTGACCCAGCGAGGGTGCAGGTTGACGGCCGCGTAGGTGACGCCTTCTTTCACCACGCCGGGAAATCCGACTGAAACTCGATCAAAACGCGATAAACGCGCTCGGATCTGGTCGAGCACGCGCAAGACCGCGTGCGGCGTCGGGATGGCTGGTGTCAGGATGCGTTCGCGCTCGCTGAGTGGCTTGCCGCGCGGATCGAGCAGCATGGCCTTGATGGCAGAGCCTCCGATATCGATGGAGAGCGTGACAGGGCCTTTCACTGCACGCGCGGCGCGTGATCGAGGCGTAGTAGATTTGCTGATTTTGTCAGTCATTCCCCATGAATTGTAATGCTCGCAGGTCAGCGGTAAATCAAATAAGTGGCCGGGCTATTTCGTTGCCGTCTCTGCGGGTTGAAATTCCTGGTTCATCCAGGTCCGCATGGCGTCAATCTGTTGCGGTCGTCCAAGGAAGTCCTTCACCAGTTCGGCTGCAGGCTTGCTGGCGCCTGGTTCGAGCACGGTGCGGCGATAGCGCATGGCCGTCGACCCGTTAAGCAGGTTGTTTTTGTCGAACTGCGCGAAAAAGTCCAGAGCGATCACCTTGTCGAGAACGTAGGTGTAGTAGTTGGAGGCGTAACCGGTGAGATGCGTGAATGTGGCGAACATGTGATCGTCGGGCACTGGCGTAAATGACGACAAGCGCTTTTCATCGGCCGCGAACAGGTCGTCGAAGTGGATGCTGTCCGGCGGCATGGTGTGGACCTGCAGCGAATAGGTGCTGTAGATGACCTGGTTCTGCAGCCAATGCGCGCGGCCGTATGCATCGGCTGCGTTCATCCGCGCTACGAGGTCGGCGGGGATTGGCTCGCCCGTCTTGTAGTTCTTGCCGAACGACTGCAGAATGGCCGTCGAATGGAACATCTCTTCGAGCATCTGCGAAGGCGACTCGACGAAGTCGCCTTCCACGTTGAAGCCGCCCTGTTGCGACCACTCACCCTGGCTCCCCAGGACGTGATGCATCAGGTGACCGAACTCGTGAAAGAAGGTGACGACCTCGTTGTACTGCATAAGGCCCGGATCGCCGGCTACACCGCCCGAGAAGTTGCAGATGAGCATGCCCTCAGGCAGTTGACGGCCGCGAATCCCCGGTAGAACGGGAGCGGAAGAGAACCATTTGTCTTTGCCGTCGCGCGGATGCATGTCGAGGTAAATGCGGCCGAGGAGCTTGCCGCTGCTGCCCGGCGCAGCGTCGTACACGTCATAGGTGTCGACGGAGGCGTCCCAGACCACGGCATCTTTGACCGGCTTGAAGCTGACGTGAAAGAAACGCGATGCGGTGGAGAGAATGCCGGCCTGAACCTCGTTGTATGGGAAGTAGGGGCGAACGCTCTGCGCGTCGAAGTCGAAATGGGCGCGGCGATACTGCTCCACCCAATAGCCGGCATCGGCGCGGCTGATGTTCGTGATGCCGGGCTGCTTCTGCTTGGCAAAGTCGAACAGCTGGTCGTATTCCCGCTGGGCTGCGGGACGCGATACTGCATCCACTTCGTCCAGCAGCTTCTGGACGTTGGCTGGATTGCCGATCATCTGGTCGGCCGTGGCCAGTGCGGCGAAATTTGCGTAGCCCAGAATGGTGGCTAGGTCCTGGCGTGCGGAAAGCAGATCGTGGAGCACCTTGTCGTTCGCCGGGTAGGCACGGCCGTCATACGCCTGGTACATACGCAAACGCAGAGCAGCGCTTGTGGCGAAAGTCATAACGGGTGACATGTCGGGCTGATCGGTCGACAACGTGTAGGTGCCGTCAGCATTGGGCTTGTGGCGGGCGATGTAGTCGGCCGGCAGGCCGTCCAGTTCGGCGCGCGTGGCTGTAATGTGCAGCGTGCCATCCGCGACGTTGCGCTCGAAAGTCAGGCTGAGGTCAGTGATTTTGTCCTGCAGATCGTGGATCTTCTTGCGCGTGGCGTCGTCCTTGTCTACGCCGGAGAGACGGTACTCGAGCAGGGTGCGTTCGAGGTAGTGGCGCGTGGCGGGATCGTGCTCAGGAAGCGGAATGGCGGCCAGCGCGTGGTAGACCTGCTGATTCAGGCTCAGGTCGGTACCGGCTGCGGAGACCACCGAGGTCATCTTCTGGCCCATATCGCGCATGGGAGCCGTGTCGGCCAGCGAGTAAAGCAGGCTGGTGTTATTTCCGGCGATGGCGAGCTCGTTCTCGGCGTCATCGAAACGGCGCAGCGTATTTTCGACGGTGCGCGGGCCGGTAACCGCGAGCAGCTTGTCCAGATCGGCCTTTTCTGAGGCGAGCCGCTCGTTAACCCAGGCCTCGAGGCCTGCGGGATCCTTGGCCTGGACCCACGCATGAAGCGGGTCTGTAGTTTGCTGCGCTCCGGCTTGCTGAGGCGGCAAAACCGTCACAAATGCTGCAACGGTGAGGAGAGCAACGGATAAGGCGCGGAAAGACTTCATTGCGTGAGTATTTCACCCGGCGCGGCAGATGGAAAAGAGGAATTTCCGGATTGGCCTGCCAATTAAACTGGGTGCTGACTCCATGTCTATGTACTGCGAAGTCTCACTGCCGGTGCCGCTCGACCACACGTTTACCTATGGCGTGAGGGAGGATCAGCAGCCGCAGCGCGGCTCCCGCGTGATTGCGCCGTTCCGGAACGAAAAACTGATCGGCGTGGTCACGGCGGTGGACGTGGCGGCTCCGCCGCCCGAGATGGAGGTTCGGCATCTCGAGGCCGTGCTGGATGAAGAGCCGCTGCTCAGCGCCCATCTGCTGGAGTTGGCCGAGTGGACAGCCCAGTATTACCTTGCCCCGCTCGGCGAGGTGCTTCGCGCCATGCTGCCATTAACGGCCGAGGTGAAGCGGACGGTGTACTACCGGCTGACCGATCTGGGGCGCGATGTATTGGCCAAGGCGGTTGAGGGAGAAACGGATCGGGACCCGATTGACGAGGAAAATGCGGGTCCCTCGCCTTCGCTCCTCGCGCCGGCCGCTCCGGGCTCCGCGCAGGATAACCGGTCAGGAGGACCGTTCACGCGCAAGCGCGGGAAGGTATCGCGCGAGGCGCGCGACATGGAGCGGCGTGTGCTGGAACGGCTCAAATCGGGCGAGCCAGTAAAAGTGTCAGCCCTCCGTACCGCAACGGCTGCGTCGTTGCAGGTGCTGGCCTCGATGGTGCGCAAAAAATGGATTGCCCGCGAGACGGCTGCTGCGGAGCGCGATGCACGGCGGATGGAGCGATTTGCCGTGCTTGATCCTGAGGGAAGGTTGCCGGCGCTGACCCAGAAGCAGCAGGCGATTCTTGCCGAGCTCGCGGCAAACGGCGGCGAAATACCGCTGGCCGATCTG
>Ga0335073_10015479_pt1 | contig 10663 bp, 7 predicted proteins | sample Lox_Sample_22_FD_207093 | JGI IMG/M metagenome (GOLD analysis project Ga0335073, IMG submission 207093) | Soil microbial communities from Loxahatchee National Wildlife Refuge, Florida, United States - Lox_Sample_2.2 | ecosystem: Environmental > Terrestrial > Soil > Wetlands | place: USA: Florida...
GCTAGCGCAGGTTCGCGCGGCTTTGACCGCCCATACGGATGGGGGCGGCCACGAGGAAACGGGCAAGAGACCCGTAGGTGCAATCGACCGCCTTGCCGCCGTGGTCGTGGAGGAACTAGATTCCCAATCCCGTGCATCTCAACTATCCAGCAACTTATGACTCGGAGTCTCGGGGCGTTGCGCCCTTGCATCCCGCCGTAACCACCAATGCCGCAACTTGCGTCAAACCTTTGGGCCGCAACAGTCAATACCAAAAGCGGCATGAACCTCAACCTGCTGCCAGCTTGGCGGTCAGAATGCGATGATTGAAGCTATGCGAATTCGAGTCTTGAATGAAGGACTCCCATTTTCGATTTACAGGGTTGCCCTGGCACTCACACTTGGGCTCGTACTTATCAGCCCGGCTCTCGCACAGCGCGAGCGCCCCACGATCGACATCGTCGGCTACAACATCACCGCCGAGCTCGACACCGCGACGCATCATCTGTCGGCCACCACGGTCGTAACGTTCACGGCGCCGGCAAATCTCGACGTTGTAAACCTCGGCTTCCACCCTGCGCTCAAAATTACAAAAATCACCGACGATAGCGGCAAGCTGCTCGATGGCGAGCGCACCGCCGACGGCTCGATACGCATCACGCCCTCGGGCTCATTTACGCCAGGCCAGCCGGTGCACTGGACCTTTGTTTACGACGGCATCATCACTGGCAATGAAGACGGGCCCATTGAAGGCATCAAGCTGGCCGCGATTCAGGAGCCAATCAGCTACCTGCTCTACCCGGCGCGCTGGTTCCCCACATCAGGCTACCTCACCGATCGCTTCACAGCGGAGATGCAGATCCGCGTACCGCAGGGCATGCGCGTCTTCGCCAGCGGCAGCACCGGCGCCTCGCATCAGGTGGTTCTCTCAAACGGCAGGCCCGGCGATGAGTACGACTTCAAATGGACCAAGCCCGGCTTCCCAGGCACCGTGATCGCGGGCCGATATCTCGATCCTGTTTCAGCGGGCGCGGGCAACGTCAAGGTCTACACCACGCTCGCCCATCAGCAGGCCGCCAACAATTTCGCGCAAACCGCAACCCGCGAGTTCGACTTCTTTACCGATCAGTTCGGCAACCCCGAGTCGGAACGCCTGAACGTGATCGAAATTCCCAATGACACTTTGCCGGCCGTGTGGGCTCCGGAACTCGCCGCAATTCCGGGCAATCGCGTGGGAGACAAATCGGGCGTGCGGCTGCTGGCCAACACCATCGCCCACCAATGGTGGGGCAGCGAGGTGAGCCCAAAGACGCTGAATGACGCGTGGATCGTCAACGGCATGTGCCGCTACGGCGAGCTGATGTACGTCGAAGACCAGAGTGGCGCCAGCGCCCTGCGATCGGCGCTTACCGACGTGGCCGCGAGCGCGCTCGCCTACGACACCATTCCGCTATCGAGCGCCGGCCGCCTCGGCCCCTTCACGCCCGAGTTCCAGTCCATGACTTTCGACAAGGGCGCGATGATCTTCCACATGCTGCGATGGGAAGTGGGCGATAAGATGCTGCCCAACATCTTTAAAGGAGTGCTCAGCCAGTACACCGATCAATCGATTCGGGCGGCTGATTTCTACAAGGTGGCTGAAGAAGTAAGCCAGCAACAGCTCACGCCATTCTTCTCGCAATGGGTTGATGGAACGGGCGCGCCAAAATTTACTGATAAGTATGCGGTTTATCGGCTCGGATCCAACAAGGGATTCCGCACGATTGGAGAAGTCGACCAGGATCTCGATCTCTTCCGCATGCCGGTCGATCTGCGCATCGAAACCGACGGCAAGACCGTGAACCAGAAGATTGAAGTGGTGGGCGACAGCACCCAGTATGTGGTTGACACCTTCGGCCGGCCGCGCCGCATCGCTATCGATCCGCAGGAGTGGATTCTGAAAACCACCCCCGACTTGCTGGTCCGCATCTCGATTCTCAAAGGACAGCAGCTTGTGGCGCAAGGCGATTTGACCGGCGCAATCGCGCAATACCAGGAGGCGCTGAAGTCCAACCCGCAAAGTTCGCTCGCCAGCTACCGCATCGGCGAGGTACTCTTCTCGCAGCGCAACTTTCAGGCCAGCGTCGATGCGTTTCGCGACGCACTGCGCGGTGACGATGAGCCGCCGTGGACCGAGGTCTGGAGCCACATCTCCATCGGCAAAATCTTCGACTGCACCGGCCAGCGCGATCGCGCCATCAACGAGTATCGCCTCGCCGTGCAGACCAACGACAATACCCAGGGCGCGGTAAACGAAGCCCGCCAGGATTTGCAAAAGCCCTTCGCGGCCTGCAGCAGCTCGGAGTAACTGACGCTCACACCATTTAGAATTGCCGAAGGCCTCGCTCTTCCGTGATGTGACGGGCAAATCCATCTAGAAGGAGAAGGGCCATGAAAGACGAAATCCTCAGCGAAACCACCAGCAAGCGCCGCAAGGGCTTCCCATCGGAAACGAATGTGAAGCGCGGCTTTCCGTATCGTGCACGGCGATAAGGAACTGAATGAGAAGCTGGGCAGGAACGATCTCTGCCCCTGCGGTTCGGGACGCAGATTTCAAGAAGTGCTGCATGCGGACCGGCCATTATGACGGTTCTCAGCGAAACCACTACAACCGATAAAGTGGGGGCACGGCGCAAAGCCGTGCCCTTTTAATGTACTGTTTGCAATCTATTCGGCCGCTTCTCACCAGCCCCCGTAGAATCCGCTACCGTGGCAAGTGCCGAAGCCCGTGTCACTGAAGTCAGTTGGACCGGTGGATGCCTGTGCGGGGTCCTTCAGCGCGGACTCGTAATCCCACGCGTAGCCATTCGGATAGAGCGTCAGTCCCATCACGCCCCAGAACTCCCCGCTTCCCGCCTCGAGATTCTTTGCGTTGAAACTCGTGTTGCCGGTAGGATCCTCCATGTTTGTTTCGCCCGAGCCGGACGTCACAGGGGTTGTGACGATGGGATCGAGTGTCTCGCCGCCGGTTCCCACGACGAATTCGCGAATGCCGTTCCTTGGATCGTAATTGGAGTTGGGGTCAAGCGGGCGGTAGCGGCCGTAAAGGTGGTCGTGTCCGTTGAGCACCAGGTCGGCGTGGTACTGATAGAGCAGTTTCCAAAAAGCATCAGCGGTGACGCCCTCCAGGCTGATGCCGTTGGTAGGGCTATACGTGGGCTGGTGCCAGTAGGCAAGTGTGCAGGTGGAGTGATTCGACTCGAGATCCTTTTTCAACCATTCGAGTTCCGAGGCAAACCACGAGCCCGTGGTTGAGCAACCACCCGGCTGCGTCTCGCACTCAATGTTGAGCGAGATAAGGTGCCAGGAACCCAGATCGTAGGAGTACCAGCCGTCTCCCACTCCGACTGGGCCGCCTGACGCGTTGGTTCCCAGTCCGCCCGTCTGCTCGAAGTGCCCCGCCTGCCCATCCGAATTCGGCACTGGTTGCGTAAAAGTGCCGTTTGTATCGGGGTTGCCGGAGACCGTCGACGTCATCATGCTTCCATCGGCATTGTGCTGCACGCCGTTGAAGTAGGAAAAGTAGCCGTAGCCGGCAACGCCCACCGCGCCGTGCTCGGTATAAAACTCGTGGTTGCCGGGCGAAGGCCGCGTGATCATCTTGAAAGCGCCATAGGTCAATTCGTACCCGTTCTCAAAGTCGGAATATTGACCTACCTGGTATTGCTCATCGCCTACCAGCGCCACGCGATCGGGCTTCATTGTCTCAATCTGCGCCGCGGTGGCCGCTTGCGATGCAAGCAGATTCTGAGCAGTGTCTCCGACACAGTTTTCGCCCGCCTTTTCACCACTGGGCTCCGTCTCGCCCGGCTGGCAGGCCACGTCGCCAACAACCGCGAGCAGGGGCGCTGAGCGATAGATCGGCGCGTAAGGCCAATTGTTGTCGTTGGAATTTGGATCGTTACCGTTGAAGTTCTGATTCTGCGCCGATACCCCGACTGCAAATGTCAGCACTGAAGCGACGAGCACAGCCGCTCTGAACCTTTCTTGGATCATTTTCATGCAGTTTCCTCCGGTTCGGATTCTTCGAAATGTTTTTTAATATGGGGGGTTTGGGGAATGGGGATTTTGGAAAGGGAAGTTTTTTGAAACGCTCGCCTTTGGGGAATTTATCCCCTTAATGTTTCGCGCGTTTTTCGGCTGTGTTAATAAACGGTTACAGATGACGCGCTGAACAAGCGTGTTCGTAGAATCCGTCCGTCGCCCGGTTTGCGCGCGATGCGACGGTCAGGCGTAGCGGAACAGCGCCATGAAACCGAAGTCCATGTGCTGCTGGATGTGGCAGTGAAACAGCGTCAGGCCCGGCTGGTCGGCGACCAGATCCACTGTGGCGCGTCCATAGGCGGGCACGATCACTGTGTCTTTTTTTATGCCCGCAGTCGGCTTGCCGTTGAGTTCCACCAGCTCAAACAAGTGCCGGTGAAAATGCAACGGGTGCGAATCGTCGCTGCGATTGCGAAACACCAGCCGGTAGCGGCCTCCCTGCCGAAACACGAATTCCCCATCATGCGGATATTCTTTGCCGTTCACCAGCCAGTGATTGATTCCACCGGGGCCGCCGGCCACTTTTTCAAAGATCATGTCGATGGTCTGATCCGGCACGGGATGCGGCGCGGCCGTGCCGAAAATTGTGTAGTCCCAGCGCGACTTGGGAGGCGGAGTCCATTGCGCGCGCTGCTGCTGATTGGCGTACTCCACCACTAGCCCCAAGCCCGATTGGCGCGCGAGATCGCGAATCTCTCCCAAAACCCAAACGCCGGGGTTATTCATCTCCACGATCGCATCCACGCGCTCGCCGGGCGCAATCTCAATCAGATCGACAGCCTGGGGCGCCGGCACAGGATTGCCGTCGAGAGCGATCACCTGGAACTTGTGGCCGGGCAAAGCCACGCGATGAATCTGCGCAGCACTGGCGTTCAGCAGGTGTATCAGCACGCGCTGGCCAGCCTTCACGCGGAGGGGATCGCCGGCTCCGAGTATTTTGTCGTTGATCGAATAAAGGGGCGCGCTGACTTCGAGTCCGTTCTGAACCAGGTTTGGACGCGCGGGTTTTTCGGGCATCGGGTCATGGGGATCGGGCGGCCCTTCGTCCTCGTCCATGGGATTAAGAAAGTATTGCCATTCACGCAGCGCCAGAAAGACTTCCTGGTCGTATTGCCCAGGGTCGTTCGCCCCATCGATCATGAAAAAACCGAACTGGCCGGTGTAGGATCCCCGATGCAGATCGAGCATTGCCGCGGTGTGCGAGTGGTACCATCGCGAACCCGCCGGGGTGGCCACGAATTCGTAGCGCCGACTGCCATGGGGCGGAACCGGGGGCGTGCCTTCTTCCTCCGCTCCGTCAACTTCAGAAGGAACGAAAAGGCCATGCCAATGCACAAACTCCGGAACGTCTGTGTCGTTTACAACGTCGATGGTGACGTGCTGGCCCTCGCGCACCCGAATCAAAGGACCGGGGACTTTATTGCTGTAGCCGATTGTGCCAATTACGACCGTCGGAGCCAGCTCGACGAGCATCGGTGCGATTTGCAGGGTGTAATCGGCGGCGCGCCCGGCGGCTGCCGGATGAGACCGATTCGATTCCATCGGCGCCATCTGAGGCAATGGCTGCTGGAGACCAGACGGCGCCCCATACGCGAGCCGCAGCTTGCCTGCCCCGGCCGCGATCACGGTGGCCCATCCGAACCTTACAAAATCCCTTCTCTTCATGCGATCCTTTTCACGGCTTGAAAACCGGACACCCCATTGCCTGTGCTGAGTCTCGATGGACCGGCGCTTCAACGATAGGGATCAAAAGCATTATCTTAGCAATGTCATCCTGTGGGGCTAAGCGCGAAGCAATGGAAGACTCCGCGATATTGCCCCATAATTCTCGCGAGCGCGAAATCGAGGGAGATGAATTTTGAGGGATGAGGTGCCGCAGTTTCTTTTGAATTGGACTCGGCCGGCCGATCGAGATTTCATCCGTGACCGCAGCAGTTCGGCGCCCTGCAAAACCAGGCACGATCCATGCGGCCCTCCGCCGCGCACATCGGAGCGTTCGCGCATTTGCGCGTTTCCTTTTTCGGAAAGGTAACTCCGTTCTGCCTGGGGAGCAATGCTTGTCATTACCGAACGGGGCAGTTTGCTCAGAGGGCAATGAGCCAGTTCGGCTGCCGTCGACAGTTTCAGTTCGCGCCCACGAAGATCGCTGGTCCGTTACCGATTTGCCGATTCCGATCCTGCCGAAGTGAGTGCGTCAGCAATTATCTGCTTGTTGAATCCGAAACGCTGCTTACAATGCGCACTTTGCAACAATCTTCGTGTAATGCCGCAATTTGCTTTCTCAAAACTCTATTCTGCCCTGGAACGCGATCATGCGCGGAGAACTGTCCCCGCCCAGCCCAACGCCGAGCAGGCCGGTCGGTGGCGAGATCGTACTTTCGAGCGTGCCGAAACGTGCAGGAATGGAACCGCCAGGCACGCCTGCTTCGACTTCGCTCGGCAAAGCGAAATTGGGATGGTTAAAGGCATTGAACATCTGGCAGTCCAGGCGGAATGTTATGGTTTCGTGGATCGGGATTGTTTTCGTGATATAGATGTCGGAGTTCGCGTAATGAGGGCCACGAACAGAGTTGCGGCCGGAGTTGCCGAACTGACAGTTCACTGCTGAATCGCCGCCCGTGCACGCTCCGGTGGCCGGATCGACCACCGAGGCAAAGGCATTGGGATTGAGCCATTGCTTTGTTCCCGGTACCGTCACGCCCGCGACCGGAATTTTGCTGTAGACAGGCACATTCGGCACAAGGTTGGCGTAGGCCGGCGCGTCGAACTGGATGGTGCTGGCGCCGTTGGCTTGAAATACGCCGTTCCCGTTTGCAATGTACGGCTGGCTCAACACACTGAATGGAAGTCCGGAGTGCAGGACCGCAGTCTCAGAGTACGACCAGTCTCCTAAGATTCTCCGCAGGAGCGCGTGTGTTGAGTGGAATGGGATCTTGTAAAGCCCGTAGGCCGTAACGTTGTTGCGCACATCGTAGTCGCAACTCGCATACTGCCGGCGCAGTTCGCCGGGCAGAGGCGACATGAGGCCCTGGGTCGAGAACGCGAGCAGGCCCCCATTTGAGACTTCATCGAGACAGTGGCTGAAGGTGTAATTGCCGCGCAGCGTGAGGCCGTGCCATTGCCCGGTATATACCGCCTGCAATCCGGCATAGTTGCTGTTGGCGTCGGTGCGGAATTCGGTCACGTTGCCGAATCGCTGATCGAGCGGCTGCTGAAAGGGGAATGGTGCAAAGCATCCGTTGCAAGCCGTCTGATAGCCATTGAGCTGTTCTTGAAAGGGCTCATGCAGACCACGAGTGCCAACAAAGTCTGTGCGCAGGCTGCCGCGCGCGCCAATTTGCTGTTCGATGCCCAGGTTGTACTGGAAATAGTAAGGCGTCTTGAGGGTCCCGCTGGGAAAAGTATTGAGGCTGACCGCGAGAGGGCAGGTCGGAGCGTCAGCCAAAATGCCAACGCATGGATTGCTGCCGGAGTGGAACGTTGTTTGAAACGAATTGTTCGCATTCACCGCCGCATCGACGGCGCTGTCCGGAACAGCACTGCCCGGAACGCTAGGCGCAATGGCAACACCGCCAACCTGACCGCCGAGGCCGCCGACAAACGTGGGGTCGTTTGGTGCGTTCATCGCAGCTAAATCGGCGATCTGCATGGGAATGATGTCGTTGAAGACGCCGAATCCTCCGTGAACCGCGGTGCGGGGTCGGAGTTGGTAGGCAAACGACCCGCGCGGTTGATAGATAAACAGGGGCATGGCCGGAAAGAGATTGTGCGCATTCCCAAGGACGACCTGATTCAGCGGCTGATCCGCGTTGTGCGAGGCATCGAGAAAAGAACCTGCCATTCTGGAAAAGAGATCGCGCGCGCTTGTTACGTTCGTGTTCCAGGTAACGCGCGCGCCATAGGTAAATGTAGCTTTCGGCGATGGCTTCCATGTGTCCATGCCGTAATACTCAAGGTTCCCCTCAGACACGCGCTCCTTGAGGGAAACGGGGAAGCTCTCGCTCGCAGTGTACGCGGCGCCATAGGTGAACTGGGCAAGATCGTTGTAAGTCACCGTCGGGACGATGCCCTCACCGAGGTCGTAGTTGCTCACGTCGAGGCGCCGGGTGTTGATGCCGAATTTCCATGTGTGATTACTACGAGTCCATGTCAGATTGTCGTTAATTTGCCACTGGGTGACCTTGCGCCCTTGCGGATAGGTATTGTTGTTGCCGCCGATTGTAGTGAAGGGCACACTGTCGCTTGCCGATGCGAGCACGATCGGAAATGTCTGCTGGACCTGTGAGTAGTTGTTGGGCTCGAAAATGCTCGAATACCAGCTTGCGCCAGGGTTGAACTGATTCACCAAAGCAGGACTGAAGACGTGAGTGTAGCCCGCGACAAGAGTGCGCTGCGGTTGCGGTGAGTAAGAATTGAAGACCGGGTTGATCGGGTCGGTATATGCCGCCTGAAGGCCTGTGTCCTGCTGAAAACGATACCAGATGCTGTCTTTTGTATTGATGGTGTGATCGATCTTCACCACGATCAGGTTTTCGCTGTCGCTATTGTTGAGCGACGCCTGTCTTTGCGTCGCGCATCCATCGCCCGCGCCGAGTGGGCATCCTTCAATCGGCACGGGCGACCCGCCTGGTGATGGCAGAAGAGAAAACATCGTTTGATAGAACGGAATCTCCGCAGGCTCAGCCGGAAGCGAACTTCCGGTTACAGAATCGGTACCCCCAACAGCCAGTTGGCCCAGAACATATTGCTGAAATACCGGTGTGGGCAATGTAATCTGCTGCACGAGCGGCAGAGCGATGCGAATGCCTTCATAATGCCCAAAGAAAAACAGCTTGTTTCTGCGAATAGGACCGCCGACGCTCACGCCAAATTCGTTCACAGTGGAGCGGGGCTTGTGTGCGATCTCTCCCGCTGTGTCATTGGCGTGAAGAAAGTAGTCTTCGGCATTGAAGAGCGACCCATTCCATATCTCGTACAAATCGCCGTGGAATGCGTTGGTGCCGGACTTGGTGAAGTAATTGACTTGAGCGACCGCATATCGGCCCTCATCGACAGCAAAGGAATTTGTGTTGATGGTTGCTTCCTGAACCGCGTCGAGACCAACGACAAGATTTGTAGACAGGCCGATATTCAATCCCAGCCAGGGATCGTTGGTATCGTATCCGTCGAGGATGTAACCGTTCGACGTTGCCGGCAAGCCGTTGAATTCAACGTTGCCGTAGCCGCCCGCTGCCTTGGCGTCGTTTGAAGAACCGGCGGTGTTCATCAATGCGCCCTGGGCAAATTGCGCCAGATAGGTAAGATCCTGTCCGGGGTTGGGCAGGCTCTTGATCGTCTCTGCCTCGATCGTCGTTGACGTGTTCGGGTTGTCGAGACTGAGCAGGCCCTGCTGTGCGGTTACCTCGACGGTCTGACTGTTGGATTGAACGCGAAGCGAAATACTCAGTGAGACAGTTCGGCCCACTCCTACCGCAGTAGGTTCTGACTCCGAAGCAGCGAACCCCTTGGCCGCAACCGTCACCTGATAGGTGCCGGGATTGATCTGGGAAAAGAGAAAATGTCCGGTAGCGTCAGTTTCGCCGATGCGTGTCGCTCGCGTATTCGTTTCGGTGATCGTTACCGCTGCGTGGGAAACGGCCGCGCCGCTGGGGTCCGTGACAACCCCGGAAAGAGCACTGCTGGTTTCGCTCTGCGCAAGAATCAAGCATGGATTAACTATGGTTAATGCCCATAGGAGCCTGAAGCTCAACTTCCATGCTCGAACTGCTCGCACGCCCACCTCCAGATGGAATTTGCTGCTTGGCGCAGGGGTTATTCGGGAAGACAACGCCCGCACAATTTAGGCACACCTAACTCTATTAGGTACACCTAAAATGAAGGAAGTGTCAAATCAGCGAACGAGGAGAGCATGACCACACGCCGCGTCAACCTGAACACGGAGTCGGTAGATAACTACCTGAAGGCCATCTACGCCCTCGGCGGTCCGGAGGAGGAGCGCGTGAACAGCACGGCGCTTTCAGAGCGGCTCGGTGTAGCGCCGGCCTCGGTCACCAATATGCTTCAGAAGCTGGCCGCCTCCCCGAATCCGTTTGTGGAATACGAGTCGCGGCGTGGAGTGCGGCTCTCGGCTGCCGGCAGAAAACGCGCGCTCGAAATCGTGCGCCATCACCGGCTGCTCGAGACCTTTCTGTACCAGGTGCTGAACTACCCCATCGAGGAGATCCACGACGAGGCGGAACGCCTGGAGCATTTCATCTCCGAACGTTTCGAGGAACGGATCGATGCGAAGCTGGGACGTCCAAAATTTGATCCTCACGGGCATTGCATTCCCGCCTTGGACGGTAATATGTCGAAGCATGCATCCAGACCATTAACCGATGTAGATGACGGGGAATTTGTAGTGGACAGCGTTGCGGACCACGACGCCACATTGCTGAAGAGGCTTGAGGCGCACGGCGTGACGCCCGGCGCGCATTTGCATGTCAAGGGATCGGCCCGGGATGAACTTCTTTTGCGAACAGTCGTCGGTTCAAAGCGTTTGCGCCTTCCAAGATCCGCTGCGAAATCGGTTCGAGTCCGGATTGGAGATTGACAGAGTGCA
>Ga0335073_10015480_pt1 | contig 10663 bp, 9 predicted proteins | sample Lox_Sample_22_FD_207093 | JGI IMG/M metagenome (GOLD analysis project Ga0335073, IMG submission 207093) | Soil microbial communities from Loxahatchee National Wildlife Refuge, Florida, United States - Lox_Sample_2.2 | ecosystem: Environmental > Terrestrial > Soil > Wetlands | place: USA: Florida...
GCTACTCGAGCCGCTAGGACTTGCTCCGGCGCGTGACGATGTAGTCGACGACTCGTTCGCCGTGAACGCTGGTGATTCGCACGTGCGCGTCATAAGGTCCATCCGGGCCGGTGAAATGGCACTCGAAGGTGCTGCCTACCTTCGCCGGGATGCCCGACGGGCATCGCACGTCAGTCGGTCGGAAGCCAGTGTGCTTGAAGACGAAGTCGGCGACGGTCCGCTCGGTCGCGTGTGGTCTGATCGTGCCCGAGCCGCACCCCGTCAGTAGCGCGACGAGGCACACGATCGCCGGACCTGTTCGCCGCAGACGCGAATTATGCTCAGCCGGCTGGCCCAGCCATCGGCGTCGAGAGCCTTTCGATGAAACCCGCCCCGATCTTTATGCCCGCGTGCCCACCGCTAGTAGGTACTCCTGCTCGAAGCGCGCATCGTCTGCCGTGCCGAGGTTCCACTCGTCGCAGAAAGCGTCAACCGCCTCGTTGAACTCCGCCTCGCGCCCGGTATTACGGGCATTTGCCTGGGCGACGATCGTCGGGCCGTACCGCTCCTTGAAGTGCTCGCCGTAGTCGTGCGGATGCTTGAACGCCGTGATCTCCAGCATTTCCGACGCCAGCGTGCGGAAGTCGACTCGATCCCTAAAGAGCCCCTTCATGTGCTCCGTGCTTCCCCAAAGCGGTGGAGGCTGCGCGCCGGGCGGAGGTGGAGGGGCAAATGGCCCCATCGTCCGGAATAGCGCGCCAATCATTCCCTCGGGCGTCCAGTTCAGCATCCCGATAGTGCCGCCCCGACGGCAGACACGCACGAGCTCGTCGGCCACGTCCTGATGATGGGGGGCGAACATCGCACCGATCGACGAGATCACGACGTCGTAGGACTGGTCCTCGAAGGGCAGGTGCTCCGCGTCGGCCTCCACCCATTCAAGCGTCACCCCTTCGGCCTCGGCGCGGCGGCGGCCCGCATCGAAAAGCTCGGGGGTCAGGTCACTCGCGGTGACCTCAGCGCCGGTCTTGGCCGCAGGTATTGACGCGTTGCCCGTGCCCGCTGCTACATCGAGAACACGCATCCCCGACGCGATGCCGCACGCTTCTACGAGCTTCGGCCCGAGCGGCAGCAGAAAGGTCTCAACCATCGATGGGTAGTCACCCGACGCCCACATTGCTCGATGGCGCGCCTTGAGCTCTGAGTCAGCAGCTGACGACATATCACCCTCCGATCTGGTTGACGCTCCGACCATACCCCTGCTTTGCGCGCCGGGTCAAGTGGCCTACCGCTTGGATACAAGTCGATCGGATAATTCCAATTCACAGAACGATCACACCTCTGATCTACCCACTACCGTAAGGTCCCCGCATGGCAAGGTCAGCCAAAGCGCGGGGCCCCCGCGATGCCTAACCCGCCGTTCGACTGGGACGACCTCGCGCGCTACAAGGCCGGCGGACGTTTCCTGGATGGGTATCCCGAGGAACTCCGCACGTTCTGGTCGCCGATCGACAACGTGCACGGGGTGTTGGTGGCGCTGCTGCAGAGCGCCCAGCACTCGCTGGTGCTCAACATGTACGGCTACGACGACGACGAGCTCGACGAAACGATCCGCTCGAAGCTCGCCGACGAGAGCTTCTACGTGCAGATGAGCCTCGACAAGAGCCAGGCGGGCGGCATACACGAGAAGAAGCTGCTCGAAAACTGGGGACACGACGCATTCGGCAACTCGATCGCGATCGGGACCAGCAGCAAGCACGCGATCTCCCATCTGAAGATCGTGATCGTCGACGGCGTTTACACGGTGCGCGGCTCAACCAACTGGTCGCTCGCCGGCGAGGAAAAGCAAGACAACGAGCTGACCCTCTCGCGCAACGCGGTGATCGCGGCGGAGACCCGCGCGGTGCTTGACCGCAACCACGACTGGATGCTTAAGCAGATGGCTCAGCAAGCGGCTGGCAAGACACCCGAGCAGGCGTTGTCGGCGGCCAAGGAAAAGGCGAAAACCTCGCTGCCGAAACCGCGCGCGAAACGCACCGCCGCAAAAAGCTCCGCGAAAGCCAAACGCTAGTCACCAGCTGGGCGCAACGCGGGGAGGCTATGCTCTGCGCCTCCCGATGGCCCGCTCGACAGGCACAGCCGCGGGTTCCGATCTCGACGGTCTCCCCAACGCCCGGCGCGACGTCGAGCTCGCTCCCTACACGACGTTCGGCATCGGCGGCCCCGCCGACCTGTTCGCCGTTCCCGAGACCGCCGATCAGCTGGTCGCCTCGATCGGCTGGGCGCGGCAAGCGCAAGTGCCCTGGTTTGTCCTTGGTTGCGGCGCGAACATCCTCGTCGGCGACGAGGGATTTCGCGGGCTGGTGATTAAGAACGACGCCACGGGGATCGAGGTCGAGGGCTCGACGATGGTCGCGCAAAGCGGCGCGACCGTCGCGGAGGCGCTGCGCAAGTCGGTCGACCTCGGGCTCTCGGGCCTGGAGCACTACATCGACATTCCCTCCACGCTTGGCGGGGCGCTCTGGCAGAACCTCCACTTTCTCTCGCCCGACCGCAGCCGCACGATGTTCATCGCCGAGATCGTGCAAGGCGCCAGGGTCCTCAGCGGGTCAGAGGTGCGCAGCGTGGATCGCGACTACTTCCGCTTCGGCTACGACTTCAGCGTGCTGCACACCAGCGACGACGTCGTGCTCGACGTCACGCTTGCACTCTCGCCGGGCGACCCGGCAGAGCTTCGGCGCACGGTCGAGACGAACGCCGCGTGGCGCCGCGAAAAGCACCCACCTGAAGCTGTGCGCATGAGCGCGGGGAGCATCTTCCGCAAGATCGCCGACCTCGGCGCGGGTCGCCTAATCGACGAGGTCGGCCTGAAGGGCGCGCGGGAGGGTGGCGCCGAAGTCTCTCACCGCCACGCGAACTACATCCTCAATATCGATCGCGCGAGCGCGGCCGACGTGCGCAGGCTGATCGCCCGGGTGCAGGCCGAAGTGCTTGCGCACACCGGTCAGCGCCTGGAGCCCGAGATCAGCTTCGTCGGCGAGTTCGGCGCTTGGGAAGGCGTGGCCTGAGGGCGCGGGGCACGACGACTCAGCCCAGCAGCAATTCGAGTGCCCGCATCGCCCCTGAGTAGGCGCCGGGCGCCTCGCTCTGGCGCGGTCCCGCGACATTGAGTACATAGTTCTGTGGCAACGTCGCCGCCAGACGCTCATATTCTGCGCGGGCCTGGGGTAGTCCGAGCATCGCCCCCTCCTCTCCCGCCTCGGAGGCGTGCGGCCACTCGACCTCTAAACGCAGCAGCGGCCGCCCGAGCTCGACGGCCACGGCCGCGGCCTCTGCGGTACCGGGCGAGCCGGCCCGCGTCGGCGGCGCGAGGATTAGCGTCGCGTCGCTGTCGCGCACGTTCCAGCGCGTGCGCTCGGCGGGATCGGCACTTGGAGTCTCACGCAAGAACCGATAGTCCGCGAGCAGCCCCGGCGGGTCTGAACGGTCCTCGGCCCAACCGCCGAGCGGGCACCAGCCGCCGTAGGGGATCGCCTGCGCGATCGCGAAGTCGAGCGCCGCGCGGTCGACGCCGCTTTGTCCGCCGGAGATCAGCCGTGCGGGCCGCCGGACGTGCACCTCACCTCGCGATGGCGAACGCTTTTGTGGCCGTGACTGGGCGTTTGCCGGTCGGCGTGAACGTGCCCTTCACGACGAGCGTCAGCCGCTTGTGCCGGCGTAGCAGCTTGTGTCCCGCTCTCGTCAGCTTGAGCACAACGGTCTTCGTACCGGCGGTGCGGAAGCTCGTGCCGCCCGCGGCGACGAGCACGGGCGCCCGCTGAGCGAGATGTGTTCCGGGAGGCAGGTAGTACCAGCGGATCGAGAGGGTTCCTGCGGTCAGCGCGGTGAACCCGAAGGGGAAACGCCCGCGCTTGCGCAGCGTCGCGATACGCGCGGCCCGCCCTTTCATCCCCAACTGCTGGCGTAGGCTCGCGCGGAGCTGAGCTTCGGTCAGCACGGTCGAGAGGAACGCGCGTGGCGGTATCGCGGGGGCGATCGTAAGCACGATCGGCGCGCTGGTCGCGCTGACACCGAACGCATCGGTCGCGGTCAGGATCACGCTGCCGGCACCGGCCAAAGTGGGCGTTCCTGTGATCCGTCCGCTGCGCGGATCGAGCGAGAGGCCGGGCGGCAACCCGCTCGCGCTCCACGTGTAACTGCCCCCGCCCCCACCTGCCGCGAGCGCTTCCGCCGCGTAGGGCACACCTACCTGTCCCGGTGGCAGCGTGCTGTTCAGCACCGCGAGATCGGCGGTCTGAGCGAGCGTAAATGCCGCCGTCGACCCCTGTGCCACCGCGTCGACTGTCTCGCCGAATGGCAGCGTCACCGGGGTCGGACTCGGGTTCGCGGCTTCCGATCCGCTCGTGGCCGTCCTTCCGAGCTGACCCTCCGCGTTCGAGCCAAACGAGTAGAGGGCGCCGGCGGTCGTAACCGCCAGGCTGTGCAGTGCGCCCGCGGCGATTGCGATTGGCCGCCCGTCCGACCCCGGCAGCGTGACTGGCGAGGGCACGGGGTTCGCGCGTTCGCTGCCATTGCTCGCCGCGTTGCCTAGCTGCCCCTGCTCGTTCAGCCCAAATGCATAAATCTGGCCGCTGGAGCTGAGCGCGAGGCTGTGGTAGCCGCCAGCGGCGATCGCGACCACCGAGCCCACCAGGCCGGGTAGCCCGACCCGAACGGGTATCGGGTTCGGGTTGGTCGTTTCGATGTTCGCCGAGCGACCCAGCTGCCCAAAACGATTGCCGCCGAACGAGTAGAGCTGCCCGGCGGCGGTCAGCGCGAGGCTGTGGTCGTGGCCCGCGGCGATCTGCACGACCGGACCGCTCGCTTCGGGCAACGCGACCGGTGCGGGTATCGGGTTCGGGGTTTCACTGCCGCTATTCGCAGCTCGGCCCAGCTGTCCGTAGCGATTCCCGCCCCACGAATAGAGAAGGCCCGCCGAGGTGAGCGCGAGGCTCTGTTCGTAGCCTGCCGCGATCTGGACGATCGACCCCTCGCCGAGCGGCAACTCAACGCGTTCGGGCGTGCGATTTGGTAGTTCGCTGCCGCTGTTTTCTGCCCGGCCGAGCTGACCGGACTCGTTGCTGCCGAACGAGTACAGCTCACCCGCGGCGGTCAGCGCGAGACTGTGCCCAAAGCCAGCGGCGATCTCTGTCACGTGAGCACTCACACCCGGCAGAGAGACCTGCTCGGGCGTGGGATTTGCCCCCGCGGTGCCGCTTCCCCTCGCCACGCCTAGCTGCCCAAAGCGGTTGCTGCCGAACGCGAATAGCTGTCCAGTCGTGCTCAGTGCGAGCGAGAACTCGCCGCCCGCCGCCTCCTCGGCGATTTGGCCTTCCGCGCCCGACAGCACGATCGCCGCGGGCACCGGGTTTGGCGCTTCGCTGCCATTGTTCAGTGAGCTTCCGAGCTGACCCGCGGCGTTTTCGCCGAAGCCGTACAGCTGGCCGGGTGCTGCCGAGGCGTCCGGCACAGCCGCGCTCGCGAGCGTGAACAGCAAAGCCGCTAGGTAGCCGATCGTCGTGATCCTTCGCACGACTGCGCGATCTTAACGACCGTCTCGCTCCCGTGAGCTAGGACTCACACCACCAAAACGCTACGCGCGGGGAGTCCAGGCATGTACGATCAGAACAGCCATACGACCGATGGTCAAGGGGAGGGGTCGGTGAGCAGCACGCGAGCGGGGATGGGGTCCGGCATGTCGGTGGGTCGCTTGCGATCTCTGCTTGGGTTGACCGCGTTGATCTGCGCGCTCGTCCCCGCGACCTTCGCGGTGTCTGCGTCGGCGGCACAGGCGCCCGCGGGTGGCTTTCGCGTGCAGCGACTTTGCCACGCCTCCGGACCAGGGCGCGCCTCATGCCTGGGGATGAAGCTCGTCCCCGCAGCGCTGACCGGCGCGCAACTTCAGGCTAACGCGCTCAGGCAGTCGCGCGAAGCGGCGGGTGGTGCGAAGCCCGCGGTGACGGTGAAAGAACCGTACGCGGGCTACCTGACCCCTCAACGCCTGCACGACGCCTACTCGCTCCCCGAGGAAACCGACGCCTCGCGCGTGCAGACGGTCGCGGTGGTCGACGCCTTCGACGATCCCACCGCCGAAGCCGACCTCGACGTCTATGACAAACAGTTCGGGCTGCCGCCATGCACCACGGCGAACGGCTGCTTTCGCAAGGTCAACCAGGACGGCAACGCCAGCCCGCTGCCGAAAAAACAAGGGGAATGGGCGGGTGAGATCTCGATCGACGTGCAGATGGTGCGAGCGATCTGCCAAAGCTGTCGGATCCTGCTCGTCGAGGCATCGAGCGAAGAATTCAGCGATCTGGGCGAAGCGGTCAACGCCGCGGTGGCCGCGGGCGCGCAGGAGGTCAGCAACTCCTACGGCGGTGCGGAGGAAGCCTCCTACACCGCTCTTGCCTCCGCCTTTTACGAGCACCCCGGCACAGCGATCGTCGCCAGCTCGGGCGACTGCGGCTATTTGAACAAAGCCTGCCCCGGCGAACCGGCCAAGGCCGAATTCCCGGCGGACTCTCCGCATGTGCTCGCGGTCGGGGGAACCTCGCTCTTCGAACAGAAAGGCACCTGGACCAGCACTGTCTGGAACGAAGGCGGCAGCGGCTGCAGCAAAGTCTTCGGCGCCGCGCCCTGGCAGAGTGCGGTGGTGAACTTCGCTTCGACCGGATGCGGCAGCGGCCGGTCGGTCGCAGACGTCGCCGCAATCGGCGATCCCGATACCGGGGTCGACGTGTATGACTCGACCCCCGAAGGAGGCGGTGCCCCTACCGGCTGGGGCGTGTGGGGCGGCACCTCGGTCGCGGCCCCGATCGTCGCGGCCGAGCTCGCACTCTCGGGCGGCCCGCGCGGGGTGGCCTATCCCGCCGCGACGCTCTATCCCCACCTCGACGAGGCGGGCGTCCTTTATGACGTCAGCTCCGGCAAAAACGGAAACTGCGGCGGCACGACAGAGTGCCAGGCGGTCGCGGGCTTCGACGGTCCTACCGGCGTAGGAAGCCCGCTCGGCAGCGAAGCCTTCGCGATCGCGGGGGCGCCCGAGAACACCGCGCCGCCGACGATCTCGGGCTTTGCCGAACAGGGGCAGCAGCTGACGGTCACCGAGGGCTCATGGAGCCCTTCGTTGACCTCGTTGAGCGAGCAGTGGGCTCGCTGCAACCCCGCTGGCTACGGCTGCGTGCCGATCCCAGGCGCCACTGGGTCGAGCTACTCGGTCTCGGCGGCCGACCAGGGCTTCGCGATCCGCGTGCAGGAGACCGCGGCGAACGCGAGCGGTGAGGGCGCCCCGGCGGCGTCGGCGCAGACCGCGACCGTCGCCTCGAACGTGCCCACGATCAGCGGCTTCACGCCGAGTAGCGGCATCACGGGCTCGGCCTTCGAGATCGAAGGTGGCGCGCTCGCCTCGGTCACCGAAGTCAAGGTCGGCAAGCTCGCCGCGAGTTTCGCCGCGATCTCGCCGACGCGCATCGAAGCGATCGTCCCCAACGGGGCGAAGCCCGGCAAGGTTTCGATCAGTGGACCGGGCGGGAGTGCGACGACCAAGGCGAAGTTCACCCCCACGCTCTCAATCACGGGCTTCTCACCCAAGCACGGCGCTCCCGGCAAGGCCGTGAAGGTCAAGGGCGTCGGCTTCACGGCGTCATCGACGGTCGAGTTCGGCGGTACGAGCGCGAGCGAAGTCACGTTCGTCTCGCCCAAGCAGTTGATCGCGGTCGTCCCGCCGGGCGCGAGCAGCGGGCCGATGACCGTGACTAACAGCACCGCCCCCGCGGGTACGGTGCAGAGCCCCGCGGTCTTCCAGGTGCCTTAGGCTAGTCAGACTTAGTCCGGGGCATCTGACTAACCTCCGGGCGCCGCCGCGGGCTTCCGGCTAGCCGCCGGTCTTTACGCCGGGCACCGTAATGCTCGGCACCGTCACGCCGGGCACGGTGACGCTCGGCACGGTGACGCTCGGCACGGTCACGCTCGGCACCGTAATGCTGCCCGCCGAGACGCTCGGCGTCGTTACCGAAGGCGTGCTCACCGAGGGAGTGCTCAGCCCGGGGGTGCTGACCGATTGCGTGCTCACGCTCGGGGTCGAGGCCGGCGGGGTCGGCGCGGGCGCGCCGGGCAGCGTGCCGCTCGGCGGCGCCGAGGGGTTCGCACCGCCACCACCGCCCCCCGGGGATCCGTCATCGCCGGTCGGCGCCGAGGTGCCGCTCCCGCTCCCGCCGGATGTCGTGTTGCTGCCGCCCTCCGGGGCACCCGGCGCGCCGGAGGTCCCGGGCGCCGGCGTGCCCGCGGCTTGTGGTGAGCCGGGAGCGCTCGTGCGCGAGGGTCCCAACGGCTCCAGATGCGCGATCGCTCGATGACTATCGCCTGTCCCGCTCCCGCCGAGAGACGTGCCGCTGAGCGACCCGCCGATCGAGCCTTCCGAGGCCCGAGGGTCCTCGGCTCGCAGGGGTTCTGCAAGCGCGATCGCAGCTGGGAAGGCGCTCGACGGGTGCGCGGGGACCGAGCTGCGGAACAGGCCCGGTGATACCGCAAGCACTCCCGCGGCGCCGATCGCGGGCGCGAGCGCACCCACCGATGCGGCGCCGAAGCCGAGGCTTGAGACGAGCGGCTGAAGTGCGAGCGCGGCGCGCTGGACCACGACGGTCCCCGCCGCGTACCAGGCAATCGAGCGACGCGCGGAGTAGCCCTGCTCGAACGCTGCGACCGCGTCTGCGTCGAGTTGCGTGCCCGCCTCCTGGGTGAGCACGTCGAGCGCGCGTTTCTGCGAGCCCGCGGGCCGGTAGGCGCGGTCAGAGGTGATCGCGTCGAACGTGTCCGCCACGGCGATGATCCGCGCGCCGAGCGGGATCGTCGCCCCAGCGAGACCGTCGGGGTAGCCGCCGCCGTCGATCCGCTCGTGATGGTGGCGGACCATCGCGGTGATCTCGGGATCGCCGACCACGCTGACCATCTCGGCGCCCCGCCCCGCGTGCTGCTTGACGACCTCGAATTCGGCCTCGCTCAGGGGGTAGGGGCTGTTGAGGATCTCACGCGGCGTGTAGAGCTTGCCCACGTCGTGCACCTCGGCGGCCGTGCGGATCCTCGCGACTTCGCGCGGGGAGAGACCCATCGCGCGGGCGATCCGCACCGCATGACGGGCGACCCGCTGGCTGTGGCCGTGTACGTGGCCGTCGCGCGCTTCGAGCAGGCGGCTGAGCCCGAGTAGCAGCTCGATGTTCACCCGCGGACCCGCTTTGCGTGCGGCTTCGAACAGCTCGCGAGCCTGCGAGAGTCGGCGCTCGGTCCAGCAGCGGCGTATCCAGCACCAGAGCATCAGCTCGGCGAAGACGATGTCGCGGGATCGTGGCTGGCGCTTCCACACTGCCGCCCCGAGCGCGGCCAGCCCAAGCGAGACGGTGACCGTGAGCGCGGTCGAGACGAGCGTCATCGCCACGCCTTCGTGGGGGACCACAGCGGCGATGAGCAGCGCAGGCAGCACGACGACGGCGATCGTGGCCGCGATCGCCAGCGGGAGGTAGTGCCGCATGCGGGGCGGCGGGGGAGGCCGCTCGGGGGCGGCGGCGCCCTCGCGCGCACGAATCCCCGCGGGCTCGGCTACGTCGACGAGCTTCCTCGAGGCGGATTCGAACGGCACTGACTCCGCGGTTGCGGGCTCCGTGGCGGCTGCACCCGCGGGACGTGTGGGCGGTCCGACTAGCCGTGTGGGCGGTCCCACCAGTCGTGCGGGCGGTCCGACTAGCCGCAAGCGCTCGCGTCGCCGACGCGTGTGTCGCTTGCTGTCCGATTCCAACAGCGGGCACATCCCGGTGTGGGAATGTCCGATTCGAGGACGACCCAAGCGCCTTCGGACAGATGTACGACGTATGCCGGAGCTGTCGCCACCGGCGGCGAGGACCTACGCGCGGTCTATTCCTGGGGCGTCTCAGACGCGGCGACCGCAAAGACGATGTGCCGGCGCGCGAGCGTGAGGAACTGGTGCAGTTCGCGGGGCCCGCCGTCGAGCGGCGCGATGGTCGCCTCGGTCAGCGTGAGGAAATCGCGCTCGGAGGCGTTGAGCACATCGGAGACGCGGCTGCGGTAACCGTCGCGGGCGAGCGTCAAGTAGCCCTCGATGCGGTGGCGCTCGGTCTCGACCCTGATCCGCTCACGTCGGTGGTCCGTGTGCGCGTTGGGTTGGTCGTCCTGCCAGCTCTGCTCGGTTGCCATGTCGTCATTATCGGCCAGGCCGGCCGCTCGCGATAGCGCTTAGCGCGAGACCGAGTAGGTACGCGTCGCGCTCGTGCGCCGCCCGGTCGGCCCCGCGGCGATGATCTGCACGCGCGCGGTGAGCACACGGTGATGTCCGAGCGCGCGCCGCAGACGCCGCAATCCACCTGCGCTCAGACGCAGCCGCACGTGTCCCGCCCTGGCGCGCGGCAGCGAGCGGGCCGAGGCAACGAGGGGCACGGGGCCGGCTCGACCGCCGGCGGAAAGTGAGCCGCGGACGAGGACCTTGCAGCCGCGCTGGCAACTGACACTGAGAGCTAGCGCTCGCCGCGCGAGCACACCGCTCGCTCGGGGCAGGCTGATGTGCAGCACGGGCGGCACGTCGAGTGGCGGCGGCCAGCTGCCGGGTGCGAGGCAGCCGCCGGGGGCAGGGTTTGGCTCG
>Ga0335073_10015481_pt1 | contig 10663 bp, 8 predicted proteins | sample Lox_Sample_22_FD_207093 | JGI IMG/M metagenome (GOLD analysis project Ga0335073, IMG submission 207093) | Soil microbial communities from Loxahatchee National Wildlife Refuge, Florida, United States - Lox_Sample_2.2 | ecosystem: Environmental > Terrestrial > Soil > Wetlands | place: USA: Florida...
GCGAAGCAAAGTGAGGGCTGAGCAGGATGTCGGGGGTGATGACCTTCGATTGCAGCCCGGGATGTTTGCCGGGGTGCCGCGGATCCTGGTGGCCGCCCATATACCACCACGGCCAGCCGTAGAAGCCGCCTTCCTGGATGTGCGTGATGTAGTCGGGGACCAGATTATTGCCCAGGCCGTCGCGCTCGTTGGTGGAGCACCAGAGCTCACCCGTGATCGGGTTAATCGCTTCGCCCACGCAGTTGCGGATGCCCCACGCGTAGACCCTGATGAACTTGCCCTCGGGCGTGAACTCCAGCACATCGGCGCGATGGAACTCCTCAGGGTGCGTGTCAGGGTCATCGATATTGGAGTGGGAGCCGACCGAGGCGAAAAGTTTCGATCCGTCTTTTGAGAAGATGACGTCGCGGGTCCAGTGGCCGCCGCCGCGCAGGCGTCCGCCGCCGGGCAGATCGGCAAGCTGCTGCATGGCTCCGCGGGCCTTCATGTCGCCATTCTGGTAGGGGAAACGCACAACGGCGTCGGTGTCGCCGACGTAGATCCACTGGGGATTCGGTCCGGCGGGATAGAAGGCAATGCCGAAGGGCTGGTGCAGGCCCTCGGCGAAGACGGAGGTCTCCTTGGGCTTGCCGTCCGCGCCGACGCCGCGAAAGACGCGGATCTTGCCCGAGGCGCTTTCCGCAAGAAAGAGATCGCCGTTGGGCGCAACGCGCAGCAGCCGCGGATTGTCGAGGCCGGTCGCGTAGAGATCGACCTTAAAGCCCCTGGGTGCGATGGGCCACTGGTTGCTCTGGCGGGCGACCACGATAGGGCCGTTGTCGACCGACTGCTCTTCCATCGGCCCGGGCAGATCGGCCAGTGTCAGGTGGCGGCGGGTTCCGGGCGACTCATGAGCCGCGTCAGTAAAGGCGGACTGGCCTGTTAGAACGGGGTGTTGGGCGTCGTCGCCGGCGAACAGGAGAGATGCGGGCAGTAGAAGCAGTGCGGCAAACGAAAAAGAAGTTCGACCGGAAAGATGCATGGGGCCTCTGTGCGGAATGTGGGGATTCGCGGTGTGCGGACAGGGCACCAGCGCGCAGGCATAAGGATAAACCGGAGTGCGAAAGCTGCGCCGGGAAGTTCTTCTCAGATTGAACCGTGTGCGAAGTTGAACCGGGATCTGTGGATTGGGGAGGACAGCAGACCGTGCCGGTGCGGCAGATCCGGCACGGCGGGAAAGCGCGGTACCTATCTTGACGGAGTTTCGGCGGTCTGAGTTGCAGCGGCGGGGGAAGAATTTTCATTCCGGCTGAGCTGGTTGAAGACGGAAGGCGTGAGGGTGGCTGCCACAACGACGCGATCGCGACGCTGGGTGACCTCGGCGGTCTTCAGGAGTTCTTTGAGACCGTTGTTGGCGGCGTTATTGCCCAGAGGCGCGGTGAATCCGCGGGCCATGGTCAGAAGGGTGGCAAGAGACGCGGCCTGGCTGGCGGCGTCCTGCTCGGTTGGCGCGATCTCTTCGACGCGGACTCGCAGGGTGCCGGCCAGGGGCAATGTGGGTGTGACGCTGGCGATGATCGTGGCCCCATCCTGCAGCGGCAGCCTGAAACCGAAGATGGAGATCGCCCCGCTTTCGCTGAAGGGCAAGCCGATCTGTCCAACACCCCAGGCCAGGGCCAGCAGCGGAACCTCATGGTAGTGATGCGAGAGCAGAGTCGAGCCGGCGAAGGGCAAAGCGGCGGTACGGTGGCGGTCAATGATGGAGTGAATCTGCTCCGGGGTGGGCGTGTTCGTGACGGCCAGCATGTCGTAGCCAATCTGCGTCACGCGCACGGTGCGCCCCTCGGAGGGAATGTCGTAGATGGTATGACTGGCATAGGTCTCGTGGGCTGAGGCGTGAGCCTCGAGCCAGTCGTTGAGCTTCTTGCCGGTGAGCTTGCCGACCAGGACCATCGAATAGGCAACGGGGCCGTTGGGCCCGTTGGGGTCAGGCATGCGATGCAGGCCGATGGCGATCTGGTCGAGGTCGCGCTCCCAGTCGATGCCGGTGGCGTCCACAAACTGCTGGTAGTCCGGAACCCGCGTCGGGGGCTTCAGGTCCATGTGGAAGAAGGCGCGGATCGGCTTGAGATTGATGTAGATGATGCCGTCCGACTCAGGCAGCAGACGAGCGGCTTCAGGCGGAGCCTTGGAGCGGAGGAAGATGGCCACGCCCAGCAACACCAGGACTGCGGCCACAATCAAAAGCGTTCTGCGCGTGCGTCGATGCATGCAGTATGGGCGGCTTCATCAAAGCACAGGTGAAACCGCTTACTAACAGCATAGCGGACGCCGGAGAGCGCAGGCTTCCGGGTCGGCGAGCTGCGGCTACAGCGGTTTCACAATTGCCCTACATCAGAGCCGAGATTGCCGAGTGGCTTTTTCATCAAGAAAAAGCCACCCTTTGGAAATGCCGGAAAGTGCACGTGAATTGTGAAACCGCTCTAGTGCGGAGGGGTCGCTGGGGCCGTGACAGAGGCCGGGCTGGATACTGGCGCCGAGTCAGCCGGCGCGGCGACAAGTTCGGCATTCAATTGGATGTTGCCTCCTGTCACATTGAGCTTGCGGATCCAGGGTGCAAATCCGCCTTTCTTCACGGTGATTTCGTGGTTGCCGGTTGCTAACGACAAAGTAGATGGTGTGTTGCCCTGAAATGTCCCGTCGACTTCGATATCTGCGCCAGGCGGTGTGGACTCGATCACGATGCTGGCCTGCGCCTGCGTAGCTGAAGCACCTGCGGGCGCGGCGCCGAACTTGGCCATGTCGAGATGCATGTCGCCTTCGACGAAGGCGGTGATCTCGGTGCCCTGCGGAATCGTGATGTCCTTGCCATGCATGAAGAGAAAGAGCGGCGCCGCCGGGAAGAAGACAATCGCGGTTCCAACCATCGCACCCGTCATCGCGCCTACGTGGCCGCCGCCGTTCCCTCCCTGCGTGGCTCGAAGTGCGACCTTCTCCTTATCCGCCAGACGCGCGTAGCTGATGGTGATATTCAGCTTGCCTCCACGTCCCATCCTGCGCTTCGGTTGAGCCTCGGTCACATTCCCGATGGCCGTGGCGCCTTTGGGCAGAACCACCACTCCATCGACTTTCACATCGTCGATCACTTCGAAGGGCACGTCTTGCCCGGTCTTGGCATCAGCAGACGACATCGTTTGGCTGAGCCGCAGCTTCACGGGCGTGCCGTCGAGCAACGTATCCGGAGGCGGCGGACCTGCCGGTGCGGCTTGCGTTGCTGTGGTGGGTGTAGATTGCTGAGGCTGTGCCTGCGGTTGCTGCGCGAGAACTAGCGGACCAAGCAAAAGGCAGATAACTGCAAAAGGGCCCTTCGACATCTTCTTTTAATCTCCGTTACGCATCGTTGACTGAATTTGAGTTTGCGAACTGTCTGAAGACTAATGCAGTGCCGCGAAAGTTCAAGGAGTTTTGACCGGGCCACAGTTACGCATGTGTTAGTAAGCGGTGTCGACAGGAGCGCCCGCGGCGGGCTACGAGGCGGGATGTGCCCTACTCTGCTCTGGGCGGAGGAATATGGCCGCGGCCTGCTTGAGCAAGACCGTGGCCACAACCATATGCATTCTGCGCGTGGGCCGATGCATTCCTTCAGCGCGTAAAGGACGCTGCAACCGCTCTCATACACACCCTCCGAAGCAACTTGGGCCGGTCTGTGACCCGACAACAGGGCGGGTCCCATGAGCTCGGAAAATTGAGTATGTCGGTTTGTGGGGCTGGTTGTAGAGACTTCTCACACTCTCGCCACCAGAGGATGACCGGGATGCCGTCACGCAGATAGCAACGCCAGCTACTCGATAATGCTGATGGAATAGATCTTTCCCCCGCTTGCCATGTTGGTGCTTGTGTACGATCCGGGCGGAAGCAGTCCATATTCACCCTTGCCGAGGTTCGAGTCCAGCGTGATCTGGTAGAGGCGGGGCGCGATCTTATCGGCTTTGAATTCGACGGAATCACGAGCTGCGCCGCCAGATGAATGGAAAACACCGCCGGTCATCGAGCGAAACTCCCGGGAATCGCTGTGGGTACGATAGCGCAGAAGCTGGTACTCGGTGATGGCGGTGCCTTCCGGTGTGTAGACCGCAAAGGTGATCGGGAACGTGACAGACGTCTTCGCATGAGCACCTGGAACGTGCCCGTTCATGTCTCCCTTGACAATGCCGTCGGTGGCCAGAGATTTCAGGAATCCGCCGGACTTGAAGTTAACAATCTCCGGATCCAGGGCCGTCCATGCGCCTGATTTGTTCTTGTAATAGACGCCGATTTCATCGATCCCCGGAGGCAGGGCAGAACCCGCCGGCGCGGCAGCCGGACTGGCGCTGGGGATCATGGCAGGAGCCGAGGCCTTCGCCACCACTGCGGCGACAACCTTGTCGCTGGCGCCGGCGCTTTTTAGTGCGATGAGCCCGTCGGCGGAGGTGTCGTAGGTTCCAGGAGAGCCATTAATGGTGGAGACAATCAGATCGTCGGAGAGGCCGGCTTTGACCAGCTTGACGACAGCGTCATTGTTCATCGCTTGCTGAGCATAGAGCAGAGGACAGATCACAAGGATTGCAACCAGGTACATCCACTTCCGCATACACCTCTCCTTACCTTTCAAGGCAGTGCCAAATTGTTTAGGGAAGCAGAGAAATGATGAACCTCAGAGCGAAGGCAATGCAAGTGGAATGTGCGCTCTAAGTGATGCAGGTTACACGCAAATGGGAACCTTGTTGCGGAAATTGGGAGGCTGACAGGCGAACGCCCGCTGCCTTTGATGTGCAGCGGGCGTCTGCCAATCCGGCGGGGCGCCTCCGAGGACTGCCTTTACACGGTGGAGCATCCCGGATTCTGACGTGCGTACGGCAATTACTCCACGTCACTCACCTTGCCGTTCTTGAAGATCACTTTCATGCCGTTGCTGTAGTAGTAGATGACTTTCGATCCCAGATTTGCCTCGCGTGCAGGCTGTCCGAGAGCCGCCTTGACCTGATCGGTGGTCTGGCCCAGGTCGACCGAAGGCGGAGGTCCGGCGGGCGCCGCTGGCGGGGCCGGTGCTTCTGAGTTGGCCGCGATCGGCGGACCGCTGGTTTGTGCCGCTTCGGCAGTTGCCTCCTGTTCGGACTGACTGCCTGCCTGATCAGCCTGGGCAATCTCGGCGCTTACGTCGGCATCGGGCGGGGGAGCGGCCGACGCGTACTGGGCGTTTGCAGGCGCGCCTTGCGCGGAGGGAGGTAGTTTCGGCAGTCCGCTTTGGCCCTGCTTGGCCTGGAGTTCCTGCAGGCCCTGATCTACCGATTCGCGCATGTGGTTCTGCATCTCCTGCAGGTCAGAGAGCTGGACGCTGACCGTGCTGGACTGCGCGCACTCGGTTCCACCCTTGCTGGCCAGTACGACGAGATTCGCAGAGGTTGCGTCGGGCGCCGGCGCGGTTTGCAGCTTCAGCGCATCTCCATCGCTGATGGCGCACTCCTGGCCGGAGCTGGCATCCACGACATCGAGACTGTCGCCGGCAACGAAGACGTGGGGACGGCCATCGCCGAGCATGCGCGCGATACCGCTGGAGTTGGGATCGACGTCCTGCTGCTGCGCATTCTGCCCAGCTTCCTGGTTTTCCAGCGCGAGCTGGTCGCGCACTTCGTCGGCAATCTGCTGCTTGACCTCAGGAGTCAGCGCGGGGCCGCCGCCACCGCCGGCGGGAGGTGCGCCATCCGCTTCCTGCGCTTCCTGGTGCGCTGCGTAAGCCGCCTGCAGATCCTGCGAGATGATGTAGTCGGTCAGCCAGAATGCGGCGGAAGGATACACCGGATACGGCGTGAAGTAGTAGCCATAATAGCCATACCAGGGATTGCCGGCCCAGCCCCACCCGTACACTACGGGCACGGCCCACGGGTTATAGGCCCACCCATAAAATGCCGGATGGTAGTAGTAAGCGGGCGCATAGACGTTCATGTAGGCGCCGCGGTAGTAGTAGCCGTGGTAATACCGCGGGTACATGTGGCCGTGGTAGTAGTAGCTGCGCCGCGCAAAGTCGTGGCCATGATACCGGTAGGGGCGCTCAACGAAGCCGCGGCGGCCTCTCTCTGCGAAGACGCGGCTGTGGTCCGCGCGCATCATGGAGACGCGGCGTCCGCCGGCCAATCCACGATGCATGTCCATACCCCGGTGCACATCGTGAATATCTCTGACGTGCCCGTGCGGCCCTGTTCGAATGACGTTCCCATTGCGGGCGACGTGCTCGTTGAATCCGCGGGGTGCGGGACGCCCCCCGAATGCCGAGGGATGGTTTGGCATTCCGCCGCGATTGCCCATGCCTTCCGCTCGTCCGCGATTGCCCATGGCGGGCCCGCCAGGATGCATACCGCCACCAGTTGCGCGCGGACCGCCATTGGCGCTAGGGCCGTGGCTCATGTTGCCCGTGGTCCTGGAGCCGTTGGCCATAGGACCATGGCTCGCCGTTGAAGGATGGCCGCCGTTGGCGCTCGGTCCGTGGAAGCCGCCGCCTGCGTTGCCGTGAGAGGCGCCTCCCATGGCTCCTCCATGCGATGCGCCGCCCGACGGGTGGGGTGCCGCGGGTCGTGCCGCCGGGTGCGGGGCAGGAGCCGACTTCTTTTCTCCTGCCGCCTCAACGAGCGAAGATACAGCCAGAAGGCAGGCAAACAGCACCGTAGCCTTGCCACACGTGATCGCTGTGCGAAGGGACTGTCTTGTCATCGTAAAATCCTCATTCCTGTTCGAAAGCCCGCGGTCCTTCCTGGTAGCGCAAGCCAGTTACTCGACGTCGGTCACTTTCCCCGCTTTGAAAGTCACCTTCATGCCCTTGTAGTAATAGATCTCCTTGGCGCCGAGCTTTGCCTCTCTCATGGGTTGTCCAAAAGAAGCAGTGACCTGCTCTTTGGTCTCACCGAGAGTGACGGTCGGCGGCGCCTCGTCAGCCGGCGGCGGAGGCGGCGGAATGGCAGCCATGGGCGCTGCTGGTTGCGCGGGCGGCGGCGGTTGCACGGGAGGCGGTGCCTGAACAGCCTGATTCGGCGGGCCGCCCTGGTTATCGCCGGGCGCGACGGTCAGAACCTCCGCTACGCTCTGCAGGGCCTCATCCGCAGAGGGCACTTCTTTCTTATGCGGAAACGGAATCTTTAAGTTCGCGTAGTAGCGGGTGTCGTCATACGGATCGCTGTATAGCGCAAAGAGAATTCCATCCTTCTCCACAGCGATCTTCGTAACCCAGCATTTTTCTTCGGGCACGAAGGTGCGATGCGCAAAGTCATTCGCGGTTGCGCCTCCGCCCGACATGCCGATGGCCAGATCTTTCCCAAAACCTCCCCATCCTTGCGTGATCCGCCCGTTCTTGTAGGTGTTGGAGGGGGGAAGCGGCGAGTTTACGGCATACATTACGAGCCCCGGTTTGTGCAGAACGACGACGTCACCGGGTGTGACGATATCGGTTCGGTCTGCAGTCGTGGTTGTGAGCCTGAATTGAGAGTTGAGCTTCAGCTGGATCGCCTCAGGATCGCCCTGGGCCGCCAGCGTGACGCAAAGCAGAAAGGGAAGAGAAGATACAGCAAAGAAGCGGAACAGCTTCATCTGGAACATTGGCCCGTGCCTTTCCCGTGATTTCAGTAGAGGTTTGTCCTCGCTGATGCGTTGATGGACTGCATGGCGTGATACAGCGCTTTCTCTTGTTTCGTGATAGTTCTCGTGCACAGGGGCTACTCCACGTTGCTCACCTTTCCATTGGTGAAGGTCACTTTCATGTCCTTGTAGTAGAAGATCTGTTTGGCGCCCAGCTTCGCTTCACGCAGAGGCTGGCCGAATGCGGCCGTAACTTGGTCCTTGGTCTGGCCGATGGAGATGGTAGGCGGTGCTGCATCGGCCGGCGGAGGCGGGGGCGGAATCGCGGTCATCGGCGCCGCCGGTCCCGCAGGCGCAGCGGCGGTTTGCGCAGGCGGAGGACCCTCCTCCTGCGGGGCCTGCTGGCTGCTTTGGTTATCGCCCTGGCCGCCATTGTCGTTGTTGTCCTGAGGTTGAACGGTAATCAGTTCTGCGACGGTTTGAGAGAACTGATCCGGAGTCGGTACAGAGCCCTTGGGGAAGGGAACCTTGATCTCTCCGTAGTAGCGCACCTGATTCCCCGAAGCGTCGGGGTAGGGGTCACTGAGGGTGCTGATGAGGATGCTTTCTTTTTCCAGCTGAATGCCGGTGATCCAGAACTTCTCACCTGCAACGAATTTGCGCGAAGGGCAGCCGTTGTTGGCGGCGTCTGCGACGCTGCCTCCGCCCCCAAAGGGCAAGTGCCCTTTGAACAGGGACTTGGCGGCATCTTTGGCGCGGTTCTTGTAATTCGCTTCGAGAACGCCGTTGTTGTAGGTGTTGGAAAAGGCGTAAGAGGAAGACACGCTGCACATCATCAGCCCATCTTTGTGCAGCAACACAATGTCGCCGGGTGTGACGATGTCGGTGTGGTCGGCGGTTGGCTTGGTTACCCTGATTTCGCTAACCAGCTTTTCCCGAATCAGCGTAGCGGGATCCCCCGCCTGGGCCGCAGAGCTGGCGCCAGACACTGGTAGAAGGGAAAACAACCCGAGAGCAAACAACCAGACAGTGCGTTGCATTGGCCACTTCCAGTTCAGTCAGTTGTATGAGAGGGAAGGATTGCAGTGGTGAGGACTTTAGCGCGGAAAACAGCTCGATGTCAATGCAGGATTCCGGCGGCGTCTCGTCGTTTGCTCCGGCGGTTGCACTGTGCTAACCTTGGTTTCTGTGCCGTGGTATGCGCGGAGCGGGAGTGTGTCCGCGTGTTCCACTGGTTTCCGGGCAGATTTCCGGGTGGTCCAGGCAGGTTTGCCGGCGGCAAAACTGCTGAAAGGGCTGGCGTAGCTCAGCTGGTAGAGCATCTGATTTGTAATCAGAGGGTCGGGGGTTCAAATCCCTTCGCCAGCTCCACTTAAGGAAGAGAGAACCGGAGCCGGAAGCGGCAAAAAGTTCGGACCGGCGTCGGAGTTTTTCGGGCGCTGGGCCTGTCCTCCGCGGCGATCCCACTGAGGTGCATGCTCCGACAAGCCGGAGATTTTCCGGGTGGGGCAGTATGCGCGGAAGAGGCATCCCGGGACGGGTAGCGGTTTTGAGCGGCAGATTTTGAGCCGCTTGTTGAAGTGGTCAGACTCTCTGCAGACGGATTTCCTGATGCGCAGAGGGTCTGGATGGAGTTCCCGGCGGCAGGTTCAGGCCGCTGGGGTGCAGTTGGGCACAGGTGGCCGAGCGGTTAATGGCAGCAGACTGTAAATCTGCCGCTCCTTGCGAGCTACGGAGGTTCGAATCCTCCCCTGTGCACCATTAAGACAGTGAGCAGTGAACAGTTTTCAGCGATCAGTTAGGACAGGTAGCTGCGAACTGGGTTTGAGGTTTTGCCATGCGCTGGCTGCCCGGAGGTAACAGTCCGTACGATGCCGAGCGAAAGCGCAGGATGGAAGCGGCGCACAGCACGGGTTCTGATCTGGAGCGGAAGTACTGGATCGCTCTCGGGCTGTACGCGGTTCTTGCGGTGCTGGTCTGGTTCACCATGGATGCGAGCAAGGTGCTGATCCATGGCAAGCCGGTGGATCTGAGGCTTGTGCCCCTGATCATCATCGGCGGGTTGGCGTTGCGTACAGTTTTAGCCCTGCAGGCGGACAAAATCCGCCGCGGCGGGGAGAAAGACTAGCTGATGGCTTTGGCTGGCAGCTGGAGTTTAGAGGGCTGATGTAGCTCAGTTGGTAGAGCACTCCCTTGGTAAGGGAGAGGTCACCAGTTCAATCCTGGTCATCAGCTCCAGAATTTAAGCCGCTAGCCCTGGCTGCTAGCCTCTAGCTTCTAGCCTGTACGGTGCGACGGAGGCCGATGCGGCCAGCGCTTGCAGGGTGAGCTGAAGGCTAGTCGCTAGCGGCTAGAAGCTGTGGTTGGGCGGGAGTAACTCAGTGGTAGAGTCACAGCCTTCCAAGCTGTTGGTCGCGGGTTCGAGTCCCGTCTCCCGCTCCAGAAACCGGTAAGACGCGCAAGACAGAAGAGGTTCGCAGGAAGATGTTCGAGCAGGCAGCCATTGCGGTGCAGGATGAACAGGGGTACAAGAAGCTGCATGCGCTGATTGATGCGGCTTTCGACGCGCGGGACGTGGAAGTTCTGCTGAGCCGCATCCGGCGGAATGGTCTGAGGATCCGCGATTTTGAGTCTGTGCTCAAGCGGGGTTTTCTGGGCAAGGATGCGCCGGCGCAGTATGCTGCGCTGCCGGTATCTGACCAGGCTCTGACGCGGGAACGGTATCTGCGGCTGGTCGAAAAGGTGCCGCAGGATCTGCGGCAGAGGTATCTGAAGGTCTACGCGTATTACTGAGACGAGCAGCCATCAGCCGTCAACCGGCAGTTGAATGATGGAGAGATGGGTTGTTGTGGCGGCGCCAAAAAGTTTGCGAGCTGGTTAGCTGACGGCTGAGAGCTGAAGGCTGATAGCCAAAATACGAGGGAAGGAATCGAAGCATGGCGAAGGAAAAGTTTGACCGTTCGAAGCCGCACGTGAACGTGGGAACGATCGGGCATATCGATCACGGCAAGACGACGTTGACGGCGGCGATCACGAAGGTATTGTCGAAGCACAACCCGAAGATCGCGTTCCGTTCGTTTGA
>Ga0335073_10015482_pt1 | contig 10662 bp, 7 predicted proteins | sample Lox_Sample_22_FD_207093 | JGI IMG/M metagenome (GOLD analysis project Ga0335073, IMG submission 207093) | Soil microbial communities from Loxahatchee National Wildlife Refuge, Florida, United States - Lox_Sample_2.2 | ecosystem: Environmental > Terrestrial > Soil > Wetlands | place: USA: Florida...
TCGCGGGCGAGCGGTCCGCGCCTGAGATCGACGCCGGCGGTAAGCGTGGTCGGGTAGAGGAAGGTCTGGGCGATCGCGCCACCATCCACATGCATTTCCTGATAGGGCTTGCCATCGACCTCGACATCAATGAGCACAGGCGGGAAGGCGACGGGTATGGCGGCCGAGGCGAGGAGGATCTTGCGCAAGAGGTCGAAAGCGCCCGGCCGGCCGCTGACGGCGATCGCGCCGAGGTTCCAGATGACGGGCCGCTGCGCATCGATATCGGCCGTGCCGATCAGCAAGAGCCGCCCCTTCCGGTATTCGTTGGCGATGGCGGTCAGCACCTGGTCGTCGACATAGTGCGAGATCAGCTGGGAGAGCGGCGTCGTGTCCTTCAGAGCGTCGCTGAAGATGGCGGCCAGAATGAAGCGCGACTCGAAAATGGCGCTCTGGTCGACCTCGGTGTAGACGTGCCGCAGGACGTCGTCGTAGTCGGGGCCAAGGAACGCAAAGGGTGCGATCAGGGCGCCGGTGCTGACACCGCTCACGGTCTTGAATTCGGGGCGGTCCCCCCGCTCCGTCCAGCCGATCAGCAGCCCGGCGCCGAAGGAGCCCTTGTCGCCGCCCCCCGAAATCGCGAGCAAGTTCGCAGGCGGTAAGCGCCCGGCAGCCGCTGCGCCGAGCTGCGCGCGCTCGCGGTCGAGCGCGGCATAGGCTTCTCGCGTCAACTCCGGCACCTGGGTGTCGGCGACGTAGCGCGCATTGGCGAGGCCGCCGAGCACCGTTGCCCGCTCGGTCAACCCCGACGGAACAGCCGATTCCCGCATCGGCGAGGCTCAGGCGCCGGGTGTTGCCGCGAGAGCGAGCGCAGCGAGGCGATGTCCAATGGCGACCACCGGACGCATCGCGAAACTGTGCCAGCCGGGCAGCCGGAGGTGTATCGGTAGAACTACTGATGAGGGTCGATGCGGTCCCCGTATTGAACCCTTGAAGGGTTTATCGCCGAGCACATTCCGCTTGCGCGGCGTCCAGCCGCTCGCCGCGCTACTGGATCAGCGGCCCGTTCCACACGCCGACGGCGGGGATGTCCTGGTAGTAATCGAGGACGCAGAGGGTCGCGGTATCCAGCAGGAAGTGCTGTCCCGCCCCTGCCGGCAGACCGATCCACCGCGCGACGAGCACCCGCAGCACATGTCCGTGCGCGAAGAGGGCGACGTCACCCTCGACCGCCCGCGCCCGCGCGATGACCCGGTCCGCGCGCGCGCCGACCTGCTCCGGCGTCTCGCCGCCGGGGCATCCGTCGCGAAAGATGAGCCAGCCTGGCGCCGTCGCGCGAATCTGCTCGGGGGTCAGGCCTTCGTACGCGCCGTAGTTCCACTCTGCGAGATCGGCATCGACGACGGCTGCGTTGCCGAGACCGGCCAGCGCGCAGGTTTCTCGTGCGCGCTGCATCGGGCTGACGCGAACCAGCGCGAACGCCTTTCCGGCTAGGAAAGGCCGGAGCCGCTCGGCGAGGCGACGCCCGTTCGCGGTCAGCGGGATGTCGGTCGTGCCCGTATGCTGGCCGCTCAGGCTCCATTCGGTCTCGCCATGCCTGATCACGAACACGCTCACCACTCACCCCCATCGACCGTTGCGCGCCATTGTGCTCAAGCCCATCACAACCTCCCCCGGGCGCGCGCTCTCAACGCCTCGACTTGCGGCGATTGCGGCGGGCCAGCACGTTGAAGGCCTCGACCCCGCCCGCGAACGCCATGGCGAAGTAGAGGTAGCCGCGCGGAATGTGGAAGTCGAAACCGTCGGCAACCAGTGCCGTGCCGATCAGCAATAGAAACGCCAGCGCCAACATTTTGGTGGTCGGATGCGCGGCGATGAAAGCGGCGACCGGCCCCGAGGAGACGTACATCACGATGATCGCCAACACCACGGCGGCAATCATGATCTCGATCCGGTCGACCATGCCGATCGCGGTGATGATGGAGTCGAGCGAGAACACGATGTCGATAGCGACAAGCTGCGCAACGACGATGGCAAACGACTGTGCCGCGCCGCCGCTCGCCGTTCCGGACTCCTTGTCATGCGGCTCGATCTCGCCGTGGATCTCGTGCGTCGCTTTGGCGATCAGGAACAGGCCGCCGCCGATCAGAATGGTGTCGCGCCAGGAAATGCCGACCCCGAAGATCGAGAACAGCGCGTCGGTCAGATGCATCAGCCAGGTGAGGCTGAACAACATCAGGACGCGGAAGACGAAGGCGAGCGACAGGCCGATTTGCCGCGCGCGCCGCGCCTCGCGCCGCGGGCAGCGCGAGACCAGGATAGAGATGAAGACAACGTTGTCGATGCCCAACACGATCTCGAGCGCGGTCAACGTGGCAAGCGCGACCCAAGCATCGGCATCGGTCAAGAGCGCAATCATGAGGTCCTATGCAAGCAGATCCATGGCCGGCCTCGATCTACGGCGGCGAGGCCACTCCCAAACCTTGCGAATCCGCGACGCGCGCCCGCGCCACGTCTTCCGGAAAGGCATACAGCTTCTCCAAGGCACGATCGAGCAGGTCGAGTTCTTGGCGCAGCGCCGGAGCACGGCGCTGCGGTATGCTCTGGGCAACAATCTCGATCATCGCGCGCAGGCGCCGCGCCACCTGAAAATTCCCGGCGCCGTACTGGCGGATCTCGCTGAAGGTCAGATGAACGAAATCATCCCAGTTGGGCGTCCCGAAAATCAGCCTGAGGCGCCCCTCCTGATCGACGATCCGCTCATCGCGCAGGTCCCGATTGCCCACCCGGCGCAACAGCCGCTGAAGCTGGTCGATGGCGATGACGGCGGTGGTCGGGTCGTTGATCGCCGGCGACAGCGCTTTGATGGCGATGTCGACGAGGACGCGGAAGGCAAAGGTCGAATCCTGCTCCAGGGTGCGCTCGCGCCCGAACGCGACTTGACCGCACAGGAAGCGCTCGCCGACCCTTGTCGCGCCGCGGCCGCGCAAATGGAACAGCGGGTCTCCGCTGGCGACGAAATCCCCGACGCGCGGCACCAATTCGATGATGGCGTCCGCCCTGGTCGCTTCCGCCAACAGGGCCTTCACATTGACGGCGATAACGACCGCAGAATTACCGCGATGAGAGATTGTCCGTTCGGGTGATCCGAGCTCTTCCGAGGCTTGGGTGGGAAGCGAAGAGGCCGGGGCCGGATTGGGATAAACCTCATCGATCACCGTGATGCCGCCCTGAGCGATCCGCCACACAATGGTGACCGGGCGCAGCAGCTTGGCGGCGTAGTCGATCAGGAACATGAACACGATCACGCTGGCCAGACCGAGGATTCCGGTGACGCTCACGAGGAAACGGGGAACCGTGTCGATCCTCGCCTTTACCCCGATGGCCAGCAACAGCGCGTAGACAAAGAGGCCCACCGACCAACGGATGACCCGATCGCGCAGCAGTGCGGTCGCGATGATCCGAGGGCTCAACTGACCGCTTGCGACCTGGATCGCGACGAGGAGAGAACTGAAGGTAAAGACGATGAAGGCGATGGACGAGGCGATCACGTAATCCGCCACCGCGATCGTACCCTCTCGGTTGATGATGAATCCGGGAATCCCGCCAAAATCGAGCTGGTGGAAGTAGGCCAGCCGGAAGGTCACCTGCTCGACCACCAGCGCCATCACCGGCGCGGTCCAGATCGCAGAGAGAAGGTAGCTCTTGATCGCGTACCGGAGACTCCAGCTCATGCGGCTTTCCTTCTCGGCCCATGACCGCGCGCCCACCGACCGCATCCCCGCAGAGGCACGAGACCTCGGCGCCCCGCACGCGGATTGAATGTCCAGCCGAGCATCGTGATTCGGGAAGGTCGAGCCTCGCCGCCGATCTGCTGCCGCCGTGAGCCCTGAACCGCAGACGATCCAGCCATCATCGCCGCCCAAACACCCCCGCGGCATCCGGCAAACCGGGTAGATTGCACGGGAAACCCCCGGTATATCGCGGCGAACGCGGAACGGACTTAGCTAGCGGCGGAATTTCTACCGCGAATGGCTCCAGCGTCTAGGGAGTCTCACTGATTCCCGTGCTTCGCCCGCGCGCAAATAAATAGCAGCCGTGAGATGCGCCGGCGCCGGGTGTCCGGCGGCGATTCAGCCTGCATCGGACGCTTGCACGCCGCGATCACGCCGACCGCAGCGTTCGGCGCGCCAGGAACCGGGGTAGTTCATGGCCGATGTCATCACACGCGACCGGTATGGCGCCGTGCTCCTCGACATGGACGGAGTCGTCACCGACACGGCCAGCATCCACGCCGACTGCTGGAAGCGATTGTTCGACGAATTTCTGGAGAAGCAAGCCGCACACAACGCCGCCCCGTACCCTTACCGCCCTTTCGACCTGAACACCGACTATAAGCTGCATGTCGACGGCAAGCCGAGATACGAGGGCGTCGCCGACTTCCTCAACTCCCGCGGTATCGTCTTGCCCGAGGGGACGCCGAAAGATCCCCCGACCGAGGCGACCATATGCGGCCTCGGCAATCGGAAAAACGAATTGTTCAACGAACGGATCGCATCGGCCGGCGTCAAGGCCTACCCCGGCACGGTCGCCTTTCTCGACTATCTCAGGCGGACGGGGATCAGAGCGGCGGTCGTGACGTCCAGCCGTAACGCCCATGCGGTCCTGCACGCGGCAAAAGTCGAGGAACTCTTCGATGTCTGCGTCGATGAAAACGTGCTCGCCGAGCACGGTCTCGCCGGCAAGCCGGCGCCCGATTCCTTTTTGAAGGCGGCGGAAATGCTCGGCGTCCGGCCGGACCGCGCCGTCGTCATCGAGGACGCCCTCTCCGGCGTCCGGGCCGGCGTGCGCGGCGCGTTCGGGCTGGTGATCGGGGTCGCCCGGAAGGACAACGCGGAAGAGCTGAAGGCGCAAGGCGCGCATCTCGTCGTCAAGGATCTGGCCGAGCTGCTGCCCGAGCGCCCGGAAGCCGGGCGATAGGGCGAGCCGCATGCTTCACCATGAACGCCTGAAGCCGCCCGTCGAGGACTACACGCCCGACGAGTGGAACTTGATCGAAACCGGCTTTCGCCCGGAATTCGTCGCACAGATGGAATCCGTGCTCGCCCTCGGCAACGGTTATCTGGGGATGCGCGGGGCGCATGAAGAGGGCGTGCCCAGCGAGCAGAACGGCACGTTCGTCAACGGCTTCTACGAATCCTGGCCGATCGTTTACAGCGAAGAAGCCTACGGCTTCGCGCGGACCGGCCAGACCATGCTGAACGTGACGGATGGCAAGATCATCCGCCTGTTCGTCGATGACGAGCCCTTTGAGCTCGGACGCGCCATTTTGCGGAATTATGACCGGCGGCTGAACATGAAAGCCGGCACCCTCGACCGTGACCTGGTTTGGGAGACTCTGTCCGGCAAGCTGGTTCATCTCACGTCGCGTCGCCTCATTTCCTTTGCGCAGCGCCATGTGGCGGCGATCTCGTATGAAGTGACGCTGCTGAATTCAGAGGCGGCCCTGGTGATCTCGTCGGAACTCATCTGCCGGCAGCCCCGCAACCGAAAGGCGGAAGTCGACCCGCGCCAGGCCAGGATGTTTTCCGGCGAAGTGCTCCATCCCCGTGCCGGCTTCGCGCGCGATCGCCGCATCGTCCTCGCGCATGGAACCGAGCGGACGCAGATGATCCTGGGATGCGGCATCGACCATCAGCTCGATGGCGATGGTCAACACGCCGCTCACGCCAGCCACACCGAGAATTTCGGTCAAGTCGTGTTCTCGCTGGCGGCGCAGCCGCGACGCGTCATCCGGCTCACCAAGTACATGGCCTACCATTCCGCGGCGACCGACGCGCCCGAAGAGCTGTGCCGCCGCGTGGAATGGTCCTTGGACAGAGCCATGGGTCAAGGCTTCCCCGCGCTGCTTGCCGAGCAGGCGGACTATCTCGACGCCTTCTGGCGGCGAAGCGATGTGCGCGTGAGCAATATCAGGGAAGACGCGATAAGGCTTACGACGCTCGAAACCCAGCAGGCGATCCGGGTCAATCTGTTCCACATTCTGCAAGCCTCGGCCAGAGCCGAAAGCAGCGGCATCCCCGCCAAGGGGCTGACGGGGCAGGCCTATGAGGGGCAGTATTTCTGGGATTCCGAGATCTATCTGCTGCCGTTCCTGATCTACACATCGCCGCACGTCGCCAAGAATCTGCTGCGCTTCCGCTACGGGATGCTGGACAAAGCGCGCGCACGCGCCCGCGAGCTCGATCACCGCGGCGCGCTGTTTCCGTGGCGCACCATCAACGGCGAGGAAGCCTCGGCCTATTACGCGGCCGGCACCGCCCAATATCACATCAACGCCGACATCGCCTATGCCTTGCGGAAATACGTCACCGTCACCGGGGATCACGACTTCCTGCTCGAATGCGGCGCCGAGATGCTGGTGGAAACCGCACGCTTGTGGTGCGATCTGGGATTCTTCTCGGAGCGGAAGGGCGGCAAATTCTGCATCAACGGCGTGACCGGTCCCGACGAATACAACACCGTCGTCAACAACAACACCTACACGAACCTGATGGCGCGCGAGAATCTGCGCTATGCGGCGGAAACCGTCGCGGCCCTCAAAAGCCGCCATCCGGAAGCCCTGCAAGCCCTCATCCGCAAGACCGGTCTCGAGCCGGAGGAAGCGAAGACCTGGGCGCGGGCGGCCGACACTATGTACGTGCCCTTCGACAAGGCGACGGGCATCTATCCGCAGGACGACAGCTTCCTCGATCGGGAGCGCTGGGATTTCGAAAACACCCCGGCCGACAAATACCCGCTGCTGCTGTTCTATCACCCGCTCAACATCTACCGCTTTCAAGTGATCAAGCAGGCGGACGTCATTCTGGCGATGTTCCTGCTCGGCCATGAATTCACGACCGAGGCGAAACGGCGGAATTTCGAATTCTATGATCCGCTCACGACGGGCGATTCGTCGCTCTCCTCCTGCATCGAAGCCATCATTGCCCTCGAGGTCGGTGCGTTCGACAAAGCCGCGAGCTACGGCCGGGCGGCCTTGCTCATGGATCTGGCGGATGTCGGCGGCAACGTCCGGGACGGATGCCATATCGCCTCGATGGGCGGCACCTGGATGGTGTTCGCCTATGGCTTCGCCGGGCTGCGCGATTATGACGGCACCCTCTCATTTCGGCCGCAACGGCCGCCCGACGCCCAGTCGTCGCTTCGCTTCCCGCTGGCCTATCGCGGCCGGATCCTCGATATCGAGATCGGTCCGACGTCGACGACCTATACGCTGCGTGAGGGGGATGAGCTCACCATTCGCCACGTTGACGAAGCCCTCACCCTGACGCGCGCCAAACCGGCCGTCACCCGGCCGACCGTGACGTCATGAACCCGGCGTTGCAAAGCTCGGCGGGCTGCGCCGACTCGCGTCATCGCCGCGCATGGCGCGATGATTGACCGGCGCGCCCCGCCCGTCTTCGGACGGGCAAGAGCGGCGCGCTAGAATGCATGGCTCGATGACGAGGACCCCTGGAGGCGATCATGGCGAATGCGCTTTCGAACAAGGAACGGGCGCTGATGGACGGATACTGGCGAGCCGCCAACTATCTCTCGGTCGGCCAGATCTACCTCTATGACAACCCGCTGCTCAAGCAGCCGCTGAGCAAGGAGCACATCAAGCCGCGGCTGCTGGGTCATTGGGGAACGACGCCGGGTCTGAACTTCATCTACGTTCACCTGAACCGGCTGATCAAGCAGCACGATCTGGACATGATCTACATCACCGGCCCCGGCCATGGCGGGCCGGGCATCGTCGCCAATGCCTATCTCGAAGGCACCTACAGCGAAGTCTATCCGAATATCTCGCGCGACGAAGAGGGCATGAAGCGGCTCTTCACCCAGTTCTCATTCCCCGGCGGCATTCCCAGCCACGTGGCGCCGGAGACCCCGGGCTCGATGCATGAGGGGGGCGAGCTCGGTTACGCGATCTCGCACGCCTACGGGGCCGCCTTCGACAATCCCGATCTGATCGTCGCCTGCGTCGTCGGCGACGGCGAGGCGGAAACCGGGCCGATGGCGACGAGCTGGCATTCCAACAAATTCCTCAACCCGGCGAGGGACGGGGCGGTTCTGCCGATCCTGCATCTCAACGGCTACAAGATCGCCAATCCCACCGTCTTGGCGCGGATCAGCCACGAGGAACTGGACCAGCTCTTCCGCGGCTACGGCTACACGCCGCACTTCGTCGAGGGCCACGACCCCGAGAAAATGCACGAGCTCATGGCCGCCACCCTCGACACCGTCATCGCCGAGATCCAGCGCATCAAGGCCGATGCCCGCCGGAAAGGGTTCACCGGCCGGCCGCGCTGGCCGATGATCGTGCTGCGGACGCCCAAGGGATGGACGTGCCCCAAGGAAATCGACGGCAAGCGCACCGAGGATTACTGGCGCTCGCACCAGGTGCCGATGGGGGAAATGCACGAGAATCCCGCCCATGTGCGCATCCTTGAAGGCTGGATGAAGGGCTACCGGCCCGAGGAGCTGTTCGACGAGAGCGGCAGGCTGAAGCCGGAGCTGGCCGAGCTTGCCCCGCGCGGCACCCGCCGCATGAGCGCCAACCCGCACACCAATGGCGGCTTGCTGCTGCATGATCTGCGGCTCCCGAACTTCCGCGAGTATGCCGTCACGGTCACCGCTCCCGGCGCGGCCACGGCCGAGTCCACCCGGGTCATGGGCCGCTTCCTGCGCGATGTGATGAAGCTGAACAGCGAAGCGCGGAATTTCCGGCTGTTCAGCCCGGACGAGAACAATTCCAACCGCTGGCAAGATGTGCTCGAGGTCACCAATCGCGCCTGGGTCGCCGAGACCGAGCCCTGGGACGACCATCTCGCTCCCGACGGGCGGGTGATGGAAATGCTGAGCGAGCATCAATGCCAGGGCTGGCTCGAGGGCTATCTCCTGACCGGCCGGCATGGCTTCTTCTCGTGCTACGAAGCCTTCATCCACATCATCGATGCGATGTTCAACCAGCACGCCAAGTGGCTGAAGGTGTGCAATCACATTCCCTGGCGGCGGCCGATCGGCTCGCTGAACTATCTCTTGTCGAGCCACGTCTGGCGCCAGGACCACAACGGGTTCAGTCATCAGGACCCCGGTTTCATCGACCACGTCGTCAACAAGAAGGCCGAGGTCGTCCGCATCTACCTGCCGCCCGACGCCAATTGCCTGCTGTCGGTCACCGACCATTGCCTGCGCAGCCGGAACTACGTCAACGTCGTCGTCGCCGGCAAGCAGCCGGCGCCGCAATGGCTGACGATGGACGAGGCGACCAAGCATTGCGAGGCCGGCCTCGGCATCTGGGAGTGGGCCAGCAACGACCGTGGCAGCGAGCCCGATGTGGTGATGGCGTGCTGCGGCGACGTTCCGACCTTGGAGACCCTCGCCGCCGTCGATCTCCTGCGCCGGCACGCTCCCGACCTGAAGATCCGCGTCATCAACATCGTCGACCTGATGAAACTGCAGCCGGCGAGCGAGCATCCGCATGGCCTCTCGGACCACGATTTCGACGCGCTGTTCACCACCGACAAGCCGATCGTCTTCGCCTTCCACGGCTACCCCTGGCTCATTCACCGGCTGACCTACCGCCGAAACGGTCACGACAATCTCCATGTGCGCGGCTACAAAGAGGAAGGCACCACCACCACGCCGTTCGACATGTGCGTGAAGAACGACCTCGACCGCTTCCACCTCGTCGGCGACGTGATCGATCGCGTGCCGAAGCTCGGGGCGCGCGCCGCCTACGCCAAGCAGGCGATCCGCGACAAGCTCATCGAGCACCGGGAATACATCTGCCGCTACGGCGACGACATGCCCGAGATCTCGGGCTGGACCTGGGGACAGGCAACGGCGTCCAGCCGCGCCCGCTCGACCGAGGCGGACAACGTCTGACGCAAGGGAGGGCGACGCCTAGAGCGAAAGCGGGAATCCACGACCATGGACCCCGCTTTTCGCTCTGCGGATGTAGACATCTCGAAAAAACGCTGCGAGCCCAACTTCTTTTTTTGCCTTTCCCGCGAAAGCGGGAAACCAGTGCCAAGCGCTCTACTCATCGTAGCTGAGGCTCCTGGATGCCCGCTTTCGCGGGCAAGGCGAAAATTGGGAGATGGCGTCGGTGCGGGTTTTTGTACACTTCCTCACAGGGAGGGTGGACAAAGATCGCATGATCGAGAAACGTCCGTGCGTCTACATTCTTGCGAACCACCGCAATGGAACGCTCTATGTCGGGGTTACACGCGATATCGCGCGCCGTAGCTTCGAGCATCGGACAGGTGCCGTCGCTGGCTTCACCCACCGCTACAATGTCCACCTGCTGGTTTTCGTCGAATTTCATGAGTCGATGGCGGAGGCGGTCATGCGCGAAAAACGCATCAAGAAATGGCGGCGCGCGTGGAAGCTTGCGCTGATCGAACGCGATAATCCGGAGTGGCGAGATATTTACGATGACCTCATGCTGTAGCCGCATCTGGGCCCGGCTTTCGCGCTAGGGTATGTGTCGAAAATCTCCGCGATCCCAATAGTTTTTTCCGCCGCTCCCGCCCCCGCGGAAGGTACTCCGCCCACCGCGCCTGAAGCACTGGATGCCCGCTTTCGCGGGCAAGGCGATCGTTGAGAGGCGGGATGCATACATTCCGTAGCGCTTTG
>Ga0335073_10015483_pt1 | contig 10662 bp, 10 predicted proteins | sample Lox_Sample_22_FD_207093 | JGI IMG/M metagenome (GOLD analysis project Ga0335073, IMG submission 207093) | Soil microbial communities from Loxahatchee National Wildlife Refuge, Florida, United States - Lox_Sample_2.2 | ecosystem: Environmental > Terrestrial > Soil > Wetlands | place: USA...
ACCGCGGCCGCAAGGTCGAGGATCCGATTGTCCTTCCAGTCGGCGCAGTCCCCGACGGTCTGCGGCGGGTCGGTGATCCCGCCTCCGGACGCCTCGGCCAGCTCGGCCAGGACCTGCAAGTACTCATCGATCTCTTCGTTAGGGGTCTTCACCACCGTAGCGAGCACGCGGCCCGTGTTAGACAGAATGTGGGACGACAGCCATAGCGCGAACTCCGCAGCGTCGTTGATAACGCCTAAGCAGTCCGCGCCGCCGCAGTACTCCGAGCCGGGGAGAGCCCGGCGCATGGGGAAGGGCGGCGAGATCGACAAGGCAACCGCCCGTCATCTGGCGGTCCGAGACCCATCTGTATGCTGTTGAACGCTCCGCAGACTGCCCGCCGGATCGACGAGCGGCTGTGCTGGGGTGCCGCGGCGCGATGATCTCACCCCTGAATCGGACTCGGCCGGGTACCTCTTAGATCTCCGCCGGAGAAGCATCCTCGCGATCATCGGATACAGCAGGACCGAGAGCACGCCGGCTGCGACCAAGGCTGCCGCGTTGACTGGACGCATCCGGCCTTCCTCCACCCCTATCGTGGTGATCACCACGATCAGGGGCAAGCCGACGGCAGAGAACAGTGCCAGCGGGGCCAGCTGGTACCGGGGAAGATCGCGGCGGTGGAGCAGCAGCGCAGGCGTGCCCCGCACGACCAGGAACAGCACGAGGAACAGCGGGACGCGCAGGAATCCGGTCGGGGTCGCGAACAGGGCGTGCAAGTCGAACTGCATTCCGGTCGATATGAAGAAGATCGGCACCAGGAAACCGAACCCGATCGCTTCAAGCTTCTCCCTGACAATCCTGGTGTCCTCCCCCTGGACGAAGAGCTTGACGACAATGCCAGCGGCGAACGCGCCGAGCAGTACGTCGAGGCCGAGCCTGAAGGCGAGAAACACCAGGCTGACGATGAGGAGCACGGAAATCCGGATCGGCAGCTGGGCACTCGAGTGGACGTGCCGGTGCAGAAACCGGATCACTCTGGGAGGATGGGGCCGGGCCGCGATCACGGCCGCCGCGACAGCCACGACGACGAACACCAGCAGCAGGAGCGACGTCATTTCGGGGTTGCGGCGGTCGAGAAGGACCGCTACCGCCAGGACCGGCGCGAATTCACCTATGCTCCCGATCGCCATCATCCGCGCCCCGAAACGGCCCTCGAACAGGCCGGCGTCCCGCAATATCGGCAGGAGCGTCCCGAGCGCCGTGGTGGTGAGGGCCAGGCTGATCACAATGGCGTCGAGCACCGTCCCGATCACTATCAGCGCCGACGCGATTCCCAGGGCCAGAGCCAGCGAGATTATCCATCCTGCGATGGCAAGCTCCAGGGAACGTCCACGGATGCGTGGGAGATCAAGCTCGAGTCCCGCCAGGAACATTAGGTACGACAGTCCCATATCCTCGAGGGCGCCGATAACAGTGTCGGGGTGGGCGATGCCAAGGACAGCGGGTCCGATAATGATGCCCAAGACGATCTCGAACACCACGTCGGGAATCGCCAAGCGCCTGGTCAGCTCGGCGAGAATGGGGGAGATGACCGCCACCATCCCGATCAGTACCAGCGTCGCGTCAGTCGATAGTGTCATGGCGCCCACCCCCGAACAGGCTCTTAGTCCGCAGGTTGGGGAAGCTCGGAAGGTTGTCAGCCCGGAACATAAGCTCAACGACGCTGCCGGCGCCCTCGATAGTGACGAATCGAAGCCTGCCGTGACTCCCGGCCACCCTCTCCCGGCTCGCTTCCTCCCGCGCTGGGCTCCAGCCCGGAGGCCGGGCCCCGGGCAGATCCTGCCCCCTACCCAGCCCACGCTCAGGTGCTGGTCCTTGGTGCGATGGTTCATGGTCGAGGGCTTGGTCGTTCAATTGCGGATATCTCTTCTCAACTCAGTTCAGTGATGATGGATCTACTATCGGCTGGGGCATGACCACAGTCCCTAGAGGAACTCCCCAGGCCGCCTTCCCCAGGAGGGCTCCCTAGCCTGCATCCACGACAGCCGCTACTTCGGCTACCGTCCCGGCACTGTGGCGCATCCGGCGATGTGGAACGAGACCGGCGTGCGGGCGGCGGGGGACCAGAACTCCTCCAGCCTGCTGATGACAAACCCGGCGCGCCTGATCGCCGCGGCGGTGTCGCGGCTAAGGTGGCAGCCGCAGGACCCGGCGGATCTCGGCGAGCGCGGCGTCCTGGTCCGGAACGGGGCAGAGTGCCGTTGCTATGCTCGCCGACGTCTGCGGGCGAGCACGCCCAGACCGGCGCCGGCGGCGAAGGCGCCAGTGAGCGCGAGCCAGCGCCGGGCGGCTGGGTGTGTAGACGTGGGAGGGACGGGGGGAGGGAGTGCGGGGGGCTGGCGGAGGCGGGCGACCGCTTCCGGCAGGAGGGCGGGCAGTTCGGCGGCGAGGTCGAGGTAGTCGAAGCGGTACCGGCGCCAGTGTTCTTGCCACGCGTGAGGGCTGGGTAGCACGATGTGGCGCAGTTCCGGCAGCAGCGGGCGGGCCCGGCACCGGCGGATGAGACGGGACCCGCCGCGCTTCACCCCGGCCACGGCAGCCGCCTTCCGCGTCCGCGACCCGCGTGGCGGCGTAAGGCTCCCTCCCCGCCCTGCGCCGTTGCGCCGTCGGCCGGTTCTGCGGCGTGGAAGGCCTGGAGTGCCTCGGTAGGGGTGCCGTAATAGCAGCCGGGGCCGAGAACCGCGCCGATGCCGTAACGGTCGAGCTGCCGCTGCACCGGACCGAGGACCGCGCTGAGGACCAGCCGGACGTGCCGCTGCTGAAGCTCTTCGGTGAGTCTGGCCAGGACGACCGATGCGGTGTAGTCAACGTCTTCGATGGCCGCGCAGTCGATGACAAACCAGCGCACCGGGCCGCCGTGGCCGGTCAGTGTCATGATGTCCTCGACGAGCTTGGCGGTATTGGCGAAGTAGAGGCTGGTGCCGAACCGGTAGATCACCAGTCCCTGTTCCGTCCGGGCGCCGGGCGCCACCGGGATCGGCCGCCAGTGCCCGGCCGGTGACTTCACCAGCACGCTGTTGAGTGGGCTGTAGCTGTGCCGCAGATGGTCGACGATCGAGGCGATGACGGCGATCACGAGCCCGTACTCGACCCCCAGGACTACTACCGCGGCCGCCGTGAGCAGTGCGATGACGGACTCGCGCCGGCGGGTGGCCAGGATGCGCCGCATGCCGGCGACGTCGATGAGCCCGGCGGCGATGAGGAACACCACCGCCGCCAGGGCGGCCTCGGGCAGGTAGGCCAACGGCCCGGTGAGCAGCACAAGCACGACCACAACCACGGCCGCGGTGATGAGCTGGGCGAGTTGGCTGCGGCCGCCCGCGCTGTCGACCACCTGCGTCTTGGTCGGGCTGCCGTTGACCACGAAGGTGCCGGAAAACGCGGCCGCGGCGTTGGCGGCGCCCAGGCCGATCAGGTCGGTGTTCTCGCTGAACGGCTCCTCGTACTTGACGGCGTAAGCGCGCGAGGTGGCCGCGCTCTGGGCCAGGATGACCACGAACATCGACGCCGCGGCGCCCAGCAGGCTGACGGCGTCGTGCCGGCCCAGGGCCGGCAGCGCGAGGCTCGGCAGCCCGCGCGGCACCGGCCCCAGCAGCGCCACGCCATGGCCGGCCAGATCCGCGGCCCGGCTTACCGCGATCGCGGCGATCACCGCGATCAGCGGCCCGGGGATCCGGCGGGTGATCATGCGCGCCGCGAGCACGATCACGATGACCCCGATCGACACCGCCACATCTGCCGCATGTGCGCCCGGGAGCGCTCGCAGCGTGTGCCAGAGCTTGGCCGGGGCCTGGCTGCCCGCGGCTGTGACCCCGAGCATGGCAGGAAGCTGCCCGATGGCTACCTGAATGCCCACGCCGGTGAGGAAGCCGACCAGCACGGTCCGGGACAGGAAATTGGCCAGGAACCCGAGCCGGGCCGCGCGGGCCAGCAGCAGCATCGCCCCGGCCAGCAGGGCCGCCAGACCGGCAAGCCGGACATACTGCGGCGACCCGGCCGCCGCCAGACCGGTGAGCGCGGCCGCCACTATCGCGGCGGTGGCCGAATCCGCCGCCACCACCAGGTGACGGGACGAACCCAGGACGGCGAACGCCGCCATCGGGAGGAGCATCGTGTACAGCCCGGTCACCACCGGCATGCCGGCGATCCTGGCGTACCCCAGGACCTCCGGAATGCCGAGCGCGGCCAGCGTGACACCGGCCAGCAGCTCTGCCGGTAGCCGGGACCGCTCGATCGGCAGGAGCCCCTGCATGACCGGCAGCGCCCGTAGCCACCCCCGCCAGCGGCCGCCCCGGGAACCGGGCATAGCCTCACCCCCGCTCATCATCCCGCCGCCGGGGCGTTCAGGCGGTCACAGCCTCCGGAACCCGCTGCGGCCTACCCGGCAGACGCGGGCACGGATGTGGTGGTGGCGCTGGTGGCAACTCCGGCGTGCCTGTCACGCCGTCGGCACCAATCACGCCGCCGGCCGGGCGTCAGTAACCGGCGGTACGGCCCTGCCGGAGCTGGATCAGGTACTGCTGTATGTCTCTGAGGGGGGCGCCGGATGAATCCAGGTAGTGCCTGGTCCAGGCGCCGTCGGAACCCAGCCACCATGATGCGGTCCCGTCGTCCATCGCCAGGTCGATGAGGCTGCTGAGGTCGGCCCGCTGTGCGGGATCGGTTACCCGGACGAGCATCTCGACCCGCCGGTCAAGGTTGCGGTGCATGAGGTCGGCGCTGCCCAGCCAGACATTGCCGACCGCTGCTCCGTCTTCGCCGGTACCGAACGCGTACACCCGTGAGTGCTCCAGGAATCTGCCGAGTATGCTGCGGACCCGGATCGTCTCCGACATGCCGGGCATGCCGGGCCGGAGCCCGCATATTCCGCGGATCCACAAGTCGATCGGCACCCCGGCCTGGGATGCGCGGTACAGCGAGTCGATGATCGCCTCGTCGATGATCGCGTTGCACTTCATCCGGATCCGGGCGGGCTGGCCGCGGCGCGCCCGTTCCGCCTGCTCGTCGATCCGTTCCAGCAGGCCGGGACGCAGGTCTTCTGGGGCGACCAGCAGCCGGCGGTACCCTGATTCCTGGCCGTAGGCGGTGAGGTGGTTGAACAGGTCAGTGATGTCCTGCCCCACGGTGCGGTCCGCGGTGAGCAGCCCGAAGTCCTCGTACAGCCGCGCGGTGGCCGGGTGGTAGTTCCCGGTGCCGATGTGGCAGAACCGGCGCAGCGAGCCGTCCGGCTCCTCGCGCACCACCAGCACCATCTTGCAGTGGGTCTTCAGCCCGACGAAGCCGTACACCACGTGGCAGCCCGCCTCTTCCAGCGTGCGGGCCCAGGCGATGTTGGCGCGCTCATCGAAGCGGGCCTTGATCTCGACGACCACCACGACCTGCTTGCCGCCCTCGGCGGCACCGATAAGCGCGTCCACGATCTCGGAGTCGCCGCTGGTCCGGTACAGGGTCTGCTTGATCGCCAGAACACGCGGATCGTGAGCTGCCGAGACGACCAGGCGCTGCACGCTGGCGGCGAACGAGTCGTACGGGAGATGCACGAGGACATCGCGTTTGGCGAGTGCGGAGAAGATGCTGGAGTCGCGCGGCAGCGCCGTTTCCGACGGGACGAACGCCGGATACTTCAGCTTCGGCAGGTCGAGATCGGCGATCGCGGTCAGGCCGGAGAGGTCGAGCGGGCCCGGCAGGCGGTACACGGCGCGGGTGTCGACGCCAAGCTCGGTCACCAGATCGTCGAGCATGTCGCCGGACATCGGCTGCTCCGCCTCCAGCCGGACGGCAGGCTCGAACCGGCGCCGCGTCAGCTCGCGCTCCAGCGACTTCAGCAGGTCCTCCGTCATGTCCTCGTCGATCTCCAGATCGCGGCCGCGGGTAACCCGGAAGGCGTGATGCTCGATCACGTCCAGGCCCTTGAACAACTCCGGCAGGTGCGCCGCGATCACGTCCTCCAGCAGCACGAACCGGTACGACGCCACGGTCAGGAACCTGGGCAGCAGCGGAGGCACCTTCACCCGGGCGAACATCCTCGTGCCGGTCCGCGGGTTGACGATCGTCGCGGCCAGGCTCAGTGACAGGCTGGAGATGTAGGGAAACGGGTGGGCAGGGTCAACGATCAGCGGTGTGAGCACCGGGTAGATCCGCTCCCGGAACAGTTCTTGCAGTTTCTTCTGCTCCGCGGCCGCCAGCTGCTTCCAGCGCAGGATCTCTATGCCCTCCGCGTCCAGGGCCGGCAGCACCGAGTCGCCGAAACATGCGGCGTGGCGGCTGGCAAGCTCGCCGGCCATCTTCAGGGTGTTCTCCAGCAGCTGCTCGGGTGGTATCCCGGTGGCGCTGTCTACTGGCAGCCCGGCTGCCATCCGCCGGACCCGCCCGGCCACCCGGACCATGAAGAACTCATCGAGGTTGCTGGCGAAGATGGCCAGGAACCGCACTCGCTCCAGTAGCGGGATGGTCTCATCCTCCGCCAGCTCCAGGACTCGCTGATTGAACCTGAGCCAGCTCTCGTCGCGATCCAGGTAACGGCCAGGGGGCAGCTCGTCGTTGCCTGCCCCGCCCGGACCGTCGGCTAGCACCGTGTTTCCGCCAATCCCGCCCCCCGGCCTTGGCGGCGCGGGGGGGCCGTCGTGCACCGCAGCCAGCGCCGCTGGTCAACAGGCACGGCGGATGAGCCTGCGCTCGGGCATCTGGGGAATCCCGGGATCATCAGGTCCGCCTGCGGTGCTGGCGAGACGAGGCCCGTAACGGCGTGCGAGCGGGTCGGCGGCGGCGCGCGATCAGGACACCGGCGAGCAGGACCATGCACGCTGCCGGCCCGGACGCTGTCGACCACCCCGTCAGGCCCAGCAGTCGTGGCCTTCCTCAGCTCAGCCCGGCCGGCCAGCGCAACGATCCCCGCCGCGGCCAGCAGGCAGGCCCCGATGATCAAGGCCGCAAGCCAGGCCGCAACGGCCGCGGCCAGCCCGATGATCGCGGCAGCCAGCAGGCAGCCAAGCCCGTACAGCGCCAGCAGGCCGCCGCCGCTGAACATCCCGATGCCAAGGCCGGCCCGCTTGACCGCGCGCATCATCTCCAGCTGTGCGAGCCGCACCTCGTCGCGGGCCAGCCTGCCAATCTGCTTAGACAGGTGCTTCACAAGGTCCGCGGTCGAACTGCCCTGCGCAGTGGCCAGCTGGGCCGTGGTCGTGTCTTCCATTGATGTCCGCCTTTCGTGTCCGCTGCCTCCTCGCTACGACGTCCTGGCCGGACCTGCCCGGCTCGCCGGACCCAGGTCGCCCGGGCCCATCCTGCTCGCCGTCGCCCGGATGCCCCGGGTAGGCTTGCGTCCCCCTCCGGCTCTGCCATCAGCAGAGCCGGGACTTCCCGCATCCGGACACGGCGCCGGCCTCCTGCAGCCCCGTCCTAGGCCCCGCCAGCACCGCCTCCCGCCGGCTGACAACCGGTCCCGTCTGGCCCCTCGTCCGCCGGTTCGACGGAGACGAGCTCCAGGCCCAGCTCCTGGATCCGCTGGATGAGCCCGTGCAGATGCGCCTGGTCGATCACGTTGCCGGTCAGCACCGTCGTGCCGCCAACCCGGTCCATCTGCATCCCCTCGAACAGGAAACCGAACGGTTCGCCCAGCTCGCCGCGAAGCACCAGCCGGTACCGTCTGCCCTGCGCCCGATCGCTGTCCATCACCCGCACGCTCACACTCAGGCAGGTGACCTGTCGCCACCTGCCGGCCGTTTCCACCTAGGTGAAGCGCGGGCACAAAACCAGGAGATCCCCGGGTTCAGGAGCGAACCTAGGGCCACTGACAGATAGATGCCGGACTCGGTCCCGAGCGATTCTGCGGCCGCCCAGGCAAGGCGAGCCACCGCCGCGCCCTCTTCGAGAAAGACCCGGACCAGGCGCTCAGGGGCGCCACGTGGGTGTCAATGCCGAACGCGCGAGCCGCCCCGCGAGCAGCCCTAGCCTGACGTTCGGCTTCTGAGAGCTGCCTTGCCGCAGCGCAACGCGCGGCCAGCGCCGGGGCGAGCACAAGCGTCGCCACCTCGTCGACCTGGTTGCCGGCGCGCAGAGCCAAGCCGACCTCACCGGAGCTTATCGACCAGCAGGCGTGCTGGAACCCGGCAGGCGGCCCTGCACGGCCTCCTCCACACGATCCAGGACCTCGGGCTCGAAGTCATCGACGTTCACCGGGAAGACGTTCACCGGGAATCGGCGAAACCGGCGTGAGGCACGAGGCGACCCAGCTCGCGGCAGCACCGCCGTCAGCTACCTGCCACTATTGCTGGCTGCGGTGTGCCCGGTCCGTGAGCTGAGGCTGTTTTCCACCTAGGTGAAACCGGCCGGCGAGTGATGCCGCATCGCCTGCCTGAGTGTGAGCCTGGCGGGGTGGTGGACAGCGACAGGGCGCTAGGTCTGGCTACCCCGATATGGCGCAGGACCCAACCGCCCGGCAAGGCGGTCAGAGCCGCGCAGATCGGTGGTTCCGGCGCCGGCCCACAGCCGCATCAGCCTTGGGAGGAATGGGGCAAACGTGAGCGGTCGCGGCACTAGCATGCGTCTTCCCCCGGCGCTGAGACCGGCTTCGCGCTCTCATAGCTCAAGATCGCCGACGACCCCGCAGCAACGCCACAAACCCCTCAAGGACAAGCGCGGCGCTGCACCAGCAGGACGATGGCGTTATGCCGGGTAAACGCGGCGCTGCTGGTGATGGCGCACCCCGCAGGCTCGGGGAGCAACGGTTGCCGATGGCCCTTGCCGTGCTGGCGACGGGCTTCCTCAGGGCTTGGCTGCCAGCCCAGCTGCGCGTCGGTAACCGGTGGCTGTTGCTGGTGATCATCGTGGTCTTCCTGGGCGTGCTGATCATCGGTGACCCTGGACGAATCGACCGGGACCGGCCGTGGCTGCGGGTGCTCACCGATTGCATGCTCGGTGTCATCACCGTGGCCAACGCCTCTTCGGGGGTCGTGCTCGCCGCGGACATCGTCAACGGCTCCGCCTTCACTAGCAACGGCAAGGTGCTGGTGCTCAGCGGTAGTGCCATCTGGCTGACCAACGTCCTCATCTTCGCCCTCTGGTACTGGGAGCTGGATCGCGGCGGCCCGGTCGCGCGGGCTAGGGGCTCGGCAGTGCCTGCCGCCCTGGTTTTTCCCGAGATGTCGAACCCGGATTATGTCAGCAAGGACTGGTATCCGAAATTCGTGGACTACTTCCACTTCGCCTTCTCGACGGCCACGTCGGTCAGTCCACCCGATGTGTCGGCGATCAGGCCGTGGATGAAGCTGATGATGATTACCGAAGAGGCAACCTCGCTCATCGTGGGCGTGCTGGTTATTTCTCGTGCCGTGAACATCTTCAAGTGACGCCGGTAAGTGCCAGAGCACCCTTTGCGGCAAGCGGCATTTCCCGGTGGCCTAACGGTAGTTTGTTAATTCGGGATATAGAGGTGCAGGCCGCAGCCTGCCGCGAGTGAGTTGATCAGGACTTGCAGCGGCGGGGGCGGGGGCGCCTTGGACCATGCCTGCCACCAGCGCTGCAGCGCGATCCAGGGGGAAAGCCAGGCGCGCACCGCGCAGTGCCCGCGGCCAGAACGGTGCCGGCGGGACGGCGGCGCGCGTGCCCCTCTCTCCGCGAACAGGTTCCGGCCGCGGTGCTGCAGGTTCGTGCACTGCGGAGCGGTCGTGGAACCAGGCGTCCCAGCAGAAGCTGAACGCGCAGGTGACCAGCACCTGATGGCGGCGGATCGCGGCATCGGAGCGGACCTGGAAGTCGGCCCAGCCCAGCTCGTCCTTGACCTGCTTGTAACCCTGCCGGTCCAGTGCCGGATCCCGTAGATCCGCACCACTTCAGTCAGGTCCGGCGTCCGGGTGCGGACCGCTGTCCTCGCGCGGGCCGCCCGGGCGGGGCAGGTTCGTGACCAGGTACCTGCCCTTCGCGAAGTGCCGGGCTGGGATGTACGGCACCGCATGCACCGGGTAATACAACCGCTCATCGGCCCACACCGTGGTGACGGTGACCACCCCGTTGCCGGTCTTGCCGTACCGGCCAGCCACTGATGGCCCACGTGCGCGGCCTCGTGCCGTCCTTGCGGTCCCCGCTGTCGTCGATCACCAGCACGCTCCCGTCGTGCGGCGCCGTCGCCGGGTCCGCCAGCAAGTGTGTCACGGTCGCGGCGCTGCAGGCGGCCGCGTGGGGCGGCGCTGCCGCTGGCCCTGGTCACCAACACCACCTCTCGCACCGGGCCTCGATCGCGGCGCTGGCCGGGGCGGGCTTCCCGGTCACCGCCACGGACATCCTCACCGCGCCGGTCATCGCGACCGCCTATCTGAAGGAGCATTATCCGGGTGCCCGCTGCCTGCTGCTCAACATCGGGGACATCGGCGAGGACCTGGCGGGAGTGGCCTTGCCCACGCGGACGACCCGGCCGGTTTCCTCCAGCAATGGGTTCACCTAGGTGAACACGGCCGGTAGGTGATGACAGGTCCCTGCCGAACTGCGAGCGTGTGAGAAACAGTCAGCGTTCCGCATAAGGGGTCTTGGGGCGCCACACCGTCGCCTCGGAGCAGGCGACTGTCTGGCGTGAGAGCTACGCCTTGTCAGCGCAATCGGGCGGCGTCGGGACGACGTCACATCGGC
>Ga0335073_10015484_pt1 | contig 10661 bp, 8 predicted proteins | sample Lox_Sample_22_FD_207093 | JGI IMG/M metagenome (GOLD analysis project Ga0335073, IMG submission 207093) | Soil microbial communities from Loxahatchee National Wildlife Refuge, Florida, United States - Lox_Sample_2.2 | ecosystem: Environmental > Terrestrial > Soil > Wetlands | place: USA: Florida...
CGTGCCCGGCCTGCGCCTCGGCTGGCTTGTGGTACCGGACCGGCTGGTCGAGGAGGTCACCCAGATCAAGCACGCGGCGAGCCGGCTGAGCAGCAGCCTCGATCAGCTCACGCTCGCGGAGTTCATCAGCTCGGGCGGCTACGACCGGCAGGTGCGGCGGGTCAGGCTGGCCTACCGCAAGCGCCGCGACCGGCTGGTAACTGAGCTGCGTCGGCAGGTACCTGGCGTCGCGGTCACCGGCATCGCAGCCGGGCTGCATGTGCTCGTCCGGCTGCCGGCCGGCGTTGCCGAGTCCGATGTCGTCACTCGCGCGGCGGCCCGCGGACTGGCGCTGGAGGGACTGGCCAGCTGCCGTGCAGGCGGACAGGAGCTGGGGCCGGCCCTGATCGTTGGCTATGCCACGCCGCCGGCGCACGCGTTCAGTGCATCGGTTGCCCGCCTGTGCGCAGTGCTCGCCGAGGCCCTGGCGCGCTGATCACTCAGCCCTCCGGCCGGCTGGTCGAGCGCCGGCCGCCGCCCTCGTGCCGCCGACAGCCTCAAATGGCAGCGCGCCATTGTGCGGCCGTTGATGATAAATCACATTATTCACTTGCCTGTCATCTTAGGATTGCCTTATTTCGCCAACATCAAATACCGCACGTGTTGTCCTTGCTCGAGGTGCCGAGTACCGCGTGCCGGGTTCTGGGCGATCTTGCGCGCCCAGAACGGTAACGCGAGCCTCTGGGACCTGCCCTCCGGTGTTAGGAGATCTTGCGTGACGATTGAGGTGAGTCGGCGTCAGCTCATGGCGTCGGCAGGCGGGATGGTTCTGGCGTCATTCGCCCTGCCGTCCAACCTGCGGAAGATCATCGACGGCGCGCCAGTGGCGCGTCTCAACTCGATGCGGAAAACCGCACCCCTCTCCGAGATCAAGCACGTCGTCGTGCTGATGCAGGAGAACCGATCCTTCGACCACTACTTCGGCGCCATGCCCGGCGTCCGTGGCTTCAACGACCCCACGGCGATATCGGGCGTCTTCCAGCAGCCGGACCCGAAGAATCCGGACGGATACCTGTATCCGTTCCACGCCGACACGCACAGCACGAGTGCCCAGGCGCTGCCGTCGACCAGTCACGACTGGCTGCCGCAGCACGACTCGTGGAACAGCGGGGCCATGAACGGCTTCGTGACCGCGCGACTCAACTCGAAGATTGACGACTATGACGGTCTCGCCGCGCAGTACTCCATGGCCTACTTCAAGCGGGACGACGTCCCCTTCCAGTGGGCACTAGCCGACGCCTTCACGATTTGCGACGGCTACCACTGCTCGGTGCTGGGACCGACCTGGCCTAACCGGCTCTATCTCATGACCGGCCAGATTGACCCCGATGGCACGAACGGCGGGCCGACCTACGGCAACTACGTGCCACCCGAGGGCTTCTCCTGGACAACCTATCCGGAGCTGCTGACTAAGGCCGGCGTCTCCTGGAAGGTCTACCAGGAGATCGACAACTATGGCTTCAACGTGCTGGAGTACTTCGACCAGTACCAGAACGCGCCGACCTCGTCGCCGCTGTACCAGAACGCCATGAAGTTCTACCAGCCGGGCCAGTTCGAGTACGACGCGATGCACGACCGCCTTCCGACGGTGTCGTATATCCTCCCGACCTCGTACCAGTCCGAGCACCCCGACTTCATGCCGGCGGCGGGAGCCGACTACGTCAAGAGCAAGGTCGACGCGATCGCGGCCAATCCCGATGTCTGGGCCAAGACGCTCTTCCTTCTCGTCTACGACGAGAACGACGGGTACTTCGATCACGTCCTTCCGCCCACCGCGCCGACTGGCACGGCCGGCGAGTACATCCCCTCGTCAGTAACGACATCCGCACCGGGGCCGATCGGCCTGGGTTTCCGCGTCCCCTGCATCCTCGTCTCGCCATGGACGGTCGGCGGCTTCGTCTGTCACGACACGTTCGACCACACCTCGGTAACGCGGCTGCTCGAGCGGGTCACCGGTGTGGCCAATCCCAACATCACCGCGTGGCGGCGCCAGACCGTGGGCGACTTCACCTCGGCGTTGGGCGTGTTCCCAAGCCGGCGCTTCCCCCGGCTGCCGGACACGAAGCTGCAGCTCGAGCGCGCCGAGGAAGAAGTACTTCAGTTCCAGCTCCCGGCTTACCCGGGAGCCAGCCAGCTCCCGCCGGTCCAGCCGCACGGGTACAAACCGGTGCGCAACGCATCAGCCGCCTCGGCCGTAGTGGGGGTGTGATCAGATGACACCGCGCGAATCATCAAGTTCCGGTGCGGCCTGGGTCAGCCGGCGCGTGATCATAGCGGCAGCGGCTGCCGTCGTGCTTGCTGCCGGCGGCACGGCGACGGCTCTCGCCGCTCACCACTCCAGTCCGTCCGCCGCTGACAAGCATGCGGTTACGAAGGCTCGGCTAGCCACATCCAGCTGCAGCGGCCCGAAGGGAGCCGCGTACGTGGCGCTCCCTGGCTACCAGGCATTCGACGCTGTCAATACCGACGACTGCTACCTCGTCCAGCAGTACAACGTCGGCGACAGGCTTACGCCGGGCACCGGTACTGAGGACTTCAACTACGACTCCACCGACGAGGGCATTGCGATGCATGGCAACACGCTGTACTTCGCCGACACCGGCAACGACACAGTCGCGGTGATCGACTCCGCAGCGCTCCAAGTGGACAACTACGCGAACCCAACTGAGACTCTCATCCACGTCGGCTACGACCCGGAGAACCTGGCCGTGACGCCTGACGGCAGCCAGGTCTGGGTAGCCGACACGGGCCCGCAGACCGGCGGGTCGTCGCTGGGCGGGATCAGCGTGATCTCTGCGGCCACGGACACGGTGACTGCAAGGCTGCACCTGCGGACCGATCCTCGGAACATCGCCTTCTCGCCGTCTGGGGCCACTGCCTACGTGACCACTTCGGAAGGCGTCTACGTCATCAACACGGCGACGCTCCAGGTGGTCACCGTGATCCACGGGCTCGGCAATCCGGAGGGCGTCGCTGTCTCCCCGGACGGCAAGACGGTCTACGTGACCAACACCGTCCAGGGCCAGGTGGATGTCATCAATGCCGCGACCAACCGGGTCACGGGCGCCATCCCGGTCGGGCAGATGCCGTGGCAGCTAGTAATCTCATCCGACGGCAGCACGCTCTACGTGGCCGACGGCGACTCCAACGCCGTGTCAGTCATCAGCACAGCGACCGACAAGGTCACCAGCACGATTTCCGTACCCGGCGACCCGGTCAGCGTGGCGCTGACTCCCGACGGCAGCCAGCTGTTTGTGGGAGGACTCACCTCGGGCATCGTGTCGGTGTTCGATACGTCCAATGACAGTTCGGCCGGCAGCTTTAACGTCGGCTATGGCGGCGACACGAATGCTAATGCGGGCGACGGCGAGGAGCCGACCGGCATCGTCATCACCTCTACGCTGACCCCCGGCGGAAGCTAGCCGGCATTGATCGACCCAATCGCGGGGCCATGCCTTCGGGCAGGGCCCCGCGCCGTTCAGCCTGCAGCCCGCAGCCAGCACCAATACTTCGATATCGAAGCATTAGCTGCTACGGTGTGTTAATGCGGCCAGAGCGCACGCCCATCGGGCTGTATCTGACGTACGCGTCCAGGACGATCAGCCGCGCGTTCGATGACGCGCTAGCTGAGGCGGGCGGCTCGCTGCCGGTGTGGCTGGTGCTGCTCAACCTCAAGATGCGATCGGTGGCTAGCCAGCGCGAGCTGGCCGAAGCCATGAGCATCAAGGAAGCTACCCTCACGCACCACCTGAACGCGATGGAGACAGCCGGACTGATCACCCGACGGCGTGACCCGGCGAACCGGCGGATACATGTCGTCGAGCTCACCGAGACGGGTGAGTCTGCGTTCGGGCGGCTGCGTCAGGCCGCGGTCGCCTTTGACGGTCAGCTCCGCCATCAGGTCAGCGACCAGGAGGTCACAGTGCTTGAGCGCCTCCTTGGCCGGCTTGCCGCCAATGTGGCGCCGCCCGATACGCAGCCGTTGTGGGCTGGGCTTGCCGAGGACAAGCCATGATCGATGTGGAGCCAGTGCTGCTATAGCCGCACTCAAGCCGCATCGATCATGAAGCCGAAAGACGCCCGAGTGTGTCCATGATGAACTTCGTCTTGGCACGGCCATAGGCCTCGCGGTCATCCGCATGCCGGGCTGCCAGTTGCTGCTTCAGGTCTCCATACTGTCTTGCCAGCTCATCGTCGTGTCGCAGCGCATCCCTGAAGGCGATTTGCTGTGACCACCGCGGATTGCCGGCCTTGATCACGTGAAGATGCGCGATCCGTCGCCGGCCAGAGGCATCCGGCTTGATAAAGAACCGCCGCCATGGTCGTTCATCAAGCTCCGCGCGAACGTAACACCAGCCATCTGCGGCAAGCCGTTCGCCCGCTTGCGCGACCACCGTGTCCGGGTCATCCACCGACGCCATGAGATCGATGATGGGCTTGGCGGCAAGCCCGGGAACGGCCGTTGACCCGACGTGCTCGACCCCGTCTATGAGCCATGGCTCGAGCAACGTGGCCAGCCGAGCACGCTCGCTTTCTGCCCTGGCGACAAGCCCCGCGTCATGCGGGCGAACCTCCGGCTTCTCGGTGGCCCACGGCGGGATCGCTTCACCCATCTCCGTTACGCTACCCGGCCGCTGCACAAACACCGCACCGGCTACGGGTGGTGCTCGGCACGCTCGCGCGCTAGTCGACGCCGGGCACGCGGATGGCCCTGGCCCAGTCCGGAGCGTCGGGCGCCTCGTCGCCGAGCAGGCCGACTACAACCTTGCTGCCGCGTGGTGCGCAATCCGGCCATGGCGTGTAGCCGTCAGTAAGCACGACGATGATGGACGGCCGGGGCCGCAGTGCCCCGGCGGCGGCAATGCCTGCACCCATGTCCGTGCCGCCGCCGCCGACGAGTTCCACCTGCCGGGCCGAGGTCACCCGCCGGGCCGGCCCGGCCGCGGTGTCGCAGGCCAGTACGCGCAGGCGGCGGGCAAGGCCGAGTGCGTTGAGCAGTCCCTCAACCTCGGCCAGACTGGCCGCCAGCAGGTCGTCGGACATGCTGCCGGAGGTGTCGCACACGACGGCGACCTCGGGTACCGGCCGGCGCAGCGCCGGCAGCACGACATTGCCGACCGCGGCCGCGCGACGCGACGGTCGGCGATAGCTGTAATCGACGGCACCAGCAGTGTCCGCGACAGCCTTGCGCAACTCGGCAGCGAGCGCCCGGCGCCAGTCGACCCTGGGCTCGAGCAGGTCGGCTGCCCAGCGCAGCATGCCTGCCGGGACGTCCCCGGCCTGCTTGCCGGCGAGCACCTGCTGCGCAACGAGGCGCTGCAGCAGACGCGCTTGCCAGGGCGGCAGCACTGGGGGCTGGCCGGACTCCCACGGCCGCCCGAACCCGTCCGCGCCGCTGCCGCAGTCGAGTTCGCCGCCGCCGCCGCGACCGGCAGGAAGCGCGTCGCCGTTCCCGTCGCCCTGACCTGCCTGGCCCGGTCCGGGCATCGCGGATCGGGTCGCCGTGAAGTACTGCTCAGCCAGCTGGCCGGACGGGCAGCCCAGATGCTCTGGCAGCACGGGGTCGCCTGGCAGCGTGAGACCGGCGGGAACGAGGTCGTCGTTGATCTCGGCATCGGCACCGCGGATCCAGGTCTTGGCCTCGTCCGGCCGCACGCCCGCCAGCCCAGCGCGCGGGCCGTGGTCGCGCAGCAGATGACAGACGTGATGCACGATCACGCTGCCGAGTTCGGCGGACGTCCAGTTCGCCGTCAGCTCCGGGTCGGCCCACAGGCGCCAGCCCGGATCAACCGCGACCGTCCCGATGCCGGGTGCCGCGACGACCCTGGCGCCGAAGATTCCGCTGGCCAGATACGGATAGCGGGCGGCGGCCCACAGCCGGGCGGCAGCAAGGCCCGAGATCGCGCGGCTCGCGTCCGGTACCGCCATGGTCTGACTCCTTGGTTTCGCTTGCGGGAGATCGGCGATCGGATGCTGAGCTCAGCCTTGCAATAGCCCGGCATCGCGGAGCACGGGTGCGAACAGCCGAACTTCGGCGGGCAGCGGCACGCCGTCCGGCCGGCACCGCGCAAGTACCCGTGCTGCCACAGCAGCGACGTCCGGTGCGGAGCTCGCCGCCATGCCGAGTACCTGCCATCCGGCTCGCCATCGCTGCGGGGTCGGATCCGACTCGACCACGGCGGCCACCGCCGCAACCGCCGCGTATGCCCGGTCCGCGCGTTTGGGAAGCCGGAACGACCGCGGGTCCGCCAGCACGGCCTCGGGGTCGGGCAAGTCCATCTCCATCAGCCAGGCCAGGAACTCCGCGCCCGCTCCGTCGCCGACCGCGCCCACAACCAGGGCTGACCGTGCCTCACCGGAAACGCCGGCCGCGCCGCTGGCGGCCCAGAGCCTTGCAGCCATTTCCCAGGTGCGCGGGCTTGGCCAGCCGCGGCCGGCGCTCGTGGCATCGGTCGGCGGCGCGGAGGCGAGCGCCGGGCGGGCATGCAGGAATGCCGCAACGAGCGCGAGCGCCAGGTGCTGCTCGGCTTCCCAGCCATCGGGCAGGACAGGAACTTCCGGTGCCGGAAATCCGGCCGCGAGCCCGTCAGCGACCGCGAGGGGATCGATGTCCCAGGGCAGGTGACACAGGCGGTTGGCGAGCGGCGCGGACAAGTCCCAGCCGTCCGCCGCCTGCTCCGGCGGGTTCGCGGCGGCAACCACCGCGACGTCTGGTGGCAGTTCCAGATCACCGACAACCCGTTCGAGCACGACCCGCAGCAAGGCTGCTTGCACCGCGGGCGGAGCCGTGGACAGTTCGTCGAGGAACAGCAGGCCATGGCCCGCCTCGGCCAGTCGCCTGGCCCAAGCTGGGGGCGCGAACCGCACATCCTTGTCGATCACGACCGGCAGGCCGGCGAAGTCAGACGGCTCTCTGATGGAGGCGATCACCGTCTCGCAGGGCCAGCCCATTGCGCGAGCCATCGCCCGGATCGCCGATGTCTTTCCGGTGCCGGGGGCGCCCCAGAGCAGCACCGGCACTCGGGCCGCCACCGCGACGCCAAGTGCCTCGGCCGCCGCGCGCTGTCTTGCTGCCCGTCCGCTCTCAGCCACCTGTGCTCCCCCCTTGTCCAGCAGTCGCGCGGCGCGCTACCGCGACGTCACGATCCAATGCCCCTGCTCCTGCCAGATGTCAAGCTGCACCGGGTCCTGGCCGGGCGATCGAAGCGCCAGCACGCTGGCCTGCGGCCAGTCTGCGCGCAGTACATCGACGACGAGATGCGAGCCGACCACGGCGAAGCCTGGCGCCCACACCTTCGCCAGCCAGGCGACCGGGAGTCCCGCCAGTAGCCGGGCGTTCCCATCGACCGTGGTGCGCGTGATCTCGCCCCAGCCAGGACCGTCGCAAAAGGCCACCTCAACTTCATCAGGGTCGATACCCAGCCATTGTGATGCGGCGGGCGCCAGCCGCCCGGCCAGCGCGGCGGTCAGCGCCGGCCGGGCCTGTTCCGCCCGGCTAGCGCGCTCGCCGTCGGCGGACCAGGTGTGTGCAACAGCGGCGCAAAGCCGGAACTGGAGCGGCGCCCCCAGCGCGAGCAACCGGATCAGCTCGAGCCTGGCCTGGTCGGTCTCGGCGCCTGGCCAGCCGAACGGGAGCATCCTGGCCCCGTGAAGCGGCCGGTACCCGGTCCACCCGCCCGACCTAGCCCGGAGCTTTGCGCGCCGTACCGCCGCCTGGCGCAGTGCCTTCGGCGGGACCGGCCGCGGTGATGGAACGGCCCTGCGCGGAAGGCCGTGGTGGGAAACGGTGCCCCCGACGCTGACTGTCCCGGAGCTCGCATGCCCCGACCTGCGTCGGTAAGCCACCAGGCTGCTGGAGCTGTGCTGCCCCTGACCAGCCGAGTCGCTGAGCTCGTTAACCTCATCCAGGACTGCGGCCGGAATCGTGACCGCGTCGGTGTGCGACCGCGGCCCGGCCGCCAGCACGGTGAGGTCGTCGCTATGCCGACTCCATGCGCTGACCACATCAAGGCAAGGGCTGGTGTCGCCGCCGAGCGCTGCAAGTACCAGCTCGCCTTCAGCATCGGCATGATCCGGCGCGTGTAGCTTCCCGTCGGCCCAGTGCAGCCGGTGCTTGGCGTCGCCACAGCTCAGCGGTGCTTCGGCCGGCCCGAACGCCGCCCACCATGGCGCGCTCACGCGACCTCCCGCCAGTCAAGCGGCACGGTGACGGTGACCCGCGTGGTAGCGCCAGTGAGGATGATGTCCAGTGAGCGGGCTCCCGGATCGAGAGCCGGGGTGAAATGCAAGTCCAGGTCTGCCTCGCCGTCGCTGTAGCTCCAGCCGCCAGTCCCGAGTAGGTAGGAGCCGCCGAGGTCGTCGCGTGCGGTCCATTCGAACTTCTCGACGCGCACGCCACCTCGATGTTGCGGCTCGGGCCAGCCGCGAGCGTGGACCTGCATGGTCGCCGAGTCAGCGTCGGAGGCAAGTTCCCCGATGAGGCACTGCGCTCCGTCTGCCTCGGGTAGCACGGCAGCGACGGCGATGATGCCAGTCGGTCCGTCTTCGCGTTCGGCTCGGGCGCGCAGGCTCAGCCAGTCTGCTGGCAGGCTGCCGGGCTCGATCGCGGCGAGTGCGATTGGAGGCCGAACGCCGAGATGTGCGGCCGCGGCGACTAGCCGGCGCAACGACCCGCTGGCGGTCGTGACCACGCCGGCCGCGAGCAGATCGGCAGCCATGCCAAACAAGTTAGGCGTGTCATCGGCGAGCATCGGCGCGGCGTCGGTCGCACTGGCGAGCATCAGCTGGGCAGTATGCGCGTCAAGGAGCCGGTCGGCAGCTGTCGCTGTTACTGGCTCCGTGGTTATGCGCAGATCGGCAGCCGGAGTGTCCATCGGGATCCGAACCACTGAGGCGCCAGGCAGCGTTAGATCCAGCCAGCGCAGGCCCGCGGGCGGCGCTGGCGTCAGGTCCAGCCTTCCGTCCCAGTGGCCATCTCCGCCGCCACCGCTGAAGTCCGCGTGGTAGGTGCCGCCCCGGTCATCAACGGCACGGATGTCGTTGAGCGCGATAAACAACGGGTCCGGCTGGCTGTGGTCGCGCTCAAGAGACTTAGGCGGGAACTTCGCCTGGATGGTGACCCTGACGCTACCTCCGTCATACATGAGAACACCGAAGTAGAACTGGATCGGGACACCCTTGACCTGGCCGGTTGCGAACACTCCGACCGGATAGGCGCGCAGCTGTCCGGACGGAGGCGAATGGGTGCTCGCCTGCCGGCGCATCGGGCGATGGCCGAGCCAGCCCTTGCCGAGCAGGAGGTCCGGCTCGATACGGCTCCGGGCGGCCAATGCGAACGCGAAGCCAGCAACCACGTCGGCTTCAGTCTGTTCGCTGATGGCGCCAACGGCCGCCAGGACGGCGGCCAGCTCGCCCACTCGCTCTGCGCACGAGTGCGCCTGCGGGGGCGCATAACGTCGGCCGCGGAACCGCCCGGGAAGGCGCCGGGGCAGGCGCCTCCGAAAATGCCAGGCAGTGTGGCGGATCTGACCGAGCAGGTCGCCCACCTGGTTAGCTGCTTCGCGTAGTGGCCGGGTGAGCGGGCCAGCGGCTGAGAGCGCCAGTGCCAGCGACGAGGTCGCGGCCCGCTGCAACGGCGCCGGCAGGGAGCGAGCCTGGCGCTCTAGCTGGTTTGCAGAACCGCCCTGGCCGGGTCGGCCTTGTCGGCCGGCTTGCTGCCGCATGACCCGATCGACGCTGGCTCGGCGACGCCGCATGCGTCGCGCCTGCCCCGACAGGAAGATGCCACGCGATGCTCGGTGATCGCGCGGCGGCTTGTATTCCGGCATGGCGAGGGCGCGCCGCAGTTCAGCCTCGGCCTGCAGGCGGAGATAGGTTTCCGCCCGCTCGCGGTCAGGCACCGCATGCTCACTTGCGGCTGTCACTAGGACCCCCGATCGCCGCCTGGAACATGAAAGACGATATGACGCGAATCGCCTGGCTGCAACGCGGTTTGACGGTGGCGCGGGCGGGCGACACGCCGGCCCAACATCTGGTGCCGGAAAATGTCAGACCTCCTACATATGGTGTCCGTGCAGTACTCGTAGTGAGTGGGCGACCCAGGGGAGCGAACATGGCAGCGACCATGCACGTGCGCAAGCGCAATGGCGACAGCGAGCCCGTCGACGTCAACAAGATCGTGCGGGCGGTGCAGCGCTGGGCCGGCGACCTGGACGATGTGGATCCGATGCGCGTCGCGACGAAGACGATCAGCGGCCTGTATGACGGCGCGACGACTGCCGAGCTGGACCGGCTGTCGATCCAGACCTCGGCAGAGATGATCGCGACCGAGCCTCAGTACTCACGGCTCGCGGCCCGGCTGCTGTCTGGCTACATCGCCAAGGAAGTGCGCGGGCAGGGGATTGCCTCGTTCAGCCAGTCGATCGCGCTGGCCCACGCCGAAGGCCTGATTGGCGATGAGACTGCGAAGCTCGTCAAGGACAATGCGCGCAAGTTCGATTTCGCTGTTAACGACGACGCCGACCTGCAGCTCGAGTACTTCGGTATCAAGACCGTGTATGACCGGTACCTGCTGCGCCATCCGTCCACCCGGCTTGTGCTTGAGGCGCCGCAGTACTTCCTGC
>Ga0335073_10015485_pt1 | contig 10661 bp, 5 predicted proteins | sample Lox_Sample_22_FD_207093 | JGI IMG/M metagenome (GOLD analysis project Ga0335073, IMG submission 207093) | Soil microbial communities from Loxahatchee National Wildlife Refuge, Florida, United States - Lox_Sample_2.2 | ecosystem: Environmental > Terrestrial > Soil > Wetlands | place: USA: Florida...
GCGCCTGCGCGCCGCCGATATGAACGACGCCGGTGCGCGCGAGCTCGTCACCGAAGACTTCGATGACCCGCTCGAGGGTGTCACCGTCGAGCGAGCCGAACACATCGTCGATGAGCACCCAGGCGGGCGCCTGCAGCAGCACCCGGGCGAAGGCGAGCGCGAGCTGCTCGTCCTCGCTCAGCTCACGATCCCAACGCCGCACCACATCGAGGAGCGGCACCAGCCGCTCGAGCCCGAGCCGGAGCAAGGCCTGCGCGCAGGACTGCGCATTGAAGCCGTCGGCCTTCAGCGGATAAGCCAGCGCCTCGCGCAGCGACCCCTGAGGCAGGTAAGGAGTGCCGCGCGGGAAGTAGAGAATCTGCTCGCCGGCGGGCATGACGATCCGTCCGGTGCCGAGCGGCCACAGGCCCGCGAGCGCGCGGAACAACAGCGTCTTGTTGGTTCCGGGCTCACCCACGATGAGGAGCCGCTCGCCGGCGCGCACCTCCACGGCCTTCTCGCGCAGCATGTCGCGGCCGGCGGGGGACGATACCTCGAGGCCCTCGATGACGATCCGGCCGGCGATGCCCTCCGCGTAGGTGATGTGGCTCTCGATCTCGTGCTTGACATCCGTAGTGACGACCGCGCGGCGGAAGTTGGCTACGCGCAGCAGCGTCGCCCGCCAGTCCGCGATGATGGGAAAGTTGTCGACGAACCACCGCAACGAGGCCTGCGCCGTGGTGAAGGCCGCCGCAGCCTGCATCAGGCCCCCGAAGGACAGCCGGCCCGAGAAGTAGAGCGGCGCCGCCACCAGTATCGGCGCCACCAGCAGCACCCAGCCGAAACCCGCCGTGATCCAGGTGAGGTTGGTCAGCCCCGTGACCAGATGCTGGGTGGCCTTGAGCACTCCTTGCAGGCTGGCCTCGAGCCGCCGCCGCTCACCCTCCTCGCCTGCGGCGAGAGTGATCCCATCCAGGTGCTCGTTGACCCGCACCAGCGCGAACCGCAAATCCCCCTCGCGCGCGTAGCGCTCGGCATTGCGCCCGATGAGGCTCCCGCCTATCCAGTAGGACAATAGGGAACCGAACGCCGCATAGATGATCGCGGCCCATACCATGTAGCCGGGCACCGCGAAGCCATGCCCGGCGATGGTGAGCGAAAAGCCGCGGGACAGGACCCAGAGGACGCCGATGAAGGCGACGAGCGTCACCGTCGCCTGAATGAGGCCGCTGCCGAGGTCGCCCGAAAGCTCGCAGAGATGGCGGGCGTCGTCGTGCATGCGCTGATCGGGGTTGACCCCCATCGGCCCCGCGTTGGCGAGCCAGAAGGCGCGCCGCGGGCTCATCCAGTCGCGGATGAGGTCCCGGGTCAGCCCCTCCCGGAGCTTCACCTTCAACGTCTCGACCAGCCAGCGCTGCGCCACGTTGAGGACGAGGAGAGCGCCGACGATGATGAAGAACACGCCGAGCTGAACGAGAAAGTCCCTGAAATCCCGCCGGGTCAGCGCATCGTAGAACGGCTGGTTCCACCTGTTGAGCCATACCTGCCCGTAGGCGGTGGCCACGATCACGGCGAACGTTCCGGCGGTCAGCGCCACGAGCGACTTCGCGACCGGAGAGGCGAGCAGCGCCCCGACGATCATCCCGAGCTGCGGCACGAGGCCCGAGTACTCGGCCTCCGTCTCCGGGAGGTGACTGTCGCTGTTGTCGTCGGGGCGATCTATCATCGTACTCGCATGAAACCGCTGGACACACCGCAGATCGAGACGCTCATCGGCCGGATGACCCTGACCGAGAAGCTGGGGCAGCTCACCATGATGGCCGCCAGCCACACCGTGACCGGACCGGTGATCACCGGCCACTCCACGGGCGATATCCGCTCCGGCAGGATCGGCAATCTGCTCAATCTTATCGGGGCAGGTGCCGCCCGCGAAATGCAGCGTATCGCAATCGAGGAATCCCGCCTGGGCGTTCCGCTGCTCATAGGCCTCGACGTCATCCATGGCCACCACACGCTTTTTCCCGCGCCCCTGGGGGAGGTCGCGCTGTTCGATGCCGAAGCCTGGACGCTCACGGCGCGGGAAGCAGCCCGGGAGGCGGCCGCGGACGGCATCAACATGACCTTCGCTCCCATGCTGGATGTGTCCCGGGAGCCGCGCTGGGGACGCACCGTCGAGGGGCCGGGCGAGTCCCCATGGGTGGGGCGCCGGCTGGCCGAGGCCAAGGTGCGCGGCTTCCAAGGTGACGACCTCACATCCGCCGACTCGATCGCGGCTGTGGCCAAGCACTACTGCGGCTATGGGGCGGTGACGGCGGGCCGCGAGTACGCCTCCGTCGACGTCTCCGACCGAACACTTCGCGAGGTCCACGAGCCGGCCTTCGCGGCGGCCATCAGTGCCGGCGTCGCGGCCGTGATGCCCGCCTTCACCGACCTCGCCGGCATTCCCATGACCGCCCATGCCGCCATGCTGCGCGGCCGCCTGCGCCGGGAGCTCGGCTTCGATGGCGTTCTGATCAGTGACTACAATGCCATTGCGGAGCTGATCCAACACGGCGTCGCCGCCGACCTCATCGAGGCAGCCACCCTTGCGCTCAAGGCGGGTGTCGACATCGACATGGTGTCGGGGGCCTATCTCCAAGGCTTACCGGTAGCGCTCGAGCGCGGTCTGGTGAGCCAGCAGGAGATCGACGAATCGGTGCACAGGGTGTTGGCGCTCAAGGCTCGCCTCGGCTTGTTCGAGGACCCCTATCGGCGCGGCGCCACTGCCGAGAGCATGACGGCGCTCGCGCAGCGGCGCCGGCTCGCCCGGGACATCGCAGCGCGCTCCATGGTGTTGCTGAGCAACCGCGACGAGGCGCTGCCGCTGTTCAGCGGTCTGCGGCGCCTGGCGCTCATCGGACCTCTGGCCGATGCGCCCGCGGAGATGCGCGGCCCCTGGTGGTGCGCGGCGCTGCCCGATGAGCAGATCGGCGTGCTCGCCGGGATGCGCGCGGCGCTGCCGCGCAGCCAGATCTTCCACGCGAGCGGAGTCGACATCGCGGATGATGACGAGAGCGGCATCGCGGCCGCACTGGAGGCTTGTGACAGCGCCGAGGCGGTGGTCCTCTGCCTGGGCGAGGCGGCCACGATGAGCGGGGAGGCGGCATCGCGCGCGCATCCGGGGCTGCCCGGGCGGCAGCGGCAGTTGGCGGAAGCTGTGTTGCAGCGTGCCGCCGCAAGGGCGATTCCAGTCATTGCCGTGCTCTTCTGTGGGCGGCCGCTCATCGTTCCGTGGCTCGCGGAGCGGGCGAGCGCGCTGCTCGTCGCCTGGTTTCCCGGCTCTGAGGCCGGCCATGCGCTCGCCGACGTCCTGACAGGCCGCACCTCGCCCGGTGGACGCACACCCATCACCTGGCCGCGGGCCGTAGGGCAGATCCCCCTTTATTTCGGCGAGCGCGGCAGCGGCCGCCCAACCGACCCGACCGGCCCGTTCTCGAGCAGATACATCGACGAATCCAACGCGCCGCTCTTCCCTTTCGGACACGGTCTGACCTACGGTCGCTGCAGCATGAGTGGATTGCAGGTGACGCCGCAATCGGCTGACGCATCGGCGACGGTGGAGGTGCGTGTCGAGGTCGAGAATCAGGGCACACGCCAAGCGGAAGAGACCGTGTTTCTCTTCACCCGACGTCTGAAGTCGAGTGTCGCGCCCCCGCTGCTGGAGCTGCACGGCGTCGGCAAGATCACCCTCGAGCCGGGTGCGCGCGGTACGCTGGTTCTGCATCTGCCCGTGGCGGAGCTGCGCTCGCTCGGACCGGATCTCGAGCCGGCCCTGGAGCCGGGAGTGGTCGATGTCCTCGTGGGGCCGAGCGCGGATCGCGCCTCATTGCTCGCCGCGAGGTTGGAGATCGTGGCGTGACAGCAGCTGCGCGACTTTCGCGGCAACCAGCTCCGGCGCGCCGTCGCTTGCGGTGACCGCGCAGCTCGCTCCCCGGCGCGGCACATAGAGTCGCGGCTCCGTCACCTTGAAAAGCCCAACGGTCGTAGCGTCGGTCGCCGCGCCGAGATGCATGAGCCCGGAGTCGGCGCAGACGAAGCAGTCGGCAGCCTCGAGCACGGCGGCCACGTGACGCACCCGACCCGAGTAGTACGCGGGCAGCTCCGGCAGCGCCGCCACGCCGCTCGGCGGCCGGATCTCGATGACCCGTGCGGCTGGCCAACGCGCGTGCAGGCTCGCGATCATGCGGCGCCACCAGTCGACATTGAACCGCTTCGCGCCCGTCGCATGAGCAGCCACGGCCATCACGGGACCTGAGCCGGCCGCACCGAGGACGCGCTCGATCTCCCTCCGGCCGGCGAGGCGCTCGGCGTCGGTCAGGCGGATGCTGAGCTTGGGGGTGTCGGCCCGCGCGGCAACGTCATCGAGGCCGAAGATGCCGCGCCGCAGCAGATACACGGGATAGTCCCCCATGTGCACCGGCGCGCCGATGAAGGGAACGCTGACATCGACACCATCGGCTTTCCCGGCGCGGGAAAAGCCGAGCTTGAGCCGCGCCGCCATATGCCGCGTGAGGAAGCGGGCAGTCCAGGACCTGGGGGAGGGATCGACCAGGATGTCGTAATGAACGCGCCTGACGCGCAACAGCGTCAACAGATGCCGCAGCGGGTGGTGAAACCCGCGAAACGGCAGCTCGTGCACGCGCCTGACCGAGGGAAATTCCTGGAAAACCTCGGGCGCGGACGGGCACGCCGTCAGGATTTCCACCCGTGCGGAAGGTAGCGTTGCCTCGATCTCCTCGACGAGCGGCGTCATCAGCAGGGTGTTGCCGAGGCGGGTATTCGGGCGGCAGATGAGGATGGTAGCGCCCGCATACCGCTGCGCCGGGGAGCCCGCGGCGCTCGCGGGCGCGGAGGGGAGCTCGGCCGGCAGCATAGGTACAAATTATGGCATGGCCCCGGCCACACGTGGCCCGCGTGCGGCGGCGGGCACTTCCCTGTACCGACGTCGGGGTCGCACGCGAAGCGCCGGACAACTAGACTGGCGCGCGGATCAGAGTTACCTGGGTGACCGGCTTGCATCCTTCGGACTTGGGCGCATCGGCCGCCGTCTTCCTGTCGCAGATCGTGGTGCTCCTGGTCGTCGGGCGGCTGCTGGGGGAGCTGCTGTCGCGCTGGGGCCAGCCGCCGATCATGGGACAGCTCCTGGCCGGCGTCGTGCTCGGCCCCTCGGTGCTCGGCTTGCTGTCGCCCGCGACCGAGCTCGCGCTCTTCTCCCACGCGCCACCGCAGCGGGCGATGCTCGATGCGGTAGCACAGCTCGGGGTCCTGCTCCTGCTTCTGCTCACCGGCATGGAGACCGATCTCTCGGTCATGCGCAACTGCGGACGCGCCGCCCTCAACGTCTCGCTGGCCGGCATCGCCCTGCCCTTCCTCTTCGGCGTGCTGGCGATCGAGCTGCTGCCGGCCTCGATGCTCCTCAGGCCGCACGAGCGGCTCTTGCTCGCGCTTTTCATGGGTACGGCACTCGCGGTGTCGTCGGTGAAGATCGTCGCCGCCCTGGTGCGCGAGCTCGGCTTCATTCGGCGCATGGTCGGCCAGATCATCCTGGCCGCTGCCATCATGGACGATGCGATCGGGTGGATATTCGTGTCCGTGCTCCTCGGGCTCGCCCAACACGGAAGCGTCGATGTGGGCGGCGTGGCGCGTAGCGTCCTCGGCACGCTCGCGTTTCTCGCGCTCAGCGTCACCGTGGGACGCCGTCTCGTTTTCCACGTGATCCGTTGGACCAACGATCACTTCGTGAGCGAGCTGCCGGTCATCACCGTGATCCTCGTGATCATGGGGGCGATGGCGCTGGCGACGGACGCCATCGGCGTGCAGACCGTGCTCGGCGCCTTCGTCGCGGGCGTTCTGATCGGCGAGTCGCCCATCCTGACACGCCACATCGAGGAGCAGCTGCGCGGCCTCATCGTGGCGCTCTTCATGCCGGTATTCTTCGGGACGGCAGGCCTCGCCACCAACGTCGCCGCCCTTGGCCATCCCAACATGCTCATACTCACGGCGGGCCTCATCGTCGTGGCGAGCGTGGGCAAGTTCTCCGGGGCATTCCTCGGCGGCCGTCTTGCCGGGCTCACGGGCGCGGAGTCGCTCGCCGTGGGGTGCGGCATGAACGCCCGCGGCTCGACGGAGGTGATCATTGCCTCCATCGGACTCTCCATGGGCCTCATCGATGAGAGCTTCTTCACCGCCATCGTGGTCATGGCTCTCGTGACGACTCTCGCCATGCCCCCGATGCTGCGCTGGGCGTTGCAGCGTCTACCGATGCGGCCCGAGGAGGCCGCGCGCCTCGAGCGCGAGGCACTGGAGGAGCGGGGCTTCCTCTCCGGCGTCGAGCGGCTGCTCCTCGCGGCAGACGCGAGTCCGAGTGGCCAGCTCGCCTCGCGCCTCGCCGGCCTCATCGCCGGAGTGCGTCAGATTCCGACCACGGCCCTGCATTTCGAGCGCAACGCCGCCCACGGCGCGGCGGCAGAGCACACGACGGCCGTCATCCGCGAGGCGGCCGAGTCGGGAGGCGCGGAGAACGGCGGCTCCGAGCGCCTCGACCTGACGCTGCGGGTCGAGGAGCCGCAGCCCGGCGGTGATGCGATCCGCTCCGAGAAGCGCAAGGGCTACGGCCTCCTCCTCATCGGCCGCGAGGCCGCCGCCCGGGGCACGACGCTTCACCGCGCGATCGCCCAGACCGCGGCGGAGTTCTCAGGGCCGTTTGCCGTGGTGCTCGCGCGTCGTGAGCATCGCTCGGGAAGACTGCGGGCACCGCTCAACATCCTGGTGCCCGTGTCGGGAACGAGCGTGTCACGTCGCGGCGCGGAGCTTGCGGTGGCCCTGGCGCAAGGCTCGCGCGGCTCGGTCACGGCCCTGCACATCGCGGGACGCGGCGCGCGGCGCCCGCTGCACAGGCGCTTGGGTGGTTTATTCGGCAGACAGGATGAGATCGAGGACGAGCCGTCCAACAACCCCATCACCGACGAGATCGTGCAACTTGCCCGCGCGTATTCCGTCAACGTGCGCTCCTCCGTGCGCAGTCACCGTGATCCTGATGCTGCGATACTCCGTGAGATCGGGGCGGGACGGCACGACGTATTGGTCATGGGCGTAAGCCCGCGACCCGGCGATCCGCTCAATTTCGGTGACGTCGCCTCCGCGCTGCTCGAGCGCGCGGAGTGCTCGCTGGTCTTCCTGGCAGCGGAGCCCGACTAAGGGCGCCACTGCAGCAGATCGCCGATCCGCTCCACGGTGACATCCGCGGCGGGATAGGTGGCACTCTCCCTCGGGTCGTGGGCATAGTGACCCTGCCGCGGGAAAATCGTGGTAAGGGACGCGCGCCACGCGCCCTTCATCGCCGTGAGGATGCGCAGCTTGTCGTCCACCATCACGTAACGCGACGCGGGATAGCGCCGCTTTACGGAGTCGAGCATCTGCTCCTTGTGCAGATAGATGAGCACCCGCCCCTCGACGGCATCCCAGAGCCCGGAGCGGCGGATCTTGCGCGGCTGGAAGACCACATCCCCATCCGACAGGATCACGGTCGGCCCGAAGCGGCGGCAGTGCGCCAACACCTCCAACGCGTCCGGGTACAGCCGATTCGCGAACGGGTAGTCGATCAGAAAGGACGACATCAGCAGGAGCTGCGGCTCGTCCAGATTCTCCAGCCGGTAGCGCTGCAGCGCGCCGAGGTAATCCGCGTATCCGAGCTCCGTGCGGAGCGCCTCGAAGATGGACCAGTAACGGTCACGTTGCGCGCGGCCGAACTCCTTCTCGAGGTGTGCGCTCAAGTCATCCTGTACGGCGTCGTTGTCGAGCAGCGTGTTGTCGACGTCGAACAGGAATACGAATTGCGCAGACTGCGGCATGGCTGTGATCTCAGCGTGGGGACCGGATGGTCCCCACGCTATCACGTCCCGCGGCGACTGCGACTGCTCCCTCTGCGGTTCTTGTCTACAGCTATCTTACGCTGTAACCGCGCGCGTCCAGGCAAGCCGTCATGGCGCGCCTGTAGTTCTCAGGCGTGGCCGTGGCTGCTTGCGAGCTGTTGGCGGAATTGGTCGGATCGTACCCGGTCTGCCCAACGGCCCATTCGTGACACTGGTAGCGATCGTTCGCCGTCTGCTGCTCGTTCTGGCCGTTCTTCGGATAGACGAAGAGGCTCATGGCGCCCTGGCCCGGGGGAGCGGTCGGCTGCTCGCCAGCCGGCGGAGGTGCGGCGGCCCCCTCCTCCACCCCACCCGTGACCGGCGGGGGATCCGTTACCACGTAAGAGTCGTAATCAGGACTCCACGCGTAGTAGACACCCTGCCAGTAATAGTAGGGCACGCCGTCCCAATAGTAGGTCGAGTAGCCCACCGGGAGCGCGGCCAGGAACCATGGGAAGTCCCAGCCCAGGTAGACGTGCGGCCAGAAGGCCCCGTGCCAATAACCGCCACCCCAGTAATGCGGCACCCAGCGCGGGCCCCAGGGGCGTACCCAGCCGCCACCGCGCGGTCCTACACCCCAGTTCGGGTGCATGCCGGCCCAGTGCGACGGCACCGCGTAGTGGCCATGGGGGGCGCCGAAGGCGTGACCTTGGAAGTGCGCTCCTCCTCCCCCGTGATACCCGCCGTGATCCTGTCCCAGCGCCGGCGCAACCGCCATGAGAAGCGAAGCCGCCAGCGCTACCGCACCGCCGATGCCATTCCTGATTCGTACCATGGATTTCATGCCTGTCTCTTGATCGGTTGGACCGTTCCCACCGTTACCATACCGTACAACGCACCACCTGAAGGTGCGCTGACCGGTGGGCTGGGGGGCCCTGAGAACCGCCTCACAGAGCGAGAGCTGGGACTTGACGGGCTCAGGCTCGCCCTATCAGCAGCTTTACGCCCGCCAGAGCCCCGAGCAGCGCCACCGCGGCTGCAATGCAAAGGAGCGCCTGCCCGGCCCGCAACGGACCCAGATGCAGGAACCCGGCCAGCGCCGGGATGAGGAAGACCGCGACCAGCGCCGCCGCCGCCGCCGCCACGCTGACCCAGAGGGAGGGGTTCGGGCGCGTGAGGCCCGCGAGCGGCGAGGCGATGAAGCTGCGGTTGGCGAAGATCAGGGCGTAATTGGCGCACACCAGGGTGAGGAAGCCCATCGAGCGCACCGTCTCTGCCGGCAGCCCGTGGAGCGTCGCGTAGAGGAATACGCCGCATACCGCCAGGATTGCGAGCGTGCCCTGCAGGAAGCCGCTCACCAGCAGGGGACGCGACAGCAGCTCGCTCTCCGGAGCGCGCGGCGGCCGGGCCATCACGTCCCGCTCGTCGCGCTCGGCCTCGAGCACGACCGAGCACAGTGGATCGATGATCAGCTCGAGGATCGCGATCAGCATCGGCGTCAACACCAGCGGCTTTCCCAAGGCGATCGGCAACAGCGCCAGGCCCGCGATCGGCAGATGGATCGCGAGGATGTAGCCCACCGCCTTCACCAGGTTGTCGTAGATGCGCCGCCCGAGCCGCACTGCCCGTACGATGGAGTTGAAATCATCGTCGAGCAGCACGAGCGAGGAGGCTTCGCGCGCCACGTCGGTGCCGCGCTGACCCATGGCGATGCCGATGTGCGCCGACCTGAGCGCCGGCGCATCGTTGACGCCATCCCCCGTCATGGCGACGACCTCGCCGCGAGCCTTGAGGGCGGTGACGATGCGCAGCTTCTGTTGGGGCGTGATCCGCGCGAAGACCGATACCGCCGGCACGCGCTCGAGCAGCGACGTCTCATCGAGTAGCGCCAGCTCCGGACCTGTCATGACCTCCTCATGCTCGATGCCGGCCTGCGCCGCGATCGCGCGCGCGGTCTGGGGATGGTCACCGGTGATCATCACCACACGAATCCCCGCCGAGCGACATTCGCGCACGGCCTCCGGGATGCCGGCGCGCAACGGGTCCACGAAGCCGATCAGGCCGACGACCTGGAGCGGCAGATCGAGCGCACTCGCGGGCAGCGCGGCGGATACGAGCGGTGCCGAGGCGGCCGCGAGCACCCGCAGCCCACGCTGCGCCAGCTCCTCCACCCTCGCACGCATCGCCTCGAGAGCGGCGGCATCGAGACGACAAAGCGCGGCAATCGCCTCCGGTGCGCCCTTGGCGGCGGCTACCAGGAGTCCGCTCCGCAGACGCCAGACCTGCACGAGCGCCGGCAGCTCCGGTAGCCACGGATATCCGCGGACGAGCTCCGCGCCGGCCGCGCCATCGCCGGCGTCGCCCGCCAGCCGCACCAGCGCACGGTCCATTGGATCCACCGCTTCGGGCCGGCTCGCCAACACGGCAGTCGCGAGCAGCTCTCGCAGCCGCGGGTGCAGCAGCCGCGATCCCTCGGACTGAGCTACCGCCGCCGTGCACTGCGCATCCCGCTCCAGCCATTCGACCGCCATCAGATTGCGGGTCAGGGTGCCGGTCTTGTCGGTGCAGAGCACGGTCGCGGCGCCCAGCGTCTCGATGGCCGCGGGTCGCCGGGTCAACACCTGCGAGCGCGACAGGCGCCAGGCACCCATCACCATGAAGACGGTGAGGACCAGAGGAAACTCCTCCGGCAGCATCGACATCCCGAGCGCGATGCCGCCGAGCAGGCCCTGCAGCCACGCCCCCCGCAGCAGCCCATACAGCAGCACCGCGAGCGCACTCAACGACAATCCG
>Ga0335073_10015487_pt1 | contig 10661 bp, 9 predicted proteins | sample Lox_Sample_22_FD_207093 | JGI IMG/M metagenome (GOLD analysis project Ga0335073, IMG submission 207093) | Soil microbial communities from Loxahatchee National Wildlife Refuge, Florida, United States - Lox_Sample_2.2 | ecosystem: Environmental > Terrestrial > Soil > Wetlands | place: USA: Florida...
CACGTGCCGTACCAATCCATGCATCCAACTTCGTGCTGGCACGAATAGCACATCTCTCCCAAGCCATTCCGTGCGTAGCTAACAGTTTGATGGTATGTAAAGCTGCCACGCCCAATGCCGGGGAACTCAATCCTCCGTACCGGTGGCCTGGCGAATACGCCGACCAAACGCCCGTCCTCGAGGCGCTAGTTTGAAAACGGCCATCGTGGATGTCTCTACAGAATCCGCTTCCACCAGACCTTCTTCTTCTCGACTTGCCCGACGCTGCCGGGGTAGTTGTCGGCGTAGACCTTCTCGGCATTGTCCGCGAGGTCCGTCATGCCGAGCTTGCGATAGGCGAGCACCAGCACCTTCATCGAGCCCTGCACGGCCGGTGCCCCGTCGTAGTTCTCGATGCAGTACTTGGCGCGGTTGAGCGCGCCGACATAAGCGCCGCGCCGAATGTAGTACTGCGCCACGTAGAGCTCGAAGTCGGCCAGTCGATTGCGCAGGAAGATCATGCGTTGCCGGGCATCGCCGACATACTGGCTGTGGGGGTACTTCTTCACCAGATCGTCGAAGGCCTCGAAGGATTTCTTGGCGTTGATCGGCGGCCGGCGCGACAGATCGACGTTGAACCAGCGCTCGAGGAAGTTCGCCTGGCGCTCGAAGTACACCAGCCCCTTCATGTAGTAGGCGTAGTCGACGCGCGGATTGGTGGGGTTTTCGCGGATGAAGGTGTCCGCGGCGTCGATTGCAGGGTCGACCTCGCGGTTCTTGTAGTAAGCGTAGATGAGGTCCAGCTGCGCCTGGCGGGCGGGCTCAGAAAAAGGAAATCGCGATTGCAGCGCCTCGAGCTGCTTGATGGCCTCGCCATAGCTCGAGTTCTTCATGGCCTTCTGGGCACGCGCGTAGATCGCTTCCGGGCCGGATTTGGCATCGTTGCGGTGGCTGCGGCAACCGGCGGCGAGCATCGCCATCCCGACCGTGAGCAGTAGAACCCGACCGAAAACCCCTAGATCACGCACTCTCACAAGCGATTCCTTACAATGGCGCTACCCAAGACGCGCGGCAGTATACCCGATGCCCCGCCGCTAGCTTCGAGTTGCCCCATGAGTGCGGAGTTCCAGGTCGTCGAGCTCGAGATTCCGCGGGAATTGGCCGGTATGCGCCTGGACGCCGCGCTGTCGCGCCTTCTGCCGGAGCATTCGCGCACCCGCATCAAGGGCTGGATCGAGGCCGGGCAGGTGAAGCTCGGCAGACTGGCCTGCAAGCCGCGCGACCTGGTGAGTGCGGGATCACGGGTTGAGGTGAGGGTCAGCGTCGAAGGCACGGCGCAGGCGGTGCAACCCGAGGCGATCGCGCTCTCAGTGATTCACGAGGATCGGGACTTGCTGGTGGTTTACAAGCCCGCGGGCCTGGTGGTCCACCCCGGAGCTGGCAACCCTCGGCATACTCTGCAGAACGCGCTCCTCGGCCGCGACCCGGGTCTCGCGGCGCTACCGCGCGCCGGCATCGTTCATCGTCTCGACAAGGATACGAGCGGACTCCTGGTGGTGGCACGCACCTTGGAAGCTCAGACCGCGCTCAGCCGCCAAATCCTGGCGCGCTCCATGTCGCGGGAATACCTCGCGCTATCCGTGGGCCTCATGACCGGTGGCGGCACGGTCGATGAGCCCATCGGCCGGCATCGTCGTGACCGGCTGCGCATGGCGGTGCGCCGCGACGGCCGCCACGCAGTCACTCACTACCGAGTCCTCGAGCGCTTCCGCGCGCACACCTACCTCAGGGTGAAGCTCGATACTGGACGGACGCATCAAATCCGGCTGCACCTGGCGCATCTCAAATACCCGCTGCTCGGGGACCCCGTCTACGGCGGTCGTTTGGTTCAGCCTCGCGCGGCCTCGAAGGAGCTCATCGAGACCCTGCGCGGTTTCCGGCGTCAGGCGCTGCACGCGGAAACGCTGGCCTTCGACCACCCGCGCACCGGTGAGCGGCTCACCTTCACACATCCGCCCCCGGAGGATTTCATGCGGCTCCTCGAGGCACTCCGGCAGGATGCGAGGACTGAAAAAGCAACGCGCACGGCGCGACGGGCTCCCTGAATGGGACCTGCCTGGCTCATCCCCGAGTGGCCGGCACATCCGGCGGTGCGCGCCCTGTCCACCTTGCGCACGGGCGGTGCGAGCGAGGGTGCCTATGCGTCTTTGAATCTCGGCAGCCACGTGGGCGATGCGCCGGCCGCCGTGGCCGAGAATCGGCGGCGCCTGCGCGGTGCAGCCCAGCTGCCCTCGGAGCCCGCCTGGCTCAACCAGGTACACGGTGCCGGCGTGGTGGATCTCGACGCGGCCAATCCCAGCTCAGAGATTCCCGAGGCCGATGCGGCCTTCACCCGGCGCCGCGGCCGCGTCTGCGCCATTCTCACCGCCGATTGTCTACCGGTGCTGTTGGCGGCGGACTCGGGCGAGGCGGTGGCCGCCGCCCATGCAGGCTGGCGCGGGCTCGCCGGCGGCGTGATCGAGTCGACGGTTCGGGCCCTGGCGCTCGATCCCGGATCCCTCCTGGCGTGGCTCGGTCCGGCCATCGGGCCGCGGCATTTCGAGGTCGGCGGGGAGGTGCGCGATGCATTGCTGCGCGAAGACCCCGAGGCGCTATCCTGCTTCGCGCCCAACGCGCGCGGCCGCTTTCTCGCGGACTTGCCGGCGCTCGCCCGCCGCCGCCTCACCCGCCTCGGGGTGCGGCGGATCCATGGGGGCGGGGAGTGTACTTTCGCGCACCCCGATAGGTATTTCTCCCATCGCCGCGACGGCATGACCGGACGGCAGGCGACCCTCCTCTGGCTGGAGAATGGCGGCGGGCGGGATGCTCCGGGGCGTTGAATTGCCGCTGCGGGGCCCCACGATAAGGCCATTCCGACGATTCAGAAGGTGATTTCATGCGGATGGACAAGCTGACGACCAAGTTTCAGGCCGCTCTGGCGGATGCCCAGTCATTGGCCGTCGGGCGCGACAATCAATACATCGAGCCCGTGCACTTGATGGCGGCGCTGCTCGACCAGCAGGGCGGCACCGCTCGACCGCTGCTCGAGAAGGCGGGCGCGAACGTGGCGAAGCTGCGCTCGGAGCTCGGCGGAGCGCTCGACCGGCTGCCAACCGTCGAGGGAGCGGGCGGCGAGGTACTGCTCGGCAACGAGCTCAACAAGCTCCTCAACGTGACCGACAAGCTCGCGCAGAAGCGCGGCGACCAGTTCATCTCGAGCGAGCTCTTCGTGCTCGCCGCGTGCGAGGATCGCGGTGAGCTCGGGCGCATCTTGAAGTCGACCGGGGCGGCGAAGGCGGCGCTCGAGAAGGCGATCGAGGAGGTGCGCGGCGGCGCCAAGGTCGAAGACGCGGGCGCCGAGGAAAATCGCCAGGCGCTCGAGAAATACAGCATCGATCTCACCGAGCGCGCGAGCCAGGGCAAGCTCGACCCGGTGATCGGCCGCGACGATGAGATCCGCCGCACCATCCAGGTTCTGCAGCGCCGTACCAAGAACAACCCCGTGCTCATCGGCGAGCCGGGCGTCGGCAAGACCGCCATCGTCGAGGGTCTCGCGCAGCGCATCGTCAACGGCGAGGTGCCGGAGGGCCTGCGCGACAAGCGCATTCTCGCGCTCGACATGGGCGCCTTGATCGCCGGTGCCAAGTTCCGCGGTGAATTCGAGGAGCGCCTGAAGGCGGTGCTCACCGATCTCGCCAAGCAGGAAGGTCAGATCATCCTGTTCATCGACGAGCTGCACACCATGGTCGGCGCGGGCAAGGCCGAGGGCGCGATGGACGCGGGCAACATGCTGAAGCCCGCGCTTGCGCGCGGCGAGCTGCACTGCGTGGGCGCGACCACGCTCGATGAGTACCGCAAGTACATCGAGAAGGACGCGGCGCTCGAGCGACGCTTCCAGAAGGTGCTGGTGGATGAGCCCTCGGTCGAAGACACGATCGCCATCCTGCGCGGTCTCAAGGAGCGCTACGAGGTGCACCACGGCGTCGAGATCACCGATCCGGCGATCGTCGCCGCCGCGACCCTCTCGCACCGCTACATCTCCGACCGCCAGCTCCCGGACAAGGCGATCGACCTGATCGACGAGGCGGGCGCGCTGATCCGCATGGAGATCGACTCCAAGCCCGAGGCGCTCGACAAGCTCGACCGGCGCATCATCCAGCTCAAGATCGAGCGCGAGGCGCTCAAGAAGGAGGCCGACGAGGCCTCGCGCAAGCGCCTCACGACGCTCGAGGAGGCGCTCAAGGGGCTCGAGAAGGAATACTCCGACCTCGAGGAAGTGTGGAAGGCGGAGAAGGCATCGGTGCAGGGTGCGGCCCACATCAAGGAAGAGCTCGAGCGCACGCGCACGGATCTCGATGCCGCGCGCCGCGCACAGGACCTCGCGCGCATGTCGGAGCTCCAGTACGGGCGCATTCCGGAGCTCGAGCAGCGGCTGGCGAAGGCGCTCGAGGCCGAGCAGAAGCCCAACCAGCTGCTGCGCAACTCGGTGACCGAGGTCGAGGTGGCGGAGATCGTCTCCAAGTGGACCGGCATTCCCGTGTCGCGCATGCTGGAAGGCGAGCGCGACAAGCTGTTGCGCATGGAAGAGGTGCTGGAGAAGCGCGTGGTCGGCCAGAATGAGGCGGTCAAGGCGGTGGCGGATGCCATTCGCCGTTCGCGTGCCGGGTTGTCCGACCCGAACCGGCCGCTGGGCTCGTTCATGTTCCTGGGTCCGACGGGTGTCGGCAAGACCGAGCTCTGCAAGGCGCTCGCGGAGTTCATGTTCGACACCGAAGAGGCCATGGTGCGCATCGACATGTCGGAGTTCATGGAGAAGCACTCGGTCGCTCGGCTCATCGGCGCCCCCCCGGGCTATGTGGGTTACGAGGAGGGCGGGTATCTCACCGAGGCGGTGCGCCGGCGCCCCTACAGCGTCATATTGCTGGATGAGATCGAGAAGGCCCATCCGGACGTGTTCAATGTCCTGTTACAGGTCCTCGAGGACGGGCGGCTCACCGACGGTCAGGGCCGCACCGTCGACTTCCGCAACTGCGTGGTGATCATGACCTCGAATCTCGGCAGCCAGGCGATCCAGGAGCTTGCCGGCGAGGCCAATTACGCCAGCATGAAGGCGGCGGTCATGCAGGTGGTCACGCAGCATTTCCGGCCGGAGTTCGTGAATCGCGTCGACGAGATCGTGGTCTTCCATCCGCTCGGCCGCGAGCAGATCCGCTCGATCGTCGACATCCAGCTGGGACGTCTGCGCCAGCGCCTCGCCGAGCGCGACATTCAGCTGAGGCTCGACGACGCCGCGCGCGATCGCATCGGCGAGGCGGGTTTCGACACGGTCTATGGTGCGCGGCCGTTGAAGCGCGCGATCCAGTCGCAGATCGAGAACCCCCTCGCGCAGCAGATCCTGCGCGGCGATTTCATCGCGGGTGACCGCGTGGTCGCGAAGCTCAAGCGCGACGGCCTGATCTTCGAGAAGGAGCGGCTGCACTGATGGGCGAGCGGAGCGCCGGGGCGAAATTTCCCGGCGCTCCGCTATACTTTCGGGAACCACGATCAAGAACCGGGATTTAGCAAAACCATGCCTTTCTACGAGTATCAATGCAGTCACTGCGGACATTCGCTCGAGGCCATGCAGAAGGTCAGCGACGCGCCGCTCAAGAAGTGTCCGAATTGCGGGAAGCCGCAGCTCCAGAAACTCATGTCCGCCCCGGTGTTCCGCCTGAAAGGGGGCGGCTGGTACGAGACCGATTTCAAGTCGGATCAGGACAGCAAGCGCAATCTCGCGGACCGGCCCGAGGCGGACGCTCCCAAGGAAGACAAGAAGGAGGCCGCCACGGCGGCATCCAAGGAAGGCGCCGCCGCCGAGGCCCCGAAGGCCGACAAAGCCGCGGAGAAGCCCGCGGAGAAGACGGCGGATGCCAAGCAGAAGCCCGCCGCGCCGGCGGCTGCGCCGACACGCAGGCCGGCCGCCGCCAAATCGCATGCGCGCGCCAAACGGCCGGTGCGGACGCGGCGTAGCGCGGCGAAGCCGGCTCGGCGCTGACCTTGCGGGTGGCGCCGAGGCGCGGGACGGGGGTTGCCCGCGCCCTGCCTAAGCCGTAGCATCGCGCGTTTTCCCACGTCTTTTCGAAGCCTCATGCGCACTCACTATTGCGGGCAGGTCGACGAATCGTCGATTGGCAAAATCGTCACGGTGGCCGGATGGGCCCACCGTCGGCGCGACCACGGCGGCGTCATTTTCGTGGACCTGCGCGATCGTGCCGGGCTCTTGCAGCTCGTGTTCAATCCGGACGCCGCCGAGGTGTTCGCGAAGGCCGAGCGCGTGCGTAACGAGTACGTCCTCGAGGTGACGGGTCTGGTGCGCGAGCGTCCGCCGGGGACGGCCAACCCGAACTTGAAGTCGGGCCGGGTGGAGCTCGTCAGCCGATCGGTCGAGATCCTGAACCGCTCGGAGCCGCTGCCGTTCCAGCTCGACGAGCACGTGAGCGAGGAAGTGCGGCTGCGCTATCGCTACATCGACTTGCGCCGCGAGGAGATGCGCGAGCGGCTCCTGTTGCGGCACCGCATCACCAAGGCCATGCGTCGCTATCTGGACGATGCCGGGTTCGTCGACATCGAGACCCCGATGCTCTCGAAGGCGACACCGGAGGGCGCGCGCGACTATCTGGTGCCGAGCCGCACCCATGCCGGCAAGTTCTTCGCACTCCCGCAATCGCCGCAGATCTACAAGCAGCTCCTCATGATCTCGGGGTTCGATCGCTACTATCAGATCGTGCGCTGTTTTCGCGACGAGGATTTGCGCGCCGATCGGCAACCGGAGTTCACCCAGCTCGACATCGAGACTTCCTTCCTGGACCAGCCACAGATCCAGGAAATCATGGAGGGCCTGGTGCGATTCCTGTTTCGCGAAGTGCTTGCCGTCGAGCTTCCCGATCCCCTGCCGCGCATGACCTACGCGCAGGCCATGCGTCGCTACGGCTCCGACAAGCCGGATTTGCGCGTGCCGCTCGAGCTCGTCGATATCGCCGACCTCGTCAAGGGCTGCGATTTCAAGGTGTTCGCTGCGCCCGCTCAGGATCCGCAGGGACGGGTGACGGCGCTGCGTGCTCCGCAGGGCGGCAAGCTCTCGCGCAAGGAGATCGATGACTACACCGCCTACGTCGCCCGCTTCGGCGCCAAGGGCCTCGCCTACGTCAAGGTGAACGAGATCGCCAAGGGGCGCGAGGGACTGCAATCGCCGATCCTGAAATTCCTGTCCGACAGCGCAATAGCGGGGATTCTCGAGCGCACCGGCGCGCGCGATGGCGATCTCCTCTTCTTCGGCGCCGACACGGCGAAGGTCGTGAGCGATGCGCTCGGTGCGCTGCGCCTGAAGCTCGGCGAGGACTTGAAGCTCCTCGAGCCCGGCTGGCGCCCGCTCTGGGTAGTGGACTTTCCGATGTTCGAGTGGGACGCGGAGGCGAAGCGCTGGGCGGCGATGCATCATCCTTTCACGAGTCCCGCGAATCTCGATCCGGCGGCACTCGCCGCGCGCCCCGCCGAGGCGCTCGCCAAGGCTTATGACATGGTGCTGAACGGTTCGGAGATCGGCGGCGGCTCGGTGCGTATTCATTCGCAGGAGCTGCAATCCGTGGTGTTCGATCTCCTGGGTATTTCTCCCGAGGAGGCCCGGCTCAAGTTTGGCTTCTTGCTGGATGCGCTCAAGTTCGGCGCGCCGCCGCACGGCGGTATCGCCTTCGGCCTGGACCGTCTGGCCATGCTCATGGCGGGCGCGGGCAGCATCCGCGACGTCATTGCTTTCCCCAAAACTCAGACGGCCGCCGATCCCCTCATGGACGCCCCCACCGAAGTAAGCGAGGCGCAGCTTCGAGAATTGCACATTCGGATCCGGGTGCCGCCGAAAGTCGAGTAAGCGTTGCAGTCGTTCCGACGGCCCGAGTCAGTCCTGATCGTGATCTATACCGCGGCCGGCGAGTTCCTCTTGCTGGAGCGGCGCAAGCCGCCCGGCTTCTGGCAATCGGTCACCGGGAGCCTGGAGTGGGGCGAGACTGCCGATGCGTGCGCGCGGCGCGAGCTCCTCGAGGAAACCGGCATCACGCAGGGGCTCCTGTGCAATCTGCAGTGGACGCAGGTCTATGAGATCCTGCCGGCCTTCGGCAAGAAATATGCGCCCGGCGTAACGCGCAACCTCGAGCATGCGTTCGCGCTCAAGCTCCGCGAGCGCGTGCCGGTTCATCTGAGCGAGAGCGAGCATGTGCAGTATCGCTGGCTGCCCGCCGCCCAGGCGATCAAGCTCGCCTCTTCGAGCTCGAATCGCGCCGTCATTCAGCAGCTGCGTCACTGACCTCGCATGAGCACGCTGGTCGTTTACGTTCACGGACTGTGGCTCAACGGCTGGGAATCGGCACTCCTGAGAAAGCGGCTGTCGCGCGAGCTCGAATGCGCGGCGCTCTCGTTTCCCTACCCCTCCGTGAGCGCGGACCTCGCCACGAACGCGCGTGCGCTCGCGGAATTCCTGACGCGGTCACGGGCCGAGACGGTACACCTCGTCGGCCATAGCATGGGGGGCCTCGTGATCCTCGAGCTCTTTGCGCGCATGCAAGCCGGCCGGCTTGCCAACGGGTTCTTGCTACCGCCGGGGCGCGTGGTGCTGCTCGGCTCCCCGGTGCGCGGCAGCCGGGTGGCACGCAGGCTCGCGCAGCTTCCCCTGGGTCGGCGCATGCTGGGGCGCACGGCGCGCGAGGTGCTGCTGCCGTGGCACGAGCCCTCCTGGCGCGCAGCGCGCGATCTCGGCGTGATCGCCGGGAGTCTGCCGCTGGGCTTCGGGCGCCTCGTGGGGCCCTATGACGAGCCGAACGATGGCACGGTGATGGTCTCCGAGACGCGCCTTCCCGGAGCGCGCCAGCATCTCACCCTGCGCACGAGCCACAGTGCGCTGGTTTATTCCGCTGCCGTGGCGCGACAGACGGCCGCGTTCCTGCGCAACGGCCGGTTCGAGCCCTGATCTCAGCGGGGCTCGAGCACGCGATAGAACACGGTCGTGTCGCACGCACCGCCTTGCGGCCAGAGCGCGTAGCCCGGAATCACCCCCACCTTCACCCAGCCCTGCCGGGCATAGAGCCGTTCGGCATCGCCGCTCGCCGTGTCGAGCACGAGCAGAGTCTTGCCGAGCTCGCGCGCCAGCTCCTCGGCGGCGCGCAAAACCGCCGCGCCGGCGCCGCGGCGCCGCGCGCGCCGATGCACCAGCATCTTGGCAAGATCCGCGCGGTGCGGCTGATTCTCGGGCTGTTCCAGGATGAGCTGCACGGTGCCCACGATCCCGCTCGAGTCCTCGGCCACCAGCAGCGCGCGCCTTCCCCGCGTCACGCTCTCCGCCACCTCGCGCCAGAATTGCAGCGCCTTGGCGAGGTCGAGCGGGCTCATGAAGCTCACCGAGGCGCCGCCCTCCACGCAGTCGATCAGCACAAGGGCGAGGCCGCGCAGGTCGGCCTCGGTCGGCGCGGTGAGGCGCCTCACGGTAAAGGTCGAGGCCGGGTCGCGGTCCGCAGCCGACTTCATGACGAGCCGTCCGCATCGAGCTGCTTCAGGCGGAACACGAGATCGAGTGCCTCGCGCGGACTCAACGCCTCGGGGTCGACGGCGCGCAGCATGCCGAGTGCGGCGGATTCCGCCGGCCCGCCGGCGATCGTCGGGAGCGCGGCGCAAGGGACCGCGGTCGTGGTCGCTGCGGCCGGCGGGCCGAACAGCGCAAGCTGCGATTGGGGCGCCACGCTGTTGCGCAGCGCATCGCGCTCGCGCTCGAGCTCCGCAAGGTAGCGTTTGGCCTCGGCGGTGACCGACTTCGGGATCCCGGCGAGCGCCGCCACCTGCAATCCGTAGCTCTGATTCGCGGGGCCTTCCTTGATGCTGTGCAAGAACACCAGGCTGTCGCCGTGCTCGACTGCCTCGACATGCACGTTGGCGATGCCCGAGGTCTCTTCCGCAAGACTCGTGAGCTCGAAGTAATGGGTGGCAAAGAGCGTGAAGGCGCGAATCTTATCGGCGATGAAGCGCGCACAGGCCCAGGCGAGGGACAGGCCGTCGAAGGTGCTGGTGCCGCGACCCACCTCGTCCATCAGCACGAGGCTTCGATCGGTGGCGTTGTGCAGGATGTTCGCAGTTTCGGTCATCTCCAGCATGAACGTCGAGCGCCCGCCGGCGAGATCGTCGGAAGCCCCGATGCGCGTGAAGATGCGATCGAGCGGCCCGATCACCGTGCGCCTGGCGGGCACATAGCAGCCGATGTGCGCGAGAATGGCGATGAGCGCGGCCTGGCGCATGTAAGTGCTCTTGCCGCCCATGTTTGGGCCCGTGACAATCAGCATGCGGCGCGCATCGTCGAATCGCAGGTCGTTCGGGATGAAAGGCTCGCTGCTCGCGCGCTCGACCACCGGGTGGCGCCCTGCCTCGATGGACAGGATGGGTTCCTCGACCAGCTCGGGCTGCGTGCACTCGAGCGTGACGGCGCGCTCGGCAAAGCAGCCGATCACGTCGAGCTCGGCGATCGCAGCGCAAGTCGCCTGCAGCGGTGCGAGGCGCGCGATCAGCCGGTCGAGGACGCCTTCGTAGAGCTCGCGCTCGCGGCGCTCGAGATCCATCAAGAACTGCTCGGT
>Ga0335073_10015488_pt1 | contig 10660 bp, 6 predicted proteins | sample Lox_Sample_22_FD_207093 | JGI IMG/M metagenome (GOLD analysis project Ga0335073, IMG submission 207093) | Soil microbial communities from Loxahatchee National Wildlife Refuge, Florida, United States - Lox_Sample_2.2 | ecosystem: Environmental > Terrestrial > Soil > Wetlands | place: USA: Florida...
CAGGTAACTTTCCGATGCCGGCGCCAGTTGCGCCACCAGATCCAGCCAGACCGATTCCGTAACCGCCTCGGGGCGAACTCTGTCCAGGTACTCGTGCAATCGCTGTTTAATGGAGTTGCCGGGCACTGCGGTACTTCTCCACGGCGTTGCTGTGCGCCGCCAGGGTGCTCGAAAACTGATGCGCTCCCGAATCGTCCGGCTTGCGAACAAAATAGAGGTCCGCGGACTCCGCCGGATGGAGCGCCGCCGTCAGCGAGGGGATGCCGGGGTTGGCGATCGGCCCCGGAGGCAGCCCCACGTGGCTATAAGTGTTGTACGGATGATCGCGATCCAAATCGGACCGGTAGATCGTGCCGCGATACAGGCCCAAAAGCTGCGCCGCGTAAATCGTCGTCGGGTCGCACTCGAGCTTCATGCCGATCCGTAATCGATTAGTGAACACCGCGGCGATGAGCGGCCTTTCCTCCTCGAGCTTTCCCTCTTTCTCCACGAGCGATGCCAGCGTGACGGTGTCGTGTACGTTGGCATTGGTGTTCAGGCTCCGCCATGCGGCGCGGAAGCGGTCCGTCATCATGCGGCACAACATCGCCGGTGTGGTTCGATGGTTCAGCCGGTACGTGCTGGGGAACAGGTAGCCTTCGAGAGTGGGCGCTTTCGGGTCCAGATCGTGGATGTACGTTGGATCCTGCGCGGCCTTCACGAAATCGGCGGACTTGAATACCCCGAGTTGCTCCACGGCCGCTCCGATATCGAACATGTTCTTGCCTTCCGGTACCAGCAGTTCGAGATAGAAAACGTCGCCGCGCGCGATCCGCCTCTCTACTTCGCGGGCGGACGCCGGACTGCTGAAAGCATACTCGCCGGCCTTCAGCGAGCGCCCCTGATTCATGAAATGGGCCAGCCAGAAGTCCCACCGGCTGCCGACCACTCCCGCCTTGGCTAGTTCCACCGCAATGCCGTTTGTGGAAGTTCCCCGCGGCAGGTCGACGTAGATGGTGCCGGTAAATCCCCGGTAAGCCCGTGCGGCCCGGTAATACCCGAATCCAGCTCCCAGAACCGCCACCGCCACGAGTACTCCTGCCACACGAACGAACCTCATAACGAGTCCAGATAGCTCTGCAGCAGGATTACCGCGGAAAGACGGTCCACCGCCGCGGCCCGCTTGGCGATGCTGATGCCGCTCTCGCGAAGGACGCGCCCGGCCTGCACGCTGGTGAGACGCTCGTCCCAGAGCGTGACAGAAAGTCCGGTCTGTTTTTCGAGGGCCGCCGCGAAGTCCTGCACCCAGCTGGACTGCCGCCCTTCCGTGCCGCGCATATTGATGGGATTCCCCAGCAGGATGGCGTCCACTTCCCGCTCGGCGATCAGTTGTTGAAGTGCGGCCAGATCCGCGCGCTTGTTCGTGCGCACCAGATTGGGGAGGCCCTGTGCGGTAATTCCTAACGGATCCGAGATCGCGAGGCCAATCCGCTTTTTTCCCAGGTCGAGAGCGAGGATGCGGGACTTGGCGGGCGTCAAATCAATTTCATTATAGACTCTGCCATGCTACAGTCGAGGCAAGGGTGAAAATCGCACCGTGGCGTCACTCATCAAGCCTCCCAGCATCGCCAAAACCGCGGTGGCTGAAGTCCGCCACGCCTCTTTGCCGATCGTCGCGCTGGGCGTAATTATCGCCATTCTGTACTTCGGCAGACTGTTTCTCGTGACCGCCATGACCGCGGTCACGATTGCGTTCATTTTGGAGCCATTCGTGGCGGTCCTGATGCGCCTGCGTCTGCCGCGCAGTGTCGCCAGTTTCGTAGTGTGCAGCCTCGCACTGCTGTTCCTTTACGTGATCGGTCTGGGCGCCTACACACAGCTCACCGGTCTTTACGGCGACCTGCCGAAGTACGGCCAGCGAATCGCCGATATTGTCGACGGCGTCCAGCAGAAAATTCAGGGACTCGAGTCGGACACGGTCCGTATGCTGGTTCCCACACGGCAGCGCCTGGAAGAAGAGGAACGGCTGCGGCAGGCCGCCAGGAAAACCAGAGTTTCGCGGACGCCGCCGCCGGCGCCCGTCGTGCCGCCCCCGCAAAACCCTGCCGTGCCGGCCTCGGCAATTTCGGACTACATTTCCGCCCACTTGAATTCCTTCTATCACATCCTCTTGATGATTTCCTTCATCCCCTTTCTGGTGTACTTCATGCTGAGTTGGCGCGACCACATCAACCGCAGCTTCCTCCAACTCTTTCAGGGCGAGGCCCGCGGAGTGGCGGCGCGCAGCCTGGAAGGCATCGCCGAAATGGTGCGGGGATTTGTCGTGGGCAACTTCCTGCTGGGATTTCTGATGGCCATCGTTAGTTCGTCGATGTTCTATTTCATCCAGGTCCCCTATCCGTTTCTGGTTGGTCCCCTCAGCGGGTTGTTGAGCCTGGTGCCCTACATCGGCCTCCCACTGGCCATGATGCCCCCGCTCTTCGCCGCTCTCGGCCCGAATCTCGTGCCCACTTACGTCCTGGTCGTCGTGTCCGTCTCCCTACTGCATCTCATCGCCATGAACCTGCTCTATCCCAAGATCGTGGGTTCGCGCGTGCACCTGAATCCCCTCGTCGTCACCTTCTCGCTGATGCTGTGGGGTTTCCTCTGGGATGCCCCGGGCCTGCTGCTCGCCATCCCTTTGACCGCTGGATTGAAAGCCGTCTGCGACAACGTCAAGGAATTGCGGCCGATCGGCAAATTCCTGGGCGATTGATCGTTCAGTTTTTCTAAACGTACCGTTCAAACCTTCTCGGTTGACTTCCCGTACGATCGAACTTACTATTTTCGCAAATAAGGTCTTATTATATTTTGATTTGTTAGAGGTTTGTACAAAACCGGCCGGGGCCTCCTTCGGCGAGGCGGGCCTGCCCACCTGGGAAAGTTGGGACTGCAGCGACCGGCAACGTCCGGTTATCCGGGCCACGCAGCCTGGAAGGGGAGAAAGATTATGCGGTCTTTGGGGATTGTGCAGGTACGTTCCCTGCTAGGTTCGATCCTTGCCGTCTTTTTGGCGGTGTTTTTCATAGCGCCCGCCGCCCGGGCCCAACAAGTTGCCGTGGCCCAGCTCGATGGGTACGTCACCGACCCGTCCGGCCAAGCCGTCGTCAACGCTCAGGTCAAAGTGACGGAAGTCGATCGCAACCAGGTTCACTCAGCCGAAACGGATGTCACCGGACGCTATCAGTTCCCCGACCTGCCCGCCGGCAATTACCAGCTCGAAGTCTCTTTTCAAGGTTTCAAGACCTACGTGCAGAGGGGGATCCGGCTGGATGCGGGCAATAACCGCACGCAACCCGTTACGCTTCAGGTCGGGTCCATGACCGAGAGTGTCCAGGTGACCGCCAATGCCGCGCAGGTAGAGACCAAAGAGAATTCCATCTCCCAGCTCGTCGATAGCGAACGCATCGTCGAATTGCCGCTGAATGGCCGCAATCCCGTACAACTGCTCGCCATTTCGGGTTACGCCACCAATACCATGACGTTGAATGGCGGCGACCTTACCGGCAGTAAGAACATTCAGGGCTCCAACGGCTCGACATCTTATTCGGTGGCTGGCGGCGCGGCCAACGGGGTCAACTACCTCCTGGATGGGGGCGACAACAACGATGCGTTCAGCAATGTAAATCTGCCGCTTCCCGTTCCCGATTTCATTCAGGAATTCAACGTCCAAACCAGCAGCCTGCCGGCCCAATACGGACTCCATCCCGGAGGCGTGGTAAACATCGTGACCAAGTCGGGCAGCAACGGCTTCCATGGCGATCTGTTCGATTTCCTGCGCAACGGCGATCTGAACGCGCGGCCCAAGGGCGTCATCAATCAGCAACCCGTTCGCGACTCCCTCAAGCGGAACCAGTTCGGCGGCACCGCCGGCGGCCGCATCAAGAAGGACAAAATGTTCTTCTTCGCCGGTTACCAGGGGACCCGCCAGCGCAGCAATCCCTCGCAGACCACAGCGTACGATCCTACCGCTGCGACGCTTCAAGGCAACTTCAGCGTCGTGGATGGCGCCAAGTCGAGCGGCGGCTGCCTGTCCGCCGCCAGAACCCTGAAGGACCCCAGCGGCCACGCGTACCCCGGCAATCAGATTCCGGTATCGAATTTCGATCCGGCGGGTCTCAAACTGGCCTCCACTTACTTCCCGGTTTCCTCGAATCCTTGCGGGAACTACGTTTATGGCGATCCCGCCAATAACCCCGACGACCAGTGGGTCGGACGCATCGACTACAACATCAGCCAGAAGAACTTTTTCTTCGGGCGGTATTTTATCTACGACTACACGGGCGAAGTAGTCTTTGCCAATAACAACGCTCTCACGACGTTGGCGGCGCCCGGCAACCAGGATCGGTCGCAGACCATGACGGTCGGCGACAGTTACACACTGACGCCCACGGCTGTCAACTCCCTACACCTCACCTTCGACCGCCGGCGCGATAACCGCTCGGCGCCCCCGACCTTGTTCAGCCCGGCGACGCTGGGCGTGAACATGTTCATCAACGCCCCGAATTATACCCAGCTCACTGTGAGCACCTACTCCGGCGGTGGATTCGCCGTGGGCTGCGGCACCTGTGCCCTGGCCAATTTCGACATCAACACGTATCAGCTTGCGGACGACTTCACCTGGATTCGCGGCCGGCACCAGATCGGCATCGGCTTCGACGGCCGCAAGGACCAGTTCAATTCATACAACTACCAGCAGGCCAACGGCCAGTTCACCTTCAATGGCACCTATACCGGCGACGGGCTCGCGGACCTCCTGACCGGACAGTTCTCCGGATTGACCGACGGCAACGTGATTTCCGACTACCTCCGCCAGACAGTATTCGCCGCCTACGTACAGGACTCCTTCAAGGTATCGCCGCATTTCAGCATCAATTACGGACTTCGCTGGGAGCCGTCGGTGCCGTCTTACGACAAGTATGGCCGCGGCAATCAGTTCAGTTGGCCTTTGTTCGACGAGGGCTGGCACAGTTCGGTGTATCCTGGCGCTCCCGCCGGCTTGATCTTCTCCGGCGACACGGCGCAGGATCCCTACGGCAAGGCCTTCACCGCGTCTCACTATGCCACCTTCTCCCCGCGCCTCGGCCTGGTGTGGGATCCCAAGGGCGACGGCAAACAGACCATCCGCGCCGGTTTCGTGTTGATGCACGATACCACCGAGCTTTTCTACCCGGAGCGCTGGACCACCAACTCCCCCTATGTCTCGTCGCTCACCATCAATAGCAACGAGTTCGGCGTGGGCACCGACCTGTTCTCCAATCCCTTCAACGGGTATGTGCTGAACGGCAAACCCGGCGATCCGTTCCCGGGTGCCGCGGTATTCCCGACGCAGGGCACTTACGTCAGCGTTCCGCCGAACCTGCCGGTCACTTACATGATGCAGTGGAATCTCAGTTACCAGCGCCAGCTTAGCAAGGACTGGATGGTGCAGGCCAACTACCTGGGTAACGCGGGACGGGATATCTGGGGGTCGACCGATGTCAATTATGCCATTCCCACGGCCGGCGCCAGCACCTCCAACACCAACAACCGGCGGCTGACTTACCTCACCAACGCCACTCTCGGCCAGTATTACGGCGACATCCAGCAGACGGATTCGGGAGGAGTTTCCGAATACCACGCACTGTTCCTTTCGGCCCAGCACCAATTCGCCCGGCACTACACGCTGCGCGCCAATTACACCTGGAGCCATTGCGTGAGTTCGTGGGACTTCGCCGGCGAATTGGCTGGCACGGTCTACCAGAATCCGCTGAACCGCGCCGAAGGAGAGCGCGGCAACTGCGGCTACGATCACCGGCAGGTTTTCGTCGCTACTCTGGTGGCTTCGAGCGGCGGTCTTGGCAGCGGCGCACTCATGGCGCTCACCAGGAATTGGCAACTCGCCCCGATTGTCAGCTTCAATACCGGCAACCCGGTCCAGATCACCGATGGCGGCAAGGACGTTTCACTGAGCGGCCAAGGCCTTGACCGCCCCGAAGTCATCAACCCGAGCCTGGTGCACCAGCCGGTGTCGAGCGATCCGCCGTATTGGTTCAACCCCCAGGCGTTCATCTGCGCGGATGCCATCAACAATATCTCGGCTTCGACCCTGCCTCCCAACTGCCCGGCGGCGACCGCGGCGACCGCGATGTTCGGCAACCTCGGCCGCAACGCCGTTTACGGTCCGGGTGCGATCCAGTGGGACATGCGCCTGTCCCGATCTTTCCCCTTCAAGGAGAGATGGAGATTCGAACTCATCGGCGAGTTCTTCAACATCATGAATCACGCCAACTGGAACAACCCGACCACCAACCTCACCAGCAGCAGCTTCGGTGAGGTGACCTCGTTCGGCAGCCCGCGCATTATCCAGTTGGCCGCGAAGCTGTACTTCTGAAGAAAAGAGGGAGCATACCGGAGCGGGCGCCTTAGCGGCGCCCGCTCTTTTTTTCCTGCCCGATCTTGGCCTCGCCGGAATTCAACGTTGAGTTTTCCTAAATCCACTGTTCAAACATTTTGGTTTGATTTTGCACCGAATCGGAAGTATTATTGCCCCGTCAGCGGTCGAATACACCCAGAGGGTCCTAAAGTCTAGTTGGGCTTGTTCGTGCGCCACCTGGGAAGTGGTGTAGGTGTGTTTCCATGTCCGATACCGGGAGGGGACTAAAAATGAAGGTGCTTGCGAACCAAGTGTGTCGCATGAAATGCGCAGCGGGCCTCGTGGTTGCCGCTGCTTTTCTGTTTTTAACGGCGCCCCGAGTGAGCGCCCAGGAAGTAAATGTCGCCGAAGTGGATGGTCATGTCACCGACCCAACCGGCGCTTCGGTCTCCGGTGCAATTGCAAAAATGACGGACACCGATACTCACCAGGTCCATACCTTCACCACCGATAACTCCGGAGGCTTTCGTTTTCCAAATCTTCCGATCGGCACCTATACGCTGGAAGTCACGGCATCCGGCTTTAAGCTCTACCGTCAGACCGGCATCATTTTGGAGGTTGCACACAACGTCGAGCAGAACGTCGCCTTACAGGTGGGCGCGACGACCGACACTGTGGAAGTCACCGCCAACGCGAGCATGGTGGAGACCAAAGACAGCGCCATCGCCCAAGTCATGGAAGAGCGCAAGATCGTCGACCTTCCGCTCAACGGCCGCAATCTTACTCAATTGCTGACTCTCACCGGCGGGGGCACATCGACCCCCGGCGGCGACTTGACCGGCAGCAAAAACATCCAGGGATCGAATGCGTCCGGCACATTCTCGGTAGCCGGCGGGCAGGCAAACGGCATCAACTACCTGCTGGATGGAGGAGATAACAACGACACTTTCAGCAACGTCAATTTGCCCATCCCCTTCCCCGATGCCGTGCAGGAATTCAGCGTCCAGACCAATGCCATGCAGGCGCAGTTCGGGCTCCATCCCGGCGGCGTGGTGAACATCGTGACCAAGGCCGGCACCAACGATTACCACGGCGACCTGTTCGACTTCCTCCGCAATTACGAACTGAACGCCCGCACGAAAGGCTTGGTCGAACCGGGCGGCGCCGTCGCACAACCGGCGCGCGATTCGCTCAAGCGCAACCAGTTCGGCGGTGTGATCGGCGGCAAGATCAAAAAGGACAAGCTCTTCTTCTTCGCCGGATATCAGCAGACCGTCCAGCGGAGCAATCCCGCCACCAATACCGCGCACGTACCGACGGCCCTCACCATCGCCGGCAATTTTTCCGTGGAAGACGCCGCCACTTCCGCCGGCGGCTGCCAGAAAAGTGCCATCACCCTCAAAGATCCCACCACCGGCAATGCCATCCCGGGCAACAGGATTCCGCAGAGCGAGTTCGATAAAGCCGCCTTGAAACTCCTTAGCTTTGTCCCGATCTCCTCTGACAATTGCGGCACCCTTCTCTACGGACAGCCGGCCGATAACCCGGATTGGCAGGTCATCGGCCGCGTGGACTACGTGATCAACGACAAGCACTCCATGTACGGCCGCTACTACAATTACAACTACACGGCCCAGGCATTCTTCGACGGCAAAAACGTCCTCACCACAGGCCCAAACCCCGGCAACAAGGATAACTCCATCATCGCGACCTTCGGCGACACCTACCTGTTCAGCCCCACCATGGTGAATTCGTTCCACGCCACCTACAATCGCCGCGCCGACAACCGCGGCTCGGCGCCGAATCTGTTCGGCCCGCAGGCGCTCGGCATCCAGAACGGCAGCGGCGGACCTTTCGCCGATAATATGCCCGACAACTACATCCAGGTCACCGTCTCCAACTACTTCAACGTGGCTTGCGGTACCTGCGCTCCGGGCTATTTCAACGTCAACAACTATCAACTCTCCGACGACGTTTCCAAGATTATCGGGCGGCACCAGATTGCGTGGGGATTCGACGGACGCAAAGACCAGTTCAATGAAACCGCCAACCAGCAGTCCAACGGCCAGTGGAATTTCAGCGGCGGCAGCACTGCCGGTTATTCGGGCGATAACCTGGCCGATCTGCTGCTCGGTCACCTGTCCTCCTGGAACCAGGGCAATGCGTTGTCCGACTATATTCGCCAGACGGTATTCGCGCTCTATCTTCAGGATTCCTGGAAGGCCACCGACCACCTGACCGTCAATATTGGCGCCCGCTGGGAACCCCTCCAACCGGCCTATGACAAATATTGCCGCGGCAACTGGCTGGACATGGCCGCCTATGTCGCCGGTGTGCACAGCACGGAGTATCCGAACGCTCCCATTGGCCTGATTTTCGGCCACGATTCGCAGGATCCGAATGGATGTCCCTTCGCCGCACATCACTGGGGCGATACCTCGCCGCGCCTGGGTTTGGTCTGGGATCCCACCGGCAACGGCAAGCAGACCATCCGCGCCGCCTTCGGGTTGCTGCACGACACCACCGAGTTGTTCTACCCCGAACGCTGGACCACCAATCCGCCCTATGCCTCGTCAATCACTCTGACCAATCCTTCCATCTCCGCCCCGTTCTCCAACCCCTGGGCCCCCGACCCCGGGATCTGGGCCGGCGGAGATCCGTTCCCCGGCGCCTCCATTTTCCCGCCCAGCGGCACCTACGTCAGCGTTCCGCCCAACCTGCATCCCACCTACGTCTTACAGTGGAACCTCAGCTACTCCCGCCAAATCGCCAAGGATTGGCTGGCCACCGCCACTTACATCGGCAATCACACCGTTCACATTTACGGCGCGTACGATATCAACGAACCCCAGCCTTCCCCGACCGCTACCACGAAAAACGAGCAGGCTCGCCGCGTTCTGTCGCTCATCAATCCCACCGCCGGGGCATCTTACGCCCAGGTGGTGCAGTCGGATGACGGCGTGACCGCCAGCTACGAAGCTCTCCTGCTGAAACTTGAGCACCGCTTCGGCAACCACTTCACCATGCTGAGCAACTACACCTGGTCCCAGTGCATCAGCACCTACGATTTTGGCGGCGAGTTGGCGGGCGTGGACTATCAGAATCAGTTCAACCGCGACGGCGAAAAGGCCGATTGCAACTTCGATCGCCGCCACATTTTCAACACTTCCCTCGTAGCCGAAAGCCCCGGTTTCGGAACGGGCGCTCTCCAGGCCATCTCCAAGGATTGGCAGATCGCCCCCATCATCAGCTTTTATACCGGCCAGCCGTTCACGGTGACCACCGGGTCCGATGTTTCCCTGACCGGTGAGGGCACAGACCGCCCCAACGTGGTTCCCAACGTGTCGAACCCGTTCCCGAAAACCACCAGCGAATGGTTCAACACGTCGCTATTCGCCGGCGGCTGCAACAACGCGACTTACGCCAGCAATCCGTATTGCGTCCCGCTCGGAAACTTCGGCGATGCCGCGCGCGATATCTTCCACGGCCCCGGCACGATCCAGTGGGACATGTCCGCCAGCCGCATCTTCGCGTTCAACGAACGTCTGAAGCTACAGTACAAGGCGGAGTTCTTCAACATCATGAATCACGCCAACTGGAACGCTCCGTCCGCCAGCCTCACCAGCGGCACTTACGGCCAGGTAACCACTTTCGGTTCGCCGCGCTTGATTCAGATGTCGCTGAAGTTCATGTTTTAGCAGGGCAGGCAATCCGGCGGCAGCCTGGATGAGATTGGCTTCCTCACCCGGCTAATGCCCGGTGGGCGTCGTAATGCCACCCGGGGTATTTCCAAAGGAAGACGTCGGGTTCGTCGGATTGTTGGTATTGGTGTTGGTGTTCCCCGGACCCATCGGCTGCTGCGGAGTTCCCACCGCTCCCGCGATCGGGTTCGGCGGCGCGTGGTATTTGGTGGGATCGAAAATATATTCCCACTCGTTGATCTTGGTGCGCTGATTGATCACCATGATCCCTTCCGCCTCGTACTTGCTGGCCACGCCGGCGATGCCGCCGCCCATCGTCGCTCCCGGCATGTTCGTCGGCATTCCCCCCGGACGCGGCTTGTAGAGCAAGTCACCAAGCATGGCGGCTGCCGCCGAGTTGGCCTGCGCGCTTGCCGGCGTGCCCGGCATGCCCGGCATGCCGCCCTGGGCGCCACCCATCCCTGGTTGTCCGATTCCACCCGGTGGATTGGCAGGCTGCCCCGCCTGCGAGCCATCCGCCGATTGATCGGTCCCCGGCGCCGTCACCGGCAAACCCGACGCGCCGATTGGTCCAGCCTGTCCCGGC
>Ga0335073_10015489_pt1 | contig 10660 bp, 7 predicted proteins | sample Lox_Sample_22_FD_207093 | JGI IMG/M metagenome (GOLD analysis project Ga0335073, IMG submission 207093) | Soil microbial communities from Loxahatchee National Wildlife Refuge, Florida, United States - Lox_Sample_2.2 | ecosystem: Environmental > Terrestrial > Soil > Wetlands | place: USA: Florida...
GGCGATGCGGAATATCTCATACAGCACGGGCACGATGACGCCGCCACCGCCGACGCCGAACAATCCGGCGAGAATTCCGGCCACGACCCCTCCGGCGACGATGCCCGCCGCCAGCCAGGCGATCTCGGCTGTCATTCTGGCCTCTCCGATCTTCGGATCAAGTCTGGAATAACCTGCCGAGCTCGGCAATGCCGATCATGTCGCGCATCCACGCGAACGAGCCGTCCTGTCGCATCGCGCGGGCGGCGCGGACGAATGTTGCCAGCGTCAGGCGGGACAGCGCACCGCCGACGCTGATCCGCTTGGCGCCGGCCTCGGCGAGCTGCGCATGCGTGATATCGGGTGCGAGCCAGCCCGTCACCACGTTGACCGGGCGGTTCACTGCCCGCACGACGTGACGGACCTCGTCGAGGTTACGCAGCCCGGGCGCATAAAGCACGTCGGCGCCGGCTGCTTCATAAGCTTGCAAGCGCCGAATGGTGTCGGCCATATCGGTGCGTCCGTGAATCAGGTTCTCTGCCCTTGCCGTAAGCAGGAACGGCACCGGCAGCGAATGCGCCACCCGCGCCGCGGCACGCACTCGAGCCACGGCAAGATCGAAATCGTAGATCGGATTGGCGGGATCGCCGGTGTAGTCCTCGATCGAACCGCCAACGACACCGGCCTCGGCGGCAAGCCGGATGGTTTCCGACGCCGCGTCCGGCTCATCGGCAAAGCAGTTTTCCAGATCGGCGTTGACCGGGAGATCGGTCGCCTCGGCGATCACGCGGCAATTGGCGATCACCTCCGCGCGGGTCACCTTGCTGTCGGCGCGGCCGAGCATGTTGGCGAGACCGAGGCTGGTGGTGGCAAGCGCCTCGAATCCCATCCCGGCCAACAGCCTCGCCGTCCCGGCGTCCCACGGATTGGGGATGATGAACGCGCCGGGCCGCTCATGCAGCGCCCGGAATGCCGCCGCTTTTTCTGCTTGGGTACGCATTGTGGTCCTCCTGCCGCGTCGATGGTTCGACGCGCCCGATCTGGGCTTGGCGCGACCCCATGTCCAATGCATAGTTCGATCGCTCGCTATCAGGAAAGCTGATCAATGGATATCGATGGAGTTGAAACGTTCCTGGCCATCGCGGAGCTCGGCAGCTTCACGCGGGCGGCGCGGCAACTGCATCGCTCGCAACCAGCCATCAGCCGCCGTCTCGAGATTGTGGAGCATGAGCTTGGCGCGCCATTGCTCGAACGCTTGCGCGGCCGGGCGAGGCTGACCGAGGCCGGCCGCATCTTCCTGCCGCATGCCGAAACGGCGCTGGCGTCGCTGCGGGACGGGCGCGAGGCAGTGCGTGGCCTGCAAGCCGGCATCGAAGGTGCGATCTCGCTTGCTTTGGTCGGCACGCTGGCCGACACGCAAGTCGTCGATGCACTGCGTGAGTTCGCGGCGCACTCGGCCAGTGTAAGGTTGCAGCTTCGCACGGCTTCGAGCCGCGGCGTTACCGATCTGGTACGGCGTGGCGAGGCGACGCTGGGCCTGTGCTATCACCGCGTCGATCGGCCGGAACTGGTCGCGTTGGCTGCCGGGCATGAAAAACTGCTGGTGGTGGCGGCGTCGGGCCACCGTCTGGCCGGTCGCCGCGTTGGTCAGGCGCATCTGCTGGCGGGCGAGCGGTGGATCGGCTTTCCGTCGACGCCTGGCGAGCAAGACTCAGGGCAGACGTTGGCGCGACAATTGATTCGTGCCGGGCTGCACGATGCCGACGTTACGCTGATCGACAGCCTGACGGCACAGAAGCGCCTGGTTCAGGCCGGGTTTGGTCTGGCGTTGGTGCCGGAAAGCAGCGTGCGCGACGAGCTTCGGCAGGGCGTGCTGGTGGCGCTCGATATTCCGGCGATGCAAACCACGATTCCGATCACCGCCATTCACCGGCGCAACGGCTACCTCAGCGCCGCGGCCAAGGCGCTGCTGGCACTGCTGACAGCCGAGCGAACGACCACGGCGCGCATGCCGACCGAGCGAGTGACCGCCGAGCGGACGCCGGGCGCGGCCGCGGCGCATGGCGGTCATTTGCATGCCGCAAGCACTGCCCTACCTTGCACCCGCAGTTTGAACAAAACGCGACCGGGCGGGGACTTGCGGCGCCCCGCCAACTGATGCCCTGATGCCAGAGCAGGTGAAACAAGCCTGGCCTGTGGGAGATGAAACCGTGACTTCAGACGGCGAGGCCGGTCCTGCGGCAACACCGCGCCCTGCAACTGCGTCGCCATTGCTCGAAGTGGCCGGCGCCTCGAAGCAATTCGGCGCCACGCGCGCCCTGGACGACGTCTCCCTCCTGGTCGGCCCCGGCGAGATCGTTGCATTGCTCGGCGAGAACGGCGCCGGCAAATCGACCCTGATCAAGGCACTGGCGGGCGTGCACGCGCTCGACGCCGGCAGCATTCGCTATCGCGGCCAGGCCGCCGCGGACAGCCTGCCCCGCCTGCCGATCGCCTTCATCCACCAGGATCTCGGCCTGATCGAATGGATGACGGTAGCGGAGAACATCTGCCTCGCGCTCGGCTATCCGCGTCGTCTCGGCCTGGTGCACTGGCCGGCGGCGCGGGAGCAAGCCGCGCGCGCGCTCGCGGCGGTGGGCGCCGACATCCATCCCGATGCGCGTGTCTCCTCGCTCAGCCGCACCGAGAAATCCCTGGTCGCGATCAGCCGCGCGCTTGCGGCGAACGTCGAACTGCTGGTGCTCGACGAACCCACCGCCAGCCTGCCCGCCGACGAGGTCGCGCGCTTATTCGCCAGCCTGCGCCGCCTCCGCGCCCAGGGCGTGGGCATGATCTACGTTTCCCACCGGCTCGACGAAGTGTTCGGGATCGCCGATCGCATCGTCGTGCTGCGCGACGGCCGTGTTGTCGGCGAGCGCATGACCGCCGGCACGACTGCCGAGGAACTCATTCTGCTGATCGTCGGCCGCGAACCCTCGCAAATCTTCCGCCGTCCCGCCCAGCGCAGCGGCGCCGCACGGCTGGAACTCGCGGGCCTCACCATTGGCGATGTTGGGCCGATCGACTGCCAATTGCATGCCGGCGAAATGGTCGGCTTGATCGGGCTGCGCGGCGCCGGGCAGGAAAGTGTCGGTCGTGCCTTGTTCGGCCTCGCGCCAATCACGGGCGGCCGCATCTTGCTCGATGGCAAGGCGATCATCCCATCCTCGCCGCGTGCGGCGATGGGAGCAGGGATCGACCTGGTTTGTTCCGATCGCATGACGGACTCGCTCGCCCCCAATCTCAGCGTGCGCGAGAACCTGTTTCTCAACCCGCGCGCGGGCCGCCGCGACGCGCCCGGCTATATCCGCCCGGGCCGCGAACATGCCGATGCCTTTCGCCTGGGCCACGAGATCGGCCTGCGCCCCAACGATCCTGAACTGCCGATCGAGTGGCTGTCCGGCGGCAACCAGCAGAAGGTCGTGCTCGGCCGCTGGCTGCACCTGCAAGGCAAGGTCTATATTTTCGAGGATCCCACCGCCGGCGTCGATGTCGGGGCCAAGGTCGAGATCTACCGCTTGTTCGACGTGGCACTGAAGCGCGGGGCAGCGATCGTCCTGGTGTCGACCGATTTCGAGGAGGTGGAAAAGGTCTGCCACCGCGCCTTGGTGTTCGATCGGGGTCGGGTCGTCGCCGAGCTCGGCATCGGCGACATCTCGGCCGAGAACTTGCTCGCCGCGGCCTCCGCCAGCATCGGTCCGGTCAGCGCCGCGCTGAATGAGTGTCATTGCGAGGAGCGCAGCGACGAAACAGCCTCGTCCGGAAAAGCGCGTGGGTCAGTCGTGCGCTGCTCGACCGAGATCGCTTCGTCGCTGCGCTCCGCGCAATGACATGAGAGCTTCTCGCAAAGACATGAGAGCTTTTCGCAATGACATGAGAGCTTCTCGCAAAGACATGAGAGGTCCTCGCAATGACACGACAGCGTCTCGCAATGACAGAGGCCGGCTTTAGCCATGCAGTCGCTTAAATCCGCCGCGCTGGAACCCACACGGGCCGAACTCGCCGGGCTGACGCGCTGGCGCGCGACGTTGCGCATGCTGCCGGTCTATGGCCTGCCGTTGCTGGCGGTGGTGCTGGCGGTGTTATTCTCCATCCTGCTGCCGGATACGTTTCCCAGCGCACTGAATTTCCGCTCGATTCTGAGCGACAAGGGCATCATTGCCCTGCTGTCGCTCGCGGCCATGGTGCCGATGATGGCCGGACGCATCGACCTGACCATCGGCTTCGGCATCGTCATGTGGCACATCATGGCGATCTCTTTGCAAGTCTGGTACGGCGTGCCCTGGCCAATCGCATGCCTGATTGTCGTGCTGTGCGCCGGCCTCGCCGGTCTGGCAAACGGACTGCTGGTCGAGATCGCACAAATCGACAGCTTCATCGCCACGCTGGGCACCGGCACCGTGCTGTACGCACTGGCGCTGTGGCTCAGTCGCGGCCAGCAGGTGGTTGGCCCGCTGTCGGACGGGTTCATCGATGTCAACGCGCTGTCGCCGCTCGGCATCCCGATGCCGGCCGTCTACACGATTGCGCTGGGCGCCGTGCTGTGGGTGATGTCCGAACGCCTGCCGCTGGGACGCCGCCTGTATGCGATCGGCGCCAATGAGAAGGCCGCGGCGCTGAACGGCATCTCGGTGCGGGCGCATGTGATGGGCGTTTTCGTGGGCTCCGGCGTGATCACCGGCTTCACCGGCTGCGTGCTGGCGTCCAAGCTGCAGATCGGCCAGGCGAATGTCGGGCTCGACTATCTGCTGCCCGCGCTGGTCGGCACCTTCCTTGGCACCACCACGATCAAGCCGGGGCGGGTGAACGTGCTGGGCACCATCGTCGGGGTGCTGACCCTGGCGATCGGCATTTCCGGCATTCAGCAACTCGGCGGCGAATTCTATGTCGAGCCATTGTTCAACGGCGCCACCCTGGTGGTCGCCATCGCGCTCGCGGGCTCCGCGCAGCGCCGCCGATCGGCGGTGGTGACGAAGGCGCCGGCGCCCCAACCGCCCGCCGGGTAACGCGCGCACCGCAGCCGCGCGACGCAATCAAGCTGCCAGTTTTGGGAGAGGAGACAGGACCATGCCAGGAATTATCTTGCCACGCCGGACCTTGTTGGCATCGTCGGCTGCCGCGCTGATTGGCGGCGCCACGGCCAGCGCCGCCGAGAGCGAGTACCTCACCAATGCGCGGGCCTATATCGCCAAGGCAACGCAACCGGGTGCGCCGTGGACCGGGCCGCGGACCGGGCCGAAAGCACAGCCAAAGAAGCTGGTGATCTACGCGTCGCAGGACCAGCGCAATGGCGGCGCCCAGGGTGTTGGCGACGGCGCGCAGGAGGCAGCCAAAGTGCTCCGCTGGGACTACCGCATCATCGATTCCCATGCCTCGGTGGCAGGGGCTACCGACGCGCTGAACCAGGCCATCGCGCTCAAGCCGGATGGCATCATCCTCGGCACCATAGACGCCAAGGAGCAAGCGCCCGTGGTGAAGAAGGCGGTGGGGCTGGGCATCAAGGTGGTGGGCTGGCACAGCGCCGGTGCGCCCGGCCCGTTGAAGGACCCGCCGGTGATCACCAACCTCACCACCGAGCCGACGGAGGTCGGCAAGTTGGCCGCGCTGTATGCCGTGGTGAACTCGAACGGCACAGCCAACGCGGTGGTGATCGGCGACAACCTGTATGCGATCAGCACGGTGAAGACCGACTCGGCGGAGGCCGCGATCAAGGCCTGCCCTGGTTGCAGCGTGCTGGCGTTCGAGGACACGCCGATCGCCGATGCCGCCAGCCGGACGCCGCAGCTCACCACGACATTGCTCTCGCGCTTCGGCAAGAAATGGAATTATGCGATCGCGGTGAACGATTTGTGGTTCGACTTCATGGCGCCGTCGCTACAGGCCGCGGGCGTCGATCCGAAGGTCGGGTATCCGCGGCTGATCTCGGCCGGTGACGGCTCGGTATCGGCGTTCCAGCGGATTCGAGAGCAGCGTTACCAGATAGGAACGGTTGCGGAGCCACTACATTTGCATGGTTGGATGTGCATCGACGAACTCAATCGTGCCTTCGCCGGGGCGCCTCCCAGCTTGTTCGTGCCGCCGCCGCATCTGTTTGTCCACGCGAACATCGATCGCGATGGCGGCCAGAACAATATCTACGACCCGGAGAACGGCTACAAGGATATCTATAAGAAGATCTGGGGGGTCTAGTACGAGACACCAGGACGACTGACCATGGGTTCGTTCAATGGTGCGCGGATCGCCGGCCATGACGGAAACAGTCTGCATCCAGTGTCACCGCAGCCTCTTCGTCGCAGTCGCCTGAGCGACGATGCGGTCCAGGCAAACTTCGTCGCCCAACGCCACGAGCATCTCCGCGCGAGTCAAATCGTGCAGTACGCCAGCCAGTGACTCGGCTTCCTGCAATTTCAGCCGGGTCACCAGCAGCACCGGATCGATCGGATCCAGCCGCGGGCGGCGTGGCGGCGGCAGCATCCGGCGGTGCGCCGCCAGCAAGCCGGCATCCCGCAGCAGGCGCGGAATTGCCGGCACTGGTTGTACTGCCGCCTCGGCCTCCCGAGCCAGTGAAGCGGCGCGCTGCACGACGGCGGGTGGCCCGCGCTCCTCCGGGATCAGCAACAGCCCGGCCCGGCGCAATGCTTCGCCGGTACTGCGCCGGCCGGTCACCGCAGCCAACGGGATCGCCAGCGCGAGGCCAAGCACCACCGGCAGCATCCACAGCGCGAGGTAGATCGTGACGGCCCATGCGGCGGCACCGAGTGCCAGACCCAGCGCGGTATGCTGCCAATAGGCCCGCACGATCTGCCGCGCGGGCATGCTGCCGTCGTCGCGCCGCTGCGCGTTCCAACCGGAATCGCGGCCGAGCAAGATGGTCGTGACATGCATGCACTGCGTCAGCATCACCACGGGGGCGGCGAGGCCGGCGATCAGCGTCTCCAGCACCACGCTCGCCAACATCCGCAAGGCGCCGCCGCAGCCGCGACGCTGCGGCGCGTGCAGCAGCACGATCAGGCTGCCGAGCAATTTGGGGATCAGCAGCAGACCCATGGTGCCGACGAAGACCCACATGGCGCGCACCGGATCGATCACCGGCCAGCGCGGGAACAAGGATCGGCCGGCCGGGAAATAGTCGGGCGGCACGAAGCGTGCCTGGATGGCGATCAGGATGCCGCACAGCAGGAACGCCAGCCATAGCGGCGCCGTGACATAGCTGCCGATACCGGTCAGCAAATGCAGCCGGCTGATCCAGTGCAGGCCGCGCGCCGGCAGCACGGCGGCGTGCTGCAGATTGCCCTGGCACCAGCGCCGGTCGCGCACCGACAGATCGATCAGCGATGGCGGAGCGGCTTCGTAACTGCCCGGCAAGGCGGGCACCATGTGCACTGCCCAGCCGCCGCGACGGATCAGCGCGGCCTCGACAAAATCGTGACTGAGGATGTGGCCGCCGAACGGTTTTCTCCCCCGCAGTTCCGGCAGGCCGGCGTGCTCGGCGAAGGCGTGGGTGCGGATCAGGGCGTTGTGGCCCCAGTAATTGCCCTCGGCGCCGTGCCACCAGGCGATGCCCTGCGCGATCAATGGGCCGTAGACACGGCCGGCGAACTGCTGCATGCGGGCGAAAAGCGTGTTGCCGCCGGTGACGATCGGCAGGGTCTGGATCAGGCCGACATCGGCGTGCGCCTCCATGGCGTTGACCAGCGCCAGCAGCGCCGAGGCCTCCATCACGCTGTCGGCGTCCAGGATCAGGAACTGCGGATAGGCGGCGCCGAAGCGGGTCACCCAGTCGGCGATGTTGCCGGCCTTGCGCGCGGTATTGTGCGGCCGGTGACGATAGAAGATGCGCGCGCCGGCGCCGGTGCGTGAGCATAACGCCAGGAACGCGGCCTCCTCGGCGATCCAGATGTCCGGATCGGTGGTGTCGCTGAGGATGAACGCATCGAACTTTTCCCCCGCACCGGCGGCTTGCAGCGATTCCCAGATTGCCTGCAGGCCAGCCATCACCAGATGCGGCGATTCGTTATAGGTCGGCATCAGCAGCGCGGTGCGCGTGGCCGGAAGCGATGGCGTGCGCGGCAGCAGACGCCGGCCTCCGCCCGCCAGCATGACTCCGAAGCCGGCCAGAGCGCTGGTGAACGACAATGCGACCCAGGCAAACAACGGCACGAACAACGCCAGCATGACAATGGCGAGCGCTGTGACGCCGCGTGCCGCCAATACCAAATACATCTCATGCACGCCTGCCACGGTCAGGGCGACGGCGCTGCCGATCACCAGCAGGCGCCGCAGCCCGATCGCGCGCGGCGCCGAGGTCAACCGGTGGGTGCGGCGCGTCGTCTGCCGCAGCGATTGCCGCGGCATGGGCAACGGCGCCTCATCAGGCAGTGCGCTGATCGACTCGCCCGTCGCGGCCGGGTTCAGGACGGCGTCCATCGATAGACCCAGGTTTCGGTCAGCGGCTTGGCGCCGTTCATCAGGCGCGCGTGCAACTCCACCACCTTGTTGTCCTGTGGATCGAGCTCGATGCTGACGCGCCAGCCATCGATATACGGATTGCGTTCGACGACACTGCTGACGATCTTGCCCTTGTCGCAGCCCACGTCCATCGGCGGCGGCGTATCCTGCTGCCACGCCTTCAGGCCTGGGCCAACGAAGTCGATGACGAACTGCCGGTGCTTGGTATTCCAGGCCAGGCCGGTGCGGGTCTGCATCGTCTCGCTCACCGGCACGTTGCCGGGGGGCGTCCAGCACCAGTGCAGCCGGTAGTTCAGGGTGTACTCGGTTTTTGCCTTCAGCGGGTCGTGTGGCCGCCAGAAGCCGACGATATTGTCGTTCACCTCGCGTTTGCTGGGGATCTCCACCAGCTCGACCACGCCCTGACCCCAGTCGCCGATCGGCTCCACCCACAGCGACGGGCGTTTTTCATAATGCGCTTCCAGGTCCTGGTAGTCGCTGAACCGGCGTTCGCGCTGCGACAGGCCGAAGCCGCGCGGGCTGATGTCGGAAAAGGCGCTGAGCTGCAATTCACGCGGGTTGCATAGCGGTCGCCAGATCCATTCGTCCTGCCCGGTGCGAAGCTGCAGGCCGCTCGAATCGTGCACCGCCTCGCGATAGTCGTCGGTGCCGGCGCGGTCGTTGGTATCGAAGAAGTACATGCTGGTCAGCGGTGCCAGCCCCGCCTTGTCGATATCGACGCGGGGGTACAGCGCCGTTTCGGTATCCATCATCGTGTCCTGGCCCGGGCGCAACGTGAAACGGAAAGCGCCGGTGGTGCTCGGACTGTCGAGCAATGCGTGCACGACCATCGAATCGCTGCCAGGTGGCGGCTTTTCCAGCCAGAATTGCTTGAAGACCGGGAATTCCTCGCCCGACGGGTCGGCAGTCTTGATTGCCAGACCGCGGGCCGACAGGCCGTAGCCCTGGCCCTTCGCCAGTGCCCGGAAATAGCTGGCGCCGAGAAAAACGCACACCTCGTCGAAATAATCGGCTCGGTTCAGCGGATAGTGCAGGCGGAACCCGGCGAAGCCGAGACCCGTCGCAGTGGGACGCTTGACCTTGTCGAAAATGAACAAGTCGGGGTTGTAATCGATGGGCTGGGCGTGGCCGTCGACGACCTGGAAGATGTCCACCTTGTCGTTGTACAGGAAGCCGCGATGGAAGAACTCGGCGGTGAATTTGGTGCCCTGTCCGCGCCATAACGCCTTGGACGGATCGAAGCGGATCGACCGGTATTGCTGGTAATCCAGCTTCTCCAGTTCATCGGGCAGCTTGCTGTCCGGCGGCTGATACGGCTTCTCGGCCAGTTGCCTCGCCAGTTCGCGCACGGACGCGCGATCGAATGGTGTGCCGGCAGGGTCGGCCGCGGCCGGTGAAGCGGCGGCCGAGAACAGGATGGGCAGGGATACGCTGGCGCGCAGAATTTCGCGTCGACGCACGGGGACCTCCGTCGCAACGCACAGCAAGTGCCGCGCGAATGCGACCGGAATTGTGGCGATCGCGCCGCACGATGCGGTGAACGCCCGAGCGGCGAGACATTGCATTCCGCACCGCCTGCTCCACACTGCGCCTGCCATGCCGAGGAGGCGCCGCGTGATCAAGTCCTGGATATTCGAATTCTTCCCGGCCCCGCACGAGCCGGGCGCCACGGACGATCCGCAGCGTTCGGCGGACTATTTCAACTGGTACCTGGACCTTTGGCCGCGCGCCGAACCGCTCGGCTATGAGGGCATCTTCTTCAGCGAGCACCATTTCGGCCCGGCCTATAGCCCCGCTCCGAACCTGCTGATCGCGCAGGTGGCACTGCGGACGCGCAGCATCCGGCTCGGCATCATGGGGCTGGTGCTGCCGTACTATCATCCGTGGCGGGTGGTGGAGGAGATCGGCATGCTCGACCACCTGACGCAAGGCCGGCTGGAGATCGGCACCTCGGCCGGCATTCCGCAGGAGATGGCACATGTCGGGCTGTCCGTCGCCGAGGCGCGCGAACGCAACGACGAGGCGATCGAGATCCTGGATGCGGCGCTGGCCGCCCCGATGATCTCGCATCACGGCAAATACTGGCAGTTCACCGACCTGCGGCTGGTGCCGCGTCCGGTGCAGCGGCCGCATCCGCCGAAATGGGTGACGGTGATCAGCGAGGACTCTGCCC
>Ga0335073_10015490_pt1 | contig 10660 bp, 8 predicted proteins | sample Lox_Sample_22_FD_207093 | JGI IMG/M metagenome (GOLD analysis project Ga0335073, IMG submission 207093) | Soil microbial communities from Loxahatchee National Wildlife Refuge, Florida, United States - Lox_Sample_2.2 | ecosystem: Environmental > Terrestrial > Soil > Wetlands | place: USA: Florida...
GGAGCTGCGGCTGCCGCGCCCGGCCGGGGTACCGGTGGCGCGGTCGCCGGCGGCGGGCTAGGGTGCGGACGTGGGGCAGGACGCGCCGATCCGGGTCATGGTGGTGGATGACCATCCGATGTGGCGCGACGCGGTGGCCCGGGACCTGACCGAGGCCGGGTACGACGTGGTGGCCACGGCGGCTGACGGCGCGCAGGCGCTGCGGGTGGCCGGCGCGGCCCGGCCGGACGTGGTGGTGCTCGACCTGCAGCTGCCGGATTCCTCCGGCGTCGAGGTGACCCGCGGCCTGCGCACGGCGTATCCCGCCGCGCGGGTGCTGGTCCTGTCGGCCAGCGGCGAGCAGCAGGACGTGCTGGACGCGGTGAAGGCGGGCGCGGTCGGCTACCTGCTCAAGTCCGCGGCGCGGACGGAATTCCTCGACGCGGTACGGCGCACGGCCGACGGCGACGCGGTGTTCACCCCGGGGCTGGCGGCGCTGGTGCTCGGCGAGTTCCGGCGGCTGGCCCTCGGCGGCGGTGCGGACGGCGCGGACGGCGCGGACGCGCCGCGGCTGACCGAACGGGAGACCGAGATCTTGCGGATGGTCGCCACCGGCCTGTCCTACAAGCAGATCGCCACCCGGCTGACGCTGTCCCATCGCACCGTGCAGAACCACGTGCAGAACACGCTGGGCAAGCTGCACCTGCACAACCGGGTCGAGCTCGTCAGGTACGCCATCGAGCACGGCCTGGCGGATAACCCCTAGCCCAGCCCGCCCCGCCGAGCTCCCCGCGGGGGCAGTTCCATGATCATGGCCAGTTTTGGCTATTTGGCCATTTCTGGCCACGATCATGAAGGGAGCCCGGGGGTCGCGAGGTGAGGGTGGCGGGGTGGCCGGGGCGGGAAAGCCGGTTCGTTCGGGATAATGATCTTGATTTTCCTGGTGATACGGCGGGCGTGATCTGGTGAGCCGGGCCGGGGTATTTCCGTGATACGGGACGAAGGGAATGCTCCCGGGTCTTTCGCATCGCTTCCTGCTGAATTCCAGGCTCGTCGGGGAGGCGGCGGGCCCGGCGCGGCCGGGCCGTTTGGCCAGGGCTACGCCTCGATTCACGCCCAGTTCAGCGCGAGGCCGGCGGCGCCGATAATCACCTGCGGCGAGCGGGAAACGGGACCCTCGTCAGTCTTTCCGGTCCCAGCTTCATCGCGGCGGCCAATGACGCGAGAACCCTTGATCAAAGGACGCCGCGGCCGGGCAGTTCCTGATGGGCCAGGCCGCCGGCTTCTTTACCGAATCCGGCGTGCAGGCCATCCTGGATGCACTGTGGCCACGGGTCACGACGCGGTTGACCGACGCGGAGAATACCGTGCGCAAAAGGCCCTTGGCCCGACGAAATAGCCTGGAGGGCGCGGTGCGGCGTGCGTGACGGCGAAGTGCAGCAGGGACGGCTGTGCTGAAACGGGAGCTATGAGGTATATGTGGCGCAGGATACGGGTCTGGCCAGAGGTGCGATCCGATCGCCCTGGCCAGCGGACTTGTCCCGGCCTGTGCTCGCCGGGCCGGCGGATTCAGCGCCGGAGCAGCGCGTCCGAACTGGAGTACCCGCGCGGCCAGACCTGCTAACTTGATGACCCGCACGATCCGCATGATCCGCGCCAGCGGCCGCGACCGGCTTTCCGGGCGCCCGCGGGACCGCCGGAGACCAGGTCCCCTACTGGAATGCCGGCTCATCCGGAGCCCGGGTCGGCCCATCGTTAATGAGATATGGATTTCGTGGCATTTGACCGGCATGAAGCGGTTTCGGCCGGTATAACCAGCCCTTAGGAGGGGCGGGTATCCGGCGGGCTCAAACCCGACGAATCCTGAACGACGTGGAAGGAGGAACCGGGTGTGAGACCTGTCTTCTCCAGGTTCTCGAGAAACGCATGCGCCATGGGCGTCGTGACGGCGCTCGGGGTGAGCGTCCTGGCGGCCTGCAGCGGCGGCAGCTCGACTAGCAGCACCGCCCTGCCCGGCAAGGACACGACCCCGATCACCATCGGCGCGTCGCTGTCCCTGACCGGGGACTTTTCGGCGGACGGCCAGGCGTTCGACCGGGGCTACCACCTGTGGGCCAAGGACGTCAACGCCCGCGGCGGCATCCTCGGCCGGCCGGTCAAGCTGACCATCCTCAACGACGACAGCCTGCCCAACCAGGTGGTGACCAACTACCAGACGCTGTTCGGCACCGACCACGTGGACCTGGCTTTCGGGCCGTTCTCCTCGCTGCTCACCGCGCCGGCGTCGTCGGTGGCGGCGCGGTACGGGATGGCGTTCGTGGAAGGGGCCGGCGGCGCGCCTTCGGTCTTCGACACCCCGTCCAACCAGGCCGACCACAACGTGTTCGACGTGAGCCTGCCGATCGCGGACGAGATGATCCCGTTCGTGAACTACATCGAATCGCTGCCGCCCACCGAGCGGCCGAAGACCGCGGCCTACCCGATGGCCCAGGACCCGTTCGCCGACCCGCCGGTGCAGCTGGCCGAGACGCTGCTGCACAACATGGGCATCAGGACCGTGTTCAGCTCCGTCTTCCCGGAGGAGGTCAGCTCGTACAAGGCGCCGGCCGACCAGGTGGCGGCGAGCGGCGCGCAGCTGGTCGTGCTCGGGTCCACCGACGTGCCGACCGTCCAGGCCTTCATGCAGGCCTTCGAGACGCAGCACTACACGCCCAAGCTGTTCATCGCGGCGGCCGGGCCGGACCAGGGCGGCGCGTTCACCTCCGTGGTCGGCACGGGCAACGCCAACGGGATGATGGTGCCCGACGGCTGGTACCCCGGCTACGCCAACACCACGAGCAAGCAGATGGTCAGGGAGTACGTCGCCCAGTACGGCGGCACCGATTCCGGGGTCAACGCCGACGTGGCCGAGGCCTACTCGGTGGGCCAGGTGGTCGCCCAGGCGGTCATCGCCACCGGCGGCACCGACAACACCAAGATCATCCAGTACCTGCACAGCGGCGTCACGCTGGACAGCGTGCAGGGCAAGGTGAGGTTCGACGCGCTGGGCGAGAACGGTGCCGCGGCGGCGTTCATCTTCCAGTGGCAGGACGGCTCCTTCAAGCAGGTCCTGCCGGCCAGCGCGGGCTCCGTGACGATCGACCCGACCAAGCCGCCGTGGACCAGCTAGGCCTCATCAGGGTGCTTTATCCGCCCGGACAAGGGAGCAAAAGCCGCACAAAAGCCATCCTGGGCGATTAATAGGAGCCTGAATTGCCATCCGGCTCGGGGCCCGCGCGGCCAGCGCGGTTCCGATGTCACGCTCCGCCACTACCCGCCGAGGTCACGATCTCTTTTCGATCATGACACTGCTATTTGCCGGATATTTTCCCAGCTCTCCCACTAAAGTGGCGAGACCCCATACTTGTGCAGCCGGAGCCCGATGGTCCAGGGGGGATCAGTTGCGTCGGCAGTACAGCGGTTAGAACTTCAGCGCGCAACCTACGAGGACATCTGCAATGGGAAACCATGGGCCTGCGAGCGCCAGACCGCGCGCAGGCAAGACCAACCAGCACGCCAAGGAATCACCCGTTTCCAACCTCCGGAGCCCGCGGGGGCTGAACCTGCGGGACTGGCCCGTGTCCTGGCGGCTGCTCGCGGTGATCGTGCTGGCGCTGGTCATGGGCCTGGTGTTCGGCGGCCTGCGGGTGGCGTCGGCGGCGGACAGCGCGGGCCAGTTCGGCCGGGTGTCGCAACTCGCCAGCCTCGGACAGCAGGTCACCGGCCTGGTCCAGGCTCTGGAGGACGAACGCGACGAGACGACCGGGCTGCTGCCCATCAGCACTCCCAAGGACCTGCAGACCTGGTACAACGCGACCGACGCCGCGGCCGCCAAGGTCAAGGTGCTGGCCGCCGGGGTCAACGGTTCCTTCCCGGCGAACATCCAGTCCCGGGTCGCCACCGTGAACTCCGTGATCACGAACCTGCACGCGCTGCGCGTCTCGGCCCAGGCCAGCCAGTCCGCGCTGGCCGTGATCGCCGACTACCAGGGCCCGATCACCGACATGATCGCCCTCAACGACCAGATCGCGCAGGGCACCTCGGACTCCACCCTGGCCAACGACGTCCAGACGCTGAACTCGCTGTCCCTGGCCAAGGACCAGGCCGCTCAGCAGCGCGCGCTCCTGTTCAACGCGCTCAACCAGCAGATCTTCGCGGACGGCGTGCAGCAGGCGCTGACCACCGCCCAGTCCGAGGAACTCACCGACCTGACGGCGTTCGACACCACCGCCACCCCCACCGAGCAGAGCACGTACCGGAACACCGTGGCCGGGGCGCGGGTGAACCAGGCGCAGAACATCGAGATCTACATCGTGGGCACCGGCAGCCTGGCCATCGGCGCGGGCGCCCTGGGCATCAGCCCGGCGGCGGCCCCCGGCCAGTGGTACACCGCCCAGACCAGCACGGTCGACGACATGCAGCAGGTCGAGCTGGGCCTGGCCCAGAAGATCGTCACGCGCGCCCAGGCGCTGCAGGCGGGCGCGGAACATTCCGCGCTGATCAACGGGATCATCACCGTGGTCATCCTGCTCCTGGTGCTGTTCGCGACGCTCGTGGTGGCCAGGTCCCTGGTCCGGCCGCTGCGCAGGCTGCGGGAAGGCGCGCTCGATATCGCCACCGTGCAGCTGCCGGAACGGGTCCGGCAGCTCAGCGAGGCCCCGGAGCGGGCCAAGAACATGGAGGTCGAGCCGATCGACGTGCTGTCCGCCGACGAGATCGGCCAGGTCGCGCGCGCGTTCGACCAGGTGCACTCGGAGGCGATCCGGCTGGCCGGCAACGAGGCCATGCTGCGCAGCAGCTTCAACGCGATGTTCGTCAACCTGTCCCGGCGCAGCCAGTCGCTGATCGAGCGGCTGGTGCGCCTGATCGACTCCCTCGAGCAGAACGAGGATGACCCCGGCCGGCTGTCCAACCTGTTCTCGATGGACCATCTGGTCACCAGAATGCGCCGGAACTCTGAGAACCTGCTCCTGCTGGCCGGGCACGAGAGCGCGCGCAAGTGGAGCGAGGCGGTGCCGCTGGCGGACGTGGCCCGGGCCGCGACGTCGGAGATCGAGCAGTACAGCCGGGTGACGCTCAGGATCCAGCCGGGGATCGCGGTCACCGGGCAGGCGGTATCCGACGTGGTGCACCTGCTGGCCGAGGTCATCGAGAACGCCACGATATTCTCCCCCGAGGACACCCCGGTGCACGTGGCCGCCCAGGAACTGACCAGCGGGGGCGTGCTGATCGAGGTCAGCGACAGCGGGGTCGGCATTCCCGAGGCCCGGCTGGCCGAGATGAACTGGCGGCTGGACAACCCGCCCGTCATCGACGTGTCGGTATCCCGGCACATGGGCCTGTTCGCCGTGGCGCGCCTGGCCGAGCGGCACGGGGTGCGGGTCCGGCTGCGGCCCGGATCGCCGAAGGGCCTGACCGCCCTGGTCTGGCTGCCGGACAGCGTCATCGAGCGGGGAACCCGCCCCTCTCCCTGGGCCGGAAACCGGCCCGAGCGGCCGGCGGGCACGACCGCCCGCCATGCGGCCGGCGCTCACGGCCTGGCCACCCGCGCGGGGGCCGGTGCGGGGGCGGCCGCGGGTGCGGGGGCGGGGCTTGCCGCGCCCGGGCAGTTCGCGAACGCCTTCAAGCCCATGCACAACGCCGCTGGCCCGCGCCAGATCATGCAGGCCACCGGCTCGGCTTTCGCCGACTCGGCGGTCGACGGCCCGGCCTTCGCCGACTCGGCGATGACCGACCCCGTCGGCCCGGTGACAGCCGGCCCCGTGACGGTCGGCCCGATGACGGCTGGCCCGATGACGGCTGGCCCGATGACGGCTGGCCCGGTCGCGGCTGGCCCGGGGGGGTCGAGCTGGTTCCGCAGCCACCGGGTGGCCGCGGCGAGCCCGGTCACGAGCGGCGGCACGACCCCGGGGACCGTCCTGCCGGTGGGCGGCGGCAGGCTGCCGGGGGCCGACGGGTGGGCGGAAGGCAGGCATGCCGCCCAGATCATCGCCGACCCGGTCCGCGGCGACCACACGGCCGCCGGGCTGCCGGTGCGCGTCCCGCGGGCGAACCTGATCCCCGGATCCGCGGGCGGTGGCCGCCGGACCGGAAACGGCGAGAGCGGGCGGCCCGGAGACGAGGCCGGCCTACCGACGTCCGCAGGCCTGGGGGCGCAGCGATCACCTGAGCTGGCCCGCAGTCGCCTGAGCGGATTCCAGACCGGAATCCGCCGGGCCAAGGACCAGACTCCCAGCGCAGGAGAGGAAGCCGATCGTTGAGTTACGTCTACCGCCAGGACCTGAACTGGCTCGTTACCGGCTTCACCGCACGAGTCGCGGATGTCGCGCACGCGGTCGTGGTGTCCGCGGACGGCGTGCCGCTGGCGCTGTCGGAATACCTCCCGGAGAGCTTCGCCGAACAGCTCGCGGCCATCACCTCCGGGCTGGTCAGCCTGATGCAGGGCGCGGCGCGGATCTTCGAGGCGGGCCTGCCGACTCAGGCCCTGGTGGAGATGGAAGGCGGGCTGATGTTCGTGATGGCCATCAGCGACGGGTCGAGCCTGGCCGTCCTGGCCTCAGCGGAGTGCGACACGGACCTGGTTTCCTATGAGATGACGCTGCTGGTCGAGGCGGTCGGCGACGTGCTGACCCCGGCGGCCCGCGCGCACTGAGGGTTCCTGCGCTATAGCCCGCTGACGACCTCGGTCAGGGCGGGCAGCGCGCTTTCGCCGGCGACCACGTAGGACAGGCCGAACCGCTCGCGGCGCGCCCGCAGGTCGTCCCGGATCTGGGCCGGGCTGCCGATGAAGATCGTCGGCATCTCCCATACCGTCTCCGCGCCCAGGCCCGTCCAGCCGCGCCGCCGGATCAGCTCCTCGGTGCTCGCGCGTCGGCGGTCCGTGACGACGAACGTGCCGATGGCGTTGAGTTCCAGGCGGGGAAACCGGTCGCCGGCCGCCTCGCGGAGCACTCAAGCTGGCACGGCTCCGCAGAGACCCCCGGTGCCCGCACCGCCCCAGCCCCGATCCGCTCCGGCGCCACCCCCGGCAAACCGCAACGATGGAACATCGATGTCGCCACAGCAGCATCGATGTTCCATCGTTGCCGTAAAACCCGGGGGCTTGGGTGAGCTGGGGGTGGCGGCTGGGGCTGGTGGGATGGGTGGGCTACGGCGCTGCGCGCCCGGGTCAGGCCCTTTCCGGGCCCTCGGGCCGGAGGGAGCGGACCACGCGGGCGTGCTCGCGCATGGTCTCGGTGCCGTCGGCGCCCGGCTGGCGGCCGAACCCGCAGTACATCGCCACGCCGAAGTCGGCCAGGTAACGCGAGGCCGTGGCGTGCCTGCGCCGCAGCCCGGCGGTCCCGTCGATCGGCAGCACGACGCCCAGGAAGACGCGGGCGTCACCGGGCTCCAGGTCCACCAGCGGGCGGAAGAAGCTGCGGTCCTCGCTGCGCAGGTACCGCGGCCCGGCCAGGTGCAGCCAGTCCACCGGGCGCCCGGAGTTCGCGACCGCGAAGTTGGCCATCCGTACCAGCAGCCCCATGTCGCGTGCCTCGTACATCGGCCATTCCGGGAACGTCCCGTAGCACAGGTGGTAGCCGACCAGGACCTCCTCCGGGATCAGCCGGGTCAGCCGGGTGACCGGCCCGGCGAACCGCTGCCACGCGCCTTCCGGCGTCCACGCGAGCACGCCCTCCAGGTCCTGCGTCTCGTAGGCCAGGTCCCACTGGATGGCCAGGTCGGCGGGCGGGATGGCCGCGGTCAGCCGGGCCAGCTCGCGGGCCGCCAGGTCCTCGAACGCCCGCTCCACGACCGGGTAGTCGGCGGCGAAGTCGGCCTTGAACCCGTTCAGCGCGCTGGACGGGAACGGGAGCCCGACCTGGAACCGCAGCCGGGCGGGGATCACCCCGTCGGCCCGCAGCGCGCTGAAGACCTGGTAGCCGGCGATCGCGTCATCGATGCGCGGCCAGGAATCCCAGTGCAGCCCGGTGGCACCGGGCCGGATGCCGAAGACCGGGGTCTCGTACGCGTGCCGCGGGATCCCGGTCGGCGACTCCGTCTCCTGCACCACCACGACGTCCGGGTTCGGCCGGACGAGCCGTTCCCGCTCGTAGCCGACCCACGCCGCCCGGGGACCCGTCTCGCCGTCCGGCAGCGCGAACACCAGGTCACCGAAGAACCCGGCCGCCCGCCGCAGCGCGGAATCGGCCGAATCCGCCGGCAGGCTCCCCACCAGCAGCAGCTCACTGTCCACCCGCGGCGCCATCGCCGTCTCCTTCCGCGATCGGGGCAGCGCTGTCCGGACAGGGCTGACCGGGACAGCGCTTCCGCGGAAACGGTACCGCTTCTCCATACGGTCACCACACGGGCACCAGATCGCCTGCACCCCGGTCCGGTCTGATGGGGTTGCCGTCGCGGCACCACTCCGCTACGGCCCCGGTCACCCTCGGCCGGCCTCCGCCAGGCTGATCCGAGGGTGGCCGGCTCCCAGTTCCGGGGGCGGGACGGCGATCACCGGGCAGCTGGCGTGGGCCAGGCAGTACCGGCTGACCGCGCCGCCCCGCAGGCGGCTGACCGGCCCGCGGCGGCCGGTCCCGATGACCAGCGCGTCGCCGGTCCGGCTGGCCGTTCGGGCCAGGACCGGGCCCGCGTCGCCGCGCCGCGCCAGCGGCTCGATCGCGATACCGGGCAGCGGCCCGCCGAACGCCAGCTCCAGGGCGTGCCACAGCCGCTGCCAGGCGGCGTCCTGCCATTCCCGGATCAGGTGATCGACCGGGAACGGGCAGACCGCCAGCTCGGGACCGGGCGGGATCCAAGCGTGGACGACGACAAAGGCGGCGTCATGGGTGCGCGCCATGTCGGCCGCGTAGCGCAGCGCCGGCAGGTTGCCCGGGCGACCGCTGACGCCGGCGATGATCCTGTGGATGCGGGGCATGGCCAGGCTCCTTCCGCCGGGCCACCCGGCCCGGCTGCCTGGCTCCCACGACAGGACACGGTCGTGCAGCGCCGGTGGAAGGCGTGTGTGCGCGATGTGGAGCCGACGCCCGCCGCCGGTTCCGCTCCTTATTTTTGGCCCGAACTAAGACGGTTTCCCTGGTCGGCGACCCGGTCAGCGGTCAGCGTGCGGACGCGCAGGGCCAGCTGCAGCTCGAACCGGCGATCCGGGTCGCGCAGCTGGTCGCCGAACAGGTCCTGGATCTGCCGCAGCCGGTACCGTACCGTCTGCGGGTGGACGTGGATCCGGTGCGCCACCTCGGCGGCGTTCTCGCCGAGCTGCAGCCAGGCCAGCAGCGTCTCGGCGATCCGGTCCCGCTGCCCGGGCCGCAGCCGCGCCAGCGGCGCGAGGCGGCTGTGGCCCAGCGCGGCGGCCAGGTCCTCGTCGGCCAGGATCAGCAGCGTGGACAGGTGCTGGTCGCAGCGGACCGGCCCGCCGTCGGCGGCGATGACCCCGGTGCGGGCCAGCGCGAGCGCCTGCCGGGCCCAGCGCAGCGACATGGCGGCGCGAGCCAGGGGGACGGCCGGGCCAATCGCGGCGGGCCAGCCGCGGAGCGCCCGGCCGAGCGCCGCCGCCCGGCCCGGCCCGTCCGGATCCGGCACGAGCAGGCACGGTTCTGGACGGGTCCAGTCGGCGAGCACGCCGGGCGGCAGCACGACCCCCTCCGGCGGCCGCCGCTCGTCCAGGACCGCCACGGCGGCCTGGGCGGGCAGCACCCAGCCGACCGCGCGGGCCAGGCCGGCCACCAGCTCGGCGCCGGGCGGCGGCTCGGACACGATCATGGCGAGCAGCCGGCGCTGCTGCTCCCCCGCGGCCTGCACGCGGGCCTCCGCGTAGCCCTGGGCGCACGCGGCGGCCAGCTCGTCCAGGTACGCGAAGATCGCCTCGCCGACCCGGCTCAGCTCCCGCCGGTCCAGCCCGTCGCCGGCCTCGCACAGGCACCGCCAGGCGACGCGCGCGCCCAGGCGCAGCGCGTCCTGCAGCGCGTCGAGGGTGCGTCCCTCCCGGGCCGCGGTGCCGCCGATGGCGCGGAACTCCGCCGTGACGACCTGGGTCGAGCGGCCCGGCTGCGCGATGTGCGCGAGGAACTGGGTGACCGCGCCGGTCACCGCGGCGGCGAGCCGCTGCTGGTAGCCGGGATTCGGCTGGCCCGCGTAATCCGGAACGCCGCGCCCGATGACCTCGATCATCTCCGGGACCGCGCCGCTGAGCCTGATCCGGACCGCGGCCGCGGTCCCGGCGGAAATGGCCGGCCCGGGGGCCGGTTCGGTCTCCGCGCGGGAGACCTCCGCAAGCTCTCGCACCCTCATTCACCGCCCGGACGCCGGTTCCGCCCCGCGACATGATTGGCTAATACGTTACCAGTAAGTAACTTCTGGTGTCACGTGCGGGCGGGGCTGGTCGTGTGGCGAGGTGCGGTCACGTGCGGGCGGGGCCGGTCGTGTGGCGGGGCCGGGTCATGCGCGCGCGGGGCCCGGTCGCGTGGCGGGGCCCGTCATGCGCGGGCCGAGCATGGCCTGGGTGGCCTGGACGGCCGGCTCGGTGATGTCGCCGATGTCACCGCCGTCCTCGACGGTGGTCGCGATCAGCTCGCGCAAGCCGCCGAGCAGCATGATCATGAGCTGGCGGGACGGCGGGGCCACGCCGACCGCCCGCAGTTCCGGGGTG
>Ga0335073_10015491_pt1 | contig 10660 bp, 13 predicted proteins | sample Lox_Sample_22_FD_207093 | JGI IMG/M metagenome (GOLD analysis project Ga0335073, IMG submission 207093) | Soil microbial communities from Loxahatchee National Wildlife Refuge, Florida, United States - Lox_Sample_2.2 | ecosystem: Environmental > Terrestrial > Soil > Wetlands | place: USA...
GTCCTTCGCGATCGCGTTGACATATCGTGGATTCCAGGAGTTTCGGCCGATGCGGGATCAAATGGTAGGGCTGAGAGAGAATCAACCAAGCGATCAGGAATGTATCTTTGTCGCCATGAAGAAACTCATAGAAATCGTTTGAATGTTGATTTATCCAGTGCGTGAGCGACAGCGCCCGCCAGCATCGGGATTTATCCAGGACCATCTGCCCTGACTCGATTGACCAAGTGTCGCGATAATCAATGTTGGCAAGCTCCCATACCGGGTTGTTGGGCGCGAGCTTTACCAGGTCAGGCCAAAAGATCGTGCCGGTCGCGCAGAACTCTGGCGTTTCGAAGAGCAATGCGGGATCCCTAAGCGGAATGTTGTCAGCGTCAATGAGAATCACTTCACGAAACCGCGAATTCATCAACGCATACGGCTTCAGCTCCCAGCCTCCGAGCTGCTCAACCTGTTGACGTTTGGCTACCTCGAATCCGTCGACTGGTTGCGCGCCCAAATCGTTGAGCAACCCGCGCATCGGGAGGCCTACTTCGCCAGGTCCAAGGTACCAGACCTCTATGGGCAGCGTGCATCCGAGCTCGCGCCGGAGAATTCCGATCAAAACCCACGCGCAGGTAAAGAGCCTCGCCCCGCCCGCGCAAATGACGATGCCGCGTCCGACAAATCGCTCGTCGGGAAAGTTGACCGCAGTCCGCGCCGCGGCCGCGAGGTGCTCCTTCAATTCCCGGTTCAAGGAAGTTCAGCTCTCGTCCAAGCTTACAAGAGGGCTGCGGCGAGGCGCTAGTGACAATTCTGCAAAGAACACTCGCGCCGGTCCAGCGAAACGACATACAAGCACTAGCCTAACGCCGTGGTGGCACGCGCGGCCGCGAGCTGGCGCTTCACTTTGAACTCAAGACACCCGGGTTCTATTTCTTCAGCGCGACGGTAATGTTTTTCGCTGTCCTGGAACAAGCCCATTCTGAACTTGCAGAGACCAATCTCAGCCTCCGCCCACGCGCCGAAAATCCGCCGATCGTAAGACACATCGTGCACCAAGCTGTGGGCGTCAATGCGAGCAAGACGTTCGAAAATGGGAATTGCTTCAGAATATCGCTCTCCGTTGACCAATATCCGCGCACGCATCCATTCAACTAGTAGATTGTCCGGGCGGAGCGAGGCGGCCTCGTCGACCAGCTCTCGCGCCACGTCCCCTTTCAGCTCGAACAACTTTGCCAACTCGATGAAGCAAAGACTCGCCTCCGGCCCCGCAACGAGGCTGCGGCGCCCAATTTCGATGCCACGCCTCCAGGCGCTCTCCGCTTCGGCCCGCTCGCCCATTTGCAAATGGACGACGCCCAGGTGCCACCACAAGTATATTCTGTCCGGATCGACCTGCAGTTGCTTCACGAGCAGTTTCAGATTTCGTTCGAGCTTGCGCGACTGGTCACCGTCATATCCTAGGTGATCGATAGTCAGTCCCGAAGCACCCACAACTCTATGATGCTGGGTCACCATGTTGTCGAGGCTTGGCAAAATTGTCTCGTGGATGGCACCTTGAAACCGGATATCGGATTCGTGCCGAAAGAGCCGATGCTCACGATAGGCAGTAAAGCCAGTGCGAGGATGAAAGCGCACCGTGCATGCGCATAAGAGCGAATTGCTGAGCTCAACTTCGAGACTTGCGCGATCATAGCGACGGAGCCGTTCGTCCGCATCTATGTAGAGGATCCAGTCGCCCTCGGCCTGGTCAAGGGCATAGTTACGCGCAGCCGAAAAGTCATCGCGCCATCGATAGTCAAACAGCCGCGCACCACTGGCCATCGCGATTTGGCAGCTATCGTCAGATGAACCAGTATCGACCACAACTATTTCGTCAGCCAGGCTCTCGAGGCTCTGCAGGCAGGCAGCGAGATGGCTCGCCTCGTCTTTGACAATTAGTGCGGCTGAGATCAGCTTTCTCATTGTCGGCAACGCGCACAGCGTGCAAATGCGAAGCCTATCAATAAGAGCACTTCGACCGCCAGCGGAAGCACCTTCTTGAATCGACGGGGCCGCGTCTCCGCGGTTGTGCCAAACTGACGCCAAAGTCGTTGAAATTCTCTGGCAATGGCAGCGATTCCAGTCTTGACGACTCGTGTATTCGAGGTCGCCGGTACACCTGTCGATACCAGCTTCATCTCTCTCGAGCAGGCCTAAAGCTCGCGATTTCTAAGCTCCCTCGCGATATCGCTCTCGCGCTCGCGATCGCCGCAATTGGTAGCGTGCTTTCGCCTTAATAAGTAAGAATTCCTCGAATCGGCCAAGTTCGAACGTATCGGCTATCGCCAAAACAAGCGTTGATCAGGAGCTGCTTGAACTATCGAGGAGATCCGATCCGGCAGAGGAACTCAGACCGCTCAATGCGAGTACGTAGCTTGCGACGCAGAACGCCAGGACTAGCAGATCGCGAAGCAGCTCCGTGCCGGGTCGCAGATTCGACACCGGTCCGAAGCAGCCACAGTTGACATCGAGGCCGCGAACCAATGCTGACCCTATCGCCACGCAATAGGCAGCGGTCGCCACTGCGATGGCGAGCAGTCCAACCCTTCGGTGCCATCCTGTCACAGCGAGGAGCCCAGCCAGAATCTCAAAGGGCGGTATCGACAGGGCTGCTGGCACAATCAAGCCGGCGGGCAAAATCTTGAACGATGCGATGCTGTCGGCAAAAGCTTGCGGCCCGAAACTTTTAGCCCATCCCGCATAGATGAAAAGCCCCCCCACCGCTACAGACATTATCCAAACGATGATTCTATTGTACAATTTCATCGGACCATCAATCCGCTAGTGAGCTTCAGGCATGCCATTGTCGGTCCATCCCTGCCAACCGTCAGTGAACACCTGAACCTGACTGTATCCGAGACTAAGTAGTGCGCCGGCCACGAGACGGCTGTCATGACAGTCGCCACCGGAACAATAGACAACGATCGGTTGATCGCGATGCTGGTCGAGCGTGGGCCGGAGCGCTTTGTAACTCGATGGAAAGTCGTCGCGCGGCAGACTCAAAGCCCCCGGGATATGACCCTGGTCATAGAATGTCTTGTCCCTGGCGTCTACAATCAGCGCCGAGCCGCTCTGAAATATCGTCCGAAATTTATTGAATCCGATCGAATCCGAGCCGTTGAGTTGCATCGGTGGTGCCGCAACCAAATGCGCCAGTTCGGCCGAAAGGCGTTGCTCGGGTGATTGATAAACTAGCGGCAAGGGAGTCGACCGAAACCGATTAATACCAAGTCCGATAAGAAGCGACCCAAAAGCGAGAACGATAACATACAGGAAGTCGCCGACTACACTCGAACGGGTATTCATTTACGAAGCCTATTCTAACTTCCTGTGGCCAGATCTCGATCGTCACTCCGCCACTTTGATTATGAAGGAGGCGCGGTGACCGTTCGCTATTGCCAACACTCTGTAATCACCCGGCGCCAAGCTGACGTTGTTGCCGTAGTGGGTCGTGGAATCACCGGCCATCCCGCTCATTCCACTCATCGCACCCATTGCGCCCGTGCTGATCATCTGCATCCTTACCACTGGTACATCCTGGCGTGTTCCGGCCGGTTTTCCCGAGCTGTCCAGAGCCTGATAGGAAAGCTTCACATTGGCGTTCGTGAGCGCCTTGTTGGTCGCCTTGTCGAAGACATGGACGACCAGGTGATGATTAGGATGCGAGGGAGCGTCGGGCTGGACAGGCTCAGCTCCACCGAGAATCAACATGCCCGATTTGGCCTCGCCCGCGGAAACCTGCTTCGCGGTGGAGAAGGGTTCAGGCGGCAACAGCTCAAGCTTGACGCGGTAAGGTCCGGCGGTTTTGGTTTGGGAGATATCCTCGGCCAAGCATCGCGTAGCCATGAGCACGAGGAGCATCACCAATCCCAGAGAAATCGAACGCTTCATGTTACGTCCTCCTGTTGGTTTGATGTTTAGATAAAGGATCGCTCTTTTCGGCTCTCGCCAGAGCACAAAGGGTTATTGGTGCTCTTCTCAATAGATATCATGCGGCGAATAATACTCGAACAACCTCACTGTTCGCGATGGCCGTACCGCGTGCGCAGTGCATCTCTTATTTGATCGACCGGAGAACCTTCCTTCGCCATCTCGGCAGCGTCCATCGCTTCGCCCGCGCAAATCTCGCACGACGCGCCATGCGTGTCGCGATAGCAGTCGAGCAGGTTCTTGTGACCCAGCACCCGATCGCAACCGCAATAGCAATGGAGCTTTGCGAGCAGTGCGGGGTTCTGCTTGGCGACAATATAGGCTTCTCGTGCGGGACCGATGAATTGAAAAGGATCCAGCACTAGCGGATCGGTGGATTGTATGCCCGCTCGCACTCCTCGCGTGGGACACACAATGCAGCACTTGCCACTGATGCAAAACGGCGCCGAACCAAAAGGTTCGGGGGCTAACAGGTGCCAAACTAGCACGCCGCCACCTACCGTCAGCATTAGAGCACCAAGCGCACCGAGCGAGAGCGAGCGTATCTGCTCGTCGGGTCTCCACCACCGGTGGCTCTGCCGCCTTTCCCTGGGCATCGCTCAGCTCGCACTCAGAGCTTTTCGAAGATCCACTGCCACCTCGTCTGGCTTTACTATTTCTCCGTTATACTCACGCAGCTCTCTGCCATGCGAATCAAGCAGGAAAACTCCAACGACGTGTGACACTGAGCCATCGTCCTCCCGCTCCCGGCGTAACTTGAAGGCCGACAACAGAGCATCTACGTCATTGGGACGACCGGTAAGAAACAACCATCCTGGCTGATTGACACCGTGCGCGTCCGCGTATTGTTTCATCTGCTGAGGTCCGTCATGTTCCGGATCAATCGAAACCGACACCAATGTGAATTGCGTTCCGAGAGCTGGTCCGAGTTGCTTTGCAATTGCATTCATCCGCCCCGTCAGTGTCAAACAGGGACCTGGACAGGACGTGTATATGAAATCCACCAAGACCGGCTTTCCCTTGAGGGATGACAGGTTGACGTTCTTGCCGGTCTGATCGACCAAGTTCAGATCGGGCAAGCAATTGGCGTTGTTAGTGGCATTGTAAGCTCCCGACTGCGATCGGCATCCGACTACGGTGACAAGCGTCAATGCCACGACTGCTAGAAGTCCGGATTTGCTTCTCTTTTGGACGCGAACAGAATCGAAGTTGCGCTTGGTGGCAAATTGTTTCGAATGCATTGTCCAATCGTCTCCCTGGAAAATGGAGTTGAAGAACCGTTGTTCCAACCACCAACCAGTGGCTCTGATTTGCTAGTCCATCTCGGCCGCTCTCAAGGCATCGGCTGCAAGGGCCGATGCTTCGGTCTCCTGAACATATTGGGAAAGCTGGCGCCCGTTGGGAGCAACCAGAAAGAACTCCAGCACATGCCCTACTGTGTTGTTCTCCTCACGCTCCCGCTTCAAATTGAACCGGCCCATCAAGGCGTCGACCGTCGGAGGTGGGCCTGTCAGAAATATCCATCCTTGACGCTCTGCTCCTTGCGCCTTTGCATAATCGTACAATTGCTTTGGACCGTCGTGCTCAGGATCGACTGTGACGGACACGAGCACAACATTCTTTCCGAGATCAGGTCCTAACTTGTCTGCAATTTTTCGCATCCGGGCCGTCATCAAAAGACAGTCGTCCGGGCAGTGGGTATAAATAAAGTCAAAAAGGACGGGCTTCCCCTTGAGCGTCGCGAGCGACACCGTTTTGCCGTATTGATCCGTCAAACTGAGGTTAGGCAGGCAGTCCGCCTTGCTGGAAGGAGGAAACCCTCCGCTCTCCCTTGGAGCCGATTCACTTTGCGGATCCTTGGAGCAACTGGCTAGCGTGAGCGAAATTGCTAGACCCAAAGCGAGGATAAACGGAGGCAGCCGCGACAAATGAGCGATATGAGGCTGTGAGGTTTTCATATCAGCCCTCCGTGATTTGTTTGTCGTCATATGGGCGGTTCATTTTCCTGGCGGAGCGTTTGCTCGTTCGGGATCGATGATCAGGTTAAGCGGAATTCCGCGCGTGGCTGACCAAAACCCGTCCAAAATTAGCTACGGGTTCGGTGAGGGACCGAACAACAAACGACTCGGCGGAAATTTAGCGAAGCAAACTACTCAGACGAGCTGTCTAGGCGGGGGAACGTCCGGTTTGACGCTGCCTTTCAACAGGCGTGATTCGACGGTGGGAGGTAACTCCCTCCATCCTTCGGAGATGGACTCCATACTCCTAACTTGCGGATATACCAGCAGCACGTGCGTAGACGTGGTCGCGATCTGCACAGGATGACATATATCAAGGGCGAGTTCCGGATGCTGTGGTCCGAGGACCAGAACCAAATCTGATGACAGAAAGCCCATGCTGGTGGAAAGAATCACGAGTGCGACGATGACAATTATCGCCGCGCCATGTCTTGATCCTGACCGCTGCATTGCCTGTCGACTCTAGCTCCTCAGAACATTCGTCGCCACTTGGTCAACTCCGCGCTGCTGATTTGGACTTCGTCCCCACGAATCACGTAGTTGAGTTTCCACGGGACGCACGATCCCGCACCGGTCGCCAAGGAACTCATCCTGTATCGGTTTCCGCAGTAGCGGCAAATCACGTAGCCCTTGGAAGACGTGTATCCTTGTCCATATGCGGCACACTCTTCGCACGCATCAACAGCCGCCTCGACGCGGCCGGTTTCATCGCGGGCGACGATGAAACGGACATTAGCGCCGTCATCGCTGGTGTAAATGTAGAACCTGGCCTGACCCGGGCGTAGATCTGCCACGGAGACGGAAATCGTACCCTTGCCGGTAACCTGGATCAGACCAACAGCATCGTTTCTGAGGGCGGCAAATGAGATTGCTGCGGCGGCAAAGACGATCGAGCTAGCTAGCACGATGAGTCCCGACCTGTTCGCACCAAGCCGCAACATACTATAGAGCGCTACACCGGTTTATCATTTCTGTCAAATGGACCGAGCGCCACGAATGCCAGCTCGCGCCGAATCACTGTATCCTTGAACGCAGCGTCCATTTCTGCGATTACTGCAGCAAGTGGCCCACGTCTTTACAAAGCCAACACGACGATCTTTGGCGCTCACGCTCGTCGTGGTTCTCTTCGCAGGTTTCTTGCCTGTGGGTGCCGGCCTTGCGCTGATCTCCACTCCTCGACACGTGGAGTTCTCGCTCGATTTGTGCCATCCGCTTCAAGCTTTCGATACAGTCCAATCAGTACCGATGGCGCGCCTCTCGTCTCCAGTAGTTGAATTTGTGCGGCTGGATTTCGGAATTGTGTCGGACGTAACGCCGCCAACAATTCTTCGTCCTAAATCTCCCCCCGAGAGCCCGCCTCCCGAGCCGATGGCCTAGAAGCTCCTTTTTTGTCATCGATCTTTGATGCGGCGACGCTCAGAGGCCGCATCATGGCTCTGATGGGCAAGATTTTGTGCGCCTTGGCAAGGGAGAAAACGATGAAAGAGTTTATTACGCGCTCGGTCGTTCGGACGATGATCGCGCACCGACTCGAAGTTCTGCTTAAGTACGGAATGCTATTCCTTCTTGGGGCGGGCATCTGCTTCGCGCCCGCTATCACTTGGGCCTGCGCATGCGGATGCGGAGTTTTTGAAGTCGGCACTGCCTCCTTGTTCCCATCAGGAGCCGGAGGCCAGGTCTGGCTGCAATATGAGTACATGGATCAATACATAAACTGGCACGCTACAACGCCTGCTTCCGCGGTCTATAACAATGACAAGTATATTCGAACCCACTTCACGGAAGCTGGTTTTCAATACATGTTCAACCGGAGTTGGGGCATCATGGCCGAGGTGCCCTACTGGTTTCGCGATTACAAGGGGGCGTATTCCGGTGACAATGATGATCTTCAATGGCACGACAACAATTCCATCGGCGACATCCGCATGCAGGCGATGTATACCGGCCTGACCGAGGACATGTCGACCGGTCTGCTGGCGGGAGTCAAAGTCCCAAGTGGTCAATGGAGCTTTCCATACTGGGATCGTGATACCCAGATCGGGACCGGCAGTACTGACCTGCTGCTGGGGGCATATAAGCTTGGTTCGTTCCCGCAAAAGTTGGGATCGGTGCCGCTAACTTTCAAAGATCGTCCTTTCCACTACTTCGTTCAGGTCAACTATGATCTGCCGCTGTGGGAACAGGACCAGTACACTCCAGGCAGGGAGGTCGACGGCGCGGTGGGCGCTTTCTATGACTTCGGCCATGTTGGCGTTCTCAAGGAACTCGCTCCGATGTTTACTTTCCTCGCTTCCGATCGTACGCGAGACACGGGCAACAACGCGGATCCGGCTGACAGCGGTTACACCCGATTCATAGTCGCACCAGGAGGTGAAATAAGAATCGGACCAATCCGAACATACGCCGATATCGAAGTGCCGATTTTTCAAAACATGAGGGGTTACCAGTTGACCGCGCCCTTCGCGACCAAGGTGATACTGAGTTACAGTTTCTGACTCTCGAGCAGTGGGTGACCGATGCATCTGAAAAAACTGTTGCTCACGATCGGACTGCTGCTGCTCACAGTGGGCTCTGCTGGCAGTCCGGCATCCGCGAGCGCGGATGTCGGGCAGCCGGCACCGGCGCTGGTCGTTGACGAGATTGGAGGATCGAAATTCGACCTGTCCGCTCTGCGCGGGAAGGTCGTGATCATCAACTTTTGGGCGACCTGGTGTCCTCCGTGCCGCAAGGAGATGCCCGCGCTCGAGGCCTTCTACAAGCAGTATCATGCGAAAGGAGTCGAGATGATTGGAGTCAGTGCTGATCGTCCGCATGATCGAAGAGATGTGGAGTCAGCGGCGAAATCTCTCAGTTATCCAGTCGCAATGCTCGAAGATGCCAAGGATAATGGCTTTGAAGATCCCAGCTCGCTGCCGGAAACCTTTGTCGTCGACAGATCCGGAGTTATTCGAGCCAAGTTCCTGGCGGACGAAAATGGCCTCAGCGAAGAAAGCCTGACGGCTGCGGTGCAGCCGCTGCTCCAGGCCCAACCCCCGAATGCTTCCTCAACATATTGACGTGTTGTCCAAGTCGCTCGCAGATTTGCGAAACCGACCGCGGCCGCGCTCCCGGGTGCTACGGCGATTCGCCCTATCGGCTTTTGTCGTTTTTGCTGGTTGCGCCTCGAACGACAGCCGGCTCTCGAGAGTGCAGGAGCTTCAAGAGGCGAGCCGGCAAGTCGCCGCGCAAGAAGATCAGTGTATGGCTGCTGCGGTCAAACGCGCGAACGATGCGATCTCAAAGCTCAATGGCACCGACCAAGCAACCAAACAACAAATACAATCGATCGATGCGCAGCGATCTCACGATTTGGCCGAATGCAAAACGACCGCTGACAGCGCCGATCAGGCGTTGTCAGCGCGTGAGCTGGCTGAGTATCAGCACGAAGCCGAAGAGCAACGGGCGCGCGTGTTGATGTTGGAGGTAATCACAGGACCGCCACCGTGACAGTGAGTAGTGCATCCCTGAGATAGAAAGATCTGATTGAGAAAACTCTGCCGGTGAACTTTCAAATACGCTCCAAGCGTAATGAAGCTCTGAATCCATCGAATTGCGATCGAAGAGCGGACGAACCACGCATCGCACTGGTGTACATTGACGCGGGTGGCGGCCATCGGGCATCGGCGACTGCGCTCAAGGTGGTTATCGAAAGGCAGGGGCGGCCGTGGCAGTCGGTGCTCGTGAATCTTCGTGACGTCCTCGGGCCTCGCGACCCCATCCACAGCTGGACCGGAATTCGGATTGAGAACTTCTATAACGAACTTCTCAAGCGCGGGATTACCATCGGCAATGGAATGATGTTGCGTCTCGGACAGGCGATAATCGGGTTTACTCATCAAAGTCTCGTTGATTCGTTTGCCCATTACTGGCGCAAGCTTCAGCCCGATCTGGTCGTATCGCTCATTCCCAATTTCAATCGAGCGATGCTCGAGGGCCTCCGGGTGGCAGATCGTTTATTGTCGCGCGCCAGCACGCCACTCGTCACGATCCTCACCGACCTGGCCGACTGTCCGCCGAGATTCTGGATTGAACACCACGAGCAATACCTAGTCTGCGGTACAGAAGCCGCGGCGCGCCAGGCGACGCTGGCCGGCCATCCGGAAAATAGGATTTTTCGCACGTCTGGCATGATCGTGCGTCCGGAATTTTACGAGGAACCGAATTTCGATCGTCGCCGTGAGCGCGAACGGTTAGGGCTTGATCCGGATTTGCCGACAGGACTTGTGATGTTTGGCGGGTGCGGCTCACGCCAGATGCTCACAATCGCCAAGCGGCTCGCAGCGGCAGGATTGCCTACCCAGATAATCTTTGTTTGCGGGCGCAACGATGGTCTCGCGACTAAACTCAAACAAGTGCGAATGCCGTCGCGGAGCGCTGTCGAGGGTTTTAGGCCGGACATGGCGCGTCTGATGCCTTTAGCGGACTTCTATATTGGGAAGCCGGGGCCCGGCAGCATCAGCGAGGCGCTTGTGATGGGACTGCCGGTCATAGTCGAACGCAACGCGTGGACGATGCTGCAGGAGCGATTCAACACCGACTGGGTTGCCGATAACGAACTAGGTCTGGTGTTGCGTTCCTTTAGCGATGTAGTTCTAGGCGTCGAAATGATGAGCAATCCGCTGCGATTGGCGCATTTTCGCTCGCGGGTC
>Ga0335073_10015492_pt1 | contig 10659 bp, 8 predicted proteins | sample Lox_Sample_22_FD_207093 | JGI IMG/M metagenome (GOLD analysis project Ga0335073, IMG submission 207093) | Soil microbial communities from Loxahatchee National Wildlife Refuge, Florida, United States - Lox_Sample_2.2 | ecosystem: Environmental > Terrestrial > Soil > Wetlands | place: USA: Florida...
AAGCGGTTCCGGGCACTCGACCTGCGAGTCGAGACCAAGCCCGACCTCACGCCGGTGAGCGATGCCGACCGGGCGGCGGAAGAGTCGCTGCGTAACGTGCTGCGGCGGGCCCGGCCGCGGGACGCGGTGCTCGGCGAGGAATTCGGCCGGAGCGGCTTCGGGCCGCGCTGCTGGGTCCTGGACCCCATCGACGGGACGAAGAACTACGTGCGCGGCGTTCCGGTCTGGGCCACCCTGATCGGGCTGATGGACGGACCGGACGTGGTGGTGGGGGTGGTGTCGGCGCCCGCCCTCGGCCGCCGGTGGTGGGCGGCGCTGGGCGGCGGCGCGTGGACCGGGCGCAGCCTGACCAAGGCCTCGCCGTGCCGGGTGTCCGGGGTGACCAAGCTCGGCGACGCGTCCATGTCCTACTCGGGCCTGGGCGGATGGGCCGAGCGCGGGATGCTGGACAACTTCCTCGGCCTGACCCGGGCGGTGTGGCGGACCCGGGCGTTCGGGGATTTCTGGTCGCACATGCTGGTCGCCGAGGGGGCCTGCGATGTCTCGGCGGAACCCGACGTGACGCTGTGGGACCTGGCCGCGCTGCAGATCATCGTCACCGAGGCCGGCGGCCGGTTCACCTCGCTGGAGGGCGAGGCCAGGCCGGACGGCGGCAGCGTGGTCTGCACCAACGGGCACCTGCACGATGATGTCCTGGCGCAGCTGAGTGGCGAGGGAACCGTAGGGGGCGAGGGGTAAACGGGGCTTGCTCTCCGGGGGCTTATCACCGATGCTTGATGGGCGTCACAAATTCACAAGCGCCGGAACCAGGGGTGTGATACCTCGTGAAGGTACGAGACGGCATGTCCCACCTTGTCCTCACCATCGGCCCTGCGCACACGTTGCGCCAGGCGGCGCGCATGATGTCCGCGCGCCGGATCGGGGCGGCGGTGGTGATCGACCCGGAGCACGCGGGCATCGGCATCCTGACCGAACGGGACCTGCTCGACTCGATCGCCAAGGGCGAAGATCCCGACGTCGAACTGGTGGCGCAGCACCGTACCGAGCACCTGGTGTACGCCGCGCCCGACTGGACCCTGGAAGAGGCCGCCGCGGCGATGATCCGGGGCGGGTTCCGGCACCTGGTGGTGGTCGAGGGCAGCGACGTGGCGGGGCTGCTGTCCATGCGCGACATCGTCCGCGTCTGGACCTCGGCCGACGCGCCGTCGGCCCGGCCGGTCAGCACTCCGGCCTGACCCGGCAGGGCCGGCCGGGGGCGGGACCCTCAGCTGGCACGGCGCCATCGTGCTGCACGGCGCTCCCCCGCCGGAGGCCCGCTGGCTGGACCTGATCGCCGACGGGACGCACCGGCTGGTCCGCATCGACCTGGACCGCCTGGGCGAGACGATCACGGTGCTCTCGGCCGCCGGTGCCATCGCTGCCGGCGGGCTGAGGCCGTTCCGGCTGCGGGTGACGCCGCCGCTGGGCGGCCGGCCGGAGGAGATCGAGGTGGTGGTGACGGGACGGCGCAGCCGGGCCCGGGCCGTGGTGCCGGTGGGCCGGGAGATGCCCGACACTTGAGGATATGAACCGGGAGGGCGCGGAAACCTTCCTGCGGCTGCTGGCCGAGGCCGAGCTGCGCGACCCGGCGCTGCTCTCGCCACCCGCGCCCCGGTCGCCCGACGCCCCGGTCGTGGCGATGTCGGCCGCCCTGTGGCGGGCGTCCTGGGCGCTGACCACCGTGGGGGCCCTGGACGCCGAGACGGCCGAGGCGATCCTGGCCGACGTGGAGTTCGCCCTGGCCGCGCGGCACCGCCCCGAACCGGCGGAGGCGGGCGTGATCGGCTGGGCGGCCGGGCCCGCGGGCTTGCGCCGGTTCGCCACCGCCCGGCTCATGTCCCGGTCCAGCCGGCGCAGGCCGAGCGAGCCGAGCCCGCGCCCGTCACGGGCGGAGGCGGCCGGACCGGACCGGTACGTCCCGGTCGGGCTCACGATCTTGTTCCACGACCAGGCGATCAGCGGCGAGCTCAACGTCATGTCGTACGCGCACTCCGTGTCCGGTGCCCGCTTCACCGCCACCTGGCGGGCGCGTGACCCGGTGACCTCGCGGCATCATGGCCTGCCGCCGGTCGAGCGGTTCGCCGTGACCGACGACCGGGGAAACCGCTATGACCTGCTATTCCTCGTCACCGGACGGCCCGAATCGAGCTGCGATCTCACCCTGCATCCCGACCCGCCGCCGGATCTGCGCTGGCTGGACATCACCGCGCCGGGCGAGCAGGCCGTCCGCGTCGACCTGGACGGCCCGGCCGGGCGGCCGACGCTGCAGGTCAATGACCGGGACCTCAGCGCCGGCGAGCACCTGCTGAACCGGATCGCGGACCGGATGCTCACCATGGTCCCCGAGTTCCCGTCCCGGGTGACGCCAGCCCCGCTCAGCAACCTCGGCATGGGCCTGGGGGCCGCGATCGGGGCACTCGAGGCGGCCGAGGTGCTGTCCAAGCTCAGCCCGGTGCCGGGCCGGCTGGCCGCGCTGTGCGCGAGCCTGGGCATCAGCGGCCACGGGATCACCGTGCCGCCCGCGCTGGACCTGCCCGAACCGTGGCTCAGCATGCTCTCGCACTACCATCGCAGGAGACCCGACGCCGCTCCGGCCGGAGACGGCTTCGCCGCCGTGGCCGCCGCGCTGCCGGAGTTCGACGGCCTGCGGCTGGTCCTGCTCGGCCTGCACAACTGTGACGGTGACACCTGGATGAACACGCTGACCTACGGACAGCTACCGCGCGAGCAGCCCGGACCGCTGCGCCTGGACATGGCCTTCCCGCTGTCGATCTGGGTCCGGGATGACGCCGGGCGCTGGCACGTGGCCCGGCCGACGGGCTGGCATGACACCGGCGGCGAGGCCATGCTCACGCTGCGGCTGGCGCCCCCGCTGACCCGGGCCTGTGACCGGATCGAGGTGCGGGCCGCCGGGCGGTCGGCTGAGGTCCGCGCCACGGTACCGCTGCGCTGGGGGGAACGGCAGTGACCTCGGGGGGTTCCGGGGGGTCGTCCCTCCGGGACAACACTGCTGGGACAAACGGGCCGTGGTTCGCCTGCCTGCCCAGCTGCGAGACCGAGGTGCCGTGCGGCGCGGGGCGGCACACCGTGCGCTGGGAGGCCGGATCGCTGCGGCTGCTGTCGCACCCCGACGCCGAGGGCGAACTCGTGCTCGCCGCGCTGGGCGGGGGCAAGGCCCGGTGCATCGAGCTGGCCGAGGTCTGGGGACGGCACACCGGCGACCTGTCGATGCTGGCCATCGGGCCGCGCGGCCCGGCCGACGCGATCGCGGTCGGCTGGGAGGAGGTGCTCGTGGCCGCGCAGGAGAGCCAGGGAAACCTGCCGCGGCCCGGGCCGATGCGGCTGGCCAGCCCGCCGGGGCCGACCATGGCCCGGGTGGCCGCCCGGCGGCGGCAGGTGCAGGAGGACATGCTGGCCACCCAGCGGCGCCGGAACGACATGCTGTCGCTGCTGGCCATGGGGTACGGATTCCAGGTCCGGCTGATCGGGCAGGTGGCGGCCACGCACGCGGCCCGGGACGGCGGCGAGCGGGTCCGCCCGGCGCTGGTCGCGGCGATCACCGGGCGCCTGGCCCTGGTGACCGAGGAGTGGCTCGGCATCGACCCCGACCAGGTCGTGGTGGACCTGCACTCCAGGCGCAGCTGGGGATCGTCCGGGCTGACCGGGTACGGGGCGGACCGCCGGCTCCGGGTCAGCCTGCCGGCCGACTGGCTGGCCCGCGTCTGGGCCTGCGGTCTGGCCCGGGTCGGGCGGTACCTGATCGTCGCGGTGGAACAGCCGGGCTGGCCGGAGGCGCGGGTGCTCGGGCTGCGTTCGCCGGGCACCGCCCCCGAGCCGCTCAGTGTGCGTGCCGACCCGGATGGTCCCGCTGATGTTCCACACTGGGAGGTATATGAGTGAGAATCCGGCGGCGGAGGCGCTCGGGGTCGCGGTCGCGGCCGGGGTGCCGGTGCTGCTGTGGGGCGCGCCCGGCACCGGCAAGACGTCCGCCATCCGGGCCATGGCCCGGGCCATGGACCTGCCCTGCGAGACGGTCATCGCCTCGATCAGGGAGCCGTCCGACTTCGCCGGGCTGCCCATCGTGGTCGGCGACGAGGTGCGGTTCGCTCCCCCGGCCTGGGCGCGGCGGCTGGCCGGGGCCGGACGCGGCCTGCTGTTCCTGGACGAGCTGTCCACCGCCCCGCCCGCGGTGCAGGCGGCCCTGCTGCGGGTGGTCCTGGAACGGGCCGTGGGCGACCTGACGCTACCGGACGAGGTCGCGGTGGTGGCCGCGGCCAACCCGCCCGAGCAGGCCGCGGACGGCTGGGACCTGGCCGCTCCGCTGGCCAACCGGCTGTGCCATCTGTCCTGGCAGGCCACCCCGCGTTCGGTGGCCGAAGGCCTGGCGGGCGGCTGGGCCGCGCCGGTGATCCCGCTGCTGCCCGACGGGTGGCAGGCCGAGGAGATCTTGTCCCGCGGCCTGGTCGCCGCGTTCCTGCACGTCCGGCCCGCGCTGGCCTGCGCCCCGCCGACCGACGCGGCCTCGGCCGGGCGCGGCTGGCCGTCGCCGCGGACCTGGGAGATGGCCGGCCGCCTGATGGCGGCCGCGGGTGCGGCGGGCACGTCTGACGAGGCTCGTTCGGCCCTGATCCGGGGCGCCGTGGGCGACGGCGCCGGGGTGGAACTCCTGGCCTGGCTGGTCGAGATGGACCTGCCCGATCCGGAGCAGGTGCTGGCCGACCCGGGCTCGTTCCGGCTGCCGGAGCGCGGCGACCGGGCCTACGCCGCGCTGGCCTCGATCGCCGCGGCGGTCGCGTCGAACCCGACCCCGGAACGCTGGACGGCGGGCTGGCAGGTCCTCGGCCTGGCCGCGGACGCGGCCCTGGACATGGCCGCCACCGCGGCCCGCGTGCTGGCCAAGTGCCGTCCGGACGGGGTGGCGCTGCCCGAGGAGGTCCGCCTGTTCGCCCCGGTGCTGCGGGCCGCGGGGCTGCTGCAGGGGTGACGGCTAATGGCTGAGCGGAGAGTCGAGGGCGTGGCGGCGGCGCGGCTGTGGGCTACCGGCCGGTTCCCGTACCTGGCTACCGGGTTGTTCGGCGCGGAGGTGGTCGCGGCGCCGGACAGCGGGACGGTGTCGGTGGATGAGCACTGGCGGATGCGCGCCGACCCGGACCTGGTCGCGGGCTGGACCGCCGCCCAGCTGGGCAGCGTGCTCGTGCACCACGTCTGCCACCTGCTGCGGACCCATGGGGAGCGGGCCCAGGCGGTCGGCGTGGGGCCGCGGGACGCAGGCAACTGGGTGCGGGCGGCCGACGCGGAGATCAACGACGACCTGATCCCGGCCGGGCTGGACCTGCCCGGCCGGCCGGTGCTGCCCGGTGACCTCGGCGCGGCGGACGGGCTGCTGGCCGAGCAGTATTTTGCGGCTACGCGCGCCACGGACCGTTCGGCCGAAATAATCGGAGATGCGGCGGGCGACTGGCTTGACTGCGGAAGCGGCGCCGACGGATGCCCCCGGCCGGGCGACGGGCCGCCGGGGCTGCCCGACTGGCAGGCCGACCTGCTGCGCCGCCAGGTCGCGCAGGACGTCCTCGCATACAGCAAGACGGCCGGGACCGCGCCGGCCGGATTGCTGCGCTGGGCCAGGGAGATCCTCAGCCCGAAGGTCAACTGGCGGACCGTGCTCGCGGCCGAACTGCGCCGCGCCGTGGCCGAGGTGTCGGGTGCCGTCGACTACTCCTACCGGCGGCCGTCCCGCCGGGCCGCCGTGGCCGGGAACGTCGTGCTCCCGGCGCTGCGGCGGCCGGTGCCCGAGGTCGCGGTGGTCTGCGACACCTCGGGCAGCATGACCGAGGACCTGCTGGCCGAGGCGCTGGCCGAGGTCGAGGGGCTGCTGCGGGCCCTGGGCCTGGCCCGGCAGGTCCGGGTGCTGGCCTGCGACACCGCGGCCGGGCCGGCCCAGCGGGTCAGCTCCGCCCGCCAGGTCCAGCTGGTCGGCGGGGGCGGGACCAACATGGGCACGGGCATCGCGGCGGCCGTGGCATTGCGGCCCCGGCCCGCGGTCACGGTGGTGCTGACCGACGGGTACACGCCCTGGCCGGCGCAGGCGCCCAAGGGCACCCGGGTGGTGATCGGGCTGCTCGGGCCGGGGGCGCCGGCCGCGCCGCCCTGGGCACGCTCGGTCCGGGTCGAGCCGGACTGACGGGACCCTGGTTTGCCTGGTGGGGACGTTTGGTGGTCTGCTAGCGGGCGATGAACACCAGGCCGAGACAGCAGACCCTGACCCTGATCGCGATCGCGCTCACCTTCGGGTCCGGCGCCGCGGACGTGGCCAGCTTCACCCGGCTGGGCGACGTCTTCACCAGCGTCATGACCGGGAACATCGTGCTGTGGGGCCTGGCCGCGGCCCGCGGGTCACTGACCCTGGCCAGCCACACCGCGGTGGCGATCGGCGGCTACATCGTCGGCGTGGCGGTGGGCACCTGGGTCGCGCACGGGGCGCGGGCGGCCGCCTCCGACCGGGACGGCGTGCTGTCGGCCCACGTCATCTGGGTCCTGCTCGGCGAACTGACGCTGCTGGCCGGGTTCGCGGTGGGCTGGGAGGTCACCGGGGCCAGCCCGGCCGGGTGGGCGCAGTTCTGCCTGCTGGCCACGCTGGCGGCGGCGATGGGCATGCAGTCCTCCGCGGTCAACGACATGGGCCTGGCCCAGGTGTCGACCACCTACCTCACCGGGACCCTGACCGGGCTGGTGTCCTCGCTGGTCAGGCCCGGGCAGGACACGCCGCACGGACTGCGGCGGTTCGGGGTCCTGCTCGGGCTGGTGGCGGGGGCGAGCCTGTCCGGGCTGTTCGTCGCGACCGCGGCCGACGGGGTGCCCGCGCTGCCGCTGGTCGCGCTGATCACCACCCTGGTCCTGGGCACCGGGGCGGGGCTGCGCCTGCCGGGTCTGCCGCCGGGCTTGCGGAGCTCGCGGGGCTCGCGGGGCTCGCGGGCCGAATAGAGCATTAATCCGCGGCGCATATTTGCTTGCCCGATAGCATTTAGGGATCTGATTATGCCGCGCATTTCTTGACATTGCACTTGGCTGGAGGTAAGGACGTTATAAGAACGGCGTGTGCGGAGTGGGCTGTTCGTCGTTGACGACGCCTGGGGGGACGCATGACGTTCGAGGCCAAGACGCTACGCCCGTTGCAGGGTCATCCAGACGCGGCCAACAGCGCATTCGAGGATGCGGCCGACGGCGGCATTACGCTCCTGGAGGCACCGGCGGGATATGTGCTCACCGAGGGCCTGGTGCGAGCGCTGGAACGCCTGGACCGGCGTCCGGTCTGGCTGCGCCTGGGCCCGGAGGATCGAGATCCGGCCACTTTCCTGCTTTCGCTGGTCGCCGCGGCCCGGCGTTTTCATCATCAGGCCGGGCAGGCCACGCTCGAGCTAATGATCGGCCAGCCCGGACCGGTATTCGGCTGGCCGCCGCTGTTCGGCCAGCTAGCTCGCGACTTGTCCCTTTGCCTGGACGCTAATGGCGCGCTGGTGCTGGAGGATGCGCATTACGCGGCGGCCGGGAGTCCCACGCTGGCCATGATCGGCCGGTTCCTGCTGCCCGGGCTGGCCGGGGCCGGGCCGTGCGTGCTGACCTCGCACCGCAGCCCGCCGGGCGGGTCGCCGGACACCTGGACGCGCCGGTCGGCCGGCGAGCTGCGGCGGCCCGCGCCTGCCGTGCGGCGGCTGCTGGAGGAGTGGGCGCCGGGGCTGACCACCCGGGTCCGCGACCGGGCCGTGTGGCTCATCGGCGGACACGCCTCCATCTTGGCCGGGCTTCGCGACCTGGCCGACGTGGACCGGGGCCTGGCGCCGCTGCTCGAGCACGCAGGCAACCGGGACGAACTGCTCGCGCGGATCGCGGAGATCCTGCTGGCCTCCTCGGACCGGGCGGCCCGGTGCGCGCTGGGCCTGGCGGCCAGCATCCAGTACGCTCACCCGGCCATGACCTCGGCCATCGCCGGCCACAGCCCGCTACCGCGGGGACCGTGGCTGCAGCCCCTGGAGGACGGCTGGGTGCGCGTCCGCCCGTGCTGGCTGGCCGCGCTCAGGACGGCGCTCGGCCGGGGGGCCTGGCCCGGCCGGGACACGCTGCACCAGGCGGCCGACTGGCTGCTGCAGGCGGGCGCGTGCGAGCAGGCCGTCTTCTTGTACCTGGAGATCGGCGACCATGACTGCGCCGCGCGCGCCATCGCCGGCCGGACCAGCGCCCTGATGGACCTCGGCCAGTGGGAGACGGTGGATCGCTGGCTGGCCCAGCTGCCCCCCGAGTCGTACGCCGCGTACCCGGACCTGAGCGCCAGCCGGGCCGACATCGCGGCGGCCCGGGGCGATGCGGCCCTGGCCCGGCAGTGGTTCGACGTCGCGGCGTCACAGTACGCCAGGCGCGATGACGTCGAGGGCGAGTGCCGCAGCCTGCTGGCCGGCAGCGCGGTGGCTGCCGAGGCGGGCGATCTGGCCAGTGCCCTGTCCCGGGCGCACGCGGCCAGTTCGCTCGCGGGCCCGGACGACCTGACCGGCATCGGGATGTGGGCCTCGTGGCAGCTGGGCCGCGTGGCCATGGCGGCCGGCGACAGTGACGGGGCGCTGGTGTCCTTCCGCCGCGCCGCCGCCTCGTCGGTCACCGTCGCCGACGTGGGGGCGGTGCGGGAGGCCGGCGACCTGGCCGCGACGGTGGAAGGCCTGCGCCGGCGGCAGGAGGCGCACCGCGAGGCCCAGGCCGCGCTCAGCCGCGCCGAGCATGAGGCGCTCAACCAGCTGATGGCGGCGATCCGGACACCCGCGCTGGGCGGGGCGTTCGGTGCGCAGGGGTGGTCCCGGGTGCCGGCGCCGCTGAAACTTCCGCCGCTGATCGCCCAGGGCGCGGCGCTGAGCAGCCGGGACCGGCCACTGACCCGGCTGCGGCGGGCCCTGCGGCCGCACCGGCGCGACGATCTGGCCGGGCCGGGCCTGCCGGTGGCGGCCGAGGTTGAGCCGGTGGCCGTGGGTGGCGGGCCGGAGCTGGCGGCGGCGGTCCCGGCCCCGCGAGCCGCTCCGCGGGTGGAGACGCGGCCGCCGCCGCAGCTCGCCGCCCAGCCGTCGCCGCAGCTCGCCGTCCACCTGCTCGGGCCGTTGTACGTCGCCGTCGACGACGTGGCGGCCGAGGACTGGCCGAGCGCCCGCTGCCGGTCGCTGCTTGGGTACCTGCTGACCCACCGGGAACCCTGGCCGGCCCGCGAGGTGCTGATGGAGGTGTTCTGGCCCGAGTCCTCGCCGGAGGCGTCGAGGAACAGCCTGAACGTGGCGATCCACGGGCTGCGGCGGACGCTGCGGGCGGTCACCGACCGGCCGGTGGTGGTCCACGGCGGCGGCACCTACGGGATCAGTCACGACCTGTGCCTGTGGCTGGACGTCGAGGCGTTCGACCGCTGCGTCGAGTCGGGCCGCCGGGCCGAGGACAGCGGGGACATCGACGTGGCCATGCGGGACTATGAGTCCGCCGACGGCCTGTACCGCGGCGATTTCATGGCCGAGGACCCGTACGAGGACTGGGCCGCGCTCACCCGCGAGCGCCTGCGCCTGGCTCACCTGGACGCCCTGGGCCGGCTGGGCAACCTGTACTTCGGCGCGGGTCACTACACCGCGTGCGCCGGCCTGTGCCAGCGCATCATCGAGAAGGATCCCTGCCGGGAAGACGCGCACCGCAGGCTGATGCGCTGCTACAGCAGGCAGGGGCAGCCGCACCTGGCCCTGATGCAGTACCGCGCGTGCGCCCGGGCGCTGGCCAGCGAGCTGGGCGTCGAGACCGATCCGGCCACGCGGGAACTGCACGAGCACATCCGCAGGCACGAGCGCGTGTAAGCGGTTAATCGGGGTGGGGCGGCCGGCTAAGCGCGGCGCCGGCCCGGGTTAAGCGCCGGGAGGGAAACTGCGATCGCCCTGACGGCGAGGAGGAGGCGGCGGTGTCTGCGAACCCGGAGCACGACCAGGACGTGGCCAGGGCCGATGACCTGACGCAGATAGCGGGAATCGGGCCCAAGCGGGCCGAGCGGCTGAACGCGGCGGGGATCTGGACCTACGCCGACCTGGCGGCCCGTTCGGCGGACGACCTCGCGGCGCTGCTGCCGGAGCTGACCGGCCTGTCGACGGCGCAGCTTGACGCCTGGCGGGACCGCGCCCGCGAGCTCGCCGGTCCGGCCGTCGCCGGTCCGGCGGTGACGGTTCCGGCGGTGACGGTTCCGGCGGTGACGGTTCCGGCGCAGGCCGAGCCGGTGACCAGGGGGAGCAACGGGCAGCATGAGGAGAGCTTCCTGGTGCGGGTGCTGCTGAACGAGGATGGTTCGGTGCGCAGAACGACCGTGCGCCATGTCGGCAGCGGGGTCCAGCGTCAGTGGCCGGGCCTGGAGCGTGACGCGATACCCGGCTTCATCGAGGAGGCGGCCAGGTCGGCGCGCCGGCCCGCGAGCGAGCCGCCGGTGGCTCGTGACGCGGCGGTTGCCCCGGTTGCCCCGGTTGCGGCGGTTGCGGCGGTTGCGGCGGGTGGGGGGCTGGCGGCATCGGCGCGCCTGGTACCCGGGCAGACCGTGCTGCGCGCGGGCGAGCCGTTCACGATGACCAT
>Ga0335073_10015493_pt1 | contig 10659 bp, 11 predicted proteins | sample Lox_Sample_22_FD_207093 | JGI IMG/M metagenome (GOLD analysis project Ga0335073, IMG submission 207093) | Soil microbial communities from Loxahatchee National Wildlife Refuge, Florida, United States - Lox_Sample_2.2 | ecosystem: Environmental > Terrestrial > Soil > Wetlands | place: USA...
GCGGGCCCCCGCCCTGGACCGGATTCCCTGTACCCGATGGACATGCCGCTGGTCGAGACCATCGAGCAGGCCCAGCACTTCCGGCTCGGGCCGCGAACGTACGCCGGCGCGCCGGCCCCGTGGAAGGAACCCATCCGATCTGCCGCACGCGACGAGATCGACGGCCCGAGCGTCACCCAGGAAGGTAGGACCCGATGACCACCCCCGCGAACCCGGTGGCAGGCTCGCTGCAAGGGCTGCGGGTCGTAGAAGTCGGCACCAGCGTCGCCGCCCCCATGGCCGGCCAGATCCTCGGTGATCTTGGCGCCGAGGTGATCAAGATCGAGCGCATCGGCCGCGGCGACGACAGCCGCAGCTGGGCACCCCCGAACTGGGACGAGGAGAGCATCACGTTCCTCGCCCTCAACCGGAACAAGAAATCCCTCGCCCTGGACTATAAGGACCCGCGGGGCAAGCGGGTCCTCGAGGACCTGATCGCGGCCGCGGATGTGCTCGTGCACAACCTCCGCCCCGGGGCGCTCGCCGCCGCCGGGTTCGCCGAGAGCGACCTGCAACGGCTCAACCCCCGGCTCATTAACGTCGAGATGACCGGCTTCGGCCCGGGCGGCCCGCGCGGCGACCAGCCCGGCTACGACCCGCTGCTGCAGGCCTACAGCGGCATCGTCAGCATCACCGGGGAGGACAGTGGCCCGCCGTCGCGCGTGCCGGTCTCGCTGCTGGACATCGGCACCGGCATCTGGGCGGTGCTGGCGGTCTACGAGGGCCTGCGGCGGCGCGACGCGACCGGCGCCGGCTGTCACGTTGAGCTCTCATTGCTGCAGACGGCGCTGACGTGGCTGAGTGTTCCGCTGCTCGCGGTGCTGGCCGGCAACCCGCCGCCCACGCGCCTCGGCTCCGGGCTCGCCGGAGTGGTGCCGTACGGCGCGTACCCGACCAGCGACGGCTACGTGTTCGTCGCGGCCGGGAACGAGGCGGCGTGGGCGAGGCTGTGCCAGGCCCTCGACGCCGGGCACCTGACAGACCGGGAAGGCTTCCGCACGATCGGGGAACGGGTCCGGGCCCGCAGCGAGGTCGATGCCGAGCTCGGCCTCATCACGGGCGCCTTCGACACGGCCGAGGTGTTGCGCAGGCTCGGCGCCGCCGGTGTGCCCTGCGCACCGGTGCAGACGCTGGACCAGGTGGTGCACGACGAGCAGGTCGCCGCTATCGGTGCGATCAGCCCGCTGCCGCACGAGCGGGTCGCCGGGCTCTCGGTCGTGAACCTGCCCGTGACGTTCGACGGGGCCCGCCTGGCCCACCGCAACGCCCCGCCCGGCCTGGGCGCCGACACCGCCGAGGTGCTCGCCGCCCTCGGCCGCACCCCCGCGGAGATCGACGAGCTCGTCCGCGACGACATCGTCCAGGCCGCGCCGGAACCGGCCGGGGAACGCATGGAGGCATCGTGACCGGCGAGCACGTCGTCTACGAGGTGCGCGAGCGGACCGCGCGCATCCGCATCGACCGCCCCGAGCGGCGCAACGCGATGGCGGTCCAGACGACCGAGGAGCTGGCCGCCGCGTTTATCCGCGCCGGGGAGGACCCGGATGTCTGGGCGATCGTCGTGACCGGGACCGGTGACCGCGCGTTTTGCGCCGGCGGCGACCTCAAGGAGATGGACGAGATCGCTAGGTCCGGCCGGGACATCCACGTCCCGATGACCGGCCCGTACCGGAACCTGTTCGAGGTCATCCTGGAGACGCCGAAGCCGACGATCGCCGCGCTGAACGGCGCGGCGCTGGCGGGCGGGTGCGAGCTCATGCTCTGCTGTGACCTGAAGGTCGCGGTGTCCGGGGTGATGATCGGCCTGCCCGAGGCCAAGCGGGGGATGGGCGCGAACCTCGGGTCGGTGCTGCTGCCTCGGCTCATCCCGCGCGCGATCGCCATGGAGCTGCTTTACACCGCGCGGTCGATCACCGCCGAGGAGGCGCAGCGCATCGGGCTGGTGAACCGCGTGGTCGCCCGCGAGCGCTTCGACGACGAGGTGCGGTCGCTCACCGCCGAGATCACCGCCAACGCACCCCTCACGCTGCGCCGGTACAAGGAAATGGCGACCAAGGGCTGGGAACTGCCGGTGCAGACGGCTCTGCGCCTCAACGTCGGGCCCAACCCCTACCTCAGCGAGGACCGGGTCGAGGGCGTCCGCGCCTACGTCGAGAAGCGGGCGCCGCGCTGGTCCGGCCGGTAACAGCAGATCAATCCCCCGAGCAACCTGGAGCGACAGCGATGAATTTCCTGACCAGTGACTGGGACGGCAAGATCTTCGTCAGCGGCTGGACCGGCGGCGGCGCCGCGCCGATCCCGGTGACCGAGCCAGCGACCGGCGCTCGGCTGGCGACCGTCGGCGGCGCGAGCCGCGACGACGTGGCGCGGGCGGCCGGGCTGGCCGCGGCGGTGCAGGAGAGCTGGCGGGACGTGACGCCGTCCGCGCGCGCGGCCATCCTGCGCCGGGCCGGAACGCTCTGGGAGGAGCACGCCGAGGAGATCCAGGGCTGGATCGTCCGCGAGGCCGGCTCGATCCCGCCGAAGGCGGCCCTGGAGACGGCCATCGCCGCGCAGGAATGCTTCGAGGCGGCGGCGCTGCCCACGCATCCCATGGGCGACGTGCTGCCCAGCGACGAGCCGCGCTGGAGCCTGGCCCGCCGCCGCCCGGCCGGGGTCGTCACGGTCATCGCCCCGTTCAATTTCCCGCTGATCCTGTCGATCCGTTCGGTGGCCCCGGCGCTCGCCCTGGGCAACGCCGTCCTGCTCAAGCCCGACCCGCGGACCACGGTGTGCGGCGGCGTCGCGTTGATCCAGGTTCTTCGGGCGGCCGGCCTGCCGGATGGCCTGCTGCAGCTCCTGCCGGGCGGGCGCGAGATCGGCGAGGCCGTGATCACGGCGCCCGAGGTGCGGGTGGTGTCGTTCACCGGGTCGACCGGCGCCGGCCGGGCCGTCGGCGCGCTGGGCGCGCAGCACCTCAAGCGCACCCACCTGGAGCTCGGCGGCAACAGCGCGATGATCGTGCTTCCCGGCGCCGACCTGACCAAGGCGGTATCCGCTGGCGCCTTCGGGTCGTTCATGCACCAGGGCCAGATCTGCATGACCACCGGCCGTCACCTGGTCCACGAGAGCCTGCACGACGCGTACGTCGACGCGCTCGCGGCCACCGCCGATCATCTCCCGGTCGGCGACCCCGCCGCCGGGCCGGTGGCGCTCGGCCCGATCATCGATGAAGCCCAGCTGGACAACGTCGACGGCATCGTCAGGGAGAGCGTCGCCAGCGGCGCGCGGCTCGCCGCGGGCGGCACCCATGAGGGACTGTTCTACCGGCCGACCGTCCTGGCCGAGGTCAGCCACGACATGACGGCCTGGCGGGAGGAGATCTTCGGCCCGGTCGCGCCGGTGCTCCCGTTCGGCGGCACCGACGAGGCGGTCAAGGTCGCCAGCGACACCGGCTACGGCCTGTCCCTCGGCATCCTCGGCGACGTCGGGCAGGCCATGCAGATCGCCGACGCCATCCCCAGCGGCATCGTCCACATCAACGAGCAGACGGTCAGCGACGAGGCCAACGTCCCGTTCGGCGGCGTTGGCGCCTCGGGCAACGGGTCACGCTTCGGCGGGGCGCAGGCAAACATCGACGCCTTCACCGAGACCCAGTGGCTCACCGTCCGGCCGGACATCGCGCCGTATCCGTTCTGATCACCGGTGGCCGGCAGGGAGGAGGGGTTCGTCCATGACCCGCAAATCACTGACGATCGTCGTCGGCGCGGACAATGCCGGGTACCCGCTGAAGGAACGGCTCAAGCGGGTCCTGCTGGCCGACGCGCGCGTCGCGGACGTCATCGACCTCGGAGTCGACTCGGCCGCCGACGACCTCCCCTACCCGCACATCGGGATCAAGGCCGCGGAAACCGTCCGCGTCGGCCAGGCCGACCGCGCCCTGCTCTGCTGCGGTACCGGGATCGGCGTAGCCATCAGCGCCAACAAGGTGCAGGGAATCCGGGCCACGGTCGCGCACGACTCCTACTCGGTCGAGCGCAGCGTGCTGTCCAACAACGCACAGGTGCTCTGCTTCGGCGCCCGGGTGATCGGCGGCGAGCTCGCGGAAAAGCTCACCCAGGAGTGGCTCAATCATGAGTTCGACGAGCGGTCGCTCTCCGCGGCCAAGGTAGCGATCATCGACGAGTATGAAGCGCCGCAATGACGCCGGGCCCGAAGGGCAGCGCGATCGTCACGGGCGGCGCCGGGGGCATCGGCTCCGAGATCGCGCGGCGGCTCAAGGCAGACGGCTTCCGCGTCGTCATCACCGACATCGACCGCGAAGCAGGCGCGCGAGTCCGCGATGAGCTGCAGGTCGAGTTCGTCCCCGGCGATGTGACCAGCGAGGCTGACATGCGCCGGGTGGTCGCGAGCAGCGAACCGGTCGGCGTGCTCGTCAACAACGTCGGGATCCGCGGGGCCACCGGCCCGATCTGGCAGATACCGATTGAGGACTTCCGCCGGACGCTCGACGCCAATGCCGTGTCGCACATCCTCATGGCCCAGCTCGTCGCCCCGGCAATGATCGAGCGCAGATCCGGCGCGATCATCATGATCGCCTCGGGCGCGGCACGGACGGGAAGTGTGGGCCGGTCACCGTATGGCATTTCGAAGTGGGCCCTGCTCGGCCTGACCAAGTCGCTGGCCAACGAACTCGCCCCGTGGGGGATCCGGGCCAACGCCGTGCTTCCCGGCATGGTCGCCGGGAAGCGATTCGAAGGGAGCATCGCGCTGCACGCCGAACATGAGGGCATCACCGAGCAGGAGGCTCTGGACCGGATCATGTCCCGGACCCGGCTCAAGCGCTTCATCGAGCCCGGCGAGGTCGCCGCGGCGGTCAGCTACCTGGCAAGCGACGACGCCGTCGGGGTGACCGGCACCTTCCTCGACGTGAGCGGGGGATTCGAGTGACCGGGCTGGCTCCGCTGGAAACCGCCGGGGTCCGGATACCCCGGATTGGGCTCGGCACGTTCAGGACCACGTCCGACGAGGCGCGCGCGCTGGTCCGCTGCGCGCTGGAGACGGGCTACCGGCACATCGACACGGCCATGCGGTACGACAATGAGCCCGGCGTGGGGCAGGGCGTGCGGGACAGTTCGGTGCCGCGCGGCGAGATCTTCGTGACCACGAAGTTCCCGCACACGCTGGCCGCCGCCGGCGACGTCGTCGAGGCGGCGTGGGCCTCCATCCAGGCTCTCGGCCTGGACTACGTCGACCTGCTGCTGATGCACTGGCCGAACGCGGATGTGCAGGTCGAGGAGACGTTCGGTGCCCTGGCGCCGCTGACGGCCGACGGGGTCGTCCGGGCCGTCGGGCTGAGCAACGCACCGGCTGCGCTCGTCCGGCGCGCGCTGACGGTCACCCGGCTGGCCACGGTCCAGGTGGAGCACCATCCGTACCTGCCCCAGGACACGCTGCACGAACTCGTGGTGGCGGAGGGCATGACGCTGACCGCGTACGCCCCCTTTGCCGAGGGCAGGGTTTTCACCGATCCGGTGCTGACGGCGATCGGCGCCAAGCATGGGGCGAGCGCCGGGCAGGTGACGCTGCGCTGGCTGCTGCGCCGGCCGCGGACCGTGGTCATCCCCAAGACGTCACGCCCGGATCGGATGGCGGCGAACCTGGATGTCGCGGGCATCGAACTCGACGCCGACGACGTGGCCCGCATTGACGCCCTCGGCGCGGCGCGCCAGCGCTTTTTCGACCCGCCGTGGCAGCAGTTCGCGTGGGACCAGCGATGAGCCGGCGCCACCTGACCCAGACCACGGTTGGCATCGTCGGCGCCGGCCCGGCCGGCCTGCTGCTCTCGCATCTGCTGTCTGTGTGCGGGATCGACTCGGTTGTCGTCGACAACCGCTCCCGGCGCGACATCGAGGAAACCGTGCGGGCCGGCATCCTGGAGCGCGGCAGCGTCCGGCTCCTGGCGGAGTCGGGCGTGTCGGACCGGGTGCTGACCGAGGGGCATGAGCACGCCGGCATCGACCTCCGGTTCGGCGGCGTCAGCCACCGCGTCGACTTTCGCGGGCTCGTGGGTCAGTCGGTGTGGCTCTACCCGCAGAACGACGTGTTCAGGGACCTGGCCGACGCCCGCGAGCGCGACGGCGGCGACATCCGCTTCGGCATCAGCGACACCGAGGTCGCCGACATCACCACCGGCCGGCCCGCGATCTTCGTCACCGGCGCCGACGGCGTCCGGCAGGAGATCCGGTGCAGCTTCCTGGTCGGCGCGGACGGGTCTCGCAGCATCTGCCGGACGCAGGTGCCCGAGGCGGAGCGGCGTCACTACTTCCGCGAGTACCCGTTCGCCTGGTTCGGTGTCCTGGCCGAGGCGCCTCCCAGCGCCCCGGAACTCGTCTACACCCACTCCGAGAAGGGCTTCGCGCTGATCAGCCAGCGCACGCCGGTGCTGCAGCGGCTGTACTTCCAGTGCGACCCCGCCGAAGACGTCGGCGCCTGGTCCGAGGACCGCATCTGGGCCGAGTTCCAGGCCCGGGTGGCCGGCGAGGATGGCTTTGCCCTCCAAGAAGGGCCGATCATTGACAAGGCCGTGCTGCCGTTCCGCAGTTTCGTTGGCGAGCCCATGAGATACGGCAACCTGCTCCTGGTCGGTGATGCCGCGCACACGGTGCCCCCTACCGGGGCCAAGGGCCTCAACCTCGCCCTCGCCGACGCCCGAGTCCTGGCCGAGGTGCTCGATCGAGCTGTCCGGAACTCCGATCCGGATCTCCTCGACGAGTACAGTCCGCGGGCCCTCGCGCGGGTCTGGAAGGCGCAGCACTTCTCCTACTGGATGACCACAATGCTGCACCTGCTCCCGAACGCCACGCCCTTCGACACGCGGCGCCAGGTGGGGGAACTGCAGTCCGTGGTCACGTCGGCCGCCGGATCGGCCTATCTCGCCGAGGGCTACACCGGATGGCCGAGCCAAACATAAGCACCAACGAGCCGTTCGAGGAGCCATGTCCACTCCCGCCGTAGGTATCCAGGTCTTTCCCGGAGAGGGCTTCATCCGCCCGGCTGACCTCGGACGGGCCGTGGAAGACCGCGGTTTCGACGCCCTGTTCTTCCCTGAGCACCTGCACATGCCGGTCGAGCGGACGGTCGAGTTCCCCATTCCGATCCCGCTACCAGAGATCTACAAGCGCAACCTCGACCCCTACCTGGCCTTCGCCGCCATTTCCAGCGTCACCAGCGGGCTTACCTTCGGTACCGGAATCAGCCTGGTGGCACAGCGCGATCCGATTCTCCTGGCCAAGACGGTCGCCACGCTCGACCACCTGTGCGAGGGCCGGTTCGTGCTGGGGGTCGGCGCGGGCTGGAACGTCGAGGAGATGAAGAACCACGGCGTGGACCCGCGTCGCCGGTGGGGGTATGTCGAAGATCACGTGCAGGCCATGCGGGCAATCTGGGCGGAAGACGTGGCCACGTACCATGGCCGCTTCACCGACTTCGATCGGATCTGGTCCTGGCCCAAGCCGTACGGGAAGCGGCAGATTCCGGTGCTCGTCGGCGGCTCGTCAACGAGTTTCCCGCGCATCCTCCGCTGGGCCGATGGGTGGATCCCGGCGCTGGACGACGATGTCGACTTGCTGCTGGCCGAGATCATTCAACTGCGGCGCCTGGCCGCCGAGCGCCGTCCGGGCGTCGAGTTGGACGTCACGGTAGCGGTTGGATACGGGCGCGAGTTGTCCACCGACGAATTCAGGAAGCTCAGCGCGGCACGCGTGACCCGGATCCTGCTAGCCATCAACCCGGGTTCTTATCAGGAAACGGTTCAGGCTCTCGACGAGGCGGCCTCGGTTGCCCGTAATGCAGGATCGGACGGTCCCTCTTCTCACTAGGAACCCTCACATTGTCCAGCGGGGCTGGCCTGTAGCGTGACCGGTGTGGAACACACCCGACTTGGCCGGACCGGCCTCCAGGTGTCCCGGCTGTGCCTGGGCACGATGACCTTCGGGCTGCAATGCGACGAGCCCACGTCGCGGGCGATCCTGGACCGGGCCGCCGAGGGTGGCGTCGACTTCATCGACAGCTCCGACTCCTACCCGCTGGGCGGTGACCTGCCGACTCGCGGGCAGACCGAGGAGATCCTGGGGCGCTGGCTGCACGGCCAGCGGGACCGCTTCATCGTCGCGACCAAATGCTTCCTCCCGACCGGGCCGGCCCCGTTCGACGGGGGCAACTCGCGCAAGCACATCATGTCCGCGATCGACGCGTCGCTGCGTCGGCTGCAGACCGACTACGTCGACTTGTACCAGTTGCACGGATACGACCCGGCGACGCCGATCGACGAGACCCTCGGCGCCCTCGACGACCTGGTGCACCAGGGCAAGGTCCGCTACATCGGCGTCTCGAACTTCCTCACCTACCAGCTCGTGCGCGCCGTCGGCCGGACCGAGACGCTGCGGCTGGCCCGGGTGGACAGCGTGCAGCCCCGCTACAACCTGCTGTTCCGCCAGATCGAGCGCGAGATGCTGCCGTTCTGCGGCGAGGAGGGCGTCGGCGTGATCCCGTACAACCCGATCGCCGGCGGCCTGCTGTCCGGCAAGTACTCCGGGGCCGGCGCGGCGCCGGCGGGACGCTTCACCCTCGGCAACGCGGGCGGCATGTACCAGGAGCGGTACTGGCACGACCGGGAGTTCGCCACGGTAGAGGAGCTGCGCAAGCTGGCCGATGAGGCCGGGGTGAGCCTGGTCACGCTCGCGGTCGCGTGGGTGGCGGCGAATCCCGCCGTTACCGCGCCGATCATCGGGGCGAGCAGCCCCGAGCAGCTCGGCGACAGCCTGGCCGCGGCCGAGTACCAGATCGACCCTGGGCTCAAAAGCCGGCTCGACGAGGTCACCAGCGAGTACCGCCTGGGCGACGCGCCGCGTTAGCGGTACTCGTCCAGCCAGCCGAGGGAATCCTCGGTCCGCGCGGTGGACGGGTGATACTCGGCGCCGATCGCGCCCTGGTAGCCCTTGGCCGCGATGTGGCCGAGCAGGAACGGGTAGTTGATTTCGCCCGTGCCCGGCTCGTGGCGGCCCGGCACGTCGGCGATCTGGATGTGCCCGATGAGGTCCCAGTGGGCGTCCAGGGTCGCGGTGAGATCGCCCTCGGTCCGCTGCATGTGGTACGCGTCGTACTGCAGCCTGAGGTTCGGCCGGCCGACGGCCGCGACGAAAGCCGCGGCGGCCCTGGTCGTGGTCAGCAGGCAGGGTCCGTTGTCCGTCGGGTTGAGGGCCTCGATCGTCACCTCGCGGCCCGCCTCGGCGGCCCGGTCCGCGGCCCAGGCCACGTTGTCCCGCGCGCAGGCCAGCTGCTCGGCCTCGGAGTAGCGGTCCTGCCGCAGCCCGACGAGCAGGTTGAGCCGGGGGCAGCCGCACTGCGCCGCGATCGCCAGGGCGTCCGGCACGTGGGCACGCAGGTAGTCGCGGCGGCCGGGATCGGCGGCGAGCCCGCGGTCGCCGGCGGGCATGTCGCCCCCGTCGAAGTTCAGCAGCACCAGGCGGAGGTTCCAGCGCGTGGTCAGCTCCGGCAGCATCCGGGCCGCCGCGTCGCCCGGCCACCACAGCTCGACGGCGCCGAACCCGGCCCCGGCGGCGCGTTCAAAGCGCTCGGCGAGCGGCAGGTCCGCCCACAGCATCGACAAGTTCGCCGCGAACAGCACGCAAACCCCCTAACCGCTCGCCCGGGCCAGCCGGCTTGGCGAGATCTTGGTCATTTTCGGCTGCTCGGGCAGCCTTTTTTGACCAAGATCTCATTCTGACGGCCCCGCATTCGCCTGGCTGTATGGTCCGGGGATGGATTATGTGGCGCATCTGCGCGGCGAGCTTGCCGCGTTCGAGGCCTGTTTGGGCGGGGACGTGTCCGCGCCGGTGGAGCACTGCGGTGACTGGACGCTCTATGACCTTGCCAGCCACCTCGGCGGCGGCAACCTGTGGGCGGCCGCGGCAGTGACCGAGCAGCGCGGCGACTACGAGGCCGCGCCGGCGCCCCGCGACCCGGCCGCGCTCGCCGAGTGGTTCAGCGACACCGGCCGCGTGCTCCTCGCCGCGCTCGACACCGACCCGTCGGCCAGCGCCTGGACGATCGCTCCGCCGCCGACCGTTGGGTTCTGGCAGCGCCGCCGGGCCCAGGAAACCCTGGTCCACCGATGGGACGCGCAGCACGCGCTCGGCGCTGCCGGCCCGCTCGACCCGGCCCTGGCCGACGACGGGATCGCCGAGGTCATCGACACCATGCTGCCGCGCCAGGTCAGGCTCGGCCGCACCGCCGCCCCCGCGCACGCGATCGGCCTGCACGCCACGGACACCGGGTCGCTGCGGATCCTCGGGCCCGGTGACCCGGTTGCCACGGCCAGTGGCACCGCGGCGGACCTGCTCCTGCTGCTGTGGGGCAGGCTCGCGGCCGGTGATCCCGCGGTCGCCTGGGACGGCGACAGCGACCTGGCCCGCTCCGTGCTTGCCGGGGCCTTGGTGCCCTGACGCCAAACCCGGTCGATAGGGTCGCTCTCGTGGAATATCGCACTCTGGGCGGGTCGGGTCTTCGGGTGTCGGTGCTCACGATGGGCACGATGACGTTCGGCGGGACGGGCGGGTTCGCCGACGTCGGGTCGACCGG
>Ga0335073_10015494_pt1 | contig 10659 bp, 11 predicted proteins | sample Lox_Sample_22_FD_207093 | JGI IMG/M metagenome (GOLD analysis project Ga0335073, IMG submission 207093) | Soil microbial communities from Loxahatchee National Wildlife Refuge, Florida, United States - Lox_Sample_2.2 | ecosystem: Environmental > Terrestrial > Soil > Wetlands | place: USA...
ACAGCAAGAAGGCCTTTGATGGACACCACCGGATTGCGGGACGCCTACCGCGCACTGCTGGACGCGGCCGCCACCGTGGCTGACTCTGGCGACCCCCGCCCCCTCCCGCCGGCCGGCGAATGGAACGCCGACCAGATCCTGGCGCACGTCGCCATCATCAACGCCACCACCATCACCGCCGTGTCCGCCATCTCCTCGGGGGCGAACGCGACCTACGACAATCGCATGGCGCTCGACACCTGGACCATCGACCGCCTCACAGCGCTCGCTGGCGGCAACGCGGGGCTTCGGGACCGCATCCGCTGCCAGGCAGACGCCCTCTGCACGCTCGGCGGACCGATGCTGAGCGACGACGAACTGAACGCACTTGTGCCCACCCGGCTCCTCTCCAACGACACCGTCCTGGTCGATCAGCCCGTGCCGCTGAGAGATCTCATGGCCGGCCTCGCAGAGATGGAGCTACCCGGCCATACCAGACAGCTTCTGGCCCTCCTGCCGGACGGGCCTCGGGCCGAAGTCGCAACCTGATCTTCCGGCTGTCACCATCGAACAAAGAGCGACTGGATTGCCTACTTGCAAGCTCGGAGAGGCTCATCAAGGAGGCGAGATGACCCGCGAGGGCGACGGCGGGCGCGTGAAGCGCTGGCGCGACCTGCTTGCGAGCGAGCGCGATGCCGCGGACCTGTACTCCCGCATCGCGGCGGCTGAGACCGGCGAGCGGCGGACAATCTTCGAGGAGCTCGCGGCTGTCGAACGGCGGCACGCGGCGCACTGGGAAGAGAAGATTCGCGGTGCCGGCGGGACCGTGCCGCCTCCGGGCCGGTCGAGCATGCGCACCCGGGTGCTGTCCGCCGCAGCCAGCCGGCTGTCGCCAGGCGCGGTGCTGCCGCTGATCGAGCGGGCAGAGAAGGCCGATGCCGGCATGTACGACGCCGACCCCGATGCGGCGCCAGGAATGGCGGCCGATGAGCACGGCCACGCCCGGACGATCGCCAAGCTGATCGAGGGCGGCCGTCCGAGCCCGCGAGCGCAGATCGCCAGAAGGGAGCCGTGGCATCGCGGCGACCGGTCGGGCGCGCTGCGAGCCGGGGTGTTTGGCGTGAGCGACGGGCTGGTGTCCAATACCGCGCTGGTCATGGGCGTGGCCGGTTCCGGGGCCTCGCACACTGTGATCCTGCTGGCCGGTACCGCCGGCCTGCTGTCCGGATCGTTCTCGATGGCGGCCGGCGAATACGTGTCGATGGCCAGCCAGCGTGAGATGTATGAGCGCGAGATCTCCCTGGAGGCGCAGGAACTGGAGGAGAAGCCAGAGGAGGAACACGACGAGCTGGTCCTGCTGTACCGCGCGAAGGGACTGCCGCGCGCCGAGGCCACGCGGCTAGCCGACCGGATCATGGCTGACCGGCAAGTCGCGCTCGACACGCTCGCCCGCGAGGAACTCGGGCTGGATCCAAGCGAGCTAGGGTCGCCCATCTCCGCGGCGATAGCCAGCCTGGTGACGTTCGCCGTTGGCGCGCTTGTCGTTCTCCTGCCCTACTTCGCCGGCAGCGGCACCGCGGCGTTCGTCGCCGCGATTGTCCTGGCCGCAGCTGCCCTGGTAGCCGTCGGCGCGGGAATCGGCGTACTGAACGGCCGCCCGGCTGTCCGGTCGGGACTGCGCCAGTTGCTGCTCGGCGGTGCCGCCGCGCTGATCACTTTCGGCATCGGCCATCTCATCGGCGCGAGCGTGTCCTAGCAGCTCAACGCCGATCTGACGGCCGGATCACGCCGGCAAACGCGCACTCGCGCCGTATGCCAGACTTAGGCGCTATGGAACCTGGCGCGTTGCTCGATTCCGCCGCGACTGACGCCCGTTCGCTGCTTGCGGCCGCCAGCACGCGCTGGGACGCGGCGGTGCCGCACTGCCCTGGCTGGGACGCCGCCGAGCTCGTGCGACATCAGGGCGGCATCTTCAACTGGATGGCGATCATCGTGACCGGGCGGCAGCGCGTCAGCCGGCGGGACCTTGACCCTGGTCCGCAGCAGTCAGCCGGGCTGCCGCGCTGGTACCTCGGCCACCTGGATCATGCCGTGGAAGTCCTGGGCTCGGCTGACCCGCAGTCCGCGACGTGGACGTTCTCGAGCACCGGAGACCAGCGGGTGGCCTGGTGGGACAGGCGCCTGGCCGTCGAGGTGGCGATTCACCGCTTCGACGCTGAGTACGCGGTCTCAGCGGAAAGCGGCTCCCCCGCAGCGCCTCTGGACGGTGAGGTGGCAGCCGCCGGTATCGAGGAGTTCATCACGGAGTTCCTGCCCGGCCTGCTGGCAAGAGCCGTCGACGCGGACCTCAAGGGCACGCTGCACTTGCATGCCACCGACGGGCCTGTCGAGTGGTGGATCGATCTCGACGCTTCCGGCGCGGCTATGCCGCAGCACGCCAAAGCGGATACGGCAATTCGCGGCACCCGCTCTGACCTGCTGCTGTGGCTGACGAACCGCAGCGCATCCGGCTCGCTGCAGATCCTTGGCCAGCAAGAGGTCGCTGAGCGCTGGCAGCAACTGCGTCGCTAGCCCTGGCAGGCAGTCCTATCGCGGCAGGAGAACGGGAGCAGGCGCTTGGCGCGGAAGACCACCGTCACCCTCGCGGACGGCCGGACGCTGATCTACTTCGGCTCGATCCCCGCCAGGCCCGCTGACTACCCCGACCGGCGCCAGCTGGCACCGGCCGTGCACCAGTCGCAGGCCCGCTACGACTGGCTGCTCGCCGAGTGGGTGGTCATCGCCGGCCACCGCCAGGACCGGACGTACCAGCCGCCCGACTCCGAATGCCCGTTGTGCCCATCGACGTCCGGCCACTACACCGAGGTCCCGGCACCGGAATACGACGTCGTCGTGTTCGAGAACCGCTTCCCCGCTTTCACCGGCAACTCGACGGGAACGCCCGCCATGCTCGCGCCGCCATCGGGCCGGGACGGCTTGCTGTGCGCACATCCCGCGGCTGGCCGGTGCGAGGTCGTCTGCTTTACCCAGCGCCATGACGCCTCGTTCGCCGACCTCAGCCCGGCTCAGGCGGCTACGGTCATGACGGCCTGGGTGGACCGCTCAGCTGAACTCGCCCGGCACCCCGGCGTGGCGCAGGTCTACTGCTTTGAGAACCGGGGCGCCGAGATCGGGGTAACGCTCTCACACCCGCACGGGCAGATTTACGCACTCCCCTACGTCACGCCGCGAACGGCCCGGATGCTGCAATCATGTGCCGGCTACCGGCGCGAAACCGGACGCAACCTTTTTGACGACCTCGTGGCTGCTGAGCTGGCCGACTCCGCGCGCATCGTGCTGGCCGGCACGCACTGGGTCGCGCTGGTGCCGCACGCGGCACGCTGGCCATACGAGGTTCACCTGTATCCGCGCCGCCGGGTCCCCGACCTGCCCGCTCTGACCGCCGCTGCCCGCGCCGAGTTCTGCGAGCTGTACCTCGACCTGCTGCGCCGGTTCGACCGGCTCTTCGGCCAGCCAGCGCCCTACATCTCGGCCTGGCACCAGGCGCCGGTCCAAGGCGATCGCGGCGACTTTGCCCTGCACCTGGAACTGTTTACCGTGCGGCGGGCGCCTGGCAAGCTGAAGTACCTGGCCGGATCTGAATCCGGCATGGGCGCATTCGCCAATGACATCGCACCGGAGGTCGCGGCAAGCCGGCTGCGCGAGCTCGGCTGAGCCCGATGCGTCAGGACAGCCTGGAGGCGGCTGGCGACGGCACGGCGGGCTCGATCACGGGGCTCCGCCAGCCACGCCTGGCAAACATCGCGGCCACGGCGGCAGTGACGTCAGCCGTCGCCGCGGCCGGCACCAGAGCGATCACCGAGCCGCCGAATCCGCCGCCGGTCATCCGGGCGCCTAGCGCACCGGCTTCGAGCGCCGCCTCAACGGCAGCGTCGGCCTCCGGCCAGGACACCTCGAAGTCATCGCGAAGGGACGAGTGCGATGCGCTCAGCAGCGGACCTACGCGATCGAGTTGGCCAGCCCTCAGCAGGTCTGCGGCATCAAGGACACGGCGGTTCTCAGTAACGACGTGCCTGGCGCGCCGCACGAGCACCGGGTCGCCGAGCGGGCTGAGCGCACTCACGTCGGTCACATCGCGCAGCGCCCGCACGCCGATCGCCCTGGCGGCGTCCTCGCACGCCTGACGGCGAGCGCTGTACCCGCCGTCGGTCAGCTCGTGGCGGGCGCGGGTGTCGATGACCAGCAGGTCGAGCCCGGCCGCGACAGTATCTAGCGGGACCGCAGTGCCAGTTGCGGTCCGGCAGTCGAGCAGCAGCGCATGACCTGCCCGGCACAGCAGGACGGCCAGCTGATCCATCAGGCCGGTGGGAGCGCCGACGAAGTCGTTCTCCCCGCGGCGGCCGAGTGCGGCAAGCTCCGCGCGAGGCACCGCGAGCTGGTAAAGGTCAGCAAGCGCGAGCCCGGCGGCGCAGACAAGAGCCGCGGATGACGACAAGCCGGCGCCGGCCGGGAGATCGGCATCGATTGCCAGGCTGGCCCCGCCGATGCGATGACCGGCGGACATCAGCGCCCAGGCCATGCCAGCGGGATAGGCTGCCCAGCCGCCGGGTTGCCCTGGCGCGAGTGACAGGACCGGCACTGCCAGCGCTTGCTCGCCTTGCTGCCGCGATGTCAGCACGAGCAATCCGTCGTCACGTGCGGCCGCTGCGACGCAGACCCCGGCGCCGATTGCGAATGGCAGTGCGAAGCCGTCGTTGTAGTCGGTGTGCTCGCCGATCAGGTTGACCCGGCCGGGAGCGCGCCACACGCCGTCCGGCTCGGCGCCGTATCGGTCAGTAAACAGTTGCGCAGCAGGCACCCGTGCAGATTAGTCGGCCGGCGGCTAGAAGCGAAGGCGTCAGCCGAGCCGGAGCGGGAGCGTCCTCGGGCCGCGGATCTGGCCCGTGGACCAGGTCACCGCTGACGGGTCTGCCAGCGTGAAAACCGGGATCCTGGCGAGCCAGACCTCCAGGGCAACCCGGAGCTCCATTCGCGCGAGGTGGGAGCCCACGCACCGGTGGATGCCGAGGCCGAATGCGGCGTGCCGGTTGACCTCTCGGTCGATGACGACATCTGCTGCCTTCTCGAACTGAGCGGGATCCCTGTTCGCGGCCGGGAACGACAGCAGGATCCAGTCGTCGGCCTTCATGTCGACGCCGTTCCACTGCATGTCGTTCTTCACTAGCCGCGCCATGGTGACCGGAGCGTACGCGCGCAGGAATTCCTCCATCGCGGTCGGCAGCAGGTCGGGCTCGGCGACGATGCGCTCGCGATCAGCCGGCTCTTTCGCAAGGTGCCACAGCGAAGCGCCGATCGCGCTCCAGGTGGTGTCGATACCCGCGATCAGCAGCAACGCCATGGTGCCGGCGACATGCGAAGGCTCGAGCTTGCGGCCGTAGAGCTCGGCGTTGATCAGGAACATCGTGAGGTCATCGCGCGGGTTGTCGATATGGTCGTGGATCTGCTCAAGCAGGTAGTCGAACAAGGCCGACATCCGCGCGATGCGCTCCTCCGGCGGCAGGTTGACGCCTTCGAGCGTGTTCTCGACGAACTTGCGGAACTGCGGTCCGTCCTCGGCGGGGAAGCCGAGCATGTCCGCGATAACGCGCATCGGGATGTGCTGTGCGTAATCGCGGGCCGCGTCGACAATGTCCTGGTCACCGAAATCGTCGATCAGTGCGTGACACAGCGCCCGGGTGGCCGGCTCCTGCCGCTCCACGGCAGTCCTGGTGAACGCGGGCAGCAACAGCTTCCGCGCGTCGTGGTGGAACGGCGGGTCAGAGGAGATCGGCGGTGATCCGCCTATCGGCGCTGCCTCTCGCGGCGGCCGGAAGTTGCTCATGATGATCGAGCGTGACGAGAAGCGCTCGGTGTCATAGGCGATTGCCGAGACGTCCGCGTACCGCGTTGGCAGCCAGCCTCCGCCGAACCGGTCAGTGTGCGCTACCGGGCAACGCTCGCGCAGGTCGTCCTGGATCGGGTACGGATCGGCAGCCCACTCGGGCTCCAGATGCGAGAAGTCCGTCGCCCAGTCGCTGACCGGCCCCGTCACGATCGGGTTGCGAGTGCCGACTGGCTCCTCCCCCCTGGTCTCGCGGAAGTCCCGGCTAAAGCGCTCGTCGATGGCCATGTCAGCTCTCCTCGCTGAGCTCGATCGCGCGTTCGGGGCAGTTCGCCACGGCCAGGCGAGCGGCCTGCTCTTCGCCCGGCGGCACGACCCCGTCGCCGAGCACCTGGCCATAACCCTCGTCGTCGTCGCCAAACAGGCCGGGCGCCAGGTCGTAGCAGCGCCCGTGCCCCTGGCAGAGCTGAGAATTGATGGAAACCTTCACGGTGTCATCCCTCGATGGGTTTGCCTGAGCGGGGCGGAGCCAGCGCGGTCACGACACGGCTCAGTAGCGCCATCCACTCCGCGTCGTCGACCGCGTGCATTTCCTCAGTGACGAGGGCGCTGCCCATCGCCAGCAACAGGCAGAAATGGGCCAGCGCATCCGGTGAGAGTGCTGAGTCAAGCTCGGCGCCAGCCTGGGCGATGCGCATGAGCCCGGCCAGCCAGTCTGCGCGCTCGCCCATGTAATCGCGCATAGGCTCAGCAACGTCCTGGTCACGGCGCGCCGCGACCAGCCCCTCGATTATCAGGTCGCCATTATCGCGACCGCGCGGCAGCGAGCGGCCTATCACCAGCAGCAGTTCGGTGATGGACCGGTCGGGGTCGGCCGCGAACAACTCTGCCAGCAGCCGCCGTCCGTGCGTGCGCAGCGCCTGCACGAGCAGTTCTGCTTTCGAATCGAAGTGCGCATACAGAGCGCCGTTACTCACCCCTGCCGCGGCCGCGATGTCCGCTACCCGCGTGCCGTCGTACCCGCGTTCGGCGAAGACGGTGGCCGCTGCCCGCAGCAGCCGCTCACGTGTGTCCGCTGCCGTGACACCTGCGGTACGACCCATGAGAGAATTAAACAAACGTTCATCTCATTCGTCAACGGGTCGATTACCGCTGGCCAGGCAGCTCAGAGAGGTGACTGTACTTACAGCGGCGACTGGGCTTACAGCGGCGACTGGGCCAGGGTCAGGCCGAAGTCGCTACCGGGGTCGGTCCAGAACCCCACCGTCTTCAGTCCGGCTGCCGCGAGTTCGGCCTCGATGCCATCGCGGCGGAATTTGGCGGAGATCTCTGTCCGCATTTCCTCCCCGGCGGTGAACGAGACGGTCATGCCGAGATCGCCGATCGTCACCCGCTGCTCGCGGGCTGGCGACAGGTGCATCTCGATCCACTCGTTCGCCGCGTCCCAGACGGCAATATGCCGGAATTCCTCGACGGCGAAGTTGGCGTCCAGGTCGCGGTTCACGACCCGCAGGATGTTGCGGTTGAACTCCGCCGTGACGCCCGCCGCGTCGTCGTAGGCACTGAGCAGCCGGCTGACATCTTTGACGAGGTCTGTCCCGAGGAGGAACGTGTCGCCGGGGCGCAAGGCGGCAGCGACCTCGCTGAGAAATGCCGCACGCGCGGCAGGCTCGAGGTTGCCGATCGTCGAGCCCAGGAACGCGATCATGCGCCGCCCGCCCGGCGGGACAGCGCCGAGGTCGTGCTCGAAGTCACCGACGACGGGTGCCACGCGCAGGTCCGGGTATTCTGCGGCGAGCTTGCCGCTAGCCTCCGTGAGCACGCTCGGGTCCAGATCGAACGGCACGAACTCGCTGAGGGTTCCTTCTGCCAGCAACGCGCGCAGCAACAGCCGGGTCTTGGCCGAGGTGCCGCTGCCGAGCTCCATCAGCGACTCGCACCGGGAGAGCGTGGCGATCTGTCCGGCGTGCTGCTCCAGGATCGACGTCTCGGCGCGGGTCAGGTAGTACTCAGGCAACCGGGTGATTTCATCGAACAGCTGGCTGCCGCGGGCGTCGTAAAAATACTTGGGCGGCAGTGTCTTGGGCTTCGCGGTCAGCCCAGATCGCACGTCTGCGCGCAGTTCGTCGAGATAGCTGGCTGGTCGAGCCTGGACGCGGTTGGATGCAGGCATGAGTCATGTCTCCAGGTCTGTCAGTGTTACCGTGCCTTCCGCCACCTCGACGAGGTGGCGATCAGGGATATCGGTCCAGCGCGGGTCGTCGTCGTACGGTTCGCTTGCGACGGCCACGCCGTCGTCGGTCTGAAGGACGCTGAGAGTGTCACCCCACCGGGTAGCGATGACCCGGCTGCCGTCGGTGAGCAGGAGATTCAGCCGGGCGCCGGGATCGCTCCTGCCGAACTTGGCGACGAACTCGCCTGCCTTCTCCGGGCCGAACTCAAACAGATGGGCCGCAAGCTGCGCTGAGTCGCAGGCAGACTCCGCGAGCGGGTGCGGCCCGAGTACGGCCCTGTCAGCAACGCCGTTGTGGGACAGCAGCCACTGGCCGGACTGAAAGGGCGCGGCTGCCGTCTCATCAGCTGGCATCCCCGCGGTAGCCGACCGCACGGCCGCCAGCACGCAGCTTGCCGAGATCACCGGCGCCACTGACGCGAAAGACGCGTCTGCCCACAGCGGCCGGTTCGAGCGCCAGCGTGCGGCGTCGGGCCCCCCGCAGGAAAAGAAGCCGACGCCCCACCCGTCGGCGTTCATCCTGCCGTGGCGCTGCCGGCGAGGGGCGTAGGACTGGACGAGCAGGCCGTGCTCGGGCTCAAGCAGCAGGTCGCTGAGCGACCGCGCCGTTCCGAGCCAGGCGAGGTGACGGCACACTCAGGCATCCCAGGCCAGCCGGACGCCGGTGAAGATCTGCCGCCTGATCGGGTGGTCCCAGTTCCGGAACGAGGGACGGATTGTGGACGGAGCGACTGCCCATGATCCGCCGCGCAGCACCTTGTAGTCGCCGCCGAAGAACGGCTCGCTGTAGGCGCGGTAAATCATCGGCGTGAATCCCGGCCACGGGGTGAAGTCCGACGACGTCCATTCCCACACGTCGCCGATCATCTGCTCGGCACCGTAAGCCGAGGCGCCCGCCGGGTAGGCCCCCACCGGAGCCGGCCGCAGCCCCAGCCCGCCCAGGTTGGCCAGCTCGGTGGTGGGCTGCGAGGATCCCCACGGCCAGGTGCGTCGTGCCTGGCGGGACGGGTCGAAGGCGCAGGCCTTCTCCCATTCGGTTTCGGTGGGCAGCCGGCCGCCCGACCAAGCCGCGAAGGCCTCCGCCTCGAAGTAGCAGACGTGCTGCACCGGCTCGTCAGGCGGCACGTCCTCCTCGATTCCGAAGCGGCGACGGGTGCCTTCGAGCGTCCAGAATTTCGGCCGCTCCAGGGCGGCATCGGTCCGGTGCGACCAGCCGCGCGACGACCACAGTTCAGGCCGGCGATATCCGCCATCGGCAATGAAGTCGCGCCACTCCTTGTTGGTCACCGGCACCCGCCCGATCCAGAACGGCGCCACGTCCACCAGGTGGGCTGGACGCTCATTGTCGAGTGAGAACGGCTCGGTGCCCGCGTCGACGCCCAGCGTGAACGGACCGCCAGGCACGAAGACGCGCTCGCCGGCCACCGGGCGGCCCTGCGGCAACGGCTGGCGCGCAAGCAGGACGGGTGGACCCTGGCGCAGTTGCAGAGTCGCGTACATGGTCTCGTCGTGCTGTTCTTCGTGCTGGACGACCATGCCGGCCGTGAACAGGTCCTCTTCGGGCGTGCGGTCAAGCAGGTCGAGCACGCGGCCGCGCACTTCATAATCGAACGCTCTGGCCTCGACCGGCGGCAGCAACGGCAGCGCCGGGCGGTCCGCTCGCTTGTGCTTGAACGCGTCGTAAAGCGAGTCCACCTCAGGGGGAAGCATTCCCGGCCGGGCGGGGTCACCGCCGCGGAGCAGCCATAGCTCCTCCTGCTGTCCGATGTGAGCGAGGTCCCAGACAAGCGGGCTCATCAGCGGGTCGTGCTGGGCCAGCAGTACCGGGTCGTCCAGGTCGGTCAGCTCGAGAGTTCGCGTGCGTGCTTGCTCCAGGTCCTTCACCACGTCCTCATGCATGAGCTAGCTCCTCGAATGTGGCGCGCGGTCCGATCTCGGCGATGCGCTGGGCCAGCAGGTCCCCCGGGCAGCAGCCAGAGTCGATGAGCTCGGCCAGGTCCGCCACGGCGGGCCCGAGCCCTGGCGGGACACGCTCGGCCGCGATTCCCACGCAGCGGCGAGCAGATTCCGCCAGCACGCTATTGCTCAGCCCCTCGCGGGCCGCAGTCGTCCAGAGCGGGGCGGTGCGCTCGGTTGCCTCCGTCATCTGGTCTGCTGCGACAGCGTCGTCCATCAGTGTCGTTGCGACCGCCGCGATAGCTGGCCACCACCGCGGCGCGGTCATGTCGAGATACCGGAGCTCGAGGTAACCACGCAGCCGCACCGGCGGGAACAGCGTGGTCAGGTGGACATCAAGATCAGCCGCGGTCGGCAGCCGGCCGCCCAGCCGCACGGCGCCGGTCGCCCAGCGCTCGAACGGGACCGGGGTGCGCACGGCTACGGCCTGGTCCCCGCGCGCACGGGTAAAGGCGACGGGAGCTGCCAGCGCGTACCGCGCCCACGCCGAGGCGGGGTCGAGGGTGTCATCCGCCGCCGCGTCCGACGAGACGCAGCCAGGGACGGGCCCGCAGGATCGGGGGTCGAGCCCGCTCCAGGCTCGCTGGCGCGCCGACTTCCAGCCGGTATC
>Ga0335073_10015495_pt1 | contig 10658 bp, 8 predicted proteins | sample Lox_Sample_22_FD_207093 | JGI IMG/M metagenome (GOLD analysis project Ga0335073, IMG submission 207093) | Soil microbial communities from Loxahatchee National Wildlife Refuge, Florida, United States - Lox_Sample_2.2 | ecosystem: Environmental > Terrestrial > Soil > Wetlands | place: USA: Florida...
TTGATCGGGCGATCGCGGCGGTGGCGTCGAAGCAGCTGGGGAACATCACGAGCCGCCAACTGCTCGATCTCGGGCTGACCAAGCAGGGCATCAGCTACCGGGTGAAGATCGGGCGGCTGCACCGAGTGTTCCGTGGGGTGTACTCGGTGGGCACGGCGCCGACCACCGTCCACCAGCGCGCGGAGGCCGCCGTGCTCGCGTGCGGCGCCGGCGCGGCGCTCAGCCATGGCTCCGCGATGACGCTGTGGGGGTACTGGCGCCAGTGGGACCAGCCGTTCGAGGTGACGGTCGTCGGCGACCGCCGGACGAAGGGCATCCGCGTCCACCGCTCGACGACGCTCCGCCGGCGCGACATCACGACCCAGCTCGGCATCCGCGTCACCTCCCCCGCGCGGACGGTCATCGATATGTCGCCGCGGCTGACCGACAAACCCCTCAGGCGCGTCGTCAAAAACGCGCTGAACTCCCCGTGGCTGACCGGGGATCAGCTCGCCGAGACGCTGACAAGCCACCGCGCCCTCCCGGGGACGGCCCGCGTTGCCAAGCTGATCGGGCGCGACGGGACGCCGGAGCGTTCCGGCTGGGAGGACGAGTTCCCGGCGTTCTGCGCGGAGCACGGGTTGCCGGCGCCGGTCATGGGGCAGCCGTTCCACGGGTACATCCTCGATGCGCTGTTCCCGGCCGAGAAGGTCATCGTCGAGCTCGACGGCTGGGACTTCCACAAGGGCAAGATCGCGTTCGAGGACGACCGGGAGCGCGACGCCGAGATGCTGGCACACGACCACGTCACGGTGCGGATGACCTGGGACCGGATTCACGAGCGGCCGCGGCGGGAGGCAAACCGGCTGCACACGATCCTCAGAGCTCACGCACCCAAGGCCGCGTAGACGATCTCGTACGCGCGCACGGCGTCCTTGGCCGACTGGGCCTCGCGCAACGCCGCGTCGTCGATCCGCGCCGCCACCGAGTCGATGAACCGCCACTGGAGCACCGACCGCCGGACCGCGCCCACCTGGTCCTCGGTGTACGGGTACAGGTCGAACCCCAGCCGCTCCCCGGACGACCCGTACCCACACCGCCGGAGCTCGAGCGCCAACTCGACCGTCTCCATGAACGCGGTGGCGCCGACCATGTTGTCATCGTCGGTGATGCCCCAACCGGAGTTGGCGTGCAGGTGGCCGAGCAGGCCCTCGGACGCGAGCAGCGCCGCGTACTCCGGCAGGTGCTCGCCGTTCATGATCAGGTGCTGCCAGTCCATGTTGACCTGGACGTTGTCGAGCCCCCGCTCGCGCAGCTTCGACACCACGAACAGGCACATCCCGATGTTCCGCATCAGGATCTTCATCGCGGGCTCGGAGTTCTTGTGCTCCAGGAAGAGCTTCACGCCGTGCTCGGCGCACACCGACGCCGCCTCGGCCATCCCGTCGATCAGCCACCGCCACGAGTCCGCGTACGGCGTCTGGAACGGGTAGTTGTAGCCCTCGCCACCGGGCCAGATGATCAGATTCGCCCCCAGCGACCCGGCGAACGCGGCCGCGTCGCGGACGATGGAAACGGCCTCCGCGCGCAACGCCGGGTCGGGGTTGACCAACCCGCCGCGCGCGAACTGCGGATGGAGGTGCAAACCGCCGGCGATGCAATAGATGTCATGCCCGGACAGCGCGGCCCGGACCTCGTCGAGGTTGGACTCAGAGAGCTCGTCGGGGTAGTGGAACTCGTAGCCGTCGATCAGGTCGCCGAGGCCTTCGACGGCGCGGTGCACCTTCTCGGGCACCGGCTCGGTCTCGTAGCTGTGGCTCGGTTGGTACCCGACCGGGACGAATCGTGTGATCATCGGCCCGAATGCCCAGATGCCCAAGCTCGTCTTCATTCACCGCTCCTTCGAGGTCGAGGCGTGCGCGGCGATCTTATTCGGCATCGCCTCGTTAGCGCTAACATCTCCGCGTCGGTGAGGAGAAGCAGCCAGACCGGGTGAGGAGAAGCAGCCGGATCGGGTGAGAGAACCCAGGGGGGATCGGCCGGGCGACGAACACTGCTTTGATGGAGCCAGGCGAGGACATCACGATCTCCCGCCGGCGGCCCCGCGCGCCGGTCATGTCGGACGTGGGGCGCCTTGCCGGCGTCTCGCACCAGACGGTGTCGCGGGTCATCAACGGCAGCCCGCACGTCCGGCCCGAGACGCGCAAGCGCGTGCTCGCCGCGATGGAGGAGCTCGGCTACCGGCCGAACTCGGTGGCGCGCGCGCTCGTCACCGGCCGGTCGAAGACCCTCGGCGTGGTCAGCTTCGACACGACGCTGTACGGCCCGGCGTCGACGCTGTTCGGGATCGAGCGCGCCGCCCACGACTCCGGCTACTTCATCATCGTCGCCAGCCTCAAGGCGCTCGATCGCTCGTCGGTGACCGACGCCGTCGAGCGCCTGCGCCGCCAGGGCGTCGACGGGATCCTCGTGATCGCGCCGCACAACGAGGCCGAGGACGCGCTCCTGCACACGCACGCCGACGTGCCGCTGGTGGCGGTCGAGGCGGGCCCCGAGGAGGGCGTCCCGGTGGTCGCGGTCGACCAGGTGGCCGGCGCCGTCCTCGCCACCCAGCATCTGCTCGACCTCGGGCACAAGACCGTCTGGCACATCACCGGACCGCCGAACTTCATCGAGTCCCAGCAGCGCCGCGAAGGCTGGCGAAGGACCCTGGAAAAGGCCGGCGCCGAGCTGCCCGAACCGCTCGTCGGCGACTGGAGCCCGCGCGCGGGGTACGAGCTCGGCCGGCGCCTGAGTGGGGAGCCGTCGATGACCGCGGTGTTCGTCGCCAACGACCAGATGGCGCTCGGCCTGCTGCGCGCGATGCACGAGGCCGGGCGGGAGGTGCCGAAGGAGCTCAGCGTGGTCGGGTTCGACGACATTCCCGAGGCGCCGTACTTCCTGCCGCCGCTGACGACGGTCCGCCAGGACTTCAACGAGATGGGAACGCGGAGCCTCCGCGCGCTGCTGCGGACGATCGAGACCGGAGAGACGCCCTCCGCCGGGATGCTGGTCCCGCCGGAGCTGATCGTTCGCGCCAGCACGGCCCCTCCAGCCGGGAGGACCCATTGACACCCGGCCATTGTGATCGCTAACATGGCCGCCGCATCAACGCGAGAGGAGGGCTTGAAGCGTGGGTCATGGCCGACGTCGGTTGCGGGTTGTCGCAAACCGCCGGGGCTGGTGCCATGCCCCCGGGTATGCCGCTGTGAGAGCCGGTCGCAGACTGTTGTGACTTCGTGAGCGTGCGGCTAAGTGCTGGTTGGGTGGTGGTGCACGACGGTGAATTTTCCCGCCCAGTCTGTAAGCGTCAGTAATTCAAGTCGTGTCCGAGCGGACGAGAGGAGCAGTGCAGGTGTCGCAAGAAGATATTGTCGGTGACGCAATCGAGCGGCTCGAGTGGGACGAGCGCAAGCAGGAGGAGACGCCACAGAAGAACTGGCGTCAGTTGACGCGACGGACCGCACTCACCGGCGCGGCCGCGGGAATTGCGGCGGCGGCGCTCGAGGCGTGCGGCTCGAGCAAAACGTCGGGCACGGGCACGTCGGCGGCAGCGACGACGTCGTCGGGCGGGTCGGGGCCCTATGGGAGCAGTGGAGGCCACAAGTTCGTGATGGTCAACCATGTGACGACGAACTCGTTCTTCACCGCGACGATCTACGGGTGTCAGGACGCCTGTTCACTGACGGGCTCCTCGTTCCAGTGGACGGGGTCGAATAACTCGATCGTGAGCGACATGGTCTCGGCGTTCAACACCGCGATCGCGGCGAAGGCGGCCGGGATCGGGTGCTGTCTGATCGACAACACCGCCTTCAACTCGCCCGTCGATCAGGCCCTCAGCGCGGGCATTCCGGTGATCGCGTACAACGCCGACGTGTCACCGGGTACGAAGAACAACCGGATGGCCTACATCGGCCAGAACAACCTCACCGCCGGCGCCGCCGTCGGCGAGGCGATCCTCAAAGCCGGCGTGAAGTCGGGCGACAAGGTCGCGGGGATCATCGCCACACCGGGGACGGGGAACATCCAACCGCGGATCGACGGCGCGAAGCCCATCCTGACGGGCGCCGGCGTCAACTTCGTCGAGGTCGGGACGTCGGCGACCGAGGGCGCGCCGGAGTACAACAAGATCTCCTCGTGGTACGCCGGCAACAAGGACGTGAGGTGGATGATGGCCGTCGATTCCGGGGATAGCAACGCGGTCGCGCAGTTCATCAAGGCCGAGGGTCTGTCCGGCAAGGTCGGCGCGTCGGTCTGGGACGTCGGATTGCCGGTTGCGCAGGCGATCCAGGCCGGCTACGTGACCGCCACGATCGATCAGCAGGCGTACCTGCAGGGCTTCGACACGATCATGCAGTTGTTCCTGTGGAACGTCTCGGGCGGCCTCATGAAGCCGACCGACACCGACACCGGAATCGGCATCGTCACCAAGGCGAACGTTGCGCCGTACCTCATTCCGAACAGGTTCGAGGGGACGTCCGCGACGAAGAAGTCATTGGCGACGCCCTCCTCGATCGCCACGTAGTCTTCGGCGAGCGTGGAAGCAAACGCTCCAACTTCTACCGCTGCCCCGGAGTCGAAGCCTCCGGGGCAGCAGCAAGAATCCGTATCGGTGGGACGGCGGGTCGTACGTGCCTTCCTATTCCAGCGCGAGCTGACCCCGATCGTCATCACGGTCCTGCTGTTCGTGTACTTCACGATCAAGGCAGGGTCGACGTTCACCGGCACGCTCAGCCTCAGTTCGGCCTCGGGGTATGCGGGGCCGATCGGCGCGATCGCCGTCGGCGAGGTGATGCTGCTTGTCCTCGCGGAGATCGACCTGTCCGCCGGTCAGGTGTTCCTGTTCTCCCCGTGGATGATGTACTGGATGCACAACGACGGCCTGCCGCTGGTCGTGGCCATCGTGATCGCGCTGCTCGCGTGCTGCGCCGTCGGGGCGATCAACGGACTGATCACCGTGCGCCTGAACGTTCCGTCGTTCGTCACCACGCTGGCCACGAACTTCATCCTCTATGGGATCGTGCTCGTGTACTCGAACGACGCCGAGGCGTCGCCGATCCCACTGAGTGGACAGACGAGCTTCATCAGCCAGTTGATGGGATCTTGGAGGTGGGCGGAGATCCTCTGGGTGGTCGCGATCACGATCATTCTCACGATCGTTCTGAACCGAACGCGTTTCGGCGTCCGGGTCATCGCGACGGGCGGCAACCTGATCGGAGCCGCCGAGGCCGGCGTGCCGATCCGGCGCGTCAAGGTGTGGTGCTTCGTGCTGTGTTCGTTCGTCGCCGGACTCGTCGGAATCGTCGACGCGGTCAAGTACGGCAGCCTCGACCCGGGCAACTTCGGCGTCGACTACATCCTGTACGCCGTCGGCGCGTGCGTGATCGGCGGGACTGCCCTTACCGGCGGGCGCGGGACGGTGATCGGCGCGCTCATCGGCGCGGTCCTGATCGGCGTGCTCGAGGACGGGCTGACGCTGACCGGGGTCAGCACGAACCAGTTCTTCATCTGGGTTGGCGTCGTGATCATCATCGCGATGGCGCTGAACGTCCAGTTCGATCGGATCATCGCCCGCTCGAGGTCGAAATGAGTGCCTCCGCGCTGCCCGCACAGCCCACGCCGCCCGCTGCGAACGGGACGCCCGCGCTCGAGGTGCGAGGCGTCACGAAGAGCTTCGGCGTGCTCAACGTTCTGCGCGGCATCGACCTGACTCTGCGCCAGGGCGAGGTGCTCGGGCTCGTCGGAGACAACGGAGCCGGCAAGAGCACGCTCGTCAAGATCCTGAGCGGCTTCCACCAGCCCGACGGGGGGGAGATTCTGCTCGGCGGAGAGCGCGTGAGTTTCAGCTCGGTCGAGAGCGCCCGATCCCACGGGATCGAGACCGTATACCAGGATCTCGCGCTGATTCCGCAGCTACCCGTCTACCAGAACCTGTTCCTGGGCCATGAGATCACCAGGCTTGGACCGATACGCCTGCTCGACAAGCGCGAGATGCGGAAGCTCGCGCGTCAGTACCTCGACGACATCAACGTGAACGTGCCGAGCGTGGATGCCGAGGCCGAACTGCTTTCGGGCGGTCAGCGGCAGGCGATCGCGGTCGCCCGGGCCGTGCGCGCGGCGAGGAAGATCCTGCTGCTCGACGAGCCGCTCGCGGCCATGGGGGCGCGCGAGTCGCGTCTGATCATCGACCTGGTCAAGGAGCTCGCCACGAGCGACCGGCTCTCGATCATCGTGATCGACCACAACTATGCACACCTGTTCGAGCTATGCGACCGGATCAACGTCATGCAGGGCGGCCGCATCACGATCAACCAGCAGGTGCACGAGACGTCGCTCGAGGAGCTCACGGAGCTGATGGTCTCGAGCTATCGCCGCCAGATCGAGGAGGTTCAGAACGCCGGCGCGTGAACCCGCCGGCGCATACGCGATCGGGGTGGACTTCGGGACGGAGTCCGGCCGCGCCGCGCTGGTCGATTTGAGCAACGGGGACGTGCTGGCCACCAGCGTGGTGCGCTACCCGAGCGCGGTGATCGATCAGACGCTCCCGTCGACCGGCGAGGAGCTGCCCCCGGACTGGGCCCTGCAGGATCCGGACGACTGGGTCACGGTCGTCGACAAGGCCATCCCGCAGGCGCTCAAAGAGGCAGGCGTAGACAAGGAACAGGTCGTCGGCCTCGGGGTCGACTTCACCTCCTGCACGGTGCTGCCGGTCACCAGCGACGGCACGCCGCTGTGCAAGCTCGACCAGTGGCGCGAGCGCCGCCACGCGTGGCCGAAGCTGTGGAAGCACCACGCGGCGCAGCCCGTCGCCGATCGCCTGAACGAGGTTGCGCTCGAGCGGGGCGATGCATTCCTAGAGCGCTACGGCGGGCGGATCTCCTCCGAGTGGTACTTCCCGAAGCTGATCGAGGTGTGGCTCGAGGATCGCGAGATCTACGACGAGTGCGCCGGCTTCATCGAAGCCACCGACTGGATCATCTGGCACCTCACCGGAGTCGAGTGCAGGCAGACCGCGACCGCAGGGTTCAAGGCGATGTGGTCGCCGCAGGAGGGCCTGCCGCCGGCCGAGTACTTCACCACCGCCTATCCCGGGTTCGACCGGCCGGGGGACAAGCTCGGCGACTCGTTCGTGCCGCTCGGCACCAAGGCCGGCACGCTCCGGCCCGAGGTGGCCAAGAGCACCGGTCTGACCGAGTCGGTGGCGGTCGCGGTCGGCAACGTCGATGCCTGGGTGTCGGTTCCGGGGGTCGGCGTCGACGCGCCAGGAACATACGTGGTTGTGATCGGGACCTCGATCTGCGACATGATCGTCCACGCCGAGGAGACGCGATTGCCCGGGATCACCGGCGTGGTCAAGGACGGGATCCTCCCCGGCCTGTACGGCTACGAGGCCGGGCAGGCGGCGGTCGGCGACATGCTCGCGTGGTTCGTCGACGACCTGGTGATGGACCCCGGCGCGTATGAGGCGTTCGAAAAGGCTGCCGCCGAGATCGCCCCGGGGGAGACGGGGCTCCTGGCGCTCGACTGGTGGAACGGCAACCGCACGATCCTCGCCGACGCCGACCTCACCGGCGCGATCTTCGGGCTCGGACTGCACACCACCCGCGAGCAGATCTATCGCGCGTTGCTCGAGTCGATCGCGTTCGGGAGCCGGCGGATCATGGACAACTTCGAGGAGCACGGACTCGTGCTGTCGCAGATCGTCGCGTGCGGCGGGATCGCCGAGCGCAGCCCGCTGATGATGCAGTTGCTGGCCGACACGAGTGGACGCGAGGTGCACGTGCCGGATGTGGCCGAGATCCCAGCGCGCGGCGCCGCGTTGTTCGGCGGCGTGGCGGCCGGCGTGTACGAGGACATCGGCGCCGCCGTCGAGGCGACGCGCCCGAAGAAGGTGCGCACCTACAAGCCGGACCTCGAGGCCAAGAAGACCTACGACCGCGTGTACGAGATCTACCGCCGGCTGTACGACATGCTCGGCCGCTCGGAGGTGCGACTCATGCACGACCTGAAGCGCATCCGCACGGAAAGGAGAGAGGCGTGAGCCGCCAACCGCGAATCGGCCTGCTCGGGATCATGCAGGAGCTCTACGACGACATGCTCCCCGGGATCACCGAGCGCCAGGGCGAGTACGCGACCGCGGTCGCGAACAAGCTGGCCGCCGTCGCGGACGTCCAGTTCACGCGGCCGGCGCGCAACCGCGAGGACGTCGAGCAGGTCGCGCGCGAGCTCCAGGCGGCGGACGTCGACGGGATCGCGATCGTGATGCTCACCTACGGGCCGGCGATGCGCACGGTGCGCGCGCTGCTCGATACGCGCGTGCCGCTGATGCTCGCGAACATCCAGCCCGAGCGCTCGATCACGCCCGCCTGGGACATGGCCGACCTCACATACAACCAGGGCATCCACGGTGCCCAGGATCAGGCCAATGCGCTCGTGCGCGCCGGCCTGCCGTTCTCGGTGATCACCGGCGATTGGCGCTCGGACGAGTTCGCGCACGCGTTCGAGGACTGGGCGCGCGCGGCGCAGACGGTGACCGCGCTGCGGCGCGCGCGGATCGGCCTCCTCGGCTACCCGATGAACGGAATGGGGGACATCCTCTACGACCCCCCGTCGTTGTTGCGCAAGATCGGACCGGCGATCGTGAGCGAGGACCTCGGCCCGCTGGTCAAGCGAATCGACGCGGTCACCGACGCCGAGGTCGACGCGGTCCTCAAACGTCATGCCGATGTGTTCGAGGTCGCCGGCGACCTTCCGCGCGAGAATCACGTGTACGCCGCGCGGTTCGAGGTCGCGATCCGGGGGATGCTCGAGGACAACGGCTACGCCGGGTTCTCGTTCCACTTCGACTCGATCGGCGGCGACGGGCGGTTCCGCCAGCTGCCGCTGCTGGCCGCGTCGGACCTGATGGCCGACGGATACGGGTTCGCCGCCGAGGGCGACACGAACACGACGACGCTGATGTGCGCCGCGCAGACGATGATCGGCGACGCGCACTTCAGCGAGATGTACGCGATGGACTGGGAGCTCGACTCGGTCCTGATCAGCCACATGGGCGAGGGCAACTGGAAGATCGCGCGGAGCGACCGTCCGGTGAGGCTGATCGACCGCCCGCTCGGCATCGGCCGGCTCGACAACCCACCGACGCCCGTGTTCTCCGCCGAGCCGGGCGTGGCCACGACGGCGGCGCTCGTCCCGATCGAGGGCGAGTACTACCGGCTCGTCGTCGGCCACGGCGAGGTGCTCGACACGCCCGAGTTGCCGAAGGTCGAGATGCATTACTTTCACTTCCGCCCAGAAGTGGGTATGGAGGAGTTCATGAACAAGTGGCTGTCACTCGGCGGGCCGCACCACTTCGTGACCAACCTGGGCGACCATAGGGGCCGCTGGCGCCGGCTCGCGGAGCTGCTGGACCTCGAGTACGTGGAGATCTGACGGGCGGTCCGGTGCCGGCTGGATCCCTGATTTCCGACGTGCTCGAGGCCAACCGGGCGCTCCCCGCGCACGGTCTCGCGCCGCTCACCTGGGGCAACGCCAGCGGGATCGACCGCGACGAGGGCGTCGTGGTGATCAAGCCCAGCGGCGTCGCCTACGCGGACATGACCGAGGACGACATGGTCAGGGTCGATCTCGACGGCAACGTAAGACCCGGTCCCCACCCACCCCAGCGGCGGCCCTCGACCGACACGCCCACGCACGTGGCGCTGTACCGCGCGTTCGAGGAGATCGGCGGGGTCGTGCACACCCACTCGACATGGAGCGTGGCGTGGGCGCAGGCGCAGCGTGAGATCCCGCTGCTCGGCACGACCCATGCGGATCTGTGCGCGTTCCCGATCCCGGTGACTCGGGCGCTGACCGAGGAGGAGATCGAGTCAGACTACGAGGGGGCGACGGGGACTACGTTGATCGAGCTGATCTCGGAGCGCGGACCGCTCGAACTTCCGTGCGCGCTCGTCCGCGGGCACGCCCCGTTCTGCTGGGCCGAGACGCCCGCCAAGGCGGTGGACGTCGCCGTCACGCTCGAGCAGGTGGCGAGGATGGCGCTGCTTACGAAGATGCTCGAGCCCGATGCGGTGCCGCTCCAAGAGGCGTTGCGCGACAAGCATTACGAACGCAAGCACGGCCCGCAGGCATACTACGGGCAGCCGTGACGAGCGAGAACGGACTCGAACAGGCCGAGGCGAAGATGCGCGACGCGGGTCAGCCCGAGGAGGCGATCCGCGCGTTCGCCAATGCGTACCGGCGTCTGGAGAGCGGCGACACAGCGATGCTGCCGAGCTCGGAGCTCGAGCCCGCCGGCGACGTCCCCACGCTCGACGAGCTGCCTGAGACGGACGGGCACGCGCTCGGTCGCGTGGCGGTGATCAAGCTCAACGGCGGCCTGGCGACGTCGATGGGCCTGCGCAGCCCGAAGTCCCTGCTCGAGGCACGCGCCGGCCGGTCGTTCCTCGACATCATCATCGGAAACACGCTGGCTCTGCGCCGACGCTATGGCGTTCGCTTGCCGCTCGTACTCATGAACAGCCAGGCCACGCGCGCGGACACGCTCGACGCGCTCGACTCCCATCCGGACCTCGACACGGGCCTGCCGGTGCACTTCCTGCAGAGCATGGAACCCAAACTCGACGCCGAGTCACTCGCGC
>Ga0335073_10015497_pt1 | contig 10657 bp, 12 predicted proteins | sample Lox_Sample_22_FD_207093 | JGI IMG/M metagenome (GOLD analysis project Ga0335073, IMG submission 207093) | Soil microbial communities from Loxahatchee National Wildlife Refuge, Florida, United States - Lox_Sample_2.2 | ecosystem: Environmental > Terrestrial > Soil > Wetlands | place: USA...
GCGGTGAAGTCCATGTGATGCAGCGAGGTATTCGCGCAGGCGAAGTCGAAGCTGGCCTCGGGGAAGTCGTGGGTGAGAAAGTCACCCTCGATGAGGGTGACGCCGGGGTGATTGGCGGCTCGGGCTCGGGCTCTGGCTCTGGCGATCATGCGCGGGTCGCGGTCGATGCCGGTCACCTCGGCGCAGCGCTCGGCGAGGCGGCAGGCGAGCATGCCGTCCCCGCAACCGACGTCGAGGGCCGGGCCGCAGCCTGCTGGCACCGCATTGAGGATGACCGGCTGGTAGTGAACATTGTGGTTCCAGTAGTCGGCCTGGGCCATGATGCCTCCCGGGTCCGGAGGATACCGTTGGCCCTATGCGTGCGCTGATCATCGTCGACGTCCAGAACGACTTCTGCGAGGGCGGCTCGCTGGCCGTGGCCGGCGGGGCCGCGGTGGCCCGGGCGGTGAGCGAGCGCCTGGCGGGCCCTCATGGTTACGCGCACGTCGTGGCGACCAAGGACTTCCATGTCGACCCGGGCAGCCATTTCTCGGCCCACCCGGACTACGCGACGTCCTGGCCGCCGCACTGCGTGGCGGGCACGCCGGGCGCGGACTTCCATCCGGATCTGGACACCTCGGCGGTGGAGGCGGTGTTCCGCAAGGGGGCGCATGCCGCGGCGTACAGCGGGTTCGAGGGTTCGGATGATCAGGGGACGCCGCTGGGCGACTGGTTGCGCGGCCACGGCGTGGACGAGGTCGACGTGGTGGGCATTGCCACCGATTACTGTGTGCACGCGACCGCCGCGGACGCGACGCGGGCGGGGTTCGCGACGCGGGTCCTGCTGGACCTGACCGCGGGGGTCGCGCCCGAATCGACGGCGAAGGCCATCGAGGACCTGCGCGCCGGGGGCGTGGAGCTCACTGGTCACGCCTGACGGCGGAGCCGTGGGGGTTTGCGGCCCCCAAGCGGCCAGCGTTTGGGGCTCGTGGCACACATGCCCCGATAGACGGGGGTCGTGGCACACATGCCCCATTGGATGCTGGCCGGAAGGCGGCGAGGGCGGACGGGGGCGGGGCTGGCGGGGCTGGCAGGGCTGGCAGGGCTGGCGGGGCTGGCAGGGCTGATGGGGCTGGGGTTAGCGGCCGGAGATGGCCCAGGCCCGGACCTTGGCGATGCGGGCCTGGATCTGGTCGGCGGTGGCCTGGGGTAGCGGGGGGCCGCCGCAGGCCTGGCGCAGTTCGGCGTGGATGACGGCGTGCGGCTGGCCAGTGCGGTGGCTCCAGGCGCCGACCAGGCCGTTGAGCTCCTTGCGGAGGGCGGTGAGTTGCTGGCGGCTGACCGGGAGCGCGGCCGACGTCGCGGGGGCGGCGCGGGCGGGGGCGGACGGGGCGGCGCCGGCGGGGGCGGACGGGGCGGGTTGGGCGGGTCGGGAGCGGGCGGCTCGCTGAGATTGCTGGCGCTTGCTGAGCAGGGTGCGGACCTGGTCGGGATCGAGCAGGCCGGGCAGGCCGAGGAAGTCTTCCTCCTCCGGGGAGCCTGCCGCCGCGGTGGTGCCGAACTCGCCGCCGTCGAACAGGACGCGGTCGAAGTGGGCGGACGCGTTGAGCGGCTGGAAGGCGGGCTCGTCGAGGAGGTCGGGCGTGTCACGCTGGCGCTGGGCCTCGGCGAGTTCGTCCTCCTCGGGCTGGTCGCTGGGGGCGGATCGAAGCACGTGGTCCCGTTCGGCCTCAAGTTCGGCGGCGAACCCGAGCAGGACCGGCACCGATGGCACGAACACCGATGCCGTCTCGCCCCGGCGGCGGGCCCGCACGAAGCGGCCGACGGCCTGGGCGAAGTACAGGGCGGTGGACACGCTGGTGGCGTAGACACCGACGGCCAGGCGCGGGATGTCGACGCCCTCGGAGACCATCCGCACGGCGACCATCCAGCGCTCGTCCGAGGCGGCGAACGCCGCGATCTTCTTCGATGCCGCCGGGTCGTCGGACAGGACCACGACCGGGCGCTTGCCGGTCAGCCCGCGCAGCAGCGCGGCGTAGGCCCGGGCGTCCTGGTGATCGCCCGCGATGACCAGGCCGGCGGCGTCGGGCATGCCGCGGCGCACCTCGGTCAGCCGCTTGTCGGCCGCTTCCAGCACCCGGCTGACCCACTCCCCCGCCGGGTCCAGGGCGGTCCGCCAGGCCTGCGCGATCTGGTCCTTGGTCATCGGGGTGCCCAGGGTGGCGGTGATCTCGTCCCCGGCCCGGGTGCGCCAGCGCATCTCGCCGGAGTAGGCCAGGAAGATCACCGGGCGGACCACGCCGTCCTCCAGCGCGGGCCCGTAGCCGTACACGTAGTCCGAGGCGCTGCGCTTGCCGCCATCTGGTTCGTCGGCGTAGGTCACGAACGGGATGGGGTTGGCGTCGGTGCGGAACGGGGTGCCGGTCAGCGCGAGCCGGCGCCGGGCCGGATCGAACGCCTCCCGGATCGCGTCGCCCCAGGACAGCGCGTCGCCCGCGTGGTGGATCTCGTCGAAGACGACCAGCGTGCGGCGGTTCTCTGTGCGCTGCCGGTGCAGGGCCGGGTGCGCCGCGACCTGCGCGTAGGTGACGGCCACCCCGTGGAAGTCCGCAGCGGCCCGGCCCTGGGCGTTGCGGTAAGCGGAGTCGATGGCGATCCCGAACCGGCTGGCCGCCTGCGCCCACTGATGCTTGAGGTGCTCGGTGGGAGTGACGACGGTGAGCCTGGCGACCTCGCGCCGGGCCAGCAGCTCCGCGGCGACGGTGAGCGCGTACGCGGTCTTGCCCGCCCCGGGCGTGGCGACCAGCAGGAAGTCGCGCCGGGGCAGCCTGAAGTACTCGTGATAGGCGTCCTTCTGCCACCCGCGAAGACCGGTAAGAAGATCAGCCGCATCGGATCGTGGGGTGCTCACGAGGCCGAAATGTTACCGGGCCAGGGGGCCGGAGCCGACCCGGCGCACCGAGGGCTCAGTCCTCGCCGCCGTCACCCTGAGGGATGTGCTCGTAGATCTCCGCGCACGCCGGGCAGATGGGATAACGGTCGGGGTCCCGGCTCGGCACCCATACCTTGCCGCAGATCGCGACGATCGGCGTTCCCGTCACCATGCTGTCAACGAGCTTTTTCTTGTCGACGTAGTGCTTGAACCGGTCGTGGTCGCCGTCGTCACCGTGCGACAGGTCGGGCCTGGTGTCCTCGCGGACGCGCGTGCCCTGGTCGGGAAGAACCTCAGTCTCGCTCACCCGCGCGAGTCTAGTTCAGGCTGCGGCTAATTCAAGCTCGGGTCATCGGGATACGTGGCCACGTAGGCGAGTTCGCCGCCCTGACGGCGCAGGACGGCGGGCCACAGGCGTTCGGGCTCGGCGCTGAAGGCGTCGGCCGGCTCGGCCGGGACCACGTACCACGCCCCCTCCTCGATCTCGGCCTTGAGCTGGCCCGGGCTCCAGCCGGCGTAGCCGGCGTACACCCGCAGCGAGGTGACGGCCGGGGCGAGCAGGCCGGGCGGGGCGTCCAGGTCGACCAGGCCGAGCCTGGTCATGGCCGGGGCACCGCCGTCCAGCGGGTGCCAGCCGACCGGCTCGTCGGTCCCCGGCACCAGGGCCAGGGCGAGCGCGCTGTTCGGCGAGACCGGGCCGCCGGTGAACACCATCGGCGGGTCGGTGGCCAGGTCGGTCCAGGGCTCGAGCACCTGGCCGACCGGCACCTGGGTGGGCCGGTTCAGCACCACGCCGAGCGTGCCCTGCTCGGGTTCGTGCTCCACGACCAGGACGACGGTCCGGCGGAAGTTCGGATCTGCAAGCAACGGGGTGGCGACGAGCAGGCGACCCGTCAGCGCGTCCGATGCTATGTCGTCCATGTCTCTATCATCGGTCAAATTCGGCGGTGGCGGCGTCGCGGACCGCGGCCGCGACCGACGAGGTTACGTCTGGATGGAAGACCGAGGGGACGATGTAATGCGGGCCGAGCTCATCGGGCGAGACCACGTCGGCCAGCGCCTGCGCGGCGGCGATCAGCATCGCGTCGTTGATGTGCCGGCTCTGCGCGTCGAGCAGTCCGCGGAACACGCCAGGGAAGGCCAACACGTTGTTGATCTGGTTCGGGTAGTCGCTGCGGCCGGTGGCCACCACCGCCGCGTACTCGCTGGCCGCCTCGGGGTCGACCTCGGGCTCGGGATTGGCCAGCGCGAACACGATGCTGTTGCCGGCCATGGTGGCGATGTCGGCGGCGGTGAGAATGTCCGGCGCGGACAGGCCGATGAACACGTCGGCGCCGCGCAGCGCCCCGGCCAGGTCGCCCGCGTACCCGTCGCGGTTGGTGTGTTCCGCGATCCAGCGCAGGCTCGGGTTCAGGCCCGGGCGGCCCAAGTGCACCGCGCCCTGGTCGTCGGCCACGATCACGTCGGTGGCCCCGGCGCCGAGCAGCAGCTTGAGCACAGCGGTCCCGGCGGCGCCGGCCCCGGCCATCGCGATCTGGACCTCGGGGAGCTTCTTGCCCACCACGCGCAGCGCGTTGGTCAGCGCGGCCATGACCACGATGGCGGTGCCATGCTGGTCATCGTGGAACACCGGGATGTCGAGCAGGTCACGCAGCCGACGCTCGACCTCGAAGCAGCGCGGTGCGCTGATGTCCTCCAGGTTGATGCCGCCGAAGCCGGGCGCGATGAGCTGGACGGCGCGCACGATCTCGTCGGTGTCCTGGCTGTCCAGGCAGATCGGCCAGGCGTCGATGTCGGCGAACCGCTTGAACAGGGCGGCCTTTCCCTCCATGACGGGCAGGGCGGCATAGGGGCCGATGTTGCCCAGGCCCAGCACGGCCGAGCCGTCGGTCACCACCGCCACGGAGTTCCGCTTGATGGTCAGCCGGCGCGCGTCGTCCGGGTGTTCCGCGATGGCCAGGGCGACCCGGCCGACACCCGGGGTGTAGGCCATGGACAGGTCGTCCCGGTTGCGCAGCGGCACCTTGGAGCGCATCTCGATCTTGCCGCCCAGGTGCAGCAGGAACGTCCGGTCGCTGACCTTGTGCACGGTCACGCCGTCGATACCGGCCAGTGCCTGCACGATGGCCTGGGCATGGTCTTCGCCCCGAGCGGCGCAGGTGACGTCGACCCGCAGCCGGTCGTTGCGCCCGGCGGTCACGTCCAGCGCGGTCACCACGCCGCCGGCGCTCTCCACCGCCCGGGTGATCTCGCTGACCGCGCGGCCGCGGGAGGCAACCTCCAGCCGCACCGTTATCGAGTAGGAGACACTGGGCGCCATGGTCACCGGGATCCCCGCCTCGCTGTCTGGCCGCCTGGGTCGGCGGGGCTTGCCTGGCCGTCGGCGGCGGCTGGTCCGGCCTGGCCGTCGGCGGCGGCTGGTCCGGCCTGGCCGCCGGCTGGTCCGCTGGACTCCAAGCGTACGGTGCACACCGCGTAGGCTGAACAGGTGAGCATGGAACCGGTTCGCAGGCTGGCGCTGGCCTCCGACGCCCAGGACCAGGGCGACGCCGAGATCGACGTCACCCGGCTGCGTGTTGCCCTGGCCCGGCTGTCCCGCCGGCTGCGCCGCCACGAGCTGGCGGGCCTGACGCCCACCCAGCTCGCGGCGCTGTCCACGATCGGGAAGACGGGGCCGATGCGGCTCGGCGACCTGGCGGCGGCCGAGGGCATCGCCCCGTCGACGCTCACCCGGCTGGTGACCGCGCTGGAGGACAGCGGGTACGTCCGCCGGACCGCGGACCCGAGCGACGCGCGCGCGAGCACCCTGGCCATTACCGCCCACGGCCAGGACGCGCTGGAGCGCATACGCACGGAGAACACCCTGATGCTGACGGCCAGCCTGGAGCTGCTCACCCCGGAGCAGCGGTCCGCGCTGGCCGCCGCCCTGCCCGTCCTCGAGCAGCTCGCGGACGCCCAGGGCGGCGCGGGGTCCCGGTTACCGCTGTTCGGCTCGTTGCTGTTCGGCTCGTTGCTGTTCGGCTCGTTGCTGCCCGGCTAGGCGGCGGGCCAGCTCGTCACGTTCCCTGATGACCTCGGCGAGCCGCTGCTCGAGGTCGATGATGCGCCGGATGGCGTGCAGGGTGATGCCCTCGTCGGCCATGGTGACGACCTGCTGGATGACCCGGATCTCGTAGCGGGTGTAGCGTCGCTGGCCGCCCGCGGACCGCTGCGGCGAGACGACCTGCAGTTCGTCGACGCGGCGCAGGAACGCCTGCTTGACCGCGAGCATGTCGGCGACCTGCCCGACCGTGTACAGCGGGGCGTTCTCGTCCTCAAACGGTGATGGCGCCATGGCCCGGCCTCCTTCCTGGCCAGATAGTAAGCGGCCGGCGGGACGCATCTGCGCCCGCCGGCCGCTGGTATTCGTTACAAGGCGGCTGCCGACTGGGGTCAGGCAGCGAGCTCCTTGCTCTCGTCGCCCTGGCGGACCTCCACCTTGCGCGGCTTGGCCTGCTCCAGAACCGGGATCCGGACCTCGAGAACGCCATTGTTGTAGGCGGCCTCGACGGCGTCGGTGTTCAGGTTCTTGGACAGGTACAGGCGGCGCGTGAAGGTACCCATGGTGCGCTCGCGGACGAAGAACTTGTCGTTCTCCGTGCGCTCCTCGTCCCGCTTCGCGCTGACCGACAGGACACCGCGGTCCACGGTGACCTCGATCGACTCAGGGTCGATGCCGGGAACGTCGAACCGCAGCAGCACGTCGCCGTCGCGGCGGACGCCGTCCAGCGGCATGACAGTAGTCTGGCCGAACGCACGCCGGGTTACCCGGGCGAACGGGTCATAAGCAGTCAGGTACATCCTTGCCTCACCTCCGATTTGGTGTCTTGGGGACTCGGCCGGAGTACCCGACTTCATCCTCCATAGGCAAGGAACCTACAACTCTGCTTACATATTCCCTGCGGTCAGAAGAGGAGAGCAGAGAGCGCGGAACGCGTCTTGCTCACCCTCGGATCACGCGGCGGGAGGATGTCGAACAGACTGACCAGGTGCGCACGGGCCTGCTCCCGGTCCTCGCCCGACGTACGCCGGATGACGCCGAGCAACCGGTCGAACGCCTCCTCGATCCGGCCCGAGGCCAGGTCGATGTCGGCCACCCGGATCTGGGCCTGGACGTCGCCGGGGTGTTCGGCCGCGTCCCGGCGGGAGCGAGCCTGATCGTAGGAGGTGACCCGGCGGATCAGGTTGACCTGGGCCAGCCCGGCCTTGGCCATCGGGTCGCCGGGCGAGGCGGCCAGCTGCTCCTCGAAGGCCCGGGCCGCGCCGTCCAGGTCGCCACGTTCCATGGCCGTGCGGGCCTGCTCGTAGGCGGGCGGCAGCTGGTCGTCGTCATCGTAGGCCCGGGCTCGCGCCGCGCGGGAGTCGTCGCTCGCGTCGGCGTCGTCCGCCTCGGCTTCGGCGCTACCCGGCGGGAGCAGGCTCATCTTCTCCGCGATGGCCAGGACCTGGCTCAGCCACTGGCGGACCTGGCCCTCCGGCATGGCGCCGAGGAAGCCGTCCACCAGCTGGCCGCCGATGACCGCGACCACCATGGGGATGCTCTGCACCTGCAGGGCGGCGGCCAGCTGAGGGTTGGCGTCGACATCCACCTTGGCCAGGATCCAGGTGCCGTCCGCCTCGGCGGCGAGTTTCTCCAGCACCGGGCTGAGCTGCTTGCACGGCCCGCACCAGTCGGCCCACAGGTCGATGATGACCGGCGTGGTCCGGGACCGCTCGACCACGTCGGTGTTAAAGGTCTGCTCGGTGACCTCGATGACGGCTCCGTCGGCCGGCGCGCCGGATTCGGCGGACTGCGCCGCCTGCTGCCTGCGCTGCGCGGCCGCCTGCCGCGCACCGAGATCGACGGCACCATAGAGCGAAAAATCCCGCGGCTGCATAACTCCATCCTGCCGCATGGCGCCAGTGCTCTGATCCGGGCCTCCCGGTGGTCCCGGCCGGGCGAATACCCTGCCGGCATGGACACATGGGCAGAGCTCAAGACCGTTCTCGTCCGGCTGCGCGCTGAGCAGCCCGGCGCGGTGACGGGTTATCCGGATCCTTCCGCCGAGACCGGCCCGCCGCTGCCGGTCACCATCGTGCTGGCGCCCTGGGCCGCTGCGACAGCGCGCGACCTGCACGAACAATTCGGCGACCGGGTCCGGCTGACCGTCGGCTCCCTCCCCTACCCGCCCGGCCGGGCCCCGGCCGGGCGGCGGGAACGGCCTGCCGGTCCTCGTCGGCCGCTCAAGCTGCTCGATCCGGCCGAGGTCGAGGCCGGGCTGGACGCTCCGGCCGTGGTCCGCTCCGGGCACATGCTGCGGCACGGCCTGCTGCTGCGCAACCGCACCGGCGGCGAGCTCGCGGTGGCGACCAACGGCCAGGTGACCGCCGTCGTGGTCGATCCAGCCAGCGGCGAGGTGGTGGGCGGATACGCAGGCTGGCAGACCCTGCCGCTCATCACGTTCCGGGCCGCGCCGGGAGAGGCCGTGCGGGTTCCGCTCCTGGTCGGCACGGCGAGCTTCCGGCCCGAGCTCGGCTACGCGGTCCCGGCCGGCGAGTGGGGCATCCAGGCCGACCTGAGGTTCGGCTCGGGACAACCCGACCAGCGGACGCCGGTCCTGCCGCTCACCATCACATCGTGAGCGCTCGGGGATTACCGGGGAGGGTTCAGGCTCTCCGGAGCCTGAACCCTCCCCGGTAAGTGCTTGTCTGCCTGAACTGATGGGGAGAAATGGGCTGGATGGGCGTCTGGGACTGGTGGGGTACGGCGGGAGCCCGGTCCGGGAGGGCGGGAGCCCGGTCCGGGGAACGCAGGTCCGTCTGTGATCCGAGTGCCCCAACAGGCAACATTCGCCCCGCAGATAAGCCCGTGGCGCCCGTCGCCAACCGGCCCAGAGTTCCATTGGGCCGGTCCTGACCGGCCCAATGCTCCATCGGGCCGGTCAGGAAGGGCGCAAGCCAACCCAGGACATGTCGGCGAGCGCTACTGGTCACGGCGGCGGTGACGCCCAGGGACGCCGCCGTACTCAGCCGGGCGCCCGCGCTGAACGTCGCGACACAGCCGACGGCGACGGCCGGGCCGTTGGGCGACAGCCCGGCCAGCACGCGCCGGGGCCGGATACATCCGCGTGGCGAGGGAACGCAACACGCCCCACCCCTGACTGTGTTCATTACCGGGCTGCGCTATCAACGTAGCCCGCCGGGCGCTCCCGGGGCGCCGGCGCGCGGGTTGATCACCGGGTTGACTCCGGGTGGAGACGGCCGGGCCCGGGCTAACGTTGACCGCATGAGATTCGGCTTGGCCGGTACCGGCTACTGGGCCCGGGTCACGCACGCGCCCGCCCTGGCCGCCACCGAGGGCGTCGAGTTCACCGCGGTCTGGGGTCGTAACCCCCAGGCCGCGGCCGCCCTGGCCGACGAGTACCAGGCCACGCCCCATCACGACGTCGCCGCGTTCCTGGCCGGCGTCGACGCCGTCTCGTTCGCGGTCCCGCCGGACGTGCAGGCGGCCATCGCCACCCGGGCGGCCAGGGACGGCAAGCACCTGCTGCTGGAGAAGCCGGTCGCGCTGACCGAGGCGGCGGCGGACGGCCTGGTCGAGGCGGTCGAACGGGCTCAGGTGGCGTCGGTCGTGTTCTTCACCCAGCGGTTCCAGCCGGACGTGCGGGCCTGGCTGGCCGAGGTGCACGCCCGCGGCGGGTGGGCCGGCGGCGTCTCGGCCTGGCTGGGATCGGCGCTGCGCGAGTCCAACCCGTTCAACACGCCGTGGCGCCGGGACCAGGGCGGCCTGTGGGACGTCGGCCCGCACCTGGTCTCGCTGCTGTGGGCCGGCCTGGGCCCGGTGACGTCGGTGACCGCCGACGCCGGCCCGGCCGACGTCACCCACCTGGTGCTGCATCACCAGGGCGGCACGACCAGCACGGCCACCGTCACGCTCAGCGCGGCCGAGGCCGCCGCGGGCATGGAGGCGTACGTGTGGGGTGAGTCCGGCCGGCTGGCCGTGCCCCCCGGGAGCGCCGACCGGGTCACGGCGCTGAGCACCGCCCTGGCCGAGCTCACGGCCAACGCCCGGGCCGGGCAGATCCGGCACCCGTGCGACGCCCGGTTCGGCCGGGACGTGGGACGCGTGCTGGCGCAGGCGCAGCGGCAGATCGACGCGCTGCGCGCGGGCCAGGCTCCCGGGTAGCATCTGGTGTGCTACGGTAACTCGATGAGTGACACTCCTGAGGACGAGCAGGACCCGCTGCCGGCCAGCCGCGCCGCGCGGACCCGGGACCCCGGCCGGCCAGCCTCGCGGGCCGAGGCGAGCATCCGGGCCGCCGCGAGCACCCAGGCCGCCGCGAGCACCCGGGCCGCCGCGAGCACGCGCATCGGGATCAGGGAACTGCGCCAGCACGCCAGCGTCTACGTCGACCTGGCGGAGAAGGGGTACACGGTGGACATCACCAACCGCGGCCGCCTGGTGGCCCAGCTGATACCGGTCAGGGAGCCGGGCAGCCCGCTGGAACGCCTGATCGCGGCCGGGGTCATCGAGCCGGCCGAGGAAGGCGGCGGCGTCGCGGGCCTGGATCCGTACCCGGCGCCGGCCGCCGGCCAGCCGACCGCCAGCGAGATCCTGGGCCAGATGAGGCAGGCAGACCTGCGGCAGGCAGACCTGCGGCAGGCGGGCGACGGGTGATCTACCTCGATTCCTCCGCGCTGGTCAAGCTGGCCCTGACCGAACCCGAG